>ENA-UESS01000261-UESS01000261.1-human-gut-metagenome-genome-assembly--contig:-NODE-261-length-22149-cov-20.843422_pt1 | contig 22149 bp, 21 predicted proteins | sample MGYA00243004_ERZ508005 | MGnify/ENA primary metagenome ERZ508005 (study PRJEB26167, sample SAMN06115471) | human gut metagenome | host: Homo sapiens | place: China:Guizhou | collected 2016-06-29...
AAATTTTCAGCCCCGGTTTCGGGGCTGGTTACGCGCTCCCAGCCTTTCTGAACGCCGTACTTCGGGTAACGCTTGGCGGTCTTGTGCGCCTGCCAGCCTTGAATATCGCCGCGCGAAATTCCCGTGTTCATGATCTCGCAGATAGCGCGGGTCTCCCACTCTGCCGGGATATTGGTGTTGCCCAGTGCTTCCGCATAGAGCTGCTTGGAACACACCCGGTCACCCGTGTAGTCCTCCAAAAAGGCGTAGATCATGCCCGCCTGTGCATCTTCCTGCATGAAGTCCTGCTGATGGGCTTGTAGTGTTTCCTGCATGGCGGGGCTGAACGCCAGCTTGTAGTTACCGCTGTTGTAGATGGTCATAGCTTCCGCCCAGAGCTGGTCGATATAGGCACGGGATTCTTCCTCGTTGGCCAGAATGTGGACTTCGGCCAGCTCTGCATCCACCGGGATGGGGATGAAACGGCGGTTGCCTGTGCGGTCACGGGGTAAAAAATCCTGCCGGTTGGTCGTGCCAGCAAAGACGCACTGGCGCAGACGATCGGCAGGATGGGTTTCGTAGGGAATTTTATAGGTTTCCTTCTGCTTGCTGAGAAAGCTCTTGATCTCCTCGATGCTCTTGGCGTTGGCGGTGGCGATCATCTCTGACATTTCGATGATCCAGTGCCCTTGCAGCTTGCGGTACACGTTGTCATCGTCCAGCCGCCGCAGGTCATCCGAGAACCACTCGTCCTTGACCGCCAGCAGCCGGAAGAAAGTGGACTTCCCCGGTCTCGCCTGTCGGCTCGATCGGTGCTTCAAAATGCTTATAGCATTTTGAGGTCGCCACTGGCGACCCGCACCCTTGCCCGCCCACCAGACAAAGCATCGTTTCAAATTTGCATCCCGGCTGGAACACGCGCTTGATGGCTCCCAGCAGAAATATCTTCATGGCTTCGCAAGTGTACTCGTCCTCCACAGCACCGAGAAAGTGGTGCAGGGTGTGGGCTATCCGCTCTATTCCGTCCCATTGCAGGCTGTTCAGATAGTCCCGGATGGGATGATATCGGTTCTCGTTGGCCTGTGCTTCTTCAGCAGTATGCTGATAACAAACGATGTATCGCTGCTAACATTCGTGCCATTTACGTTTGTCGTTCTGAATAGTTTGAACGCATCTGTTCGCAGAAAACTGCTCCTCCCTATCGTCTGTATGCAGACGATAGCTGCCAACCTTGGCAGTATGCTTACACCACTGGGCAATCCCCAAAACCTGTATTTGTATGGCAAGAGCGGGATGGATATGAGCTCTTTTGTTCTGTTGATGCTCCCCTATTCCATCATATCATTAGTGCTTATTGCTATATGGGCAGTATGGCTATGCCGTGAAGGTTCCGACATTGTTGTAACTCATTCTGCGGTAAACTCAGAACCAGACAAGAAACTCATTGCGTTGTACGGTATTCTGTTTGTCGCCTGTTTATTGGTTGTATTGCGTGTTCTCCCATACGGTGTTGCATTCGCCGCTATCTTGGTGTTCACCTTCTTTGCCGACCGCCCCGCTCTTGGCCGCGTAGACTATTCTCTGATTCTTACCTTTGTAGCACTGTTCATTTTCATCGGGAACTTAGGTCGGATCGAAGCGTTCTCTGGATGGTTGCAGAATATTCTGGCCGGCCATGAGGTTTTAGTATCAGTTCTGGCCTCTCAAGTGACCAGTAATGTGCCTGCTGCCATCCTGCTTTCTGGATTTACCGATAATTTCCGTGCGCTGATTATTGGCACAAACCTTGGTGGCCTTGGCACATTAATTGCATCCATGGCAAGCCTGATTTCTTATCGACAGATTGCAAATGAAGTACCTGCTGAAAAAGGGCACTATTTTGCGATGTTTACTATTTCCAATGTAGTGTTTCTGGCCATTCTGATGGGCGCTTGGGCCATGACCTGATATTTCCGTAATTCTATTTTACAAAGTGCAAGCTCTTTACAAACAAAAAGCGGAGGAGGCGAAACGCCTCCTCCGCGCCTAAATTTTCGGTTGTAGGGAAACACCGGGGGTAGAAAGTGTATTACTGCCATCCTCTTGCCGCAGGGTCGAGCATCTCGGCGGCGGAATACACCAGCGCGTTGCAGATGGCGGCAGCCACGTTGCTGCCGCCCTTGCGGCCCATGGCGGCGATGGCGGGCACGCCGTACTGCGTGCAAACCGCAAACAGCCGCTCCTTGCTTTCCACCACGTTCACAAAGCCGACGGGCACGGCGATGACCAGCGCAGGGCGCAGACCGCTTTCGATCTCGTCCGCAATCGTCAGCAGCGCCGTGGGGGCGTTGCCGACGGCCAGCACCGCATCGGGGTACTCCCGCGCGGCCCTGTGCATGGCGGCAGCGGCCCGGGTCGAGCCCGCCGCCTTCGCAGCAGCGGCGACAGCGGGGTCGGCCATAAAGCAGAGTGCCTGCCCGCCCAATTTGGCCAGACCGGGCTTTGTGATGCCCGCCAGCGCCATGTTTGTGTCGGTGATGACCGCTGCCCCGGCACGCATGGCCGCGACGCCCGCCGCCACCGCGCCGGGTGTGAAGCGCAGGTTCTCAGCGTAATCAAAATCCGCTGTCGTGTGAATAACGCGCTTGACCACGGCGGCGTTCTCGGGCGGAACCGCAAGCCCGCGCGCGGCCAGCTCCGCCGTGATAATGCCCATGCTCGTGCGCTCAATATCGGCGGGCAGATGATGCTGCGGTGTCATTTTTTCCCTCCTCTGGGGTTGTGCAGACCCATGGCTGCGTAGACGGCGTCCATGTCCAGCGCACTGCGCACGCCGTCGGCCAGCAGGTCCAGCTGCTGTGTGCGGTAGTCGGCCATCGCAAGCGGCGCGGCGGTCTCCGGCGCGATTCCCTTGCGGCGGCAGAGGTACGCGGCCAGCTGCTCCGTCAATTCGCCGCTGTCAAACAGGCCGTGCAGGTAGGTGCCGAACACGGTATTTTGCACGCAGCCCTCCGGTGTGCCGTCGGCATAGCGGCAGAACGGTGCGCCGTTCACCGCGGTGCGGCCCGTGTGAATTTCATATCCGGTCAGCGCAGCCCCGGCAAAGGGCGCGGCAGCCGTCGCCGTGACCTGTGCGCGGCGCTTTTCGGCGGTAAAGACCGTCCGCGTCGGCAGCAGACCCAGCCCGCGCAGCGTCTGCGGATGGCCGCTCTCGGTGCCCTGACTGTCGTCGAGCGTCTCGCCCAGCAGCTGATAGCCGCCGCAGACGCCCAGCACCGGCGTGCCGCCTGCTGCCAGCTTGAGCACAGCGGCCTCCAGCCCGGACTGGCGCAGCCACAGCAGGTCGTTCACCGTGTTTTTGGTGCCGGGCAGAATGACCAGATCCGGCGCGCCCAGCTCCCGCACGGACTGCACGTACCGCACACCCAAAAGCGGGTGCTGTTCCAGCGGCATAAAATCGGTAAAATTGGAAATATGCGGCAATCTCAAAACAGCTGCGTCCAGCGGCTTGACCGCGCTTTTGCTTTGCAGCCGCGGCGCAAGCGAGTCCTCGTCCTCGATGTCCACCCGCAGGTACGGCACAACGCCCAACACCGGCAGCTGCGTTTTTTCCTCCAGCATCGCCAGCCCGGGGCGCAAAATTTCTACGTCTCCGCGGAATTTATTGATGATAAGCCCGCATATACGCGCGCGCTCGTCCGCCTCCAGCAGCGCCACCGTGCCGTACAGCTGCGCAAAGACGCCGCCGCGGTCAATGTCGCCCGCCAGCAGAACCGGCGCGTCCACGAGCTTTGCCAGCCCCATGTTGACAATGTCGTCCGCCTTCAGGTTGATCTCGGCGGGACTGCCCGCGCCCTCGATGACGATGATGTCAAATTCATCAGCAAGGCTGTCGTAGGCACGCAGAATATCGGGAATCAGCGACTTTTTGCGGCGGAAGTATTCCTTTGCGGGCATGTCGCCGCGGACCTCGCCGTTCACGATGACCTGGCTGCCCACATCGCTGCTCGGCTTGAGCAGGATCGGGTTCATCCGCACATCGGGCTCGACGCCCGCGGCCTGCGCCTGCACGACCTGTGCGCGGCCCATTTCGAGACCGTCCCGGGTCACAAAGCTGTTCAGCGCCATATTCTGGCTTTTGAACGGCGCGGTTTTGTAGCCGTCCTGCGCAAAAATGCGGCAGAGCGCCGCGCACAGCAGGCTTTTGCCCGCGCCGCTCATCGTGCCCTGCACCATGATGCACTTTGCCCGGCTCATGCCAGCACCTCCCGCATAATTTTCAACAACTGTTCGTTTTCTTTTTGGGTGCGCACAGCGGTGCGGTACCACGTCTCGTCCAGGCCCGGGTAGTTGCCGCAGCCGCGCACCACCGCACCGTGGCGGCGCAGCTTTGCCCCAAAGTCCGCCGGTGCGCGGAACAGCAGGTAGTTGGCCTGTCCGTCCACGACCCGCAGCCCCAGTGCCCGCAGTCCCGCGGCCAGCCTTGGGCGCTGGTCTGCAATGAGTGTGCGCACGCTGTCGGCATAGGCGGTCTCCTCCAGTGCGGCCAGCCCTGCGGCCTGTGCCAGGCCGGACACGGCCCACGGCTGGCCCGCCGCGCGCATTTTGTCCAGCAGCGACGCGTCACTGCACAGCGCATACCCCAGTCGCACCCCGGCCATAGCGTAGAGCTTGGTGAATGCCTTTAAGATTATAAGGTTCGGTGCATCGCGCAAAACCGTCTTAGCTGTCAGGGCCTCCCGCGCGGCGAGGAAGTCGAGGAAGCACTCATCCACGACCAGCACCGCGCCGCAGTCGGCACAGCGGCGCAGCAGCTTTTGCACCATAACGAGCGGCGCGACCTGTCCGGTGGGGTTGTTGGGCTGGCAGAGGAACACTGCATCGGTGCTGTCGTCGATGGCGTCTACAAAGCCGTCCGTCACGGCAAAGTCGTTTTCCTCCCGCAAAAGAAACCGCTGTACGTCACAATCCACCGTTTCCAGCGCAGCAGCGTACTCGGCAAAGGTCGGCGCGGGCAGCAATGCGCGCCGCGGGCGCAGGGCCAGTGCCAGGCGGTAGATCAGATCCGCCGCACCGTTGCCGCACAAAATTTGCGCAGTATCCACACCCTCTGCCGCGGCCAGCTTAGTGCGCAGTGCCCGGCAGAGCGGGTCCGGGTAGCGATCCGCCATGGGCAGTGCCGCTGTGATAGCCGCCGCCACGCCCGCGGGCAGCCCCAGCGGGCTGACGTTGGCCGAAAAATCCAGCGCGTCCCGGCCAAACTCGGCCCGATAGCCCGCCCAGTCGCCGCCGTGTACCAGTTCCATTCCGCATTCCCTCACAAGACAAGCATCAGCCGCACGGCCAGCCCCAGCACAAGGGCCAGCAGGCTCTCGGCATACATCATGCGGTTGGCACGCAGGATGTCCCGCGGCTCGATCTCCCGCAGCGGGTCGCCAATTGTCGGCTTATCGTAATATTCGCCAAAGTAATAGGCCGGGCCCGCCAGCTGCACGCCCAGTGCCCCGGCGCAGGCGCTCTCGGTCTGGGCGCTGTTGGGGCTGGCGTGGCGGCGGCGGTCCCGCCGCCAGATGCGCCACGCCCCGCGGGCGCTGTTGCCCGTCAGTGCCGCCGCAGCCACCCAGAGCAGCGCGGCCAGGCGGCTGGGCAGCCAGTTGGCGGCATCGTCCAATTTGGCGGCACAGCGCCCGAAATAAAGATACTTTTCGTTTTTGTAGCCGAGCATGCTGTCCATCGTGTTGATGGCCTTGTAGGTCAGCGCCAGCGGTGCCCCGCCAAGGAGCATATACAAAAGCGGCGCAATGACGCCGTCGCTGGCGTTCTCGGCCACGGTCTCCACGGCGGCTCTGGTCACGCCCGCGGCGGTCAGGTTTTGCGTGTCACGGCCCACGATGCGGGCCACGGCCCTGCGGGCTGCGGGCAGGTCGCCCTTTGCCAGTTCCTTGTACACATTGCGGCTCTCCTGTGCAAGACCCTTGGCAGCCAGCGCCTGGCCGCACCAGAGCATTTGCAGCGCCAGCCCCAGCACCGGATGGAGCCTTGCCGCGGCCCAGCAGGCAAGCCCGGTAACGGCCAGCGTGCCCAGCGGCAGCACCGCGGCCACCGCGGCCCCGCCGGCCAGCTCGCCCCGCGGCGTTTTGGGCAGTGCGGTGCGCAGGTGCTTTTCCAGCGCCGAGATGCACCGGCCCATGAGCACCACCGGATGCGGCAGCCACGCCGGGTCGCCAAACAGAGCGTCCAGCAAAAAACCGCCCAGCACCGCCAAAAAAATCAGCATGTGCTCTCCTTCGTGTACTGCACGGTCTTGACCAAACGCAGCTCATGCCGCGACGCCCAGTCGCGGGCGTCCAGCACATAGCCGCCCGCGTTGGGGCCGCACCACCGGTAATAGCTGCGGCGCGGCACGCCGTAGCGCTCCAGCGCGGCCATCTGAGTGCCGCCGTGGGCCAGAATCACCAGCATTTCCTCGCCGTCGGCCAGCGCCTTGTCCACCAGCGCCGCAAACGTGCGGCATACGCGGTCACTGAAATCATCCTTGCGCTCACCGTCGGGGCAGCTGCTCTCGCAGTTGGCGGCGACCCACGCCTGATAGTCGGGGTCGTGCTCCATCTCAATATAATTGCGGCCTTCAAAGCTGCCGAAGCACATCTCCTTCAGCCCGTCCACGGGCACGAGCTCCGCGTCCGGGAACAGCACCTCCGCCGTCTGCCTTGTACGCTGCAGCGTGGAAATATAGACAACCTTCGGGTCAATATCAGCCCGGCGCAGCTGGGCCAGCCCCTCGGGCGAGAGCGGGATGTCCCGCTGACCCTGATAGCGCTTCTGGGCGTTGTACTCGGTCAGGCCGTGGCGCAATAAATAAATCAGCATTTCGGAAGTTCTCCTTTCAAAATCGTCGGCAGACCGCAAAACATCTGCACAACGCAGTCCGCCCGCGCGGCCAGCAGACAGGCCAGACGGCCCGCCGCCTCCCGCGCGGCACGCGCGGCGGGGTCAATCGGCACAACGCCGCCGCCGACCTCCGCCGCGGTCACAACATCATAATCTGCCAGCTCGTCGGCCAGCCGGTTCAAATCGGCGGCGTCGGCGGCCAAATCCTGCACGTCGTACACCTGCCGCCCGCCGAGCTTTTGCGCAAAGGTGCGCTTGCCGCTGCAGAGCGGCCCTGTCACAAACACCATTTACAGCACCCCCAGCCATTGGCAGGCGGCCAGCGCCGCCAGCATCCAGATCTCGCATTTTTGCAGGAACCACCCGGCCAGATCACCGGTCACACCGCCAAACTGTTTTTTGGCAACAACGTAGTACCGCGCAAAAACGCAGCCTGCGGCCAGCACCAACGCCCAGCCGCCCAGTGCAGTCAGCCCCACGGCCAGCATGGCGCAGAGCGCGACCAGCACCTGCCGCACGCGGACGCGGTCCGCCGCCGTGGCAAAGGTGTGGGCAAGGCCGGTGTTTTTCGCCAGCGGGAACGCCGCCACGGCCAGCCCGGACAGCGCCCGCTCCCCCACCAGCGCCAGCGTCCAGAGCACGCCGACCCGCGGGGTGAACGCCACACAGCCGCACAGCGCAAAATACGCCGCAAAGTAGCTGCACAGCCGGATGACCGCGAACGCGCCGCAGTGGGGGTCCTTTAAAATTTCCAGCTTCTTCGCGGTATCGCCGTAGCTTGAAAGTGCGTCGCAGGTGTCGGCGTAGCCGTCCAGATGGATGCCGCCCGTGACCCAGACCGGCACAAGGCAGAACCCCGCCGCGCGGGCCGCCGCAGGCAGCGGCAGCACGCCGCAGACGCACCACAGTGCGCCGCACACCACCCCCACCAGCGGGAAGGCGCAGAGCGCGTACCGCATATTTTTTTCGTTCCAGTCGAACTGCGGCATCGGCAGGGCCGAGAACATGGCGAACGCCACCGCAATCGTCTGTAAAGCTGTCACGGACCTTCACTTCCTTTGTAATAGACGGGGATGCCGCAGACAACGCGCACCACGCGGTCTGCCCGCGCCGCCGCAGCGTTGTTGACGGCGGCCAGTGCGCGCAGATAGCGGTCCGTATCGCCCGCATAGTCTGCCCCACCGCTGAACACCTCGTTGGAAACCACAATCAGATTATCACATTGCAGCAGCATCTTGTCAATGCCCCGCAGGATCGCCGCCGCGGTTTCCGTCCCTGCACCGTCGGGGTCATACAGCTCATTGGCGACCAGGTTGCCCAGGTCCTCCAGCAGCACGGTGCCGCGCCGGGGCAGGGCCACGCGGTCCAGGTGCAGCGGGCACTCTACCGTGTCGAACTGCTTTTCGGCCCGCATGGCGCGGTGTTTCGCCACGCGGGCGGCGCACTCGGCGTCCCATACCTGCATCGTCGCCAGATAGGTGCGCGGCAGCGGTGCGCGCAGGCAGAGCGACTCCGCATAGGCGCTTTTGCCGCTGGCCGCGCCGCCGATGACCAGCGTCAGCACTGCGGGGTGTACGGCGTGATGCCGCCCTCCGCAAACGAGTAGCAGCCGTTGTAGACGGCCAGCGCCATATCCCACAGCGGCAGGCTGGCCACCGCGCCCGTGCCCTCGCCCAGATGCAGTTCTGCGGTAATAAGCGGTTTTTTGCACAGCGCGTCCAGCACAATATGTGCGGCTGGCTCACTGGACACATGGCTGGCGAAAACAGCCTTTTCCGCCGCGGGGCAGAGCCGCACCGCGCACAGCGCCGCCACGCCGCTGATGAATCCGTCCATCACGATGGGCAGCCTTTCGAGCGCACCGCCGAGAAACACGCCGCACAGCCCGGCAATATCAAAGCCGCCCAGCGCCGCCAGCACCCCCAGCGGGTCCGCGGCGTCTGGGTGGTTGCGGGCAATGCCGCGTTCTATCGCATCTATTTTGCGGTTCAGTCCTGCGTCGGAAAGTCCCGCGCCGCGCCCGGTCATCTCGGCCACAGGGCGGCCCAGCAGCACGCTGGCCACGGCGCTGGACGTCGTTGTATTGCCGATGCCCATCTCCCCCGTCGCCAGCAGCTGTGCGCCGCTCTGCTTCTGCGCGCGCACCAGCGCAATGCCCGCGGCGATGGCCTGCACGGCCTGTGCGCGGGTCATAGCCGGGCCGGTGGTAAAGTCAGCCGTGCCCGCAGCAATGCGGCAGTCCGCCGCGCCGGGCACGGGTGAGCCCGCAATGCCCATATCGACGGGCACGACGTCGCAGTGGGCCGCAGCGGCCATGCGGCAGACGCTGGTGCGGCGGGCGGTCAGGTTTTCGAGCACGGCGCGGGTCACGGAGGCATCGGTCTGGCTGACGCCCTGCGCCACAACACCGTTGTCCGCGCAGAGCACCAGCACCGCGCGGCGGCTGACATCCGGCACGGGGTCGCCGGTCAGCGCGGCGGCGTCCTCGATCATGGCTTCCAGCCGACCCAGTCCGCCCAAAGGCTTTGCCAGCGCAGCCCAGTGGGCGTGGGCTGCGGCGCGGGCGGCCTCGTCCGGCGGGGTAACGGCTGCAAGCAGGTTTTTCAGTTCGTTTTCGGTCATGATGTTTCCTTTATATAATGTTCGGCTGCAGCCGCAAAGCGCTTCGGCAGCGGCGTACCTGCCCAGTAGAGATGCGGAAAGCCCGCGTAGAGACGTGCATTGGCAAAGCCGCACGCCCACTGCCGCCCATTTGCCTTGGCAGCAGTGAACGCATCGCCGTTTTCGGTGGAGTCCCAGTGATGGAACTCGTGGACGGGCAGGGTCTCCCCCGCGCGGAACAGCATACTGTCGGCGCGGGCGGTCAGGCGGGCGTAGCCGAACCGCACAAGCCGCCCGACCTTAAAGCCCTGCCCGGGCAGCACGCCCGCCATCGCGTGGGGCGTGCCGTCGGCGTCCTGTAATGTCCGGCCCAGGTACAAAAAGCCGCCGCACTCGGCCACGGTGGGTAGGCCGCCCTGCACGGCGCTTTTTACGGCGGCGCGCAGGGGGGCGTTCGCGGCCAGCCGGGCGGCGTACAGCTCGGGGTAGCCGCCCGGCAGGTAAAGCCCGCCGATGTTATCCGGCAGAGCCGTGTCGGCCAGCGGGCTGAAAAAGCACAGCTCCGCGCCGTTTTCCCGCAGTGCCTCCAGCGTTTCGGCGTAGGTAAAGCAGAACGCGGCATCCCTTGCCACGGCAAGGCGCACCCGCGGCGCGGGCACCGTGCACGGCACAGCGGCGGGTGCGGGGCGGTCAAACAGGGTGTGCAGCAGCGGCCAGTCGATGGTTTGCTGCGCGGCATCGGATAAGAGCTGTATCTTGCGCTGCAGATCGTCGATCTCGGCGGCGGTTTTCAGACCGAGGTGGCGGCTTTCTATCGCGGCCTCGGGCAGCGGCGGCAGGCAGCCGACCACGGGCAGACCGGTCTCTTTTTCGAGCATCGGCTTCAGCAGAGCGCACAATCCTTGCGTACAATCATTGAGCAAAATTCCCGCGATATGGTGCGGTGTGCGGAACGCTGTCAGCCCGCGCAGCTCCGCCGCCAGCGTCAGGCTTGCCCCCTTGGGCCGCACAACGAGCAGTGCGGGCAGGTCCAGCGTATCGGCCAGCTGCCACGCGCTGGCCGTGTCGGTCACGCCGCCAAGGCCGTCGTAGTAGCCCATGGCCCCCTCGACGACTGCCGCGCCGTGCCCCGCCGCGTGCCGGGCGTAGAGTGCGCGGGCGGTCTGCGGTGCAGAGAAAAACAGGTCGAGATTGTGGCTCTCGACGCTAAGCACCGCGCGGTGGAACATCGGGTCGATGTAGTCCGGCCCCGACTTGAACGCGCAGGGGGTCAGCCCGCGGGCAGTCAGCGCCGCCAATAAAGCGCAGGCTGCCGTTGTTTTTCCGCTGCCGGAGCGGGGTGCAGCCAGAACCAATTGCAGCATTTTTACTCCCTCGCGATCAAGAAGACCGGGTTGTTCGCCATGAGCAGGTGCAGGCTGCCCGCCGCCCGGCTGCGGCTGACTGCGATTTGTGTGACCTGGGCGGTCAGGCCGTGGGCCGTCAGGGCCGCAACGGCCTCCTGTAAGGTTTCCAGCGCAATGGCGCTGATACAGAGCCGTGCATCGGGGTTCGCGGCCAGCGCGGCATCGACGACAGCCCGCAGACTTCCCTTGCTGCCGCCGATAAAAACAGCGTCCGGCGCGGGCCAGCCTGCCAGTGCGGCGGGGGCAAGACCCTCGGTAAGGTGCAGATTTTGCACCGCAAATTTTGCGCGGTTCTGACGGATAAGGTCACAGGCTTCCGCGTCACACTCCACGGCGCAGACCCGGCCCGCAGGGGCGGCCAGCGCCAGCTCCACACTGACGCTGCCGGTGCCCGCGCCCACATCCCAGAGGGTATCTGTGGGGCGCACAGCCAGCTTGGCCAGCGCGGCAGCGCGGACCTCCTGCTTGGTCATCGGCGTTTTGCCGCGGATGAACGCTGCATCGGGCAGGCCGGGCGTGCGGCGTAGGGGCGCGGGCACATTTTCCACAAGCAGGACACTGAGCGGTGCAAAGCGCTGTGCGGCCAGCTCCTGCGCCGTACCGGTCACAAGCCGCTGGGACGGCGTACCGAGGTTCTCCCCCACCGTGGCCGCAGAATCGCCCAGCCCGGCAGCCGCCAGCTGTTGGCAGAGCGTCGCGGGGGTCTCGCTGCCGCCGGTCAGGAAAAAAGTTGTCCCGCCTGCGCGGCAGGCGGCCACCGGGTCACAGGCACAGCCGTGGGCGGAGACGAGCCGCCAGCCCTGCCACGGGCGGCCCAGTGCCGCGGCCAATAATTGCACGCTGGAAACGCCGGGCAGCACCGTGTACGGCAGACCCGCGTCGTCCAATGCGCGGCAGAGCGCCGCCGCGCCGGAGTAGAAGCCCGTGTCGCCGCTGAAAACCACCGCGGCCTCCGCGCAATCTGTCTGCTGCAGCAAAGCGCAAATTTTGTCCGTTTTATAGAGTGCTGCGCGGTTTGCCGTGCAGCACTCGGGCAGGTTTTCCAGCAGGCGGCGCGCGCCAATGATCAGCTCCGCTCCGCGCAGCGTCTCCAGCCCCGCCGCTGTCAGGCTGCCGGGCGCTCCGCTGCCCATGCCCACCAATGTGATCTTCATAAAAGCTCCCTGCATCGCTGTAAAATTGTGTCAGCGGTCTCGCCCTCGTCGTCCGGGCGGCGCAGCACAATGAGCTGCACGCCGCACCGGGCGGCGGCCTCGGCCTTTTCGGCAAAGCCGCCCGCCGCGCCGCCGTCCTTCGTGACCATATAGTCGATATGGAACTGGTGCAGCAGCGCCGCATTTAATTCTTTCGTAAAAGGCCCCTGCATCGCAAGGATATTGCGGTGCGGAACGCCCGCTGCCTCGCATGCTGCGATACCTGCCAGTGTCGGCAGAACGCGCGGGTAGAGCCGCGCCGGGTCGAGCGCTGCGAAGGCGGGCAGCTCCTTGGCACCCGTCGCCAGCAGGACGCGCCCCGGTCTGTCTGCCAGATACGCGGCGGCCCGGGCGGCATCGGCCAGCACCACACTGCCCGCGGGCAGGGGGCTGGCGGGGCGCAGCAGACGGTGATATTCAACTCCCGCCGCCGCTGCCGCCGCACGGATATTGCGCGTTGCCTCGGCGGCATACGGGTGGGTCGCGTCAACGCAGAGTGCCGCACCGCGCAGCAGCGCCGTCATTCCTTCGGCGTCCAGCCGCCCGGTGCGCACCGTGATGCCGTCGGTGCAGCCCTGTTCCTCGGCCCCCAGCTCTGTCGCCACACAGACCGTGACCGCCGCGCCGAGCGCCGCCAGCGCGCGGGAGAAGCTGCGCCCCTCCGTTGTACCGCTGAAAACCACCACATTCATACGCCGCGATACCCCCTTGGCGTAACCATTCTGCCATGTAAAATCTGCGTTGCAGCGTTGCCGACAAAGACCGTTGTGAACATATCCACGGCGGTGTCCGCCAGCTCGGCCAGCGTCAGCAGCCGTGCGGTCTGGCCGTCGCGGCCAATGCAGCGCACCAGCCCGCAGACCGTGTCCGGGCCCTTGCCGTTGTCCCGCAGAATGCGAACGGCCTTTTGCAGGTAGTCGGCGCGGCCTTTGGACGACGGGTTGTAGAGCGCCAGACAGAAATCCCCCGCCGCGGCGCAGACCAGCCGCTTTTCAATGACGGCCCACGGCGTCAGCCGGTCCGACAGCGAAATCACGCAAAAATCGTGTGCCAACGGCGCACCCAGCACCGCGGCCCCGCTCAAAGCGGCGGTCAGGCCGGGCACGATCTCGACCTCTACCTCCGGGCAGTGCTCTGCCAGCTCCAACAGCGGGCTGGCCATGCCGTAGACCCCGGCGTCACCGGAGCAGACGAGCGCCACCGTCTTGCCGCCCTTTGCCGTTTCCAGCGCCCAACGGCAGCGGTCAAGCTCCCGCGTCATGCCGGTAGCGTAGACCTCTTTATCCGGGTAAAGCGGGCGTACAAGGTCGATGTAGACCGTGTAGCCGCACAGCACGTCGGCGGCCTGCAGGGCGGTCTGCGCCTGGGCGGTCAAATACTGCGCACCGCCCGGGCCGAGGCCCACCACATACACAAGACTACGGTTCATCATTTTTCCATCTCCAATCCGGGGCAAAGGGGGCCAGCGCCACGGCAAGGGTCACGCCGTCCCGCGCCCACTTCGGGATGAACAGCACCCCGTCTGCAGCCAGCACTGCCGCGCGTTCACAGACATTGTCCACGCCCGTGATGCTCTGCACAAAGCCGGAGGACGTAAAGCAGCCTTTAGCCGTGCGCAGGGCAGCGGCGGTATAAAAGTCTATCTTCCAGTCGTGCGCCCGGCAGAACGCCTCCAGACCCGGCTCATCCTTTTTCAAGTCAATGCTGGCTGCGCGGACAATGCCCTGCGGGGCAAAATGATGCTCCGCGCAGAAGGCCGCAAAGGCTGTTTCCAACTTTTCCGCCGTCGTGCCGCGCTTGCAGCCGACACCCAACACCGCAATGCGGGGGATCAGGTGCAGCGCCTCACCCGTCGGGGTCAGCGTCAGCGCAAAATCTGCGCGGTCAGCGGCGGCGGCAGGCTCCACACCCGCGGGCGGCGTGCCGGAAACAGCCCAGTCGGCGGCATAGCAAACGCTCTGCCCGGCCAGCAGTGCCCCGCTCACGTAGCGGATGCGCTCCGGCTCGGCCACGGCACAGTTTTGGCGCTTGGCCCACTCGTCCACGGCAAAAACACCGCGTCCGTCGGTGGCCGTCGTGATGACAGGCACGGCATGGCAGACCGCCGCCAGCCGCTGCGCCAGCTCGTTTGCGCCGCCCAGATGCCCCGACAGCAGCGGAATGGCGAACTGCCCACCCTCATCCAGCACAACGACGGCGGGGTCTGCAGCCTTGCTGCGGCAGTGTGGCGCGATGGCCCGCACCGCGATCCCGGCAGCTCCTACAAAAATCAGTGCGTCGCTTTGTGCAAACTGTGCAGCGGTCCAATCGGTCAGGCGGACGCCGTCCGCACCGCCGCGGGCCACGCTGCCGGGGCAGGCTGCCGCCAGCTGCTGCGCCAGCGCCAGTCCCCGCGCCGTGAACGCAATGTACGCGCAGGTCATCGGTCCGTCCCCCTGCGGAACTCCGTTGTGAACGCCGGGTCGTACAGCTTGCTGCGGTCATACTGTGCGGCCAAAAAGTCCCCGACGACGATGAGCGCCGTCTTGGTGATGCCCGCCGCGCGGGTGCTCTCGGCCAGCGTTCCGACGGTGCAATGTACAATTTTCTGTTCCGGCCACGTTGCCTTGTAGACAACGGCGGCAGGGGTCGCGGCGGTGTACGCGCCCTGCAGAAGCGCATCCTGCACCCTGTCGATCAGGCCGATGGAGAGGAAAATGACCATCGTCGCCCCGTGGGCGGCCAGCGCGGCCAGCCGCTCACCTTCGGGCACAGGGGTACGGCCCTCCATGCGGGTGATGATGACGGTCTGGCTGACGCCGGGCAGTGTGTACTCGGCGTTCAGCGCCGCCGCCGCACCGCAGAAGCTCGACACGCCGGGCGTATCGTCGTAGGCGATGCCCATCGCGTCCAGCGCGTCCATCTGTTCCCGGATTGCGCCGTACAGGCAGGGGTCGCCCGTGTGCAGGCGCACGGTGGTTTTGTGCGTTGCTTCGTTTTCTTTCATGACGGCAAGCACCTGCTCCAGCGTCATCTCGGCGCTGTTACAGATGGCGCAGTCCGGCCCCGCCAGCCCCAGCAGCGCCGGGTTGACCAGGCTGCCCGCGTAGATGATGCAGTCCGCCGTTTGCAGCAGGGCCGCGCCGCGCCGGGTAATCAGGTCCGGTGCGCCGGGACCGGCCCCCACAAAATGTACCATGTCAGGCTCCCTTCCACAATTTCAACAGTGTATCGGCAGTTTTTGTCTGGCCCAGCGGGCCGTTCCGGTTTGAGAACAGCACCGCGCCGACCTTGAACGCCCCCGCCGCGCGGCGGTCCAGATGCAGCTGGACCGCTGTGAGCAGGCTGGCCATGACCGGCTCCCGCAGCTGCGCGGCATCCAGAATGTCCAGACAGGCGTCTGTCGTGGCGGCGTCCATCAGGGCGCGGCAGGTCGCCGCGTCCGCGCCGCAGAGCGCCGCATGGGCGCAGAACAGCTCAGTGCGGCAGTCGGCACAGCGGGAGTGGGTGTTCATAATGCCGCCCGCCAGCTTGACGAGCTTGCCCACATGCCCGACGAGCAGCACCTCCGCGAAGTGCTCCGCCGCTGCCATATCCAGCGCCTCGCCGATGAAATTTGAGATTTTTACGACAGGGATCTCGTGCAGCGCGGGGTAGTTGGCGGCCAGGTAGTCCAGCCCGTAGTTGCCGGGGGCTAAAATCAGGCGGCGGCTTTTCAACGCTGCCTGGTGGATTTCGATTTGCAGCGTATCCAGAAGTGCCTGCTGGCTCATCGGCTCCACAATGCCGCTGGTGCCCAGCACCGACAGGCCGCCCTCGACCCCCAGATGCGGGTTGAAGGTGCGCTTGGCCGCAGCCTCGCCGCCTTCGATGGAGATGACCACCGCGAACCCGCCGCCGTAGCCGACGGCGTCCGCCTCCCGCAAAAGCGCCTCGGTTATCATCTGCCGCGGCACACGGTTGATGGCTGCCGCGCCGACGGGCTGGTCGAGGCCGGGCTTTGTCACACGGCCCACCCCCGCCCCGCCGTCAATCGTAACGGTGCGCGGCGCGTCGGGCAGCAGTGTGAGCTCGGCAATGACCGGCAGACCCGTCGTGGCGTCGATGTCGTCGCCGCCGTCCTTGACGATGGCGCACGCGGCCCCGTCTGCCGTCAGGCGGCAGAACTGCGGTGCGACCTCCACGACGATGCCCTTGGGCGTGCGCAGACCAACGCTTTCCGGCGCGTGGCCGGTCAGCAGCAGCCGCGCCGCGCCCGCCGCCCCCAACGCCGCACAGGTGCCGGTGGTGTAGCCGCAGCGCAGTAAACGCTGCCCGCTGCGGATGTAGTGCTCAAATTGGGGCTTCGGCTTTGCGCCGCTCCCGGCAAACAGCACCGCGTATTGGTCGGTGCTCAGTCCAAACAGCGCACAGATATTGTCCTGTGCAAAGGCGTCCTGCGGTGCCAGCACAGCGGACACGCCTGACGGCGCAACGCAGACAACGGCGTCGGCCAGCCTTTGGGCCAGCTCCAGCTCATGCAGCGTCACGATGACGGCCACATTCTTCTCATGTGCCAGCACTTGCAGGATGTCCATGAGCTCCGCCTTGCCCTTTACGTCTAAAAACGACGTTGGCTCGTCCAGAAGCAAAATTTCCGGCTGTTGGCAGACCGCGCGGGCCAGCAGCACGCGCTGGCGCTGGCCGTCGCTGATCCTGGCAAAATCGCGGTCCTCCAGCTCCTCCGCCCGGACAAGGCACAGGGCGTCATGCACCTGCTGCCTGTCGGCATCGGACAAAATGCCCAGCCGCCCGGTGTAGGGGTAACGCCCGGCGGCGGCGACCTCAAAGCAGGACGTCAGCTCGGTGCGGGCCGTGTGGGGCAGCATCAGCGCCAGCTTGCGCGCCCGGGCGTTGGGGGTGTAGGCCGTCAGGTCTTGCCCGTCCAGCAGCACCGCGCCGCCCTGCGCCGCCAGCTGCCCGGCCAGCGTTTTTAAAAGGGTGGATTTGCCCGCGCCGTTCGGACCGATGAGCGCCAGAATTTTGCCGCGCTCGGCGTGCAGGGCAATGTCCCGCAGCAGCGGCGCACCGTAGCCGACGGCGAGATTTTGCGTTTCACAACAGCTCATACCGTGCCCTCCCCGCTGTGGCGGCGCACAAGCAGCCAGATGACCACCGGCGCACCGAACACCGCTGTGACCGAGCTGATGGACAGCTCGGTGGGTGCAAACAGGCTGCGGGCGATCAGGTCGCACAGCAGGCAGAATGCCGCGCCGCCCAGTGCGCAGCCCGGCAGCACCCGCAGCGGTTTTGCACTGCCCAGCGTATGTTTTACCAGATGCGGCACCGCAATGCCGACGAAGGAGATCGGTCCGGCAAACGCCGTGACGCAGGCCGCCAGCAGGCTTGACAGCAGCACAAGCACCACGGAAAACGCCCGCACCGGCACGCCGACGCTGGCGGCATAGCTTTCGCCCAGCTGGTAGGCAGCCATCGGCTTGGAGAGCAAAAATGCGGCGGCCAGGCAGGGCAGAACGATGGCCGCCGCCGTGGCGACATTGCCCCAGGTCATGCCGGAGAAGCTGCCCATCGACCAGTTGTGCAGGTTGACGATGTTGGAATCCTGCGCGAAGGCGACGACAATATCGGTGACGGCCGAGCAGATGTAGCCGATCATGACGCCGCAGATAACCAAAATGCTCATCTTCTGCACGCGGCGCGCCACGGCCAGCACAAACAGCATGGCCGCCATGGCCCCGGCAAACGCCGCCAGAATCAGCGTCAGTGAGCCGGTGAGCAGACCGCGGTTCAAAAAGACGACCATCGTCAGCGCCACAGCCAGCTTGGCCCCGCTGGAAATGCCCATGACGAACGGCCCGGCAATCGGGTTGGCAAAAAACGTTTGCAGCAGATACCCGGCCACCGAGAGCGCCGCCCCCAGCAGCACGACCATGACGGCGCGCGGCAGGCGCAGCTGCAGCAGGATGTTGGCCGCCAGCGCGTTTGTGCCGCGGCCCAGCAGGGCCGCCGCGATGTCCGCCGGGGAGAGCGCAACGCTGCCCCAGAACAGGTTGAGCGCAAACAGCGCCAGCAGGGCCGCCGCCATGGCGAGATATGCAATTGTCATGCGTTTGGAGGTGTGCATGCGTGGTTCCCTTTGCGGCGGGCGGCAATGGTGCGGGCGGATAGGGAATCCGCCCCTACGTTTTTTCCCGGTTACGTCCGTAGGAACGCATTCTATATGCGCCCGTTTTTGCCGCCGCGTTAAATTTTCAGTGCAGCTTCGTCAAAAATGTCAATTCACTGTCGTCCGGGTCATCCTCGGTGAACACCCTGTTCATATCCAGGATCAACTCCGGCAGCTCCATGCTCTGCTGGAAAAGGCTCTGCGACGTACACCAGACGCTGCCGCTTTGCACGGCCTTGCAGTCCGCCAGCATCGGACATTTGGCGAGCAGCTCATCCATTGTGCGCAGCTCGCCCTCAATCGTGCTGTTGTAGAGCAGCACATCGGCGTCACGCGCCCCGGCGTAGAAATCCTCGAGCGAGATATTGACAGTCGCCAGATTGTTGCCGCTGTCGGTCAGGTCTGCAAAGACGTAGCTGCCGCCCGCCAGCCCGATCATCTTGGCGACGTAATCGCCGCCCTTGCGCACCGTGGCGAGATTGTTTGAGGTGATGGAGAAGAACGCCGCAGTCTTGCCGGTGGGTTCCTCGTCCAGCAGCGGTGCAATGCGCTGCACAGCGTCGTCAAAAACGCGCTCGGCCTCCTCGGTTCTGCCCAGCAGGATGCCGTACAACTTGACCCATTCCATCCGGGCCAGCGGGTCACTCTCGTAGCTCGAGCGCTCGACGAGGACCGGCACGCCGAATTTTTCGAGCTGCTCTTTCACCTCGGGCGTGTGGTAGATCATTGTGTTCTCGATGGCAAGGCCGCAGTCGGCAGACAGGATCGTCTCGTAATCGGGTGCGCTGTATTTGCCCGCGTAGGCGATCTCGCCCTGCTCCATGGCGGTGCGGGCCGCGTCGAGGTACCAGTTTTCGGCCTGTGTGCCGGACAGCGCCACAGCCCCCAGCCCGCCAATGCTGATGATGGGATCCATCGCGGACGACGACACAAGGTAGATATTTTGGATAGGCTGCTGCAAAACGGTGATGTCTGCGTCCAGATCGGCGGGCGCAGCGGCCCCCTCCGGCACGACGAGATAGCGGCTGCCGTCAATCGTGATGAGGTCATAGCCGCCCGCACACACATCCACCGTGAACTGCTTCGCATATTCCAGCGGATAGCGGCTTTCTATCGTCAATGCGTCCGTTTGCGCGTGAGCCTGGGATGCAGCCGCGCACCCTGCCAGCAGCAGGGCTGGCAGGGCAAAAGCTGCCGCGCGCCTCATTCGGCGGCGGCCAGCGTCGCGCTGTCAAAGGTCAGAGTATAGTCGATCTCGTGCGGGGTGCTCATGGCGACGGTGTCCGCCGTGACGGCCAGCGCGGTATCCAGCGCGGCAACGGGGATCTCAAACGTCGAGTTGCCGTCGGTGTTGACGGGCAGGTACTTTTCGCCTTCGACGAGCATATAGTCATAGTTCGGGCTGCTCCAGACGATGGTCGCGGTCATAATGCCGTCGGCCACAGTCAGCGCGGCGGGGCTTTCGACGGTGGCGCGTCCGCTGCCGCCCTCCAGCGTCACAGCGCAGGTGTAGCTGCCGTCGGCGGGGAGTTCGACGGCTGCCGCAGCCGCATCCTCTGCCGCAGGCTCGGCATCGGAGACGCTGACCGTATGGTCATACCAGGTGCCCTTAGTGCCGAGGATGGCCAGTTGGAAATCGGCATCGACAGCCGCAACGGGGATGTTAAAGCCGTATACTTCGTCGCTGGTGCCGTCGGAGTAGGTCACCGTGTCAACGGTAGGCTGCAGCCAGTCGCTCTCGTGGGCGGGGGCGTCGGCGGCCATGCCCGGATACAGGTTGACGATCTTCTGGGACTGCAGACTGACGTGGAAGGTCATCGTGCCGTTTTCCACCGTCAGCGTACCCATGCCGTCCAAAGCTTCGTTGGCGTGGAACATACTGCTGTCGGTGTTGAACTTAGCGGTGTATACGCCGTCCGGCAGCGCGGCAGCGGGGGCCTGGGCTTTCGTGACGGCAGGGGCCGGGGCCGCGGTGGCGGCAGGAGCGGTTTCTTCCGTGGAGACCGCCTCGGGCGTGCTCTCGGCGGTGGACGCTGCGGACGCACCGCAGCCCGCCAGCAGCAGGGCAGCGAGAGTCAGGGATGCGAGTTGGAGCTTTTTCATGCTTTCCTTACCTCATTCTATACATATTTATCAGGCAATAGCGGGAGGCGGCGCGGGCGGATAGGGAATCCGCCCCTACGGCGTGGCAGGGCATCACATCGGACGCAGGCCGGACATGCCCGGCCCCTGCCGTGCTTTCCCAAAAACCAAAAAACTGCCCGGAGCTTACCCTCCGGGCAGAATGGGTCTTTCTCAGCCGTTCAGGGAATCGATGGCGGCCCCGGCGTGGTCAACGTAGAGCTGCTGGATGTCGCCAATCTCGCCCAGACCTGCGATCTGGGTGTCGACGCTCTCAAAGCAGTCGGCGGCGTTGAACTGGCTCAGCCAGGAATCGTCCTCGGCACCGGCCATGTCGTTGTTGGCGTGGTCACCGGCGACGACCATCAGCGGGCGCAGGATGACCTTGGTGTAACCGGCCTCCTTGACCTTCTCGATAACGGCATCGCAGGCGGTGTCCTCAGGCTCGCCCTCGACGGTGCCGACAAAGACGTTGTCATAGCCCAGCGTCTGCATTGCGGTCTGCATCTGGCTGTAGCTGACCTTGGCGGTGTGGGACGTGCCGTGGCCCATAAAGACAAAGGCGGTGCCGTCCGCAGCGGCGGCAGCGGCGTCGTCATACCCGGCGGTCTTGACGGCCTCGGCGGTGATGGCGGCGGCTACGGCCTCCTTGTCGGCGTTGATGACGGTGGCATCTTCGCCGACCTCGCCCAGCAGGGGTTCGGCAATGGCAACGCTGTCGAACTTGTCCCTGTACTGCTCAACCGCCTCGCACATCTCGTCGTACTCGGCGCCGTGCATCAGGTGCGTAGGCTGGACAACCAGATTTTTGACGCCGTTGGCAACGGCACGGTCAAGCGCCTGGTCCATGTTGTCGATCTTCTCGCCGTCGCGGGCCTGAACGTGGTTGATGATGATCTGCGCGGTGAAGGCGCGGCGGACGCTCCAATCTGGGTAGGCGGCCTGCAGGGCGTCCTCGATGCCCTTGATGTCAGCGGCGCGGCTGCCGTTGAAGGAGGTGCCGAAGCTGACGACCAGCAGCTCATTCTCGCCGATGTCGTCGGCATTGCGCGGGTCGTCCTTGCCGGCGTCGCCGGTGTCGCGGCCAAAGTAGTCGGGGTCTGCGTTCTCGCCCTCGACCAGCTCCTTCTGGGTGTCGGTCAGGGCATCCCAGGCAGCCTTGGCGGCCTCGCACTGGGCATCGGTGTCGGCGCTGCGCTCCTGCACGTAGATGGCGTCGATCAAATCGGCGCAGTTCTTAGCGGCCACTTCGTCTGCATCTCCCTCGTCTGCATCTTCTGCGGTGCTTTCTGCGGCGCTTTCGTCGGCGACGGTGCTCGCGGCAGCGCTGTCAGTGCTCGCGGCGGTGCTGCCGCAGCCGACCAGCAGGGCGGCGGACAGTGCTGCGGCCATGGCGACGGCGGCAGCTTTTCTGTAGGTGATTCTTCTCATGTGTTTTTGCTTCCTTTCCTTGTTTAAAGCCTGGAGACAGTACGGGAGAGAACAGCAGGGCACACGGAAATTGACCCCGTAAAAAACGAGGTCCTTTGCGTGCAGAATGGCAACACAAAAGACCCCGTATTTTAAGCAGGTGCTTTGCGGTACAACCAATTCCTCGTGATCTGGGGCGGTGCGCCCCCGTACCCGGCAGCAGGCAGGTTTCCTGGCTGAAAGCTCAACGCCTGCCGCCGCCTTCCCGGGTCAAAACCCAGTGACCGGTGCAAATGCACCCTGGCGGCAGGCTCCCTTATCACAGTGACGAGATCGTGCGGGATTTGCACCCGCTTCCCTTTTACCCTTTCCCATGCGCCGAACGGCGGCATAAAAAGGCACCTGCTGTCGTATTCAGTTTTAC
>ENA-UESS01000305-UESS01000305.1-human-gut-metagenome-genome-assembly--contig:-NODE-305-length-21150-cov-10.940493_pt1 | contig 21150 bp, 22 predicted proteins | sample MGYA00243004_ERZ508005 | MGnify/ENA primary metagenome ERZ508005 (study PRJEB26167, sample SAMN06115471) | human gut metagenome | host: Homo sapiens | place: China:Guizhou | collected 2016-06-29...
ATGATACCCCGGCGGCGCTTTTCCGTTGACAAACCGGCCCCAAAACGTTAAACTAACAATGAGTTTTTCTGCAATTTTGATTGCATCCCGATAGAGATTTTAAAAGGAGCGTTTTTATGCCGACGAATAAGATCCGCACCCGTTTTGCCCCCTCGCCGACGGGTTATATGCATGTGGGCAACCTGCGCACTGCTCTGTACGCCTACCTGATGGCCAAGCACGAGGATGGCACGTTCATCCTCCGCATTGAGGATACCGACCAGGGCCGCTATGTGGAGGGCGCGGTGGACGTCATCTACAACACCATGCGGGAGACCGGCCTGCTGTGGGACGAGGGCCCGGACATCGGCGGCCCGGTGGGCCCCTATGTGCAGAGCGAGCGGATGGGCATGTTCAAGCAGTATGCCGAGCAGCTGGTGGCGGAGGGCAAGGCTTACTACTGCTTCTGCTCGGAGGAGCGGCTGGAGGCCCTGCACGCGGAGCAGCGCGCGAACGGCGAGATGACCCACTACGACGGCTGCTGCCGCGACCTGTCCGCGGAAGAGGTCCGGAAGCATCTGGAAGCAGGCGACCCCTATGTCATCCGCCAGAAGATCCCCCGCACGGGCGTGACCGGCTTTGACGATGTGGTCTACGGCCACATTGAGGTCAACAACAGCGAGATGGACGACCAGATCCTCATCAAGACCGACGGAATGCCCACCTACAACTTTGCAAACGTGGTGGACGACCACCTGATGGGCATTACCCATGTCATCCGTGGCAGCGAGTATCTGTCCTCCACCCCCAAGTACAACCTGCTGTATCAGGCCTTTGGCTGGGAGATCCCCACCTATATCCACTGCCCGCCCGTCATGAAAGACGCCCAGAACAAGCTGTCCAAGCGCAACGGCGACGCCAGCTATCAGGATCTGGTGGCAAAGGGCTACCTGACCGAGGCCATCCTCAACTATATCTGCCTGCTGGGCTGGAGCCCCAAGGGCGAGTATGCCGAGCAGGAGATCTTCTCCCTGCCCGAGCTGGTCAAGGTCTGGTCTCCGGAGGGCATCTCCAAGTCCCCCGCCATCTTTGACCCCCTCAAGCTGCGTGCCATCAACGCCGAGTATATCCGCCGCCTGTCTCCCGAGGAGTTCCTCGCCAAGGCAGAGCCCTGGATCGACCAGGCCGTGCACACCCCCATTGATAAGAAACTGCTCTGCGCCAACCTCCAGCCCCGCTGCGAGGTGCTGGGCGAGATCCCCGAGCAGCTGGATTTCTTCGACGCCATGCCGGAGTACGATGTGAGCCTGTACGCCAACAAGAAGCAGAAGACCACGCCGGAGTCCGCCAAGGAGGCGCTGGAAGCCCTGCTGCCTGTCCTGAGCGACGAGGCACTGGACTTTACCAACCGGGATGCCGTGTTTGACGCCTGCAAGGCCAAGGCCGAGGAGCTGGGCAAGAAGAACGGCTGGCTGCTCTACCCGCTGGGCATTGCCCTCTCCGGCAAGCAGCGCACCCCCGGCGGCGGCACCGACCTGGCCTGCATGATGGGCCGCGAGAAGACCCTGGAGCGGGTCAAGGCCGCCATCGAGAAGCTGAACGGCTGATATTCTGGCTCATTTGGCAAAACGGTGGCATTTCCCTGTTCTGCCCGAAAAAACGCCCCGCGGGCCTGCTACAGTATATGCAGCAGGCGTGGGAGCCAGAACCAAAATACAAAGTACCAAAAGGTCCCCGCCGGAAAGCGGGGACTTTTTCTATGCAGGAATCCATGCGGGTCATCTCAGGCGGGAATACAGGCAATGCGGCGCGGTTGTGGCATACGCCGCTGCGGACGCGGGCGGCGGTGCGCCCGGCCCTGCGGCAGGGGGCTGCCCTGGCCGTGGGGCTGGCAGGCGGCTGGGCCGTGTTATACGGGGCGCTGCTCCCCTTTGGGCCCGGGTTGGCTTTGGGTCTGGGGGAGGACTGCTTTGCGGCCAGCGCGGCCGGGGCGGCATTGGGGCTGCTGCTCCACGGCTTTGGGGCGCTGAGTTTGCAGAGCATCTGCCTGCTCTGCGGGCTGGGAGCGATCGTGGCGGGCCGCTGGCTCTGGCCGGGGCGCTTTCTCCCGGCGGCAGCGGCAGGCGGGGCCGCGCTGGCATGCAGTGCGTTCTGCCTCTCCCTTGGGGCGGAGGGCGGCGGCGTGGAACTGCTGCTCTTCTGCGGGGCGGATGCCCTGCTGGCCGGGGCCATCGGCTTTGGGCTGCGGCGCTTCCCGCCCGAAAAGCCCGGCGCGGGCACCCTGCTGCCCGCCATGGTCTGTGCCGCGGCTCTGGGCAGTCTGGCGCTCGGCCCGCTGGTGCTGGGGGTGGCCGCCTGCGCGGCGGCTGAATATCTCCTCTGCTGTCAGGGAAAGGGCCGGGCCGCGCTGGCCCTCTGTGCGGCCACGGGGGCGGCGCTCTGCGCTGTGGACCCGGAACTTGCCCCGGCGGCTGCCGGGCTCTCCTGCGCCACGGGGGCGGCAGCCCTGCTGGCCCCGGGCCGGCGGGTGGAAGCGCTGGCCGCCTACGCGGGCGGCTGCGTGACCGGGGCGCTCTGCGTTCAGCCGCCCGGCAACGCCTTTTCCGCCCTGCTCAGTGCGGGGGCCGGGCTGGGGGTGGTCTGTTTCCTGCCCCGGCAATGGCTGACTCCGGCTGGCCCGGAGGAGCCGCCCGGCGAGACCCCGCAGGAGGAGCGGCCCCGGCTCTCGGTGGCGGCCACCCGGCTGGAAGCCGTGGCCGAGAGCCTTTCCTCGCTGGCTGAGACGGTCAACGAGGTATACGACGCGTTCCCCCGCCGCTGCGAGAACTTCCGCTGGGTCATCGACAACACCCACGATACCCTATGTGCCAACTGCGGGCGGCGCGAATCCTGCTGGAAACAGGAGTATGCCGCCACGTTGGAGGGGATGGAGGCCCTCCGCCCCGTTCTGGAACAGCAGGGCCATCTGGAACCAAACGACCTGCCCGGGCAGCTGTCCCGGTGCATCCACCCGGCGGCGCTCTGCGCCACGGCTACCCGCTCCTTTGCGCTCTACCGCAGCCGGAAAGAGGCCCGTGTCCACGCCGAGGCCCTCCGCACGGCCCTGACCGAGCAGTACAGCGCCGTGGCCGACGCGCTGGGCGTTCTCAGTGAGCAGCTGGGCAGGCCGGGAACCCCGGAACCCTATAAATCCGGGCGGGTGGCGTCGTTTTTTACTTCCCTGGGAGCCCCGCCGCTGGAATGCTCCGTCACGTTGGACGATTTGGGCCGGACCCGGGCGGCGGTGACGCTGCCCCGCACCCGGTTTTCGCCTGCCGAGCTGGCGGCACTGGCGCGGGAGGTGAGCGGGCTCTGCCGCCGGGCCTTTGAGCCGCCGCAGGTACTTTCCTGCAAGGGGATGACCACCCTGCTCTTCTCGGAAAAGCCTGCCCTCCGGGCCGTGTTCGGGGCAGCTGGGGTAGCGGCCCGGGGGACCATCTCGGGCGATGCGGTCCAGCAGTTCTGCAGCCCGGCGGCGGCCCAGATGATCCTCTGTGACGGCATGGGCACCGGACGCCCCGCTGCCGTGGACGGCAACCTGGCCGCCGAGCTGACAGCCCGCCTGCTCAAAGCGGGCTTTACCGCCGAGCTGGCCGCGCGGCTGGTAAATGTGGCACTGGCCCTCAAAAGCGATGAGGAGAGCGGGGCGACGCTGGACCTCATCAGCGTAGACCTCTACACCGGCACAGCCCGGCTCTTCAAGGCCGGGGCGGCCCCGGGGTTCCTCGTCCACGGGGGCCGGGCCCGGGCCGTGGGAGATGTGAGCCTGCCCATGGGCATTCTGGGCGGTGTGAACGGGCAGAGCCGGATGGTGCATCTGGCCGCGGGTGATTACGCGGTGCTGGTCTCAGACGGGCTGCTGGTGGACGGCCCCGGCTGGGTGGTCCAACAGCTGGAACTCTCAGCGGCGGCGGGAGACGCGCCGGAGAAAATTGCCAGAACGTTGGTGGAGACCGCCCGGGCCCGGGCTGAGAAAGCAGGCCGCCCCGATGACATCACGGCGGCGGTGCTGCGGCTGGAACCATGTTGAAATATTCATAGAGTGAGGGTATAATGAGTGCATCATCCATCAGAAGGGAGGAAAGCGTGTTGAAGATCACAGTACAGCGGGATGGCACCGGGGACTTTACCACCATCTCGGAGGCAATGCTGGCGGTGCCCTATGAATGCGAGGCCGAGATTGAGATCGGCCCGGGCATTTACCGGGAAAAGCTGGTCTGCGAAAAACAGAACATCACCCTCCGGGGGGCCGGGGCCGACCAGACCCGCGTCGTGTGGGGAGACGGCGGCAAGCTGCCCCACCCGGACGGCAGGCCGACCCATACGTTCCGCAGCTACACCGCGTTTTTCAGCGGCGAAAATCTCACTGTGGAAGACCTGACCATTGAAAACGATGCGGGCCCCGGGGCACAGGTGGGGCAGGCTGTGGCGGCCTATGTGGACAGCGCCCGGGCGGTGTTCCGCCGGGTGAAGCTGCTGGGCAACCAGGATACCCTCTTCTGCGCCCCGCTGCCGGAAAAAGAGCGGGAGAAAGACGGCTTCCTCGGCCCCCGGGGGCTGGCACCCCGCCGGGCCAGTGCCCAGTATTACCACAAATGCGAGATCGCGGGGGACATTGATTTCATCTTTGGCGGGGCGGATGCCCTGTTTGAGCAGTGCACCCTCCGCACGGTGGACAACCACATCCCCCACAGCTATGTCACGGCCCCCTCGGGGAAAGCCGACGGGCTGGGATTTGTCTTCTGGGACTGCGATTTCGTCTCCGACTGCCCGGCGGGCAGCGTCTATCTGGGGCGGCCGTGGCGCCCCGAGGGCAAAACGGCGGTGCTGGACTGCCGTTTGGGAGCCCACATTGCGCCGGAGGGCTTTTCCCCCTGGAACGACCGCGCGGATACGAACCTGGCAGCCTTTGCCGAGGCGGGCAGCAACGGCCCCGGGGCAGTTCCCCGTCCCGGCTGGGTCCATGCCCTGACGGCTTCGCAGGCAGCGGAGCTGCTGGCCCGGGCCCGCTGCCGCTGCCGCCCCTGAACCCCAAAAGCCCAAAAGAATGAGGAAGTAAATTATGAAGAAGCTCCCCAATGCTGTCAAATGGCTCATCATTGTGGCAGTGCTGGCCGCCATGGCTGCCATGACCTTTGCCGTCAACGACCGGGCCTCCCGGGTGGATATGCCCGCCCCGGACAACACGTTCGGCATCTACCACGTCACCAACTAACGAGAAAACCCCTCCCGGTTGCTGTTCGCACAGAAACCGGGAGGGGTTTTTAATTGTCGGAAGAGTCCGTGTCCGTCATGATGAACCAGAACGTGGTGCCTTTGCCCACGGTGCTCTGGACACCAAAGCGGAAACCGTGCTGCTGGAAGATGGCCTTGGTGATGGAAAGGCCCAGGCCGGTGCCCTGCTTGCCCGCGTCGGAGCGGGAGCGGTAGTAGCGGTCAAAGATATAAGGCAGGTCCTCCGCCGAGATGCCGGGGCCATGGTCTTCCACTTCCACCCGGACGCCCTCGGGGCATTGGAATGCCCGCAGGAAGAAAAGCCCGTCCTCCCCGATGTGGTGCATGGCGTTGCCCAGCAGGTTGTGCAGGGCCCGCTGCATCATGTCGGGGTCGGCGTAAACGGGAAGCTCCTCTTCGGGCAGCTCCAGCTTGAGCTCCCAGCCGTTCTGGGTGCAGACGGCGTCGTAACGCTCGCTGACCTCGTCGCAGAGCTGGCCCATATCAAAATGCACCCGCTCGCACTGGATGGCACCGCTGGTCACCTTGCTCAGTTCCATCACGCTGGAGACGAGGGCTGTCAGCCGGTCGGCTTCGTCCACGATAATATTCATCTGCTCGTTGCGGTGGGCCTTGTCGTCGCCCGTGATGTCCCGCACCGTCTCGGCGTAGCCCTTGATGAGGGTCAGCGGGGTGCGCAGGTCGTGGGAGACATTGGCCAGCAGGTCCCGCTGCATCTGGGAGGCATGTTGGACTTCCTGCGCCATGTGGTTGAAGTCCTGCGCCAGATCGCCCAGTTCGTCGTTCCGCTTGGAGTCCACCTGCACATTGTAATTGCCCTGGGCCACCTGCCGGGCCGCGCCGGAAAGCTCCCGCAGGGGCTTGGTGAACCACTCGCTGAACAGCCAGGCCGCCGACATGGAGAACGCAAAGATCAGTGCCGCCGCCAGCGGCAGCACGGTGCTCATCACCTGGCCGGCCTCCGCGACATGCATCAGGCTGGTGGTCACCAGCACCGTATAGCTGCCATCGGAGGTCGTTTTGCCCACCATCAGCTGGACAGAGCCGGAGGGAGTGGGCGGGTTGATCTTCCGCACACAGCTGCCCGTCTCCCGGCAGAGCTGCCGCATGGCGCGGGCCGTGCTGTAGGAGAGCATTTCGCCGCCGGTGTCCGTGGGCTTGGTGCGGTGGAGATTGCAGTAGGAAAGGCTTTCGATCTTGAAGATCTGGCGCAGCGTGGTATCCGAGATGTCCACGCAAAAGCTGCTCATGCCGCTGTTCTCGAAGATCTCAGACCCCAGCTCGTTGAAAAACGTGGTGTTGACATGGAGCTGGCTGCCAAAGCCCCAGTAGGAGAGGGTCTCCCCCTCGGCGATGGCCTTGTCCAGCCGCTCCACAATGGCGTCTGCCTGGGCTGTGAGCTGTTTCTGGATATGGGTGGTATAAAGCGGCTCCAGCAGCCGGGTGCTCAGGAACCAGAACAGCAACAGCAGCAGCAGGCAGATGAAGCACAAAAACCACAACAGCTGCCCGCGGATGCCAATGGTGCGCCGTGTTTTGCGTTTGCTCGTATGCCGCATCAGGAGCAACGCCTCCGCTTACCGGGCTGCGTCGGGGTCGAACTTATAGCCGATGCCCCACACAGTTGCAATATAGCCGCGGCACTTGCCCAGGTGGCCCCGCAGCATCTTGACATGGGTGTCCACGGTGCGGTCCTCGCCAAAGTAATCGTAGTTCCACACTTTCTGCAAAATCTTCTCCCGGCTGAGGGCGATGCCCTTGTTGGAGGCCAGGAAGACCAGCAGGTCAAACTCCTTGGGGGTCAGGCTCACTTCCTCGCCCGAGACGCGGACGGTGTGGCTGGCGGTATCAATGGTCAGCTCCCCAAAGGTCATGGTGCCGTCCGAGCTTTCGGTGTGGGGCATGGTGCGGTTGAGCACGGCCCGCACCCGGGCTACCAGCTCCCGGGGGGAGAACGGCTTGACCACATAGTCGTCCGCGCCGCCCTCAAGCCCGGCCAGCTTATCGTATTCCTCGCCCCGGGCCGTCAGGATGATGACGGGGGTGTTGATGTGGCGGGTGCGCATCTCCCGCAGGCAGGTCATGCCGTCCATAAAAGGCATCATCAGGTCAAGAATGACCAGGTCATACCCGCCGCCGCTCAAAAGGCTCAGGGCCGCGGAGCCGTCACCGGCTTCCTCGCAGACATAGCCCGCATACTGCAAATGCTCCCGGATGAGCTCCCGGATGCGGGGCTCATCATCAACGATCAGAATTTTAGCCATAAAAAGTCGCCCTCCTCAAATGCAAAAGGTGCTTTGTTTGTTTTATAGAATGGTCCCAATAGTCCCGATTTTATCTTAATACGACAATTGGAAATTTTTGTGAAGTTTGCGTGAAGCCTTTGGAAAACTCGTGTTTTGCTATAGTATACCACGGAGGAAAAGGCAAAACAATTGCGGCTGCAAAAGGTTTGTGTTATACTAATCTGATAAATCAATTCCCTTTGCAAAGGAAAAAAGCTTATGCGCATCGGACTGGTTGAGTTTATTTTGATATTGTTCATTGCGTCGGTCACGGTGGGGCCCCAGGTGGCCCTGTTTGTGGATGGCTGGCTTCGCCGCGCCAACCGTGCCAGCGCGCTGGCCGCCCGCCGCAAGGCCGAGGCGCAGGCCCAGATGGCCATTGAGCGGGAAGCCCTGCTCCACCGGTTCCGGGCGGCCAGCAACGTGTTTGCGGCGCTGGCGGCCGTGGCGCTGGTGTACGCGCTGGTGTTCCGGCCCATCGACACGCCGCCAAAGACCTATGCCGCCCCGGAGAGAGCGGAGCGCGCCGAGCATGTGCGGAGCGTGGACCCCGCCGACGCGCTGAATTTGAGCGCCTATGAGATCGGCACGGCCATCCGGATGCAGGATGGCTGGCTCTATGCGGCGGCAAAGCTGTCCAAGGCAGGCGTTCTGATGCGGATGCAGCCAGACGGCAGTGGGATGAACGAGGTACTGGACGTGGCAGGCGGCGAGATCACAGACCTTGCCTTTGCGCCGGACGGCACCCTTTGGATGACGACGATCGAGGCCGACGGCGGCAAGCTCTGCCGGGTGAGCAACGACCAGTGGGGCGTGACCGTGGAGCCTGTGGTGACGCAGATCGACGGCAAGGCCCTCTCCTGCCCGGCGGCGGTGGCCGTGGGGGCAGACGGGAAAGTCTACTTCACCAACGCGGCGGATGTCTCCGTGAAGTATGGGCTGGAAAGCGCCCTCCGCACCGAGCTGCTGGCCCATACGGCCACGGGCTGGGTCTATGTCTATGACCCGGTGACCCGGGCCGTGGAGCGGGTGCTGGGCGGGGTGACCGGGGCCTCCGGGCTGGCTCTCTCGGCGGACGGCGGGACGCTGTACGTCTCCGACCTTGGCAGCCGCTGCATCTGGGCAGTCCCGTCCGGTGGACGGGAGCTGATGGCTGGGGGCAAGGGCTGTGCACAGCTGGCCGCGGGCCTGCCCGGATACCCCGGGGCGCTGGCAGTGGAGGAGGACGGCACGGTCTCGGTGGGCTACCGCTGGGCGCGTTCCGCCTGGCTGGAAGACCACGCCGACGGCACCCTGCTGCGGGGTGCCGCCCTCCGGCTGAGTGAATCCATGCGGGAACGGCTGTTCCAGATGCCGGACGATGGCATCTGCGCCGAGCGCTTTGGCCCGGACGGGGCGCTGCTTGCCTCCTACGGCGGCAAGGCGCTGGGCGGTGTCCTTGCCCTCTGCCCGGCGGAGAACCGGGTGTATCTGGGCGTGGCCGGTGAAACGAAGATCCAGTGGGTAAGAATTTAAAACCGAGGTGTTTTAGAATGACGGAAGCGTTCAAACAACAAATCGAACAGGAAGCCCGGCAGGCGGTCACGGAGCTGCTGGAGCAGGCAAAGCTGAAAAAGGGTGATGTCTTTGTGGTGGGCTGCTCGTCCAGTGAGATCGTGGGCGGGCACATCGGCAAGGATTCCAGCCTGGAAGCGGCGCAGGCCGTGTACGCGGGCATTGCCCCGGTGCTGGCGGCGCAGGGCATCTGGCTGGCGGCCCAGTGCTGTGAGCACCTCAACCGTGCTATCATCATCGAGCGGGAAGCCGCCGAACGATACGGCTGGGAGGAAGTCTGTGTGGTGCCCCGGCCCCACGCGGGCGGCAGCTGGGCCACCACCTGCTGGAAGCAGTTCCATGACCCGATCGCCGTGGAAGAGATCAAGGCCCATGCAGGCATCGACATCGGCGGGACCCTCATCGGGATGCACCTCAAGCGGGTGGCCGTGCCGGTGCGCCTGAGCCTGAATCAGATCGGCGAAGCAAACATTCTCTGTGCCCGCACCCGCCCCAAGCTCATCGGTGGTGAGCGCGCAAAATATACCGAGGAGGATTGACCTATGGCGGAAAAGACACTGGAAGAAATGCGGGAAGCGGTGGAAGAAATCCGCGCCAGGATGGCGGCAGCCGCCCGGGAAGCGGGCCGCGACCCGGCAGCGGTGCAGCTCTGTGCCGCCTGCAAGACCCGCACAGCGGACATTGTTGCCGCCAGTGCAGCCCTGCCCATTGATGTGTTTGGCGAGAACCATGTGCAGGAGCTCTGCGCCAATTTTGACGCCGGGGCCTACTGCGGCAAGCCCAGCCATTTCATCGGCCATTTGCAGACGAACAAGATCAAAAAGGTGCTGGGCCGTGCCAGCCTCATCCAGAGCGTGGACAGCGAGCACCTGCTGGCCGCCATTGAAAAAGAGGCTGCCAAGGCTGGCATCGTGCAGAACGTGCTGCTGGAAGTGAACATCGGCGGTGAGGAGTCCAAGACCGGTGTTTCCCCGGAACAGCTCTGGCCGCTGCTGGATGCCGCCGCCGCCCAGGAGCACATCCGGGTCAAGGGCCTGATGGCCATTCCCCCGGTGAACAACGACGACGCCCAGAACCGCCGCTACCTGGCCCAGGTGTACAAGCTGTTTGTGCAGGCCGGGGAGCGGGGCTGCCAGAATGTGGCCATGGAGACCCTTTCCATGGGGATGAGCGGCGATTTTGAGAATGCCATCCGGGAGGGCGCTACCCTCGTCCGCATCGGCACCGCCATCTACGGCGAACGAGATTATAGTAAAAAAGCATAAAAAGAAAGAGGAATTATGCCTAAAACGACCATCCATGACCCCGGTGCACACCATACCAGCAGCGGGGCTCTCATCCGGCGCTTTCTGCCCTATCTGGCCAAGTACAAAAAGGTGCTGTTCATCGACCTGTTCTGTGCAGCCCTGACCACCATGTGCGATATCATCCTGCCCAAGATCATGAGCACCATTACCAACTCCGCCATGGGTGTGGGCATCACGCTGACAGCCCAGATCGTGCTCAAGCTGGCAGCGCTCTACTTCGTGCTCCGTGTCATTGACGGAGCGGCGCAGTATTTCATGTCCGGCATCGGCCATATCATGGGCGTGCATATTGAAACCGATATGCGCAAGGACGCCTTTGACCACCTGCTGCTGCTGGACCACACCTATTACAACAACACCAAGGTGGGCACCATCATGGGCCGCATCACCAACGACCTGTTTGATGTGACTGAGTTTGCCCACCACTGCCCGGAAGAGTTTTTCATTGCGGGCATCAAGATCCTGGCCTCGTTCCTCATCCTGTGCCAGGCCAGTATCCCCTTGACGCTGGCGGTGTTTGCCTGCGTGCCCCTGATGGGCGTGGTGTCGGTCTACCTGAACCAGCGCCTGCGGGCCCGGTTCCGCCAGCAGCGGGTCCAGATCGGTGAGCTGAACGCTACCATCGAGGACAGCCTGCTGGGCCAGGGCGTCGTCAAGGCCTTTGCGGCGGAAGAGCAGGAGCGGGCCAAGTTCGAGCAGGGCAACCGGGATTTTGAGCAGATCAAAACGCTGGGCTATTACGCCATGGCGGCGTTCAATACCTCCACCCGCCTGTTTGACGGCCTGATGTATCTGGTGGTCATTCTGGCGGGCGGTCTCTCGCTGGTGTACGGCAAGATCAGTGCGGGCGATCTGGTGGCCTATGTGCTGTATGTGTCCACCCTGATCGCCACCATCCGCCGCATCGTGGAGTTTGCGGAGCAGTTCCAGCGCGGCATGACGGGCATTGAGCGCTTTGCTGAGATCATGGACACCCCTGTCCCCATCCACGATGCCCCGGACGCCAAGCCTCTCCAGCCCGGCCCCGGTGCGATCCGGTTTGAGGATGTCAGCTTTGAGTATCCGGACGACCACAATAAAGTCCTGCACCACGTCAGTCTGGACATCAAAGCCGGCGAGCGGCTGGCGCTGGTAGGCCCCTCTGGCGGCGGCAAAACGACGCTGTGCAACCTCATCCCCCGCTTTTATGATGTGACCAGCGGCCGCATCCTCATTGACGGGCAGGACATCAGCAAGGTGACCATCCACAGCCTGCGGGAGGACATCGGCATCGTCCAGCAGGACGTGTACCTGTTCAGCGGCTCGGTGGCGGATAACATCGCTTACGGCAAGCCCGGTGCCACCCGGGAGGAGATCGTCGAAGCGGCCCGTCTGGCGGGCGCGGAGCGGTTTATTCTGGCCCTGAAAGACGGCTTTGACACGTATGTGGGCGAGCGGGGCGTCAAGCTCTCCGGCGGCCAGAAGCAGCGCATTGCCATTGCCCGGGTCTTTTTGAAGAACCCGCCCATCCTGATCCTGGACGAGGCCACCAGCGCGCTGGACAACGAGAGTGAGATCCTCGTAGGCCAGAGCCTCGAAAAGCTGGCCCATGGCCGCACGACCCTGACCATCGCCCACCGGCTGACCACGATCAAGAACTACGACCGCATCCTCGTTCTCGGTGCCGAGGGCATTGAGGAAGCCGGTACCCACGAGGAGCTGCTGGCAAAGCAGGGCGTTTACTACCGCCTGTGGAACCAGCTCCCCGGCGAGGATACGCTGTAACAGGAGGAAAACCAGATGACAGAACGCGAAAAATGGGAAGCGGGCCTGTGGTACGACGCCAATTTTGATGAGGAACTCCGCATCGAACGCGAAAAGGCCGAAGAGCGATACACCGAGTTCAACCAGACCCGCCCCTCCCAGAAAGAAAAGCGGGCCGAGCTGCTGCACAAGCTGCTGCCCGGCATGGCGGAAGATGTGGTGATCCTGCCGCATTTCTACACGGACTACGGCTACAACTGCGTCATTGGCGCAGGCAGTTATCTCAACCACGGGGCCTACCTGATGGACTGCGCCAAGATCACCATCGGACAGCACTGCTTCATCGGCCCCGGCTGCGGCATGTACACGGCCATCCATCCCATCCTGCCGCAGGAGCGCAACAGCGGGCTGGAGCTGTGCAAGCCCATCACGCTGGGCGATAACGTCTGGCTGGGTGGCGATGTGACCATTCTGCCCGGAGTCACCATCGGTTCCAATACGGTCATCGGGGCCGGGAGCGTGGTGGTGAAAGACATCCCCTCCGGTGTCGTCGCCGTGGGCAACCCCTGCAAAGTGGTGCGCCCCATTACGGAGGAAGACAGCATCTACTTCCACAAAGATTAAACAGACAAAACAAAAAGCGGGACCGCTGAATTTTCAACGGTCCCGCTTTTGTTTGTGGAAAACTTTGCGTTATGCGCCCACGATAAGGCGGACAGCGCCATAAATACCGGCATCATTGCCCAGGCTGGCCTGCTTGATGGGGATCTCACGGCAGGATTTGAACGCATACTCCTGGAAGTGCTTGTTCAGCGGGGCAAAGAGGACGTCCCCGGCGCGGGCCACGCCGCCGCCCACCAGGAATGCCTCGGGGTCTACTGTGGAGGCAATGTTGGCCAGAGCCATACCCAGCGTGTCGGACATCTCATCCACCTCACGGGCGGCGAGAGCGTCGCCATTGCGGGCAGCGTCAAAGACGTCCTTGGCGGCAAACTCGGTGCCGCGGAGCACGCAGGGGGTATCCGGGTTCTCGTCCAGCAGCTTCTTCATGCAGCGGACCACGCCGGTGGCGCTGGAATACTGCTCCAGGCAGCCGTGCTTGCCGCAGCCGCAGGTGGCCGTCTCATGGCGGTTGACCGTGATGTGGCCGATCTCGCCGCCCGCGCCGTGCACACCGTCGATGACTTTGCCGTTGACGACGACACCGCCGCCCACGCCGGTGCCCAGCGTGACCATGACGGCGTTCTTGGCACCCTTGGCGGCGCCCATCCAGATCTCACCCAGGGCAGCCACATTGGCGTCGTTACCCACCAGAACTTTCAGGCCGTTCAGCAGGCCGGAGAGCTGTGCGGAGACGTTCCGCTCGCCCCAGCCGCCGAGGTTGGCGCAGACGATGGGCACGATGCTGGAATCCAGCACCGGGCCGGGCACACCGATGCCCACGCCCTCCACCTGCTCGGGCTGGATGCCCTGCTCGTTCATCTTGCCCAGGATGGCAGCGGCCAGGTTCTCCAGGATGTGCTCGCCTGCATTGGAGGTGTCGGTGGCAACTTCCCACTTTTCCAGCAGAGCGCCGGAGGTGGTGAACAGACCGATCTTGGCGGTGGTGCCGCCCAGGTCAATGCCGAATGCGTACTCTTTCATGATTCATTTACCCCTTTTCAAGGCAGTCTCCTGCCTGATTTCCATTCGCCAACAGTATAACATACTTTGGCCCAAAAGAGCAGGGGCTGGCGCAGGATTTATGCAATCGGCCGAAAATAAAGTCCGGATTTTGGCAAAAGGGGCAAAATTGCAGGCCCTGCGGCAAACAAAAAGGCCCTCCCTTGCGGGAGAGCCGGAAAGCCTTGGGGAAAATTATTCGTCGGTGTCGTCGTCTTCGTCCTCGTTATCCGATTTCGGCTTGTAGAAGATGCCGCTCAGGAAGATGCTGATGAAATACAGCAGAACCATGGGGAGCGCCACCATGCACTGGGACACGATATCGGGCGGGGTGACCACAGCTGCAACGAGGAAGATGCAGACAATGGCGACGCCTCGGACTTTCTTGAGCAGATCCGGGTAGATGATGCCCATTTTGGACAGGATGATCGTGACCAGAGGCATCTCAAACACACAGCCAAAGATCACGAACATCGTCAAACAGAGGTTGACATAGCTCTCGATACTGGTGGTGGTCTGGATGTACTCAGCGCCCTCAATGCCCGTGCTCAGGAAACGGAGCATGAACGGCATCATCAGCTTGTAGGCAAACAGCACGCCCACGCAGAACAGTGCCAGGCCCAGCAGGATGACCAGCTTGAGGAAGAACGTCTCGCTCTTTTTCAGGCCGGGCTTTGCAAAGGCGTAGATCTGGTACAGCGCCACGGGCACCGTGATGACAAATGCCGCCAGCAGAGACACGCGGAAATACTGCATCAGCTTTTCCTGCGGGGCAATGGAAACAAAGGTGTAATAACCCTGGCCCATCGCCGTCAGGATATCAATGAGGCGGTCCGCATACATCAGGGTGATGACCACGGAAACCACAAACACCACCGCGCAGATGATGAGCCGGTTCCGCAGCTCTTTCAGATGGCCGGTCAGCGTCATGCTGCCGTCATCCGACATGACTTCGGCTTTCTTTTTGCGCTTTTTGTTTGTAGCCACAATTACTCCTCGTCGTCTTTCTTCTCGGTCTGGGTCTCAGCCTTGGAGGTGTTCTCTTCCTCCTCGCTCTCTTCCATGCCCTTCTTGAAGTTGTTCATGGTCTTGCCAAACATCTTGCCCAGCTTCGGCAGGTTCTTGGGTCCAAAGATCAGCAGAGCAACGACCAGGATGATAAGCAGCTCGTTCGTACCAATACGCATAATAAAAATCTCCTTTTTACTTTTGCCGCGCCGTGTGGCGGGCGGATTCCAATGTATTCGGCAACCGCAGGCGCGGGTGCATCAAAATAGAGGGATACGGGGCAAAGGCAGATCAGACCTTTGCTTCTTCAGCCGGGGCAGCTTCCTCCGCGGCCGGGGCGGCGGCAGGCTCTGCAGCTTCGGCAGGAGCGGCTTCGGGAGCGGCCTCTGTCGGCTTCTCCTCTGCCTTGGGCTCCTCAGCGGATTTCTCTTCTGCGGTTTCCGTGGCAGGAGCTGCTTCGGCGGGCTTTTCCTCAGGCTTTGCGGCGGGGGCAGTGTCTTCCAGCTCCTCTACCTCTTCCAGCTCGGTCACTTCCTCTGCCTGCTCGGCCTTGGCGGCTTCTTCCTTGCTGGTCTTGCCAATGCCCGTAAAGCTCTTGGTCACGTCCTTGACGCTGTTGTCGATATCCTTTTTGATATCGGTCAGCGGAGCAACGGCTTCTTTGAGGGGGGCCTGGATCTCATTCAGCGGCTCGACCACGTTTTTCTGGATCTCCTCAGAGGCAGCGCCGGTGTATTTCTTCAGCTCACGGAGCATTTTGCCCAGTTTCTGTGCATAAACGGGCAGCTGATCCGGGCCGATGAAGACAAACGCGACCACCACGATGACCACGAGTTCCCAAAAACCAATTTTCATAGCGTTCCAATTCCTTTCCTGTGCCAGCGGGGCCGGCAGGGCTTTTTGTCCAGTATAACAGATTGTGCGGCGGTTTGCCAGAGCAGCGGGCCCGGAATCGGGCCGGATGGTTCATTTTTTGGGCACACCGTGCTATACTGGGCGGGGCAAAGGCGCTCTGCGCGCCGACGTTGCCATACATATACCGGAAGTGCATGAATACTACATGAATTTATTATGAATTATTTATGAACAAGTGGGCGCTTCTTGCAAATTTATCAACATATAAGATATTTTGCAATAAAAATTACAGAAAGGATAACAACAACATGAAAACACTCTATGCAGCCCGCTTTGCACGGGTGACCGAAAACCTCGCCAGACAGGGCCTGACCCAAATGATCGTCAGCGACCCGCCCACGATCTTTTATCTGACCGGGGTGCGCATCCAGCCCGGCGAGCGGATGCTGGCTCTGCTGCTCCGGGCCGACGGGAACCACCGTTTCTTTGTCAGCGCGCTGTTCGGCACGCCGGAGGCGGGCATCCCGGTGGAAAACTACTCGGATGGCGAGGACGCCCCGGCAAAGCTCCTGCCCTGGTTGGAACGGGACAAGCCTCTGGGCATTGATAAGAATTGGCCCGCCCGGTTCCTGCTCCGGCTGATGGAGCTGGACGCGGCACCCGCTTACCGCAATGCTTCCGCCGCCTGCGACGATGCCCGCGCCGTAAAAGACGCTGCCGAGCAGGAGGCCATGCGGGCTTCCTCCAAGGTCAACGATGACTGCATGGCGGAGTTTGAGGCTCTCATCCGCCCCGGCATCACCGAAAAAGAGATGGCCGACGCCATCCGGGGCATCTATGCGGCCCACGGCTGTTCCGGGGTCAGCTTTCCCCCCATCTGTGGTTTTGGCGCTCATGCGGCAGACCCTCACCACGACAACGACGACACCCCGCTGGAGGCAGGCCAGTGCGTCCTGATCGATGTGGGCGGCGTGTATCAGGATTACTGTTCCGATATGACCCGGACGTTCTTTACCGGGGAGCCCAGCGAGGAGGAGCGCAAGGTCTATGAGCTGGTGCGGCAGGCACAGGCCGCCGCCGAAGCGCTGGTCAAGCCGGGCGTCCGTCTCTGCGATATTGACGCTGCGGCCCGCGACCTTATTACCGAAGCCGGCTATGGCCCCTACTTCAACCACCGCCTGGGCCACTTCATTGGTCTGGAAGACCACGAGGCCGGTGACGTCTCGGCGGTGAACGAGAATGTTGTCACCCCGGGCATGTGCTTCTCCATCGAGCCGGGCATCTACCTTCCCGGCAAGTTCGGCGTCCGGATCGAAGATCTGGTCCTCGTCACCGAGGACGGCTGTGAGGTGCTGAACCATTATCCGCATGAGCTGCGGGTGCATCCGTTCTAAGCGAAAAAGAAAACCCGCCGTCGGCGGGTTTTCTTTTTCGTGTTTATCCGAGCACGGAATGCCGGTAAGCAATGGCGTTCTGGATACGGTCGGCTTCCTCTTTGCCGGCCAGCTGGCGCACCAGCTCCAGCGCAAAGGGGATGGCACCGCCCAGACCGTAGCTTGTGGTGAGGTTGCCGTCCACCACAACCTCTTCATCGTGGACGATGGCACCGGCCAGCTGATCCTGGAACCCGGCGTGGGCCGTGGCGTTTTTGCCCTCCAGCAGGCCCAGCGAGGCCAGAACGCTGGGGGCGGCGCAGATGGCGGCTACCTTTTTGCCCGCGGCGGCAAAGGCCTTGCAGGTCTCGGTGACGGTCTTGTTGGCGGCCAGGTTGGGGGTGCCCGGGATGCCGCCGGGCAGCACGACCAGATCGACATCCGAGTAATCCACGTCCTCGGCCAGTGCATCGGCGGTGAGGTGGATCTTATGGCTGCTCACCAGCTCTTTGCGGCCCATGGCGGACGCAACGGTTACTTCGACTTTCGCGCGGCGGAGCAGGTCCACCACCAGAAGTGCTTCGCACTCTTCGGTGCCGTCGGCAAAAAATACAACTGCTTTGCTCATAAGAATAAGCCTCCTGTCATTGTGAGAAATCATTCACAGCACCCGGGCAGGCAAATGTCCGGGAAGCGAAAAAGCGCACCGCAGGCGGGGGTTCTCCCGGCCCGCAGTGCGCGGCGGTATCAGTTCTTGTCGGGGTCTGCGGGAGTGCTTTCCTCCAGGAGACGGCGCAGGACGCTGTCGTCCCGGCTCAGGACGCGGCTCACCCGGCTGATGATGGCACTGGACGCGCCAATGTTGCCCATGATGCTGGTGTAGCTCTGCTTGTTCATCAGCTTTTCAGCGATGTTATAGCGCTGTTCCATGGCGCTGAGCTCGGCGTAACTGCACACATCCTGTAAAAAGCGGTAGCACTCCTCCGGCGTCTTCAGCTCCAGAAGAGCGGAATACAGGCCGGATTTTCCGGTGGGATGATCTTTTGCCATAAAGCTTTCCTCCCCTGATGGCATCTTGCGTCAGGCCCGCAGAAAGGGCACTTCAATACACTACTTTATTGTAGTGCAAGCGCGGCAAAAAAGCAATGGCTATTTTGCAGTTTTTACAGCATACGCTCAAAAATGAGCTGGTCGGGCAGCCGCGTGGTCTCGTCCTCCTCGGCGGGGCCCAGCAGGCGGTAGCCTTTGGCCTTGAAGAACTGCTGCACGGGCAGGGCCTTGGCGTGGACGGTGCACCACACCCGGCCACGGCCCTCGCCCCGGGCCAGGCGTTCACAGCTGGCCACGATGTCCCGGCCCAGTGCTTTGCCCCGGAACTCCGGCTTGAGGTAGAGGTGGAGCAGGTGGAGAGAGGTATTTTCCATCTTCCAGGCAAAGTAGCCGATGACCTTGCCGCCCAGCAGCACGAGGAAGTAGTTGACATCGTTGTCAATGTCCTCCTCAATGGCGTCGGCGCTCTGCAGGGTGTCCACCAGCGTGTCCAGCTGCTTGGCGGGGTAATAGCGCTTGTACACCTCGTGCCAGAGCTCGCTGGCGAGGTCGGCAGTGGTGTGGATATATTTGGCTTTTGCCACAAGTTTGTAATCGGGTTTCATAGTTCTCCTTTGTTGTCGGTGGGTTCCGGCGGGCCCGTGGGGGCTTTCTGCCCTTTATTGTACCACGGTTTGCGGAAAATTCCAAACAAAAAGGCTGCTGCGCCTTTGCGGGTGCAGCAGCCTTGCATGTCTTTCAGGACATCCTGACGGGGTGTGTTTTACAGCGCAGCCTTATAGTTGTGATGAGTGGAGCTGTAGTTCACAACTGCTTCCATCAGGGTGACAGGCCACAACAGGGCCTTGACCAACATCTCAGCCGGCTTGACACATACCGTCTCCATGCTGCCAATACCGAACAGAACCAGACATGCGATACCGAAACCCAGAATGTAGTAGTACATCATCAAACCTCCTATATTTTTCCTGCCCCGCGGTGGTTCCGCAGAGGCATGTTGCAATGTGATCCTGGAGCGTCTTCCGCTCCTCTGTGACTCTATCATACTCCAGCCATGCGATAAAGTCAATATCCAAAATCGTGAAAGAAATTAAAGCTCGTTCTGAAATCTGGTAACTGTATTGAAATAAAGCGGACAAAAACGCTTTACTTTATCACGATAAAGCTCTGGGCGAAACTGACCTTGCGGCGGAAACAGTTTGTTCACAAAATCGGGCGAAATCAGGGCGAAAAAGGCGTTTTGTTTTTATACAAAAAACAGTATGAGTTTTTCGGGTGCGCGGCTGTTTTTCGCACAGAGACGGGCGGGTGAGAACGGCGCGCGGAAGAGTGGGTAAAAATGCACAAAGAATCATAAAAAAATTATCAAAAACCATTCTTGTTGCTGCGATGAAAATGCGCTATAATATAGATACTCAATTGGAAAGGAGATCGCAGCTATGGCAAAGGCAGCACAAGTTGTATTATTGGAAAACGAGTATTACCTCATCAAAGCCCCGAATGGAAAGGTGTTGGAAGTCAAAAACTTCAATACGGAAAACGGCGCTGCGATCCGTCTTTGGGATTATGCAGGCCACCCCTGGCAGCAGTGGAAGTTCGTGGACGCCGGGGACGGACGCTGGCGGATCGAAAACCGCTTTACCGGCAAGATGATCGATCTGGCCCTGGGCGGCGTGGTGGAGGGCACCTGGCTGCACCAGTGGAGCCGCACCAGCGGCCTGAGCCAGTGCTGGGCGCTGGAACCCACCCGCGGCGGGCGCACCCGCATCCGCAATGTGCTGGCCGACAAGTACATCGACCTGGTGGGCATGAACACCGCCAACGGTGCCCAGGCCCAGATCTGGAATTATGTCTCCGGCGGCAATCAGGAGTGGAACCTGGTCCGGGTGGACGCGGGCGCAAAGCAGACCCTTGCTCGCCCTGAGGAAGCCCGGGACCCGGAGCCTACCCCCTCTCAGCGCAAGCACCAGAACGATCTGGTCCGCAAGCTGAACAACGCAGGCAAGGGCCGTGCGGCACGCAAAGGCTGAGCCGGATCAAAACAGAATTTGAAAAGCAAAAGAGGCGTCCCGCAGGGGCTTTCCTGTGGGACGCTTTTGTGATGAATCAAAAGGAGGACCGCGATGAATCTCGGAAGCTTTATGGACCCGGAATACCCCATTTTCAGCACCACGCTCTGCTATCTGGAGCGGGAGGACGCCTACCTGATGCTCCACCGCGTGAAAAAGCAGGATGACTACAACCACGATAAATGGGTGGGTGTCGGCGGCAAATTTGAGCGGTTCGAGAGCCCGGAGGACTGCCTGCTCCGGGAGGTGCGGGAGGAAACGGGCCTGACCCTGACCCGCTGGCGCTGCCGGGGGCTGCTGACATTCCTCTGGGGCAATATGACCGAGTTCATCCACCTCTACACGGCGGACCGCTGGGAGGGCAAGATGATAAAGGGCGACGCCTGTAAGGAGGGCGTGCTGGAATGGGTGCCGAAAGAAAAGGTGACAAGCCTGCCCATCTGGGAGGGAGATAAGATCTTCTTTCGGCTTCTGAAAGAAGAACGGCCCTATTTCTCCCTGAAGCTGGTGTATGAGGGGGACACGTTAAAACAGGCGGTGCTGGACGGAAAAGCGCTCTGACGCCTCAAGGGGGCTGCTTCAGGTCACAGAGGGATATCCGGCCCGTCGGCCAGTTGGATAAAAGCTTTCATTTCCCGGGTGCAGCACTTATCTTTGTGGTAAAACATCTGGCGGTACATGGTCAGCTGGAAGTCCGAAACTTCCAAAATGCGCAGCTGCCCCTTTGCGGCGGATTCGGCCACCGCAAAGCGGGGCAGCAGGGAGATCCCGGAAGAATGTTCCAGCATCTTGATGATAAACGCGGTATCGCTGATCTCAAGGTTGGGGGTCAGTTCGACCTGATGGGAAGCGAGAAATTGATCGAAAGTGCGGCGGTAGTTTGCGTTGCGCTCGGTCAGGAAGAACGGTTTGTCCAGCAGTTCGGCCACCTGGTAAGGGCCGGGATGGCCGAGGTCGATGTTCGGCGTTGCCACAAACACCACTTCTTCCG
>ENA-UESS01000313-UESS01000313.1-human-gut-metagenome-genome-assembly--contig:-NODE-313-length-20918-cov-9.249508_pt1 | contig 20918 bp, 17 predicted proteins | sample MGYA00243004_ERZ508005 | MGnify/ENA primary metagenome ERZ508005 (study PRJEB26167, sample SAMN06115471) | human gut metagenome | host: Homo sapiens | place: China:Guizhou | collected 2016-06-29...
TGATCTTCTGGTGCGGTTCTGCCGCTGCTGCCTCTTATGAGGGCAAAGTTGACGGCGGTTCCGGCAGCACGATCAATGGATGGGCGTGGGATGCGTCTGCCCCAGATTCCCCTGTGGATGTAACGTTATCAGTCATAAAGGTTTCTGATCAATCTGTGGCATTCACCAACACGTTCACCGCAGATCAGTATCGTCAGGACTTAGAGAACTGCGGCAAGGGCAATGGAAAACACAGCTTTGCCATCACCGTTGACTGGTCTTCCCTGTCAGAACAGAACAATTCAAGCTCATCCCCATGCTGTCCGAGCAATGCAGCAATGGCAATGTACTGGGAAAGCTTACTCTTTAGATTAAAAATATCACCGTCTACGGATCTTAAAGTAACCTCCCCTTTACAACTGTCAACAATAGCAAGAAACTCGTTTACCTGTTCGATTTTTGATAATTTCATAAGAACCCTCCTTCTCGTATGTACGTGCAATATTTGTTAAAAACAAGGCTGTTATAAACATTATACCTTTTAGAGAAGATAATGCAAGTGATTATTTCGGAGTGAGACCATTATGGTGTGATTTCCACACCGGTGAAGTACATCGTGTCTACATCTCCGGCATATCCGGTCTGCATATACTCATAAAAATGAGTGGGCTCATCGTAATCATAGAACAGGAAACGTCGTTCTCTGGCATCACCTTCCTTGTAATCAAAGATAGCATCCCCCTGTTTGCCATCCAGAAGTCGTGTGTAGGCTTCCAGATAATCAGATTGGGAAATGGGAGCAGAGGAAATCTGTAGTTCATCATAATGCTCACCGACACCCTTTACGAACAGAATAGGATGCTGCCGTTTCTCGGAACTGTCATCATCCTCAATGTTGTATCCGTGGTCCGACAGGATCATAATGGCCGTATTATCATAGACACCGCTGTCTTTCAGTTTTTGCAGATACGTAGCCACGATTGTCATGCTGGCTTCAATGCTTTGTTCGTAGGTGCCGTTTTCAATCTCGTTCATCTGTGCATCCTGATGCCAGGGACTGTGGGCGCCTACCAGATGGATGAATCTGAAGCATTTGTCATCGGTCAGTGTTACCGGTGTCTTTTTCAGGTAGGTATAGAAGGCCTGATTGTCGGAAGAAAAGAGTTCGTAATCACTGATATCATCGGTCTTCTCCAGTGAATTGAATTCCGCCGGGATGGTGAGGCAGAAGCGCTTGAGATCAAAAGGCATGTATTTGAATCCGACCAGCTTGATTTCCAGTTTCATAAATTGTGCAATGGAAGAGATCGTGGGGGTCGTGTCGATCATATTTTCAAACCGGAGCATGCTTTCTTCCAGACGGTAAGCTTCCTCCTCATACATTCCCATGCGGTATCCTCTGGCTTCCAGATCATCAAAGAAAGGAGCTTCCCGATAGACTCTCTTTGCATATTCGATAAATTCTTCCTGATCCTCATACCATTCGCCGGAGAAGAGGTAAGGAACTGAATATGCGGTGAATGGATAGGCCGACATCGTATTATTATAATAAGTAAAATCAGAAAGAGTTTCCTTATATTCGGGATGGTGTTCGATCACCTGTGACATGATGTCTCCGTCTACTGTGTCCAGAACCAGAAGTACAAGGTTTTGATCGGTAGACATTTCCAGTTCCCCATAGGTGGTGTTGATCATAGAAAATTTGTGTTCCAGGCCCTGTTTTGTAAACCCTAGCGTTACAAGAGTCACCAACAGAACCAGACTGATCAGCCCGCTGACAGCACCTGCTGCATCTGCCACCTTTGTAAGCGACAGCTTTTTCACCGTCAGTATCACCAGAACCGCGACTGCCACCCAGAGAGCAACGGAGCCGATACGCAATCCGGAATACTGTGCCCAATCCACCGTACTTCCATCCAGATGAGGCAGATTGCCTATCATGAAATTGCCCTGAATATAAGTGCAGAGGAACGCAATCAGATAAACTGTGAGAAATCCATGATATAGCCTGGTATTTATCTTCGAAACGATGAAAGCCAGCAGGAAGCTGACACCCGTAAATACCGCAAACATCAACAGACAGAGCGGGATCAGATCATAAAAATCAAACCAGAATTCATATTTGTTATTAAAATAAATTTCCAATGGAGCATAAAGAAACAACATAAATCCTGCCGCAACAGAAAGTAAACCGGCGGAACGCAGCCGGAGCTTTGACTCTTTCACAAAAAAACCCTCCCGTATGTTCAAAATGGATACTTGCAAAGTACAACTATTATATTTTGAAACAAAATAATTGTCAAATAGCGGCTTAATTGTCAGGATGCATAACCCCTCAGATACTTTCATACACTGTAAAAAAGTATCCTGAGGGGTTTTCCTTTGAAAGACTATATTGAAGAACGAGCTATAGGGATAGCAGGCTATATCATCGAGCACAATGCCACGGTGCGGCAGACAGCGAAGGCGTTCGGTATCAGTAAAAGCACGGTACATACGGAAGTGATAAATTGGAACGGTTTATATGGGCGATACAGTAAGAAGCCCATGTAGGCAAATAAGCGGTATAGATCAGCACCGGGAACGGGCTGACCTATGCCGCTTATTTTGCATTTTGGAGGAAGTGTGGCTACACACTCCGACAAAAAAGGGTTTCCAAAGGGTATCCCTTTGGCACACGACTTTGCTTGCAAAGTGTAGTGTGTTATACGCTCTGTCGGCGTAGCTGCGAAAATGAGGTTGCCAACCGGGAGGGCAAGGGCATTTGAAGCAGCAGGAAAACAAGGCTGTGATTGTGTGGCGTGGAGCCGCAAACACAGGGTTGGTTTCATCAGCAGACAGGGCGTATATGAAAGCCCCGTCCCTCGTCCTACGCCGAACTTATGGATACACTCCCGTAAAAATTGAAATGGGCGGGAAGCCATTTTAGGGCTTTCCCGCCTTGATTACCCTTTAGCAAAGACAGGCGAGACTGTCAACGGCGGCACATTTATGTGCCGTTCATCTTGACCGTTGACTGGCTCGCCTGCCTTTGCTATCTCCCCGACAAACTGGACGCTATGCGATTCCCCATATAGCTAAAATAATTACAAATAGCTGAAGCGAAAGCATATCAATTCTTATTTTACTCTGACAGTACAATCTTATGAGGGGCAGTTATTTGAGGTTCATCAGTAATAGAAATGTTATCATAATAAACAGAAAGTCTGGCACCAAGTTCATAATCCATGACCTGTTTTTCCAATTTATCAGTTATATGAATAATAACATCCTGACCTTTTTCTATTCCCTCAATATCTTCCTCTAAAGTGACCCATATACACTTATGTGTACTACTTCGGCCCACCATAATTCCTGTCAGACAGTTTTCATTATATAAATCATTGTCGGAAGCGGGAACTGATATAGTGCTTTCACCAGACATAGAATTTGTAGTTTTATCTTCAGACACAGTAGTTTGTTCCTCCTTTACTGAACAACCTGAATATATTACGATTATAAACAAGCTTGTTATGAATAGTGTAAGAATTTTCTTCATAGAACCACCTCCGCAAAATACAATTTATCACTCTCTATTTTCTTTTTCCCCTCTGCGGCACATAGTTTTTCGCCAGTTCGGATTTTTGGACAATCCGGGTCAGCCATTGTTTTTCTTCCTCTGTCAGCTTGGTATAACGCAGCTTCGTTTGCTTGCAGAACACCATCAGCAGTTGTTCCGCCCGGCTGCCCTTGAAGTTCGCCACTTCCTCCAAATCCCGCTTGAGTTCGTCCACAATGGTATTCTCCGGGGCGCTGTCGCTCCTGCCCCTGTGGGCTTCCCGTATGTCCTCCATAATAGCGTCTATGTCGTGATGTACCCGGCTGCTGAAATAGTCGCCCTCCCGCACATGGGCGGCTTGCAGGACACCAGCGGTCTTGTCATGCTCCCCCGGCTGGTACTTCTCCATAATTTCGGCCCTCGCCACATCTACCCATGCGTTCAAGTTCTGTATCTGTGTTGCGGCGATACCCTCAACATAAATCTGTATATCGGCCAGCAGCTTGACAAAATCCGGGTGCACCGCCAGTTCACAAAGCAAGGCGGTATCAATTCGCCCACGCTCCACACGCAGGTCTTTCAAGCGTTCCTGTATTGTCAACGCCAATCTACACACCCCTTCTTATGCTTATTTCATGCTTTCTTGACACTCGCTGCACTCTCTGTCATGGATAGAAATGATACCTCCGCATTTGGGACAAGTATATTTCCCTTTCTGCTGTTCCATGAACCTTTCCAAACGGAATGCAGGAACATAACGGACATAAAGTGTGGAATGTGGATCAGCTTTTTGGGGAAATTCAAACCGGAATGAAGAAATGTGCGGATATAGGAAAGATTCCGTATAGTATGGGAATCGATACCTGGGCTGTAGATTTTGTATTGTTGGATGATCAGGGACAAAGAATTGGTGATGCCGTGGCATATCGTGATGCGAGAACGGATGGGATGGACAAGCAGGTATATGAGATTATTTCGGAAAATGATTTGTATGAAATTACGGGTATTCAAAAGCAGAAGTTTAATACGATCTATCAGCTAATGGCGCTTAAGCAGCAGAATCCGGAAAGCCTGGATAGGGCACAAAGTATGCTTATGATTCCGGATTATTTTAACTTTCTTTTGACGGGAAATAAGTTACAGGAATATACGAACGCGACAACAACACAGCTGGTTGATCCGAAAGCCAATGACTGGAACTGGGCATTGATTGATCGGCTGGGATATCCGAGAACCCTCTTTCAGACAATTATGATGGCGGGAAGCATTGTCGGAAACTTGGCGGATTCTATTCAGAAACAGGTAGGTTTTGAATGCAAAGTAGTCTTGCCGGCAACGCATGATACAGCTTCTGCAGTGATGGCAGTTCCATCCAAAGAGGAACAGCCACTTTATATCAGTTCCGGAACATGGTCATTGATGGGAACCGAATTGAAAGAAGCTGCCTGTGATGAGCAAAGCAGAAAGCATAACATGACGAATGAGGGCGGATACGATTATCGCTTCCGCTATCTTAAGAATATTATGGGACTCTGGATGATCCAGTCGGTGCGAAAGGAGATAGCCCCGGAACTTGGTTTTGGAGAGATCAGCGAACTTGCGTCAAAGCAGACGATTCCTTCTTTCGTTGATGCCAACGATCCGAGATTTCTTGCGCCGGAGCATATGACGAGCGAGGTGCAGAAAGCCTGTAAAGAGAGTGGACAGCAGGTGCCACAGGGCATTGCGGAAGTTGCCTGTGTGATCTACAACAGTCTCGCAAAATGCTATGCCGATACAGCAAAGGAGATTGAGAAACTGACCGGAAAAACATACGACTGTATTCAGATCGTTGGTGGCGGTGCCAATGCGGATTATCTGAACAAACTGACCGCATTTTTCACGAAGAAGACAATCTATGCAGGACCGACGGAAGCGACTGCGATCGGTAATCTCTGTGCGCAGATGATCGCAGCGGGAGAATTAGAAAACTTAAAGGAGGCAAGACAATGTGTTTATGCTTCCTTCCCAATTCATAAATACGAAAAGTAAAGGAGAAGAGACATGACAAATTACGAAGCAGCAAGAGAAAAATATGCAGCACTCGGTGTGGATACCGACAAGGCGATCGAGACATTAAAGAAAGTTCCGGTATCGCTTCACTGCTGGCAGCTGGATGATGTGATCGGTTTTGACAATGACGGAGGACTTACTGGAGGCATTCAAACGACCGGTAATTATATGGGCCGTGCTAGAACGCCGGAACAGTTGATGGCAGATATGGAAGAAGCGATGAGACTGATGCCGGGAACCGCAAAATTAAACATACATGCATCTTATGCAATCTTTGCACCGGGGGAATTTGCAGACAGAGATGCGCTTGAACCAAAGCATTTTGCTAAATGGGTAGAATTTGCCAAGAAGCATCATATGGGTATCGATTTTAATCCGACCTTTTTCTCACACGAGAAAGTAAAGGACGGTCAGACACTTTCGAGTCCGGACGAGGAGACAAGACGTTTCTGGATCAATCACGGAAAGGCATGCATCCGCATCTCGGAATATTTTGCAAAAGAGACCGGAATGCCTTGCGTTATGAACATCTGGACCGGTGATGGATTTAAAGATGTTCCGGCAGACCGTATGGGACCTCGTATGCGATACAAGGATTCCATCGAGCAGATCTTATCGGAGCCATACGATCATAACCTCGTAAAGCCTTGTGTGGAGTCAAAAGTTTTCGGTATAGGTGTGGAGTCTTACACAGTCGGATCGGCTGAGTTTACACTTAGTTTTGCTGCTTTACATGACGGCTGTATGCCACTTATGGACAACGGACATTATCATCCACTGGAGTATGTATCTGACAAGATTCCGGCAATGCTCTGCTTTTATCCGGAATTTGCATTGCATATCACAAGAGGTGTGCGCTGGGATTCCGATCATGTGCTGATTCTTGATGATGAGACGAAGGAGATGGCAAAAGAAATTGTAAGAGATAATGCGCTTGACCGTGTCTATATGGCTTTGGACTATTTTGATGCAAGTATCAACCGTGTTTCGGCACTTGCAACAGGATTTCGAAGCTGGCAGAAAGCCCTTCTTATAGCTTTATGTACACCGAATGCAATGCTCAAAGCGCTTCAGGATACGAATCAGATGAGCAAACTTATGGTTATGAATGAGGCGGTGAAGATGTTGCCGATCGGTGAGATATGGGATGAGTACTTAAGACGTGAGGGCGTCGTTGATGATCTTCATTTCTATGATGAAATCGAAAAGTATGAGAACGAAGTATTGGAAAAGAGAAATTAAAAAAGAATAGAAAAGAGGAATTATAATTATGAATTTTTTAGATGCAGAATTTGTACAGGAATTTATCCGCATGGCGAATGACGGATGGGAGCAGGGATGGCATGAGAGAAATGGTGGAAACCTTTCTTATCGTGTAAAACCGGAAGAAGTAGAATTGATAAAAGAGAATTTTAAGGCGAAGGAATGGCAGCCAATTGGCACAAGTGTACCGAATCTTGCCGGCGAGTTTTTTCTGGTTACGGGAAGCGGTAAGTATTTCCGCAATGTGATCATTAAGCCGGAAGATTCCATCTGCATGATTGAACTGGACGAAAAAGGTGAAAATTACCGTATTGTCTGGGGGCTGGTCAATGGAGGCAGACCGACTTCCGAGCTTCCGAGTCATTTGATGAATCTCGAAGTAAAAAAACTTCAAAATCCAAATTACCGTGTGGTCTATCATGCACATACCACCAATATTATTGCACTCACATTTGTACTTCCACTCGAAGATAAAGTGTTTACGAGAGAACTGTGGGAGATGGCAACGGAGTGTCCGGTTGTTTTTCCGGACGGTGTCGGTGTTGTTCCGTGGATGGTTCCGGGAGGAAGAGAGATCGCGGTTGCAACAAGTGAACTGATGAAAAAGTATGATCTGGCCATTTGGGCACATCACGGAATGTTCGCAGCAGGCGAAGATTTTGATCTGACATTCGGTCTGATGCACACCGCTGAGAAATCGGCAGAAATTCTTGTGAAGATGTTATCCATGAGACCGGATAAGCTTCAGACGATCACTCCGGACAATTTCCGGGATCTGGCAAAAGATTTTAACGTTACATTGCCGGAAGAATTTCTTTACGAAAAATAAACAAGAAAAAATTGGCAGTGAAGCTGTTGCATCGTAGCCTCACTGCCAATTTTTATTGTGATTAAACGTTATTGTCTGTAAAAATCAATAATCCGGTCAAGTCTTGCGGTCATGTTGGAAAGGAGCGCATCTAAAATTGTGATAGCTGTCATTGCCTCAACAACGACTACTGCACGCGGAACGATAATCGGATCGTGTCGTCCTTTGATACTGATCTCAATTTCTTTTCCGTCTTTGTTGACGGTCTGCTGTGTTGCTGCAATGGACGGTGTCGGTTTGACAGCTGCGCGGAAAAATAACAGAGAGCCATCACTCATGCCACCGAGCGTGCCACCGGAATAATTGGTTCTCTTGGAGATATGTCCATTCTCCATGCAAAATGCATCGTTGTTGGTTAGCCCGGTAGCGGTAGCTGCACCAAATCCGGCTCCGATTTCAAAGCCCTTTACGGCACCGATCGAGAGGATTGCTTTTGCCAGATTCGCATCGAGTTTTTCAAAAACGGGATCACCGAGTCCGACGGGAAGCCCCAAAATCTGACATTCGATGATGCCACCGCTGGAGTTTTGTTCCTGTAAACATTTTTCGAGATATGCGCTGGCTTTTGCTGCGGCTGTTGCATCCGGCATATACAGCTTGTTTTTTGAAATTTCTGCGGGATCAAACAGGGCAGGATCAATGGACACCGGACCGATTGCCTGACTGTAGGCAAGTATGGAGATGTTCATCTGCTCTAAAATTTTGATCGCAATTGCACCGCCGGCAACGCGTCCGATCGTTTCGCGCCCCGAGGAGCGTCCGCCGCCGCGGTAATCACGAAATCCGTATTTTTCGTCAAAACAGAAATCAGCATGTCCCGGTCGGTAGTAGGAGGCAATTTCACTGTAATCGGCAGAGTGCTGGTCCTTGTTCCAGACCATCATGGAAATCGGGGTACCGGTTGTTTTTCCCTCAAAGACACCGGATAAGATTTCTACCGTGTCATTTTCCCTGCGCTGTGTGGTAAATTTGGACTGGCCGGGTTTACGCCGGTCTAAAAATTTCTGGATATCTTCTTCACAGAGGCTGAGTCCGGCAGGACAGCCATCCACAACAACACCGATGCCTTTGCCGTGGGATTCCCCCCATGTGGTGATACGAAATAAATTGCCAAATGATGAGCCTGCCATAAATGCCTCCTTAAAAACGTTAATATTCTAAGGGATATTATAAAAAACATCGCATTGAATAGTCAAGAGAGATATGGTAATATTTAAAGGAAATAAACATAAAAAAGAGAGAGGGAACATATGGAATTTAACGCAGTATATCATCAGGCGAGTGACAATTACTGTTATCCGCTGAATGAGGATGAGCTGATTATCAATATAAAAACGGGCTACGATGTAAAATCGGTATCCATTATACTCGGAGATCCGTTTGCCGCGGGAATATTAGGCGGCGGGGAGTACTGGGATGGAAAAAAGGAGCCGATCATATATAAAAAGCGGTTAAAAAATCAGATCTGGTGGACCACAACCGTGCGTCCGGAGTACAAGCGTCTGAAGTATTATTTTGAACTTCAGACAGAGGAGGAAAGCTGGTTTTATTTTGAAGACGGGTTTGTCAGCAGCGAACAGATGCATCTGGAGGGCAGAAGCCGTCAGTGCTTTGTTTTCCCGTGGATGAATCCCTGTGATGTACCGCGTACCCCGGCATGGGTCAATGATACCGTATGGTATCAGATTTTCCCGGATCGTTTCTGCAACGGAGATCCTTCCAATGATCCTGAGAATGTGGTTTTGTGGAGAGAGCATGGAAGCGTGACCAATGAGGAATGTTTCGGAGGAGATCTGGCGGGGATTACAGACAAGCTGGATTATCTGCAGAATCTGGGAATCAACGGTCTGTATCTGACACCGATCAACGAAGCTCCGTCAAATCACAAATACGATACCACGGATTATACGAAGATTGATCCGCGTTTTGGCGATGAGGAAACCTTTAAACACCTTGTGAAGGAAGCGCATAAGCGGGGCATCCGCGTAATGCTTGACGGTGTGTTCAATCATTCCGGATATTATTTCGCACCGTGGCAGGATGTGCTTGCAAAGGGACCGGAGTCAGAATATTATGACTGGTTTATGATCAATGAATGGCCGTTTGATAAAAACGGGCAGGCGGCAAAGAAGAAACAGTATTATACATTTGCCTTTTTTGATTCCATGCCAAAGATCAATACAAACAATCCGAAAGTACGCAAATATTTTGTAGATATTTGTGCCAACTGGGTGGAAAATTACGGAATCGATGGAATCCGTCTGGATGTGGCAAATGAAGTTTCCCACAGGTTCTGCAAAGAACTGCATGCGCGGGTCAAGGAGATCAACCCGGATATCTATATTCTCGGAGAAATCTGGCACAACGCGCTTCCGTGGCTGCGCGGAGATGAGTTTGATGCGGTAATGAATTATCCGCTTGGACAAAGTATCAAGGATTTCTGGATTGATAAGAGCCTGACGAATGAAGACTTTGAGTATACAATCAACCGCTGCTATACAAGCTATATGCAGCAGACCAATGATGTGCTGTTTAATCTGCTCGATTCGCATGATACCAAGCGGCTTCGCTCGGATGTGAAGAATCTGGATGAATATTTTGCACAGATTGCTGTGCTTTTTGCAATGCCGGGAAGTCCGTGCATTTACTACGGAACAGAAATTGCCATGGAAGGAAGCTATGATCCGGACTGCCGCAGATGTATGCCGTGGTCGGATATTGAGGCCGGAAAGTATGCAGAGCGCAGCAGGATCATATCTACACTGATTCATCTGCGCCGGCAGGAACCGCTCTTAAAAAGCCGTAATTTTCATTTTCCGAATGATTATGCAGCGTACAGGCGTGTGATCCAGTTTCAGAAAGTGGATTTTCCGGATTGTTATGTGGAAGTGCTGATTAACTGCTGTGAGGAAGATGTCGAGGTAGTGCCGCAGGGAGAAATTCTGCTTGAACGACATTACATAGATTCCACACTTTTGTCCAACGGTATTTTGATCCGCAGAATTCGAAAGTAAATAAAAAGAAAGAGGAATAACAGAAAATGGCTACATATGAGTTGTTAAAACAGGAAGGCAGTGCGAAACGTGCGGTGTTTCATACGGTGCACGGAGATATCCAGACGCCGGTGTTTATGAATGTGGGAACGGTGGCCGCAATCAAGGGGGCTGTTTCAACAATGGATCTCAAAGAGATCAAATGTCAGGTGGAACTGTCCAATACCTATCATCTGCATGTGCGTCCAGGAGACAAGCTGATCAAAGAAATGGGCGGACTGCATAAGTTTATGGTCTGGGATCGTCCGATTCTGACAGATTCCGGCGGATTTCAGGTGTTTTCCCTGGCAGGACTCCGGAAAATTAAGGAGGAGGGCGTATATTTCCATTCCCATGTAGATGGCGCAAAGATCTTTATGGGACCGGAAGAGAGCATGCAGATCCAGTCAAACCTCGGATCGACGATTGCCATGGCATTTGACGAGTGTCCATCGAGTGTGGCAGAGCGCAGATATGTCGAAGATTCTGTTGCGCGTACGGCCCGCTGGCTGGAGCGGTGCAAAAAAGAAATGCAGCGTCTGAACAGTCTGGAAGATACGATTAATAAAGAGCAGCTGTTGTTTGGAATTAACCAGGGAGCAATTTTTTCAGATATCCGGACGGACCATGCAAAGAGAATTTCGGAACTGGATCTGGATGGGTATGCAATTGGCGGACTTGCAGTGGGAGAAACCCATGAACAGATGTATCAGATCATAGAGGAGACCGTTCCGTATCTTCCGAAAAACAAGCCGACGTATCTGATGGGCGTGGGAACACCTGCAAATATTCTCGAGGGGGTAGCGCGCGGAATCGATTTCTTTGACTGTGTATATCCGAGCAGAAACGGACGCCACGGACATGTATATACCAACGAAGGAAAGTTGAATCTGTTTAACCAGAAATACGAAAAAGACATGCGTCCGATTGAGGAGGGCTGCCAGTGTCCGGCATGCCGGCACTACAGCAGAGCCTATATCCGGCATCTGTTAAAAGCAAAGGAAATGCTTGGCATGCGCCTGTGTGTTCTTCATAACCTGTATTTTTACAATACCATGATGGAAGAGATCCGGGATGCTCTCGATGCCGGAAATTTTGCTTCCTACAAAGAAGAAAAACTGTACCGGATGGGACAGTCAAGTATAAAAAATGTCTAAAAAAGCCAAAAAGGCTTGCCCAAAGAACGGAAGTTGTGTAGAATGGGTTTTAGTATTTGAATATAGGAGGAAACATTGATGAGCGCAATTTTAGCAAATAGCAGCGCTTCCGCTTCCGGCGGAATGGGCATGTTTGGTATGATTATCTGGCTGGTAGTAATCTTCGGATTTATGTATTTTCTGATGATTCGTCCACAGAAGAAGGAGCAGAAGAAAAAAGATCTGATGCTTTCCGAAGTAGCTGTGGGAGACACCGTTCTTACTACATCCGGTTTCTATGGAACAATTATTGATATTGTAGATGATACCGTTATCGTAGAGTTCGGAAACAACAAAAACTGTCGTATTCCAATGCAGAAAGCTGCAATTGCAGACGTAGAAAAAGCAGAATCTGCATCATAAAGAACATGAGAGAGGGTGTCGCATTTGCGGCACCTTTTTGCATTCCTTTTTCAATTCAGAATAATAAAAAAGATCTATTATAATCTCAGATTATATTATTTATGAAAAAGTAAAATGGATTTTTAGTTGAAAAGAAGGCCCTGTTGCTATATATTAATAGGTAATAGACTTTGAAACAGCAGAGTAGAAAAGAGGAAAAGCAATGGAATGTCAAATTGGTGTGATCTCGGGAGACGGTATTGGACCGGAGATCGTTACAGAGGCAAAAAAAGTATTAGACCAGATTGGGAAAAAATATGGTCATTCATTTCACTATACGGATATCCTGATGGGTGGATGCTCGATTGATGCAACCGGAGTTCCTTTGACCGATGATGCGATTGCGGCAGCAAAAGCAAGTGATGCGGTACTGATGGGATCTATCGGAGGAAATACTTCCACATCCCCGTGGTACAAGTTAGCACCGGAGCTTCGTCCGGAGGCAGGACTTTTAAAGCTGCGTAAATCGCTCAATCTGTTTGCAAACCTTCGCCCGGCATATTTATATGAAGAATTAAAGGCTGCATGTCCACTGCGTGATGATATCATCGGAACAGGATTTGATATGATGATTATGCGTGAGCTGACAGGCGGTTTGTATTTCGGAGCGCGAAAGACAGAGGAAGTAGATGGCGTGACGACAGCAACCGATACACTTACCTACAATGAAAATGAGATCCGCAGAATTGCAAAGCGAGGTTTTGACATTGCAATGAAGCGCCGCAAAAAGGTAACTTCCGTGGATAAGGCAAATGTTCTGGATTCTTCCCGGCTCTGGAGAAAAATCGTAGAAGAAGTTGCAAAAGATTATCCGGAAGTAACGTATGAGCATATGCTTGTCGATAACTGTGCAATGCAGCTTGTGAAAGATCCAAAACAGTTTGACGTGATTCTGACGGAGAATATGTTTGGAGATATTTTATCCGATGAGGCTTCCATGGTGACCGGTTCCATCGGTATGTTATCATCCGCAAGTTTGAATGATACCAAATTTGGTTTATATGAGCCGAGTGGCGGGTCTGCACCGGATATTGCCGGAAAAGGCATTGCCAACCCGATTGCAACCATTTTAAGTGCAGCCATGATGCTTCGCTATACGTTTGATCTGGATAAAGAGGCTGATGCGATTGAGAATGCCGTGAAACAGGTATTAAAAGAAGGATATCGTACCATTGATATCATGCCGCAGGCAGGAGAGAGCACAGAAGGGATTAAACAGGTTGGTACAGCAAAGATGGGCGACCTGATCGCAGAGAGAGTTTAAGGAGAACATAATATGATAAGTGATAACGCAAGGAGCGGTATGCAGCAGGCTCCGGCGCGCAGTCTTTTTAATGCGCTCGGATTTACCGCAGAAGAATTAAAAAAACCAATGGTCGGAATTGTAAGTTCCTACAATGAAATTGTTCCGGGTCATATGAATATTGATAAAATTGTAAACGCCGTAAAACTCGGCGTTGCGGAAGCAGGTGGCGTACCGGTTGTATTTCCGGCAATCGCGGTATGTGATGGTATTGCCATGGGACATGTCGGCATGAAATATTCTCTGGTTACCAGAGACCTGATTGCAGATTCCACGGAGTGTATGGCTATCGCCCATCAGTTTGATGCACTGGTTATGGTGCCAAACTGTGATAAGAATGTACCGGGGCTTCTGATGGCAGCTGCCCGTCTGAATCTTCCGACCGTATTTGTATCCGGCGGACCGATGCTTGCCGGACATGTGCAGGGAAAGAAGAGAAGTCTTTCTTCCATGTTTGAGGCAGTCGGATCTTACGCAGCAGGAACCATGACAGAGGATGATGTACTTGAATATGAGAATAAAGTCTGCCCGACCTGTGGGTCCTGCTCCGGCATGTATACCGCAAACTCTATGAACTGTCTGACCGAAGCTCTTGGTATGGGACTTCGCGGAAACGGAACGATTCCGGCTGTTTACTCGGAACGTATCAAACTTGCAAAACATGCAGGTATGGCAGTTATGGATATGTTCCGCAAGAATATCTGCGCGCGTGATATTATTACAAAAGAGTCCATCTTAAATGCACTGACAGTAGATATGGCACTGGGATGTTCCACAAACTCCATGCTGCATCTGCCGGCGATCGCGCATGAGATTGGTTTTGATTTTGATATCAGCTTTGCAAACCCGATCAGCGAAAAGACACCAAACCTCTGCCATCTGGCACCGGCTGGTCCTACTTATATGGAGGATCTCAATGAAGCCGGCGGTGTATATGCAGTGATGAAAGAACTGGCAGATATCGGTCTGTTACATACCGATTGTATGACCGTAACCGGAAAGACGATCGGAGAGAACATTGCAAACGCAGTGAACCGCAATCCGGAAGTCATCCGTCCGGTTGATCATCCATATTCCAAGACCGGTGGTCTGGCTGTTCTGAAAGGAAATCTGGCACCGGATGGTTCAGTGGTTAAGCGTTCTGCTGTTGTCGATGAGATGATGGTTCATGAAGGACCGGCAAGAGTCTTTGAGTGTGAGGAAGATGCTATCGCAGCGATCAAGGGCGGCAAGATTGTAGAGGGTGATGTCGTTGTCATCCGCTATGAGGGACCGAAGGGCGGACCTGGTATGAGAGAAATGTTAAATCCGACTTCTGCGATTGCCGGTATGGGGCTTGGCAGTTCCGTTGCCCTGATTACCGACGGACGTTTTTCCGGTGCATCCAGAGGCGCATCCATCGGACATGTTTCTCCAGAAGCAGCAGTTGGGGGACCGATTGCTCTGGTAGAAGAGGGCGATATCATAAAGATCAATATCCCGGAGATGACATTGAACGTAGATGTTTCGGATGAAGAGATGGCCGCACGACGTGCAAAATGGCAGCCGAGAGAGCCGAAGGTTACCACCGGATATCTTAAGAGATATTCTGCACTGGTTACTTCCGGAAACCGTGGAGCTGTCTTGGAAGTGCCAGAAGAGAAATAAAGGATAGAGGGTTAGAAAATGCAGTTGACAGGATCACAGGTGATTATAGAATGCCTGAAAGAACAGGGTGTAGATACCGTTTTCGGATATCCGGGCGGTGCAATCCTGAACGTTTATGATGAATTATACAAACATCCGGAAATCCGGCATGTACTTACATCGCATGAGCAGGGGGCTTCCCATGCAGCAGACGGATATGCCAGAAGTACAGGAAAAGTCGGAGTCTGTATGGCAACAAGCGGACCGGGAGCCACCAATCTGGTGACCGGTATCGCAACTGCGTATATGGATTCCATTCCGATCGTGGCAATCACTTGCAATGTTGGGGTATCACTCCTCGGAAAAGACAGTTTTCAGGAAATTGATATTGCTGGCATCACAACACCGATTACAAAATACAGTTTTATTGTAAAAGATGTAACAAAACTTGCCGATACGATTCGCAGAGCTTTTTCCATTGCGCGGAAAGGACGCCCGGGCCCGGTTCTGGTAGATATCACCAAGGATGTGACTGCCAACAAAACAGAGTATATAAAGAAAGAGCCAAAAATGCCGCAGCCGGATTGTTCGGCATTCAATGAGGATGATTTAAAGAAAGCCATCCAGATGATTGAAAAGGCAAAGAAGCCGTACATATTTGTCGGAGGAGGAGCAATCCTTTCCAGAGCCAGTGAAGTATTAAAGACATTTGTAGAAAAAACAGATGCACCGGTCTGCGACACACTGATGGGAAAAGGTGCATATGATGGAACATCAGAAAACTATACCGGAATGCTTGGAATGCACGGAACAAAGACGTCCAATCTCGGTGTCAGTGAATGTGATCTTCTGATCGCAGTTGGTGTTCGTTTTTCTGACCGTGTACTTGGAAATCCAAAGAAATTTGCAAAACAGGCAAAGATTCTGCAGATTGATATTGATCCGGTAGAAATCAATAAAAATATTATCGTAAATCACAGCATTATCGGGGATGTGGCAATCGTCCTCGGAAAGCTGAATGAAAAACTTGAGCAGCAGAAACATACCGAGTGGCTTTCCCATATTGCGGATTATCAGAAGATGTATCCTATGACCATTCCAAAGGAAGGGTTAAGTGGTCCGTTTATGATCGCAAAGATTTATGAGATGGCAAAAGATGCCATTATGGTCACGGAAGTCGGTCAGCATCAGATGTGGGCTGCACAGTATTTTAAATACAGTAAACCAAGAACCCTGCTGACATCCGGAGGTCTTGGTACGATGGGGTATGGTCTTGGCGCTGCAATTGGTGCACAGACTGCAAATCCGGATAAGCAGGTGATCAATATTGCGGGAGACGGATGTTTCCGCATGAATATGAATGAACTTGCAACAGCATCCAGACAAAAGCTTCCGTTGATTGAAGTGATTGTCAATAACCATGTACTCGGAATGGTCCGCCAGTGGCAGACACTTTTCTATAAACAGCATTATTCCGCAACGGTTTTAGATGACGGTGTGGACTACGTAAAGATTGCAGAGGCGATGGGCGCAGCTGCCCGGCGTGTGACAACACAGGAAGAGTTTAACGCAGCTTTTCAGGAAGCATTGGAAAGTAAGACGCCGTTTGTAATTGACGCAATTGTGGATTCGGATGACAAGGTATGGCCGATGGTTGCACCGGGGGCTCCGATCAATGAATGTTTCGATGGAAAAGATTTCGAGAGCAAGAATAAATAAGCAACAGCATAGTAAAATATAGGAGGAAGTTTGAAATGAGCAGAGTATACAATTTCTCAGCAGGACCGGCAGTATTGCCGGAGGAGGTACTGCAGGAAGCAGCAGATGAAATGTTGGATTACAGAGGATGCGGCATGTCCGTTATGGAAATGAGCCACAGATCCAAAGTATTCGATGACATCATCAAGGATGCAGAAAAAGATTTAAGAGAGCTGATGAACATTCCAGATAATTATAAGGTATTGTTCTTACAGGGTGGAGCATCCCAGCAGTTTGCAGCAGTTCCTATGAATCTGATGAAGAATAAGAAAGCCGGATACATTGTCACAGGACAGTGGGCAAAGAAGGCTTATCAGGAAGCACAGATGTACGGAGAGGCAATTGAGCTTGCATCCTCTGCAGATCAGACATTCTCTTATATTCCGGATTGTTCCGATCTGGATATTCCGGATGATCTGGATTACGTTTATATCTGTGAGAACAACACCATTTACGGAACCAAATACAAGAAGCTTCCAAACACAAAGGGAAAGACACTGGTAGCAGATGTATCTTCCTGCTTCTTATCTGAGCCTGTAGATGTGACAAAGTATGGCGTAATCTATGGTGGCGTACAGAAGAATATCGGACCGGCAGGTGTTGTAATCGTAATTGCACGGGAAGACCTGATTACAGATGATGTACTTCCTGGCACACCAACCATGCTCAAGTGGAAGACACAGGCAGACAAAGACAGCCTGTACAACACACCGCCATGCTACGGCATTTATATCTGCGGTAAAGTCTTTAAGTGGCTGAAAAAGATGGGCGGCTTAGAGGAAATGCAGAGACGCAACATTGAAAAAGCAAAGATCCTTTATGATTTCCTGGATGAGAGCAAACTGTTCAAGGGAACTGTCAGAAAAGAAGACCGTTCACTGATGAATGTACCGTTCGTAACCGGAGACAAGGATATGGATGCGAAATTCGTAAAAGAGGCAACCGAGGCTGGCTTCGTAAACCTGAAAGGACATCGTACCGTTGGTGGTATGCGTGCATCCATTTACAACGCAATGCCAAAAGAGGGCGTAGAAAAGCTTGTTGCGTTCATGAAGAAATTTGAGAAGGAGAATGCATAAAATGTTTAATTATACATGCTTAAATCCTATCGCTGGGGTAGGTCTGGATTTATTTTCTGATGATTACAAAAAAGTAGACGATCTGGCAGGCGCTGATGCAGCACTTGTCCGCAGTGCGGCAATGCACGATCTGGATCTTCCGGATTCACTGCTTGCAGTTGCCCGCGCCGGTGCAGGTGTCAACAATATTCCGCTTGACAAATGTGCTGACAAAGGTATCGTTGTATTTAATACACCGGGTGCAAATGCCAATGGTGTAAAAGAACTTGTTTTTGCAGGAATGTTATATGCATCCCGCGATATTGTCGGTGGTATTGACTGGTGTCTGGCAAACCAGAACGATGATAACATTGCAAAAACTGCAGAGAAACAGAAGAAGAACTTTGCAGGAACAGAGATTTCCGGAAAGAAATTAGGTGTCATCGGACTTGGAGCCATCGGTGTGCTCGTAGCAAATGCCGCAACCCATATGGGTATGGAAGTATATGGATATGATCCATATATTTCTGTCAATGCTGCATGGAACTTATCCAGAAGCGTAAAGCATATCAGCAATGTAGAAGATATTTACAAAGAGTGCGATTACATTACGATCCATGTACCTCTTTTGGATTCTACCAGAAAGATGATTGATGCCAATGCGATCGCAATGATGAAGCCTACCGCAATTGTATTAAACTTTGCAAGAGATCTGCTGGTAGACGAAGAGGCAATGGTTGATGCGCTGGCTGCAGGAAAGATTAAGAAATATGTTTCTGATTTCCCGAATACTACAACCGTTGGAGCAAAGGGATGTATTGTCACTCCACATCTTGGAGCATCTACAGCAGAGTCTGAAGACAACTGCGCAATTATGGCTGTCCGTGAGATTCGTGACTACATGGAGAATGGTAATATTACCCATTCTGTCAATTATCCGGACTGCAACATGGGAGCATGTACCACAGCCGGACGTGTTGCAATTCTGCACAAGAATGTCAAGGGTATGATCGGCCAGTATACGACCGTTCTTGGAGAGGCAGATATCAATGTGTCAGATATGACAAATAAGGCAAAGGGTGACTATGCATATGCACTGATCGATGTGGATTCCCAGATTACCGATGATGTGCTGAAAAAACTGCAGGCAATTGACGATGTATTGCGTGTACGCCTTGTAAAATAACAGAAAAGATAAGCATTTTGCTGTATGGCGGTTCGAAAGAACCGCCATATTTTTTCTTGTATAAACGTATTTTTTCCATTATACTAGAAAGGTATAGAAACCAGCACAATTTATGGAGGATAATATGGCAGACATAAAACCATTTGTATGTGTCAGACCGGCAGAAGATGTAGTATCTGCAGTGGCTGCATTACCATATGATGTATATAACAGAGAAGAAGCAAAAGAAGTTGTGGCAAAAAATCCAAAGTCATTTCTGGCAATTGACCGTGCGGAGACACAGTTTCCGGATGATGTGGATACCTATGATGACAGAGTATATGCCAAAGCGGCACAGATGTTAAAAGACTGGATCGCTGACGGCACATTTATCCGGGATAACAGAGAATGTTATTACATATATGAACTGACGATGGATGGAAGAACACAGACCGGCATTGCAGCATGTGCATCCATTGATGATTATGCGAATCAGGTCATCAAAAAACATGAGAATACCCGTGCGGATAAGGAACAGGATCGTATCTGTCACGTAGATACGTGCAGTGCGCAGACCGGACCGATTTTTCTGGCATATCGTGCCAATGCCGTGATCAATGAGGTTGTGGCAAAGACAAAGAAACAGGATGCCTTATATGATTTTGTTGCGGAAGATGGTATTCGCCACCGTGTTTTTGTAATATCCGATCCGGAAGATATCCAGACGATCCGGAATGCATTTGCACAGATTGGGGAAATCTATATTGCAGACGGACATCACAGAGCTGCTTCTGCGGTAAAAGTCGGATTTAAGCGGAGAGAAGAACATCCGGGATATACCGGAAAAGAAGAATTTAATTATTTCCTTTCCGTTTTATTCCCGGATGAGGAACTGATGATCATGGATTACAACCGTGTGGTACGGGATCTGGGCGGTATGACCGAAGAGGCATTTTTATCAAAAATGCAGGAACTCTTTGATGTGCAGAAAATCGAAAATGGAAACGATGTACGACCGGTGAAAAAGGGACAGTTTTCCATGTTCCTTTCTGATAAATGGTATCGTTGTACCATGCGCCCGGAGTCGGTTCCGGAGGATCCGGTAGAAGGACTGGACGTATCGGTATTGCAGAATGTACTTTTGGCACCGGTACTTGGAATCGGTGATTCAAAGACAGATAAAAGAATTGATTTTGTCGGCGGAATCCGTGGCATGAAAGAGTTAGAAAGAAGATGCCATGAGGACTGTAAGGTTGCATTTGCCATGTATCCGACATCCATTCAGGAGTTATTTGCTGTGGCAGATGCGGGACGTCTCATGCCGCCGAAATCTACCTGGTTTGAGCCGAAACTCCGCAGTGGATTATTCATCCATGAGATTTAAAGAATGGCATTATAGGACATAAATGGAGAAATACATTGGGAATTTTAATAACAGACCAACTGACACAGCTTAGCACCGAGAGCGAAGTGTTAAATGAAGTGGCGAAAAATCCGGGAATTATCCGGAAATATTTACAGGATCTGACACCATCTCTGCTGGGGTTTCTCGTTCAGCTGATGATTGCAGTGATTATTCTTCTGGTAGGCAGCCGGATGATCAAAATGCTGGTGAAAATGGTGCGCCGTTTCTTAGAGCGCGGAAAAGTAGAAGCCGGTGTGGTTTCCTTTCTGAGTT
>ENA-UESS01000322-UESS01000322.1-human-gut-metagenome-genome-assembly--contig:-NODE-322-length-20692-cov-20.299733_pt1 | contig 20692 bp, 16 predicted proteins | sample MGYA00243004_ERZ508005 | MGnify/ENA primary metagenome ERZ508005 (study PRJEB26167, sample SAMN06115471) | human gut metagenome | host: Homo sapiens | place: China:Guizhou | collected 2016-06-29...
AAGGGCAGGTGAGTGGTATGGAACTGGAAGTGAATGAGTATAGCCGGTTGGAGCCGGTGAAGGAGGAAATCCGTGCACGGGTGGATACGCAGGTGGATGCATACGGAGGTACTTACTATACTCAGACGGTGGAGGAAGTCAATCCTCAGATATTTGCATGGCTGGATTTGCTGGATATGAATGTGTGGGTTATCTTGTTTCTCATGACGGGGGTGGCCGGATTCACCATGATATCCGGTTTGCTGATTATCATTCTGGAGCGTACCAATATGATCGGGGTGCTGAAAGCATTGGGAGCTGATAATTTTGCTATCCGTAAGATATTCCTCAGTTTTTCTGTATTCTTGATAGGCAGGGGGATGCTATGGGGAAATATCATCGGGGTGGCATTATGCTTTATTCAATCTCAATTTCATCTTTTCAAACTGGACCCTGCCACTTATTATGTAGATCGTGTTCCTGTTGAATTCAACATTTGGATTTATTTGTTGCTGAATGTCTGTACTTTGCTGGTGTCGGTGCTGATGCTTGTCGGGCCGTCATTTCTGGTGACGCGTATTCATCCGGCAAAATCTATTCGGTTTGAATGAGAAGATTCTCTTTCTGCATTTTCCGTATATCCGGTATTAATCCTTTTTTCCTATAATGCTAAGGTCTTTTTCCCTTATGATTAAGTCTTTTTATGCGGTAATGTACTACAGTCTCCTACAGTGAATCGTATAGTCCGTTATAGTGGACTGTACGGTCTGATGTAATGGACTGTACAGTCTGTTGTGAAAGTCTGTAGTAGTTGATAGAAAGAAAAGACTTAATTGTTAGGAAGAAATGCTTTAGTCGGGCGGATGTGTTAGAACCAACCCTGCTGCGAATTCGTGACAGGGCCGGTTCTTTATAGAGAGAATGTAAAGTTACGTATAGTATGTCACTTCCTTCAGCTTACAGTTTGCAGAAGAAAGAAACGAAGAAAGGCATGCTTATGTTTATCAGTATGCCGTGGACGATGGCCACGGGTACGGCTTCCGGTCCGGAGCAGCGTGCGATGGCTGCCAGGGAAATGTCGGAAGAACCGATGCCCGCCGCCGAGATAGGCGCCAGATAACCGAAATATTTGCGGAAAAGGGGAGCTCCTATCAAGGCGGTCATTTCCCGGAAAATATTGGATAGTAGCGCGATGGTCCCCAATTCGGTAGCAAGCTGCACACCGATGGAGGGGGATTTGATTTGCGTGATAAGGATGGAGGAAACGGAATAATAGGAGAATCCGCTTCCGACAGCCATGCAGTCGAAAATACTCCAGCGGCTCAAGAGAAAACCTCCGATGGCGGAAAACAGCAGAGTGCCGCTTACGGTGGCAAGGGGTACAAGCAGTGTTCTGAAATTGAGGGATAAGACAAACTGCCTGAGGTTGCGGTTGCTTCCAAGATTAATGCCGAGTAACAGCATCAGTACATATAGTACATATACAGAGGTTTGGTGTACGTCGAAGTCCACCGCATAGCTGACTCCGGCTACGCAGCCAAACAAGAAAAAGGCTAGAGTTACAAGACTACTTTTCACCGCTTGCCCCCTTTCCTTTGAAAAAGATGTGGTATACTGCAAGGGAGGCCATCATGCTGCCCAATATGCTTAATGAGGAGATGACGGCTGCCTGGCCGCAGAAGTAACCAAGATTGTCAATAATCAGTCTGTTAAGACCAATAGAGAGACCGAGTAAGAAAAGTAGCAGACAGACCACGATATGGATGAGAGGAGTGATCTTGCGTACTTGGGATTTGTGGCGTAAGGGATAGCCTATAAGGACTCCGACAGCCATTATAGAAATGAAAGTAAACATGAGATTCAACTGTTTTTCTGATTTTACAATATTACTTATAACACGCTTTTGGACAAACGCATTTACGGTATGTTGGTAAAGTTGAAAGAACGGATGGACCAGATTATTTTCATACTTATGCTTTCAATTTGAAACTTTTTGTTGTTTTTAAAACGGGTGCAAAAGTAGAATAATTGTCTTTAATATGCAAATAATATACATATTAAATCTTATTGAAGCGAAATATGATATAAAACAAACAATATTTGTGATATTTCGTTGTAAAACGAAGGTTTTAAATTGTTACATTTATAGTTTTACCGAATAATATTGCATGTGCATGGGTGGGTGAAAACAATGAAAAAGGGGCTGTTTGGGCTGTGTTAGAGAATATGAAGCGATAAAAGGTTTCAATTTGTTATGCTGGATAATGTGATACTCTTCTGTTTTTTCAGGCAGTGATTACATTGGTGGAAAAGTGTTTCTTGCATAACCTTTCTTGGCGGATAAAAACAAATCAGGGTTTGTATAAACAAGCCCTGATTTGTTTTTGTCGGATCAAGATGGATAACCGGATTTAGAATTCAAATTTTTCTAATTTCATCTTGCCCAATTCTTGCAATTTAGGAACCAAGGTTATAAAATGTGCAGCTTTTTCGTGTGCATCCAGTGACTCAGCATCTTTCCATGTTTCGCAAATCATAAGGACATCTTTCCGTGTCGCGCTCTCAAAGATATCATAAGCGATGCAACCCTTGTCGTTTAAAGATTGCGCTACCAATTCCTTTGCTGTTTCTAAGACAGCATTGCGGTTACTCTCGTTTACTTGGATAAAAACATTTAATCTGATCATAATTCGTATTATTAAATTAAGAAATGTATAGTTGGTTTCATTCTCTTTTTATTTTCTCATAAACTCATTTTTCCGTCTGAATTTACGTTGTAATTTGAATACCCCATTCCATGCAGGTTGCAGAAAATCGAATAAGGGGAGTAGTGCACAGAACTTCCGTTCGCCAAAAACTTTGGCGGTTTTTCTGAAAACAATCAGTTGCATCGTGAAGCGTGCTGACCATAGCAAAACGGCAATGCCTGCAATAGTCCATTGGTGGAGAAGAATACTGGTGGTTATAGTGGCGATGATGGCTGTATAGAACAAGAATCTGCTGCAAGTCTCAAATCCCATGAGATAACGGGCGGTTCCATGAAATAACCGGCTGGTAGCCGCATAGCTTATTTTCTCTTCACACCATATTCTTTTATATTTAGGCATGGCGATTCGCATCAGACTTTCAGGGCTGGCTTCAACTCGTGTATTGTGTGCACGGGCTGTTTCATTGATGAACAAATCATCTTCTCCACGTTGCAGATTCAGGTGGGAGGCAAATCCCTTCTGCCTGTAGTACAGCGTTTTCCGATAAGCCATATTCCGTCCTGTGCCCATGTAGGGATGTCCGGAAACAGCCATACCCAGATAACGCATAGAATTCAGCAACGTGTCGAAAGTGATTTTCTTATTAAACCATCCCGGTACTTTTTCGTAGTTGCTGTAGCCTAAAACGATTTCGGTGGCAGGTGTGAAATTACGTGCCATCTGTTTCAGCCATTGATTGCTTTGCGGACGGCAATCGGGTTCGGTAAATACCAGCCATTCATGGCGGCTGGCTTTAATTCCCATTGTTATTCCCAGTTTCTTGTGGCTGATGTAGCGTGCACTGTCGGGGATAAAGGTATGATAGAGATTGGGATATTTGTCTTCCAGTAATTTCAACGTATTGTCACAATCATCCGCCGGGCGGTCGTAAATCACAATCACTTCGAATTCCGGATAGTCCTGCTCTAAAATAAATGGGAGGTTTTCTTGTAATTCGTGGGCTGCGTCTTTTGCCACAATGATGACAGACAGTGGAGGATTTTGGGTATTTATATCAGTGGCATATGCTGTTTCTCTGCTGTGAGTGTATAGTTTGTTATATAGCCCCAGATAGTAAACGGCCTGCGTGGTGAATAAGGCTCCCGAAGCTATTGGTAAGATTGTATCTATGGTGAATGGTTCCATGTGTGATCTGTTTTAAAAACGTGCAAAAATACAGCAAATAATTGAATTGTAGCAGGATGAATATTCTTTATTTATTCAAAAGTTCAGATTTAATTATAATTTAATGTTAAAAGTGTGTTTCCGTGAATATTTTTCAAGTATAATTGCTATATTTAAGGAAGTTAGCTGAAACCTGTAACAAGTCCTGACCAACGGGCAATTATTATGAGAATACAATTTGAGATTAAAGAAAGTTTGATCAATATACTTGATCAGCTTATGCATTCCGACTTTTGGGCTACGGAAATCAAGGAAGATGAGTCAGGAAAGAAGATTATCAAGATTAAAGACTTGGCTTATAACTTAGAAGCCGTGGCCGAGGTGATGGGGAATGAAATTTTTATTAGAACTGCTTTGTCTAAGTACACGTATCGTATTTATGAGGTGAAGGGGGAGTGCTGGATGTGCTTTTTAATCCTGTGCTGGGAATACTGATACCGGCAATTATGGTGCTCAGTGCATGCAGCCAGATAAGGTCGTATTTTATGGAGACAATGTTTTTCTTCGAGAAGGCGCAGGACGGCGACAAGGATGAGGTTATGCAGCTTTTAAATGCAGCGATGAGTTCAAAAAGCTCGGATTAAGCTATATCGAGGTGAATCTTTCCGTTTCACAGTGCATGCAGCACGGTCTTTCAGAAAAGATACTCGGAATAATGAAGAAATACGGAGTTTCTCCGGAGCAGATAAACCTTGAAATAACCGAGACCGCCGCCAGCTTCGACCAGAGCGTGATGACCGAGAATCTCGCAGAACTCAGCAGCGCAGGAATATCTTTCTCGCTTGATGACTATGGCACGGGCTATTCCAACATGTACCGCATCGCAGCTCTTCCGCTTAAGATAGTGAAGCTCGACAAATCCTTCGTGAACAACCAGACCAGCAAAATGTGGACTATCCTTCAGAATACCGTTAAAATGATAAAGGACCTCGACATGGAGATAGTAGTCGAAGGTATCGAAACCAAGGACATGGTGAAGAAGTTCTCAGACCTGCGCTGCGACTACATACAGGGCTATTACTACTCAAAGCCTGTTCCTCAGGACGAGTTCGTGAAATTCGTCAGCGAAAGAAACAGCGCCGCCGCTTCCGTATAAGCAAACCCCTCCGACTCTGACCGGAGGGGTTAAATAGTAAATGCTGCCGCAATAGTGCGGCAGCATTTTGCGTTTATCAGCCGTTGATTATGGAATCAATTACCGGTGAGTACTCGGCGCTGAGCTGTGTGAAGGACTCGCCGTGGAACATCGGGTCGAACAGGATAGTGTTGCAGATGGTCTTGAGATCGTCGTTGAAGCCCCAGCAGTCGTCGAAAGTGAAGCTGAACTTGCTCGGATCCATCATATCCTGCCAGATGTCATACTGACGCTCGTCCCAGACAAGCGCCCACTTCTGAAGTCCCTCGTACTTGCCGCTGGTGAAGTAAACAGGCTCGGGATTTATCGCTTCCTGCTTCTTGGTGGCATTTACAGCCGGGTCAGTTTCGTAAACGCGGCAGAGGTTGATCCAGTCGAGAGCGCCCTTCTTGTTCTTTGCACCCTTTGCAACAAGGTATCCGAAGGTGTCGTACGCGATGTAGTATTTGTCAGCCTGCGGGTCTCTCGGGAACGGAACAAACGCGAAGTCAGACACGGTATTGCAGATATCGTCCGCTGCGCCCGGCTTATTCTGAACCTGACCAGCTGCCGCGCCGTATGTCCACTCGGGGTTCATACCAAGGAACAGAATGCGGTCGGAGTTATCAGCCCAGAGCTGCGGAGATACCCAGTCGCCTATTTCGTTCTGATAGGTCAGACCGTTTCTGTAGAGGTCTGCGCAGTATTCCATCGCGCGGGATACGTTGATATCGCTGATGTTGTTCCTGGCGGTGCCGTCCTCCTGTACCTTTACAAGAGATGTGCCGGTCGTTGCGATGAAGCTCATCGCGCCCTCGCCTGCATAGCCGATGTGGCTGTCGTCAGCGCTGCACCAGTCGATAAGGAGCTGCTTAAATGTATCCCATGTCCACTGATTGTTCATGTAGAGGTCGTAGGGATCGTCAAGCGCGTATTCCTCAAGGGACTTGCGGTTGTAGTTCAGCGCGAAGTTGGTGGTTATGCGGTAGGGATAATAATAGTGCTTGCCCTTGTACGCAAAGCGCTCAGCGGTCTCGGCCATGTCAGACCACAGCGGGGAGGTCATGTCGATCTCGCCGTCGAGCGGCTCGTACATATTCTTGCTCATGCCCGTCGGGAATGACTGCCACTCGTATCTTACGATATCCGGAGAATCGTCCGAGGATATCATAGTAGCCAGCTTCTCAAAGTAAGCCGTGCCGCTGGTTGTTGATACATACTCAATATCGCCGCCGTAGAGTTCGCTGTTGAATATCTTGTACTGCTCGGAAGCGCTGCCGTCGGTGATGAGGTCATAGTAGCCGAGCCACACGATCGTACCGCTCTTGCCGTCGGGAGTGTAGGCGTCGGTGCCGACTTCCTTGATTTCCGCGTCGGTGGGAGCGTTATCGTCCGGGTCGGTAGTCGTGGTCGCTGCTGTAGTAGTCACAGCGGGGGCGCCCGGTGTGTTCCCTGCGGAATTTCCGCCGGATACCGCCGGATCCTCATCACACGCGGTGAGGCTGAGAATCATTCCCGCAGCAAGCAATCCACTGAGTATTCTTTTCGTTAATGTCATGTTTCTCCTCCTGATTTCTTATGATGTCATCATCAAGATAACGTTTACATTATACACCTTTCCGAAGAAAAATGCAAGTAAAAATCAGGTAATTACTTAAATTTCTTTTTACTTTTCAAATCTGAACGATCTGAAATCGAAATCGCTGCCGGGAAGGAACGTAAAACTCATGTTCTGCTTACCTGCAATGCCATCCAGCGGGAACTCACGCTCAACATAGCCGGATTCGCCTTCCGTTCTGAACTCGCAGAGAATACGCTCTGTTCCGGCGGTAAGGTGGATACTGTTCAGCGGCAGCGGAGATCTTCCGCAGATAACGAGCTTCGACGGCTGCTCGTCCGTGAAGTCAAACTCGCCGAAATCAAGCACGACATTGTTGCCTATCCCTGTCACTTCGTCCTCACCCTTGGTGAACTTGTCGCCGTAAATCTGCTCAGCCGAAGCCGAGTTTATCTCCGAAAACTCCCGGCGCACGCGCTCGAATCTGAAGCCGCTCATCTGGTAGCCGCAGTCGGTCTCCATGCAGATGGTGTGAACTCCGCGCAGCTTCTTTGCAAGCCGGTATGTCTCCGGAACAAATACCATCCAGTTCGGCTCTTCATGGTAGGTGAATTCACCGATCAACTCGCCATCGCCGGGAATCCCGTCCCACACCCGCAGTCTGACCGGATCGAGCGTGTTCGCCCAGATCGAAACGGTCACTATATCGGAGCCGTCGCGCCCGAAGTCTACATTATCGTACGCCGCCCATGAGGTTCCGCCGAATGCGAAACCAACGCCGCGGTTCACGCCGCTGCAAATATTCTCGCTGGCTCTGGAATACAGACCGCCTGCAACGAAGCCGTATGCGTCGATGAACGCGGCTCCAAGCCCTGCTGCCCTGAACGGCAGCACCGACAGAATATGCACTCTGTCCGTTCCGTTTTTACAGAGCGCCCTGAGATAAAACTCCCCGTCGCCCTTCGCCCGGACGGTCACTGTGCTGTCCGCGTTTACTACGCAGTCTGCGATGTTGGTTACTATTCCGGTTATGTTCGTCACGCGGTACTCGATATCACCTGCCATGTCCGCGTTTGCCGGGAAAATCAGCGTTCTTACGGTTATCTCGCGGCGGTCGGGCGTGAACTCCAGCGCGTCCGCCAGCAGTTCGACCTTGCGGACGGGTATCTCGTCGTTTCTTCCACACTCGGTGGGAACAAATTTCAGCACTTCTTTGCAGGAAACGCCGGACTCATTCTCCGATTTCTCGGCTGTGAGCGTTACGGAACACTCCGGCAGCCCCGGGGACTGCACCTTCACCCGGATATCTCCGGCGGTTTCCGTGGCGCCTATCACAGCGAGAAGTCTGCCGGAAAAAAGCCTGCGCGAGGTTCCTTTGTACTGGTCGTAATCGGTGCTGTCGCCGTTGTCCAGTCCGAGGAGCCTTCCCGCGCCCGACACCGTGACGTTCACACGGTTGCTTGCGTTGGCGCAGAATGTTCCGTTTTCGTCGTATGCGGCTATCTCAATGTAGATAAGGTCGCTGCTGTCGGCATGCAGCGCGGTTTTGTCCGGTACTGCTTCCAGCTTCACGGCGTCGCCGAAGGAACGCGCTGTATCCTCCGCGATGATGTTTCCGTTTTCATCGTACGCCACTGCGCGCAGCTCGCCCTTGTGATAGGGAATAATGTAGTCTGATGTCAGCTTCTGACCGTGCTTGTGGTCGATGTCTAACGCTCCCTGAGATTCTCCGTTCAGGAAAAGCTCCACCCTCGGCGCATTGGAACAAACTCTGACATCTACCGGCTGACCCTCGTCGAAATCCCAGTGCGGGAAAATATGAACGAACGGAGCCTTCTTATAGTCCGTCCACTCTGCGCGGAAAACATACGCGCTGTCTTTCGGGAATCCCGCGGTGTCGTACTGACCGAAATAGGAATTCTTCGTGCTGTACGGGGTAGGCTCACCGATGTAGTCGAATCCAGTCCAGATGAACTGACCCGCGCAGAATTCCGCGTCTCTGTCCTTTATAATGCACTCCTCGGTGTTCTTCGCGCCCCAGCCGGTGCAGCTATTTCCAATCGAGGAGCACTGCTCGTCATCGTCCGCGAGTACGGTCTGCGAGAGCGGGAAGTGATATATGCCGCGGCTCTGAACCACCGAGGCAGTCTCGCTGCCGTAGATCGCCCAGTCGGGGTGAGCCTCGTGGTGCTCGTTGTAGAGCCGCTCGCCGTAATTGTAGCCCGCCAGCTTCAGAATATCGGCGCACTTCTGGCCGTTCTCCCACTGCATGTAATTCGAGCCAAAGGTAACATATCCGTTGCCCTGCGGGTCGTGGAGCTTCACCAGCCGCCTTAGCAGCGACGTTACCTCCTGACCGCGCTCGTCGGCGTGGGTGTCGAATATCTCGTTTCCTATGCTCCAGCCGATAATGGAGGGGTGATTCCGGTCGCGCCTTACCCAGGAAGCCACGTCCTTTTCTACCCACTCGTCAAAGAAACGCGCATAGTCGTAGTCGGTCTTGCTGCGCTCCCACATGTCGAAGCCCTCGGAGAGGATCAGCATTCCGAATTCGTCGGCAAGTTCCATGAATTCCTGCGCGGGCATGTTGTGGGAAGTTCTTATCGCGTTAACTCCCATCTCACGTAGCTTTCTGAACCTGCGCAGAATCGCGGCTCTGTTGGAGACCGCGCCCAGGCAGCCGTTGTCGTGGTGCTCGCAGGAGCCGTGCAGCTTCACATGCCGCCCGTTGAGGAAAAATCCCCGGTCGGTGGTGAACTCCGCCGTGCGGAATCCGAACCGCTGCGAAATGCGCTGAACAACATCGCCGCCGGATATTATCTCGGAAACTAGTGTGTACAGCTTCGGGGACTCGATATCCCAGAGCGCCGGGGAATCAACGCGCAAATTCTGCGTTGTTACGGAATAGCTGGCTCCGTCCGCACGGACAGCCTCCGGAATGCAGGAGAAATCAGCGGCGCAGGCGTCAGATTCGGCGGAAGCGGCGGCGTTTCCGTCAGGGTCAAGCACGGTCTGACGGAGCCTTGTTCCTGCTATCGGAGTCCCCGCAGGGCGCAGTACCTCGGAGGTCACGGTTACTGTCCAATCCTCGCCGTTCTTTTCCGTGGAAATGTACACGCCATCGTTTCCGAAGCGCGTTTCGGGAGATTCGCACAGCCACACGCTGCGGTAAATTCCTGCGCCGGAATACCAGCGGGAGTTCGGCGCGCGGTGGTCGACGCGGACAGTTATCGTATTTTCGCCGTTCACGACGAGGTCGGTTATATCAAACTGGAACGCGGAATATCCGTACTTCCACTCGCCGGCGGTCTTTCCGTTGACGTACACGTGAGAATCCATGTACACGCCGTCAAATCTTATGTAAGTGCGCACTCCGGGCTTCTTTTCATAACTGAAGCTCTTCCTATACCAGCCCGTGGAGGTCTCATACAGATTATTAGTGTTGTAAATCAGCCAGTCGTGCGGGAGGTCAACCGCCCTGAAATCAAAGCCGTCGGAATATTCGGAGCCAAAAGGCGCCTTGAAAAATTCCCAGCCGCTGCAAAACAGCCTGCGGTTATTGTAGGTATCGCAAAAATTCATCAGTGTTTCTCCTTGGTGCTTATTTCAATTCGGAACTTCGCGGAGATCTCCGGCAGCGGCAGGCGGTATTTATCGTCCAGCGCCGGGCCGCAGGCATTGGAGCCAACTCCCGCCATTCGGCTGTCTATGCAAACAACGCTGCTTCCGCATTTTTCAAGTTCAAAATTGTGCCGCTTCGCCGCAAGCTCCTCCTGCGTGTACTCCGAGGCGTTGAACGAAAATCCCGGGTCGGAGGCGAACCGCAGAACGGTCTCGCCGTCGGTCAGCTCAACATATGCGCAGCCCCAGTGCGAGGAATTCTCCTGCGGTCTGATGTAATCCTCGTGAAGTTCGCTGACGTCCGCTGTGAACTTCCCTATCCAGCTTGCCTGGTGTTTGTCGGCGTAGCTCTCATACGGACCGTATCCGTAATACTCGACCTGCGAGAATCTTCGGGGCAGGAACGCGCGAATTCCGAATCTCGGCAGCATTTCAACCTTGTTTGAGAACTCCGCAGAACACTCGATATCAAGCGCGCCGCCGGATATCCGGTAAGTCACGTCCATGTAAGCCGCGGGCTGGTGGACTCCCCACGACATCGACTGGCGCAGCTTTATTTCCGCGGAAATCGGGGTGGAATCAACGGTCACACCGTAATTGCGCGGTGTAAGTTCATTCAGGTGCGCGGCGTACCAGTCGTTTTTCATAACGTCGTTATCAACTGGTGCGCGGAAGAAATTGAAGCTCAGCGGTCTATCAAGCAGCTCCTTCCCGCTGTGCTTTATGGAGTCAAACGCAGACAGCCGCTTGTTGAACCGGAACACGGTCTCCCCGGAGGTCACGCTGACGATAAGCGCTGTTTCCTCCACTTTGACCGGGGTTTCAGGCGCGGGTTCTGCCAGGGGCTTTCCTATGCACAGTTTTACCTGGTCAAAGCAGACCTCATGCCCCTTTTCACAGTACGGAGTTTCCTCCTTAGCAGTGAACATGAAGCGGATATAGGATTCCTCGTTGGAAGGCTCGGCTGCCTCTGGAACGGATATCTCCGCAGTTCCCATCGGCGGAAGTGAGAAATTCAGCGTTCCCGCGCAGGTCGTCACTCCGGCTCTGGAGATCTCCCAGCGGCAGTCTAGGAGCCGTCCCGCGTCCGCGAATTCAAGCGTGCTGCTGAAAATGAAGCGTCCGGCCTCCCCAGCTGTTACGCGGACTGGACGGTACACCTGCTTTGCTTCCAGAAGCCCTGTGTGCGGCGTGCGGTCGGGATAATTCAGAGCGTCCATACAGAAGTTGCCGTCGTGGTGGCGCTCGCCGAAATCGCCGCCATAGCCGTATTTTATTCTGCCGTCGGGCGTGAGCCCAAGCGGAAACGAATGATCTGCCCACTCCCAGATGAACCCGCCGCAGAATCGCTCGTTGGAATAAAACGTGCTGTGGTAATTCTCAAGGTCGCCGGGGCCGTTGCCCATCGCGTGGCAGTACTCGCAGAGGATATACGGACGGGTCTCCTTTTCGTCGGCAAGGTAATCCTGCATTTCCTGCCTGGAGGGGTACATTTTAGATACGAGGTCGAGGATATCGGTCGGCGTATCGTCAAGATGGTGAGTGCTTTCGTAATGCAGGAGCCGGGTGTCGTCCAGCGACTTCACAAGCTGCCCCGCCGCCAGGAAATTCGTACCCCAGCCGCTTTCGTTGCCCAGCGACCAGAGCAGAACGCAGGGGCGGTTGATATCCCGTTTTACCAGGGATTCGGCGCGGTCGCATATCGCTGTTTTAAAGCGCTCGTCCGAGGCAAGAAGCGCGATTCCGTCGTATCCCTTGCTCCACTTTAGGTCGTTGTAGACTATAACGCAGCCGTGCGTTTCAACGTCGGCTTCGTCTATCACATACAGCCCCAGCTCGTCGCAGAGCTGATAGAACTGCGGCGCATTCGGGTAGTGCGACGTCCTGACGGCGTTTATATTGTGGCGTTTCATCTGCGTGAGGTCGAGCCGCATTTTGTCCAGCGGCGCGTAGTACCCGGTGTCAGGGTAGCTGTCGTGGCGGTTCACGCCCTTGAATTTTATCGGGGTTCCGTTCAGCTTAACAACGCCGTTCTCAACGCATATCCTGCGGAATCCCACACGCTCGCCGATGGTCTCGCCGCCTGCGTTTATAGTCAGGCGGTAGAGGTACGGCGTTTCGGCATTCCAGAGCTTCGGGTCGGATATTTCCAAGGAAATAGTTTCGCCGTCTGCCGCCGAAAAGTTCGAAATCAGCCTGCCGGAATCGTCGTGGAGAGTGCATTCTGCGGGGCTTCCGGACGGAGTGAATGTCAGTTTTGCAGAGGTGAGATCTTCTGAAAGTTCGGTTCTTATGATGTAGTTTTCAAGCCGCTTTTCCGGCCTTGAGAGCATATACACATCGCGGAATATTCCCGAGAGCCGGAATTTGTCCTGATCCTCAAGGTAGGTTCCGTCGCACCATTTGAGCACCGCCGCTGTAATGCGGTTTTCGCCTTCCCGGAGGTACTGTGTGACATCAAACTCGGAAGTGCTGTGCGATACCTGGGAATAACCTACAAACACTCCGTTAATGTAAAGATACAGACAGCTGTCAGCGCCTTCAAACGTCAGTATTCTGCGCATTCCATCGGGAGTGTAGCTATAATTCCGGCTGTAAACTCCGACCGGGATATCGTCCGGGACATAAGGCGGGTCGTAGGGTATCGGATAGGCGATGTTCGTATACTGCGGCTTGTCATGACCATGGAGCTGCCAATTGGACGGCACCGGCATTTTTTCGCTGCCATGAAGCACGGTGAAATCGTCCTCCATGTCAACGATACTGTCATAATAGCTAAAGTCCCACTCTCCGTTCAGCAGTTTGAACCGCGAGGAGTTTTCCCTGGCGGAAAACGAGTCCTCGCCGGGTGCGAACGGTATGAAATAGCAGTGCTTCGGAAGCGTTCCGATATGCAGCGCCTGCGGATCCTCATGGTAAATCATGCGGTTCTTGGGCGAATTCTTCTTTGAAATAGCTGAAATATCCATATTGACCTCCAGTGATTTTGTTATTTTTATTGTACAGCATATTGACAACCCTGTCAATAGATGATATTATTATTTTATAATGATATGAATATAGAGGTGGTTTTTTTGGTTTATTCCGATTACCCGATATTTCGCGGCGAACAGCAGCTTCCCATTTTTCTGCTGAATATGGGACTGCACCTCTGTCAGGATCACGTTGTGCGGCCGGAAGGCCACAGCTCGCCGCAGATACTTTTCTGCACCCGTGGAAGCGGAACGCTCGTCATCAGCGGAAACCGGCTGAATGTTCCCGCAGGTTCTGCGATATTTCTGCCGGCGGCGTTCCCGCACGAATACTACGCCAACGAGGACGTCTGGGACATACACTGGGTAATTCCAGGAGGAAGCGCAGCTGAGGAAGTACTCCGGCAGTTCGGGCTTGAGCAGCCCGGGGTTTTCGAGCTGAGCGACACCAGAACCCTGGAACACATCTTCCGCAAAATGCACGACGCGATCCGTGCGGACAGCTTCTTCGGGAATTTCAGGGCTTCCGGTTATTTGTATGATTTTCTTATCGAGTTCTACCGGCTCATCTCGTCGGGAAGCTCGTCCAGAGCGCCCTCCCCTGCGCTCATGAGAGCGCTTGACCTAATAAACAGCCGCTTCGCAGAGCCGCTGGGAATGGACGACCTGTGCAGCGCCGCAGGGGTATCGAAGCAGCACCTCTGCCTTCTTTTCCGGAATATCCTGTGTCTGCGGCCGATGGAGTACATCGCGAAGCGCCGCATCCAGGAGGCAAAGTCGCTTCTTACCTCGACTGAGCTTTCCATCGCAGATATTGCAGAGCAGACCGGGTTCGGCTCGGAAAGCTACTTCTGCAAGCTGTTCAGGCGCTACGAAGGCATGACGCCTTCCGCGTTCAGAAATGTCAAATGACCGGCCGTATACTCGCATATCAGCCGAAAATCTGATTTGAAAAAAATTGCAGCATGGCAGTCTAATAAAGGCTGACAGATTTCTGCCAGCCCATTTATTATGGGAACCTCTAAAAATCTGCCGTGAAGGAGGTTTTTAGAGGTTACCTATACTATTTCAACGTTATACTCACGCAGCCAGTACTCGATTTGTAACATATACGCGTAGATCTGAGGAACAGTCATAAGCTGCCCGAACCAGTTCTTTCCGAAGCTTGCTCCATTGGTATCCAACAGCTCGCGGAGCCTGTCGGCGTTCACGATCGAGGTCAGGCGGCAGTCGTCGGAATCCAGAACGCTGCGGAGCTTTCCGGACAGCAGCTCCATGTAATCCGGGTTGTGCGTTTTGGGATACGGACTTTTTTTGCGCCAGAGCACGTCCTCCGGGAGAAGTCCGGTCATTGCATGGCGAAGCAGACCTTTTTCACGCCCGGTGTACGCCTTCATCGCCCACGGAATATTGTAGGCGTACTCAACTATGCGGTAGTCGCAGAACGGCACTCTGACCTCCAGCCCGTGTGCCATCGACATTCGATCCTTTCTATCAAGCAGAGTTGCCATGAAATAGTCCATGTTCAGCATGAACATCTCGCGCATTCTGCGGTCGGTTTCGTTGTCGGAATCAAGATACTCCACCTGCGAAAGGCACTTGTCATAACTGCGGCGGACGTACTCCTCCGCTTCACATGCGGTCATGGGATTTTTCATCAGCGCAGCGCGTTCAGGTACAGCCGTCGACCAGGGGAACCCATCATAAAACAACACTTCTTTCCTGTGATACCATGGATACCCGCAGAAGAGTTCATCAGCGCATTCACCACTGAGCGCAACCGGGAATTTCTCCTTTATCTTCCCGCAGAACAGATATAACGAGCTGTCCACATCAGCCATTCCAGGGAGGTCGCGTGCCCGGGTAGAATCATACAGCGCGTCGGCAAGCGCCGGGGTATCCAGAACCACGTTCGTGTGCTCTGAACCGATGAACTCCGCCATTCTGACTACCCAGGGCGCGTCCTCGTCAGGCTGGAAGCTGCTCGCGCGGAAGTTCTTGTGGTTATCCTTGTAGTCTATCGACCAGGTGGACAGCCGCTTTCCCTGTTTCTGGAATTCCCCGGCGGCAATCGCGGAGATTATGCTGCTGTCCAAACCTCCGGACAGAAAGCAGCACAGCGGCACATCGCTGACAAGCTGCCGCTTGACTGCGTCTGTCACAAGCTCCCTGACATGCGCGGAGGTTTCCGTGAAATTCTCACTATGTCGCTGCGCATGCACTGACCAGTACTTCCGCATTGTGAATCCCTCACGGGTCAGCACTGCGCAGTGCGCCGCCGGTATCTCGCTGATATCACGGAATACTCCGCTCCCGGTGCGCTTGGCGGGACCTATCAGCATTATTTCTGCCGCGCCGTCCTGGTTTATCACGTGCTTTACCGCTGGGTGCTTCAGCAGCGCTTTTATCTCGCTTGCGAATATTATTCCGTCTGCGGTGCGCGAGTAAAACAACGGCTTAACGCCTATCCTGTCCCGGGCGAGGAACAGAGTTTTATCGCGGCTGTTCCAGACCGCAAACGCGAATATTCCGTTAAACCGCTCAACGCATTTCTCACCCCACGCCGCGTACGCCTTCAAAACAACCTCGGTATCCGAATGCCCGTCGAACTCAACACCGTTGGCCTGAAGCTCCCGGCGAAGCTCCGAAGTGTTGTAAAGCTCACCGTTGTATATTAACGTGTAATTTCCCGTGCTCATGGGCTGCGCGCCGTTCTCCGGGTCAATGACTATAAGCCTCCGATGAACTAGAAACGCGCTTTCATCGATGTAAACCCCCGACGCGTCGGGTCCCCTCGGAGCCAGCACGGCGCTCAATTTCGTCATGACGGCGCTCATTTTGCGCATATCCTGCTCGTAACCTATCTGACCTGCAATTCCGCACATAATTATTCCCCTTTCTGCCTTCTCTTGTATTGTATGCAGCTTACGGCAGATGGTGAATAAAAACGGCGGTCCTTTCGAACCGCCGTATATTTTATGCTTTTCTGAGCTTCCTTTCCGACGTGACCTTCACGACGATAAATGCCGCGATAAGCACTGCGCCCACCACAGCAAGCACCGCTCCGCAGATCATAAGCTTGTCGCCAAGCGCATTTGAAAACACCTTCGTCATAACGCCGTCGTCGAACCGCAGAGTTTTCATTACCGTTTCGCTTACCGCGTTGGTAATCAAGATCCCGGCGCCTGAGACGAAATACGCAGCGCCTCCGCACATCAGACCCGCGGGAACGCGTCTGGTGATAAGTCCTGCGAGCAAAGGGAACAGCGCTGATAACACAAACGCAGCGATCCAGACCGCAGGTGAAAAAACTACGCGCAGCGTATCTCCCATCACTCCGAGAGCCGCCTGCGGAGCAGCCTGCTGAAGCGCCTCCGCGTTTTCTTTCAGCGCGTTTATCACGTCCTGGTCGAAATCCGCCGGAACTTCCATGCCGGTAACGTCCTTGTAGACCTGCTTCGCTCCAAGAATTATGCGCTGGAGCTCTGCGGATATGTCTACGTCGGATTTCCCGCTCATGATGAAATCCTCGTAGGACTGCACGATCTTCGCAATCTCTTTGCTGATGTCCGCCTTCCTGATTATCTCGGCAGCCTGGCCGCTGCTCATTGCACCGCCGGAAAACCTGCTGACTATCCCGGCGATATCACCGGTGATCTCTGACGGGTCAATACTGAACTGCTCTTTTATATTGTCCGGAATAAGGCTGCCTATTTCTATGCTTCCAACGTCAATGTCGGCGATCTGCTCGGATACGGCGTGACTGGAAAGCGCTCCGGAAAAAGTACACAGCACCGCCGCCGTCTGACATACAAACATGGTCAGCATTCCGAACACGACCGACAGGACTGCGCTTACAGCCAAGCTCATTTTGCGCGGCTTCTTCACGGGAGCTATGACCGGCTCCGCCGCTCCGGCGGAATAATCTGCGGGTTCCTCAGGAGGGATACTCTCAGGCTCCGGTGTGGGCTCCGGTGTGGGCGCCGGAGGAGCGGCGCAGGAAACCGCTTCCTGTTCAGTACCGCCTACGCTGCTTCTGCATACCGGGCAGAACTCCGCGTCGTCGGAGAGCTCTGCGCCGCATTTTTTACACTTCATACCAACACATCCTTTCCATAAATTTCTACTGCATTGATTATATCACAAAAACGCATGAATGTCAATACATGCATTTATGTATACAAATCTCACAATTTTCTGTTAATTAAGCTCAAAATTCATTGACAACGCCGGTCAGTTTTGGTATAATTGAATTATAGTTTCTTTGAAATTTTGTTTCACGATATCCACTTAAAAGGAGTACATATGAAAAAACAGATAATAAGCGCGGCTCTTGCCGCGGTAATTTCAGCGGGGGTATTCGTCAGCCCCGTTCAGCGGTACGTCGGAACATCTACGGTCGCTTTCGCGGCTGAAACCGTTTCAGCGCCGAAGGCTTCCAGAAAGTCCGGAACCTATTCCAGCTCCGGAACGCTGACTGTGAAACTCACAGCGGACAGCGGCTCGCAGATTTACTACAGCACCGGGGGAAGCTACAAACTGTATACAAAGACGCTGAAAATCACAAAGAACACAACACTGAAATTCTACGCGCAGAAAAACGGTGCCAAGAGCAAAACTGTCACCGTAAAATACAAGCTGACTCCGAAGGTCAAGGTCACTAACGCCGGCGGCAATTACGACAGCGCCGTAACCGTGAAGCTGTCATCCACTGCTTCCGGGGTGAAGTTCTACTACACTCTCGACGGCAGCAAGCCTACCAAATCCTCCGCGCTCTACACCACCAAGGGAATCACTGTCAGCAAGTCCGCAAAACTGCGCGTGCTCGCCGCAAAGACCGGCTGGTCGGGAAAATACCTTGCCGAGGAATATACTATAAGCGGCTCCGAGGAAACCTCTACCCTTTCCGGCGAAAGCATTCTTGAGGACTACAAGAGCAAGTACGCCTACAATACGCTGACCGCAAAGCAGAAAAAGCTGTACGAAGTTATCTACAACGGCGCGGCGGCTCATAAGGACAGTCTCAATGTCTACGGCGAAGGTTTTACCGAAAACGACATGGACAAGGCGTACTGGGCGTTCGATTATGACAACCCCCAGTTCTTCTGGCTTGCAAATGGTTATAGATTCGTGACTATGGACAATGAGATACTCAGTATTAATATGGTTTATTCCCGCACTGAGTATGAGGTCGCAAAGATTCAGCCCCTGTTTGACGCGGCGGCTCAGAAGGTGATAGACAAAGCGCTCGCGCAGGACAACCTGTTCGACCGGGTGCTTGTTATCCATGACGCCATTACTGAAATGACCACCTACAACGCCAAGGCTCCCAGCTACAAGTCCGAGGCGGACGGTCCGCTGGTTTACGGAGAGGCGCTCTGCGAGGGTTACGCGAAAGCTTTCATGTACCTCTGTCAGTCGGTCGGGATACAGTGCTTCTGCGTTGCGGGCTACGCCGGTGAGGATCACATGTGGAACATGCTCCAGCTTGACGGGGAATGGTATCACATGGATATCACCTGGGACGACTCCGGCACATACGAGTATTTCTGCGTTCCGGATTCACAGATGTTCGCCGACCACACACTGCGCAATACATTCCCAGTACCCAAGGCTACAGCCACCAAGTATTCCTACAGCGAAGTAATGGGCATCACGACCTACACCGACGTAAACAGCGCGTACAATGGTCTGGTCGAGCAGGCGGCGAAGAACTACAAGAACGGCGTCTATGAAACGACTATCTATGTAAAGCAGGGAATTATGAACAGCCTGATGGCAAAGGTGAACCAGCAGCAGTTCTTTGCAGACCTCCGAGAAAAGGGCTGCGACAGCAACGGCTGGAGATCAAGCAGCACCAGCAAGTCCCTCACGATAACGCTGACCTGACGTTCAGGCGCAGCGCAGTGCCGCTTCAGCAATAGCACACGCAGACAGTATCGCCAGATAGACCAGGAACCGCAGGGTATACTCCCCGGCGGCGGGGCTTGTCGAGACGATACTGTTTTTGTCAGAGGACACCAGCCGCAGAAGCTGCGACGACATTCCCGAGGAAGTCCCCGCAGCGAATATCACGGCGGCGGCGCACCCGGCACAGCCAGGCGCAAGACGTAATGCGTTCATTCCCTCAATCGTGAACGCTCCGGCGAGGGCAGCTCCGGTTCCAAGCCCGCAAATAAGCGGAGCGGCCCACACCAGCAGCCTTCCAAGCGCGAAAAAACCGCAGACGTACTCTGCAATCAGGAATGCCGCTCCCCAGAAAAGCCGACGCAAAAGCAGCCCGAGAAAATCTCCGGAGCCGCACAGCAGGCTCCCGGAAATATCCGCGCCAGGTGCGGAAGCCGCGATGTAAATTCCCAGAATAAGCCCGGCGGCGGTCAGGAACGTGTACAGCATAGGAATTCCGCTGCGGCGGCGATAAGTGCTCCGCGCGGCTCGGGGAAGCTCGGCGGTTTCCGGGATTCTTTCGGAGGGTGTGATATCCCGTTCGGCGGAATCCGCAGAATTCGATTCGTCAGGGTCGTAAGGTATGAAAACTCTGTCGGATTCTGGAGTGTCGGAGCTTTCGCGCGGGTCACCCGGAATATCGCGGGGCTTAGTTTTCTGTTTTACGGTGGCTCCGGAAAGGGCATCCGCGCGGAAATTCGTGTAGTTCACGGAATACGTCAGGTAGTTTTCCCGTGGCTCCGGGGAAGGTTTGTCCGGATTTTTTGGCTGGGTCATCAGAATGGTGTTTTCCATATTTCAGCATCTCCATTGGCAGCATTCTCTTTTTTTTAGATGTATATGCTGTCCGGACAGGTTTGATAACTCAAAGGCGGTGACAACATGAAGACTTCAGAGGAAGCGGCGCTCGGCAGGGTGCTTGCAATATCGCGCGAGGCGTACTCCGCGGTGAAAAACGGCGAAACAGAGCTGAATCAGGTGGCCCTGCTGGACGCACTTTCCGCAGCGCTGTCCCACGTCAATAACGAAAAAAAGCCCCTTGCAAAGTGCATGAGAGCTTTAAAATCAGAGATAAAACGTGCCGGAAAGCCATTTTACGAGCGCGTGAAACCACAGTTTTCACCGATCGTTCCGATACCGCAGTTTGATTTCACAACGGCTGTAAAGCACATTCCTGCAATAATTTACGGCAACGACCAGATATGCCGGAAGCTGGTCAGCGGCGAAACCGACAAGGCGTGCTCAATGGCTGACGCGATGAAGAGTTACCCGGGATTCCTGTACGGAGAATTCGAGGCGCTGACCCCGGCGCAGTTCTACGAGCTGGTATTCGGATACTACCCCAAGATTTACGACGAACCATTCATGGAACAGATGAAAGAACTGTTTAATTAAGTGAGCCTGACAAAACAGGCTCCATGACTTCGCATAGCTGCGCAAAAACGGCGCTGTAAAAGAAAAGGCTGCATCCAGAAAAAGAAAGGATGCAGCCTTTTTTGTGGTATAATGTAATTGTGCAAAAACAAAACCCACAAGAACATTATACAGCATATCAGCTGAAATTACCAGT
>ENA-UESS01000329-UESS01000329.1-human-gut-metagenome-genome-assembly--contig:-NODE-329-length-20478-cov-17.589677_pt1 | contig 20478 bp, 19 predicted proteins | sample MGYA00243004_ERZ508005 | MGnify/ENA primary metagenome ERZ508005 (study PRJEB26167, sample SAMN06115471) | human gut metagenome | host: Homo sapiens | place: China:Guizhou | collected 2016-06-29...
ATGACTCTAAGAAGTGATTTACATAAGATTATCTGGTATTAATAATAACGGCTGTTGCAAATGCATTTGCAGCAGCCATTTAATTTAAAGGCGGTTACAACTATGAATGTTGATAAGAGAAAAACACAGGTGGAGGTTTTAGCACCAGCAGGTTCACTTGATATTATGAAAGCTGTTGTGGCGGCAGGGGCAGATGCTGAAAGAGGAGGGCATGTGATATGGCAGAAGAACAAAAGCGCGAAGTTCTGGTGGAGGTCAAGAACCTTGAGGTGACTTATGGCTCCGGCCGCAAGGCTTACAAGGCCGTGAGCAACGCCAACTTCACCATTTATAAAGGCGAGACCTTTGGCCTGGTGGGCGAGTCCGGTTCCGGCAAGACGACCATTGGCCGCGCCATCATGCGCATCCTGCCCACCTCGGGCGGCGAGGTTCTGTACAAGGGCCAGAAGATCAACGGCAAGATCTCCCGCCAGCTGGACCAGCAGGTCATCAAGGAGATCCAGATGATCTTCCAGGACCCGCAGTCCTCCCTGAACGAGCGCGCCAAGGTCAGCTACATCGTGGGCGAGGGCCTGCAGAATGTCCGGCCCGACCTGACCGCCGCCCAGCGGGAGGAAAAGGTCCGGCAGGCACTGCTGGATGTGGGCCTGCTGCCTGAATTCGCCTCCCGTTTCCCGCATGAGTTCTCCGGCGGCCAGCGCCAGCGCATCGGCATTGCCCGCGCCCTGATCGTGGAGCCTGAGTTCATCATTGCCGACGAGCCCATCTCGGCTCTGGATATGTCCATCCGCGCCCAGGTGCTCAACCTGCTGCGCCATCTGCAGAAGGAGCGCGGCATCACCTACCTGTTCATCGCCCACGACCTCTCGGTCATGCGGTACATTTCGGACCGCATCGCCGTCATCCACAAGGGCGATATCGTGGAGCTGGCCGATGCGGAGGAGCTGGTGACCCATGCCATCCACCCCTACACCCGCAGCCTGCTCTCCGCCATCCCCATGCCCAACCCCAGGCTGGAACGGAAGAAAAAGCTGCTGGTCTACGACCCCGCCATGCACGATTACACGCAGGAGGCTCCCCAGTGGCGGGAGCTGCGCCCCAGCCACTGGGTGCTCTGCAGCGAGCAGGAGGCCAAGGACTGGCTGGCTGAAATGTAAACTTTCTCTTGCGTTTTTTGGCAAAGTTCGCCCTTTGTTTCTTGACATTTCCACCCTGCTCTACTACAATAGCTCTTGTACGTATTGTGTTGTTTTTAACAAACGGACGAAATTTAAGACCCTATTGAATCTGGCTGCCCCAGCTACGGGTGCAGTGACTGCTCAAAGGACAAAGGACAATTTATGACAACATCCAACACCCCGATCTATGCTTCCCAGGCACGTCCCTGGCTGAAATTCTACGATCAGAAGTACATTGACCAGACCATGCCCGCCTGCACGGCGTTTGAGCTCGTCTGCCGGCAGAACAAGAACCGGCTGGGCGAGACCGCACTGGAATACTATGGCCGCAAGTTCACCTACGCTGATTTTATCGTCAACGTCAAAAAGACGGCAGCAGCCCTGCGGGCCGCGGGCCTGAAAAAGGGCGATATTGCCACGGTGGTCAGCGTGATGACCCCGGAGATCATCTTTGCGTTCTATGCCGCCGACATGATCGGCGCGACTCTGAACCTGGTGGATCCCCGTTACAGTGTGGAGGGCATCCGTGAGTACATTGAAGAGGTGGATTCCCACCTGCTGATCTGCCTGAATGTGGTGTATGAGCGCTGCCATCAGGCTGCCAAGCGCACCCATGTGGAGCATGTGGTGGTGCTCTCCCCGGCCGACTCCCTGCCGCTGCCTCTGGCGCTGGGTTACAAGGTCAAGAATCTCGACAAGAACAAGTATCACTCCAACGTCATCCACTGGAAGCAGTTCCTTGCTGCCGGGAAGGACGAGAGCATTGCCGCGGAGCCCTATGACCCGGAGCACGCCTGTGTGGTGGTGCATACCGGCGGCACCACCGGCTCTCCCAAGGGCGTGATGCTGACCGATAACAACTTCAACGGCATTGCCATGCAGTTCTCTGCCTGCGACACGCTGTTTTCCAAGGGTCAGTCCCTGCTGAACATCATGCCCCCCTTCATTGCCTACGGCTTTGCCTGCGGCGTACATCTGCCGCTGACGCTGGGCATCAAGGTGGTCATCATCCCCAACCTCGACCCCAATAAGCTGGGCAGCCTGATCTGGAAGTACAAGCCCGAACACATGTTCGGCGTGCCCTCCCACTACCAGCAGCTGGCTGTTGACCCCAAGCTGCAGAACAAGGATCTCTCCTTCATCCGCAACTATGCCGCGGGCGGCGATGCCATTGCCCGGGGTGCCGAGCAGACGGTCAACGACTTCCTGGCCGCTCACAATGTGGAATTCCCCATCGCCAAGGGCTACGGCATGACCGAGGCCTCCTCTGCTGCCACCGCTGCTGCTGGACAGAACAACAAACCCGGCAGCGTGGGCCTGCCGCTGGTCAACACGCTGGTGTCCGCCTTTGAGCCGGGCACCGACACGGAGCTGCCCATCGGCCAGCGGGGCGAGCTGTGCATCTCCGGCCCCGGCGTTATGAAGGGCTACTACAACAAGCCTGCCGAGACCGCCGCCATCCTGCGCACCCATGCAGATGGCCGGGTCTGGGTGCATACCGGTGACATCGGCTATCTGGACGAGGACGGCTTTGTCTATCTGGACAGCCGGATCAAGCGGCTCATCATCCGTCACGATGGCTTCAAGGTGTTCCCCTCCATGATCGAAAATGTGGTCAGCCAGCATCCCGCCGTGCATCAGTGCTCTGTGGTGGGCTGCGTTGACAAGGATCATGTGCAGGGCCGCCTGCCTTTTGTCTATCTGGTGCTTGACCCTGCGGTTCCCGCCGCCAAGCGCAAGCAGATCATCAAGGAGCTGCGCCAGCTCTGCATTGAGGAGCTGCCCGAATATGTCCAGCCCGTGGGGTACAAGATCATCCCCGAAATGCCCCTGACACTGGCCGCTAAATTTGATTATCGCAAGCTGGAAGAAGAGATCACTCCCCGCGATTATTAAGCAGGATAATACATATTGGAAAGGATTCGTGACGACACCATGAAAAAGAAACTGATTGGTCTGGCCCTTTCGGCCGCCATGCTGTTCTCTGTCCTGAGCGTTCCGGCCTTTGCAGCCGCCCCGGAAGAGAACGCAGACCCCGCTCTGACCACTGAACAGACCGCCGCAGAGGAGGAGAACTGCTTCTTCACCTCCAGCAGCACCGAAGAAGAGAAGGAGCCCAACTCCATCACCTATGTTGCCCTGGGCGACAGCATCTGCGCCGGCATCGGCCTGACTACCGTTCAATATGCACATAACTTGACGGGCGTGGACGTTTCCTTCAACTTCAAGGGTTACCCCGAGACCTGCTATGTGGGTCAGGTGGGCAAAAGCCTGAACCTCGACCGGGATCATGCCATCAATCTGGGCCTGCCCGGCGTGATGAGCAAGGATATGCTGGAGCTGGTCAAGACCGGCACCATGGCCGAGATGAACACCCTCTCCGGCTGCCAGTACAATTACCCCGAGTTTGTAGATTACATCAAAAGTGCCGATGTTATCTCCATCCAGCTGGGCTCCAATGATGCTTTTGTGCCCACCGTGGTCTCCTTTGGCGAGGCCACTAACTGGAAAAGTGAGGACCTGGCTTCCATCGTGCTCAGCGGCAACCTGCGCAGCAGCAGCAAGGAAACCGAGGACGCACTGAACGAGAGCCTGAAAAAGCTCAGCCTGACCCGCAGCGAGAAAGATGCCGTCTGGAACCTGTTCTTCTCCGGCATGAACAAGATCTGCGAGAACGCTTATCCTGAAAGCAGCAGCAACCTGCGCCAGATCGTGGCGACCGTCAAGGAACTGAACCCTGATGCCCAGATCCTGATCATCGGTGCCACCAACCCTGTGCCCCTGCTGCCCAGCTGGAGCAACTACTTCAGCAAGCTGAACAACTACGAAAAGCAGCTGGCCGATGTTTACGGTGCCACCTACATTTCCATCCCCTTTGCTCAGACTGAGCTGGATGGCCACCCCACCGTCTCCGGCCACAAGTACATCGCCGACAAGATCGTCAAGGCCATTGAGGCCCAGCAGTAACCCCCGGATATGACAAAATCCCCGCCGTCGCAAGACAGCGGGGATTTTTCTTATCCCATATTACTTTTCGTAGTCCTGGGGCAGCTCGTTCTTGGGGTCACGGTCCATCAGGGAGCGTACCGCCTCGGCGGCGCTCATGCCCTTGTTCACAACGGCGTTCACGGTCTGGACAATGGGCATTTCCACCTGATACTTGGCGGCAAGCTCCAGCGCGGCAGGCAGGGCGTTCATGCCCTCAACCACCATGCCCACCTCCTTCACGGCCTGCTCCGGGGTCTCACCCTTGCCGATGAGGATGCCGGCCCGGTTGTTGCGGCTGTGCATACTGGTGGCGGTCACGATCAGGTCACCGATGCCGGCCAGACCGGCAAAGGTGTGGACATTGCAGCCCATGGCCACGCCCAGCCGGGCAAGCTCGGCAATGCCGCGGGTGATGAGGGCGGCGCGGGCGTTGTCGCCATAGCCCAGGCCGGTGGAGATGCCCACGCCCAGCGCAATGACATTCTTCATGGCACCGCTGAGTTCCACGCCCTTGATGTCCTCATTGGTGTACACACGCATGACGTTGTTGGTGAACACCGTCTGCACGAATCTGGCCGCTTCCATATCCTTGCTGGCCGAAACGATGGTGGTGGGCAGGTCGATCGCCACCTCCTCGGCGTGGGTGGGGCCGCTCAGGGCCACCAGACGCACCCCCTTGGGACCGCCCTCTTTGCCCAGCTCATCGGCCAGGATCTCCGTCATGGTGAACAGGGTATCCTTTTCAATGCCCTTGGCAACGTCCACAATGATCTGACCGTCCGGCACAAAGGGCCGGGCCTTGGCTGCGGTGGAGCGCACGAACACCGACGGCACCGCAAACAGCAGGATCTCCTTGTCCGTGCACACCTCTTCCACGCTCTTGGTGAACTTCATCTCTGCCGGAATGGTCATGCCGGGCAGATTGGGGTGGACCCGGGTGGTGGAAAGGTTGTCGATCTCCTGTTCCAGCGCCGACCACACGGTCACGTCATTGCCGCTCACCGTCAGCATCCGCGCCAGAGCCATGCCCCAGGTGCCTGCACCCAGAATACCAATTTTATGCTTCATTGTGTTTTGTCCTCCGTATGCGCCGGGCTGCTTGTGTGCCCGGCCTGTTCCCCGCGCTTCCTGCACGGGGCCTGTCTGATTCCATTTTACACGAAACATCGTACCGCGTCAACTCCTTGCCAGTCTGCACAAAGTTAATCCGTGTTTTCTTTTGTTTTTGGCCAGAGTGAAGGATTTTCGCCAATGGATTGCACTTGTCTCCATTTCATGCTATAGTATTTTGGTAGGAATTGTAGGATATGCTCTTGACCTGAGCCATAGTTTAAGGTGTATCCCAAAGATATTCCACCGTTTTTTTGTCAATAAGGAAGAAAAATATGTTTGAAGCACTTCTTACCAACCGCACGGTCAGCGTGCTGTGGGAGGCCCTGCCCCGCATCCTGACGGCAGGCCTGACCATGACCATTCCCCTGACCCTGATCTCCTTCAGCCTTGCCATGGTCATTGCAGTGGCTGTTGCGCTGGTGCAGTACGCCAATGTTCCGGTGCTGCGCCAGATCGCCCGGTTCTACATCTGGGTCATCCGGGGCACGCCGCTGCTGGTGCAGCTGTTCATCATCTTCTACGGCCTGCCCAGCCTGGGCATCATGCTGGATGCTTTTCCGGCAGCCGTCATCGCCTTTGCCTTCAACGAGGGTGCCTACTGCGCCGAGACCATGCGCGGCGCGCTGGAAAGCGTGCCCCAGGGCCAGCTGGAGGCCGGTTCCTGCGTGGGCATGACCTGGTGGCAGATCATGCGCCGCATCGTTCTGCCGCAGGCCCTGCGCACCGCTGTGCCCTCCCTGTCCAACTCCCTCATCAGCATGATCAAGGACACCTCTCTGGCCTCCAACATCACGGTGGCAGAATTGTTCATGGCAGGCCAGCGTGTGGCAGCCCGCACCTACATTTTCCTGCCCATCTACTGCGAGGTGGCTGTGGTCTACCTGCTGTTCTGCACCATCATCACCAAGCTGCAGGCGCTGGTGGAGCGGCAGCTGAACGCACACGGCTTCCAGTGAGAAAGGGGTGGACGGTATGGCCATGTTAGAGATCAAAGACATCCACAAAACATTTTACACCTACGATGACAAGCCCCGCTTCCACATCGGGCCTTTCCCGCGCGGCAATGCCCGCCGGGTGCGCAGCGCACTGCACGTCCTGAACGGCGTGGACCTGAGTGTGGAAAAGGGAGACGTTGTTGCCATTCTGGGCCCTTCCGGCTCCGGCAAGACCACCCTGCTGCGCTGCCTGAACTTTCTGGAGACCGCTGACAGCGGCACTCTAGTGTTCGACGGCGAATCCTTCGATCTTGGCAGGATCTCCCGGGCCGACATTGCCCGCCTGCGCAAAAAAACGGCCTTTGTGTTCCAGAACTACAACCTGTTCCGGAACAAGACCGCCCTGCAGAACGTGACCGAGGGACTCATCGTGGCCCGCAGGATGCCCCGGGAGCAGGCCGACGCCATCGGCCGCCGCATGCTGGAAAAGGTGGGTCTGGCCGACCGGGCCGACTACTACCCCCGCCAGCTCTCCGGCGGTCAGCAGCAGCGCGTAGCCATTGCCCGTGCCCTGGCCACCGACCCGGAGATCATCTACTTCGACGAGCCCACCAGTGCGCTGGACCCGGAGCTGACCGGCGAGGTGCTGAGCGTGATGCGCCAGCTGGCCGAAGAGGGCATGACCATGCTGGTGGTGACCCACGAGATGGGCTTTGCCCGCAACGTTTCCTCCAAGACGGTGTTCATGGAGAACGGCGTGGTGGTGGAGCAGGCTCCCTCCCGCGAATTCTTTGCCGACCCGAAGGAGGAGCGCACCCGGGCCTTTTTGCAAAAGATCGCCCACACGGAGTGATATACGGTCATCGGGGAGCTTCCTCCTCGGACACGAATACGGGTTGCGGCTCCCAGCGCATGCGGCGGCCCTTGAGCGAGCCTTGCATTCTGCTGGCCGCTGTCCCAACAGCAACTCCCTGTTTCCGCCGCTGGCGGCGGTCGTTGCCGTTGCAGGCCATTCCATCGCCCGCCCTATTGCCCTACGGGCAACAGGGTCCCACCCCAGCGGACGGTCCTCGGAGAAACTCCCCGATGGCCGCCTAGACAAACATTTTAACTGAAAGGATGTTTCTATGAAACGCAGAACCTTTATTTCTCTGATGAGTGTGATGGCTGCCGCCGGTGTGCTGACCCTGGCAGGCTGCTCTTCCAATTCCGGCAGCAGCGCTGCCGCTTCCGGTGCGGCTTCTTCGGCTGCTTCCACCGGCGCTGCCGACCAGCTGGCCGCCATTCAGGCCAACGGCAAGCTGGTGGTGGCACTGGAAGGTGCATGGCAGCCCTGGAGCTACCACGACGAGAGCGACACCCTGGTGGGCTACGACGTGGAAGTCTCCCGCGCCATCGCCGAGAAGCTGGGCGTGGAGCCGGAGTATGTGGAAAGCGACTGGGACAGCCTATTCGCCGGTCTGGACGCAGGCCGCTTTGACATCGTGTGCAACGGCGTCGAGGTGACCGACGAGCGCGCCAAGACCTACGACTTCACCACCCCTTACGGCTACATCCACACTGCACTGGCCGTGCGCAAGGACAACGAGGACATCAAGAGCTTTGAGGACCTGAAGGGCAAGACCACCGCCAACAGCCTGGCTTCCACCTACATGGAGCTGGCCGAGAGCTATGGTGCCACCGTGCAGGGCATCGACACGCTGGAAGAGACCATCCAGCTGCTGACCGCCGGCCGCATCGACGCCACCCTGAACGCCGATGTGTCCTTCTACGACTACCTGAATGTGCATCCGGACGCCGACTTCAAGCTGGTAGCCCAGACCGAGGACGCTTCTCATGTGGCCATCCCGGTGCGCAAGGGCGACGACAGCGCTTCCCTGCTGGAAGCCATCAACACCGCCATTGAGGAGCTGCGCGCCGACGGCACCCTGAAAGCTCTGGGCGAAAAATACTTTGGGCAGGATATTTCTTCGGAGGACTAAGAAGCTCAGCCCTCTCCGTCTGCTCCCTTCGTTCCCATCCAGCTCCCCCGAAAGGGGGAGCTTTTTTGTTGCCTGCCATATTTTTTTGTGCTCCTCTATTGACTTGTGCAATATTATATGTTATATAATATTATAGAAACAGGTCACATCGAAAGGAGGTTGTCCCCACATGAGTTTTCCCATCAGTGCCGCGCTGCTGGATGCCATTGTGCTGTCCGTGGTGGCGCAGGAGCCGGAAGGTACCTACGGCTACAAGATCACCCAACAGGTCACCCACACGCTGGAACTCAGCGAATCCACCCTGTACCCGGTGCTGCGCCGGTTGCAGAAAGATCAGCTGCTCACGGTCTACGATGCGCCCTTCAATGGCCGCAACCGCCGCTATTATCAGATCACCTCCGCCGGGCGGGAGCAGCTTGCCGCCTACGCGCAGGAGTGGAGCCGCTACCGTTCTTCCATTGACACATTTTTCAGAGAGGTGGAATGATTTATGACCCGTACTGCATTTCTTGCTGCGCTGGAGCAGCTTCTGGCTCCCCTGCCGGAGACTGAGCGCAAGGACGCTTTGAGCTACTACGAGGATTATCTGGATGCCGCCGGGCCGGAAAACGAAGCCCGCGCCATTGCAGAGCTGGGCAGCCCCGAGGAGGTCGCCCGCAAAATTCTGGACGAGCAGACCCCGGCAGGCAGTTCTGCCGCCCCGGCATCCCCTGCCCCGCGTTCCCGCTGGCGCATGGTGTTGGGCGGCGGGCTGGCGGTGCTGGTGCTGGCTTGCTTTTTCTTCCAGCGCTCCAAAGCCACCCCCGTGCAGCCGGTGGAACCTGCGTCTCCGGCAGCAAACAGCAGCTCTGTCCCGGAAGAGAGCAACGGCACCCACCTCACTATCCCGGCCGATACCGTACCCCTTCTCATTCCCGCCGATGACCTTGGGGAAAGCACCCTGCAGATCCCGCTGGAAAAGCTGGATCAGGAACTGAAACTCAGCCTGAACTACGGCTCTGTGACCTTTGTCACCGATCCGTCCCTCACCTCGGACAAATACGTCACCTTCCAGTTCGACAACTTCCCCCATTCGCCCGTTCTGCGCACCACCGGCGGGGACGGCCGCACCACCCTGACCTTTGAAATGCCGGAAAACTGGCAGGTAGCCGAGGATGCCCCGGAGGCCATGCTCACCGTCACCATCCCGGCAGACGCCCTCACCCGGCTGATCATCAGCTTGGAGACCGGCGATGTCCGCCTTGCGCCCATGCAGCTGAAAACGCTGACTGTTGCGCTGAACAATGGCAGTCTGCGTGCCGAAAACCTGACCGTGACCCGCGACATGCTGGTCGAACTTCCTGCTGGCGAATGTATGATCGATCACCTTTCCATTGCGGAATACGCCAGTATCGCTGCGACCCGCTGCATCCGTCTGCATCTGGATGGCGACCCCGCCGACTACACGACCGATGCCCGCACGGATAACGTTGTACGCATCGGCAATAAGGAATATGATAAACGCTATACCTCTTCCGGTTCCAACGGCACCCTGAATCTCTACGCCAAAGGGCTGATCTATCTGAACGTTGAGGAATAACGCCCCGCATAACAAAAAAACGCCCTTCTCCCACGGCCTTGAGCCAGCGGAGAAGGGCGTTTACTTATGCCTGATGAAAATACTCGTAGATGATCTGGGCCAGCTGTTTGCCCACGCCGGGGGTGTTTTCCAGCTGGTCCGGGGTGGCTTCCTTCACTGCACCCACGCTCTTGAACTGCGTCAGCAGGGCTTTGGCGGTTTTTGGGCCTACGCCCGGCACCTCGGTCAGGGTGGAGGAATAGCTTTTCTGCTTCATCTGCTGCTTGCGGTAGGCGTTGGCGAACCGGTGGGTCTCGTCCTGAATGGCCGTGATGAAGGTAAAGGTGCCCCGGTTCATGTTGATGGCAATTTCCCGCCCGTCGCTGTCCACCATGGCACGGGTGCGGTGATGGTCATCCTTTACCATGCCGTACAGCGGCACATCGGCCAGCGCTGTACCGGCAAGCGCCTCCTTTGCGGCGCTCACCTGTCCCCTGCCGCCGTCCATCAGCAAAAGATCCGGCTTTTGGCCAAACCAGTTGCCGCCGGGCTGACCGTTTTGCGCCTGTGCGGCGTATTTTTCATATTCGGCGGCGCGGCGGCTCACGGTCTCCGCCAGGGAGGCGTAGTCGTCGGTGCCCACCACGGTCTTCATCTTGAACTTCCGGTAGCCCGCCTTGAAAGGCTTGCCGTCCTTGAAGGTGACCATGCCGCAGACGCTGCTGCCGTCGCCCCAGTTGGAGATATCGTAGCTTTCAATGGCGCGTGGCGGTTTGGGCAGGCCCAGCACCTGCGCCAGCTCGTCCAGCAGTTTTTCCTCCCGGGCATAGCGGCCGCTCTCCCGCGCCAGACGCTCCACCGCGTTGGTGTGCGCCATCTCCACCAGATGCGCCTTGTCGCCCCGCTGGGGCACATACAGCTGCACCTCGCTGCCGCGCTTCTGGTTCAGCGCCTGCTGCAAGGCATCCACGTCCGGCGGCAGCGCATCCACCGCGATGATCTTGGGAATCTGCTCATCGTCCAGATAGTACCGGGGCAGAAATTCCTCCCGCACCGCGTCGATGTCGGAGGTATCATGGAACAGGAACTCCCGCTTGTCGGTGAGCCGCCCTTCGCGGAAGCGCAGCACGGCGGCGCACACGCTGCCGGGCGTACCGGCCAGCGCCACAACGTCCATCTCCACCTCCGGGTCCACCACCACCTTCTGCCCGGCACTGACCTTGGTGATGGCGTTGATCTGGTCCCGGATGAGGGCCGCCGTCTCGAACTCCAGCCGGTCGGAGGCCTCCAGCATCCGTTCGTTCAGGGTCTTGAGGATGTCCTTTTTGCCGTAACGGATCAGGTGCACCGCATTTTTGACCGCCTGATTGTAGGTCTCACAACTTATTTTTCCGCTGCACACCGCCATGCACTTGCCGATGTGGGCGTTGAGGCAGGGCCGCCCCTTTCCGATGTCCTGTGGGAAGCGCTTGTTGCACCGGGGAAGGCGGAAGGCATCCATGGCGGTCTCTGCCATCTGCCGTGCCGCAAAGCTGGAGGTGTAGGGGCCGATATATTCTGCCCCGTCCTCCTCCTTTTGCAGCACAAAGGAAAGCCGCGGCCAGTCCTCCCGGGTGACGCGGATATAGCTGTAGCCCTTGTCATCCTTCAGCAGGATGTTGTACTTGGGGGTATGGGCCTTGATCTGGCTGGCTTCCAGCACCAGCGCCTCGAATTCGCTCTGGCAGACGATGACGTCAAAGGCGTAGGCGTGGGCGATCATCTGGCTGACCTTGTTGTCGTGGGGCACGCCCTCGCGGAAATACTGGCTCACCCGGATGCGCAGGCGTTTGGCCTTGCCGATATAAATGATGGTGTCGCTTTTGTCCCGGATGATATACACCCCGGGCAGCAGCGGTAGCATACAGGCCTTCTGGTACAGCTCTGCCTTGGTCATTTGCTGCGATTCCTCCCAACACGAAAAAAGCGGCAGGGAACCCCCGCCGCTCTTTGGTTACATGATCTTTCAGACTTACTCTGCGAAGCCGGACTCCACCAGCTTGATCAGGCCGTCCACGGCAGCCTGCTCGTCAGCACCGTCTGCGATGATGCGGATGGTGGTGCCGCCCACGATACCCAGAGACAGAACGCCCAGCAGGCTCTTTGCGTTCACGCGGCGCTCTTCCTTCTCGACCCAGATGGAAGACTTGAACTCGTTAGCCTTCTGGATGAAGAAGGTTGCCGGACGAGCGTGCAGACCGACCTGATTTTCAACCGTAACTTCTTTCACGTACATAGTAAAGCGCTCCTATCTAATATCGTTTTGGTAGCTCAAAGCTATAGTGCCTGTTGCGTTACACCCATTTTAGCGCAAGTCGAAACCGTTGTACAGACCCCCGGCGCATTTTTGGCGGTTTCTCCAATCAGAAGGGGGCCATTTTTCATTATTTATACAAAGATAATAAAATTATTCCCGAAAGGTTATAGGGGTAACACAAAAGTTTTCAACATTTTTTCGACCGTGGCGCGCATTCTCGCCCGGTTTTGTGCGTTTGTGACACCCTGCGGCCCCCTTCGGCAGGAACGGTTTCCGGCCTGCTTCGCCGTCGGGTTCAGGCTTCTGCCGGGCCCTCGTAGCGCATTTCCAGCAGCTCGGCGCGGGCGGTGACAGAGCCGTCCTTTGCAGGGTCGAACACCTCGGCCACGCCGCACACCTTCCAGCCCATGCGGCGGTAGAGGGCAATGGCCCGGGTGTTTTTGTCCAGTACCGTCAGCACCGGGTGCGCGTGCTCCGGCAGCTTTTTGCGGGCAAAATCCAGCAGTTTCTGCCCCAGCCCTTTGCCCCGGGCGTCTGCCGTGATGAACAGGTGCTCGACCTGCCCGGTCTTGTGGCTCACGGCCACCATGCCGTCCGGCACGTCCTTGGTGCAGTGCAGGTAGACCGCCCAGCCCTGCTGTTTTTCTTCTTTGAGCTGCGCATAGAAGAACTCCGGGGTCCACTCCGCCAGAGCTTCTTCCGTCCAGCAGCCCTCGCAGACGGTGCGCCGCCCCTCGGCAAACAGCCGGGCAGCGGCAGCAAGCTGCTCCTCGGTTTTCACCAGCCGCATGTTCTCGCCCCGCTTCCACTTGGGCAGCTGGGTGATGGGGTGGGTCTCGCACCATTGCTCGTACAGCTCCGGCCGGCGCAGACGGGTACGCTCCCGGCTCTGCTGCCCGCGCCAGGTGTCGATCTTCTGGTGGTCGCCGCCCAGCAGCACCTGCGGCACGGCGCGGCCCTCCCACACTTCGGGGCGGGTGTACTGGGGGTATTCCAGCAGACCGTCCCAGTAGCTCTCTTCCTCGTAGCCCTTCTGCTCAGCCAGAACGCCGGGCTTCAGGCGCAGCACGCTGTCCGCCACCACAAGGCTGGCCAGCTCGCCGCCGGTGAGGATATAGTCCCCGATGGAGATCTCCTCATCCGCAAAGGCGTCGATGACCCGCTCGTCGATGCCCTCATAGTGGCCGCAGACCAGGGTGAGGTTGTCGTACTGGGCCAGCCGCCGGGCGTGCTCCTCGGTGTAGCGCTGGCCGCCCGCCGTCAGGAACACGATGTGCGGGGCCGGGCGGCCCTGCGCGGCCACCTCCTGCTGCACGGCCCGCAGGCAGTCGGCGATGGGCTGGGCATACAGCACCATGCCGCAGCCGCCGCCGTAGGGGTAGTCGTCGGTCTGTTTCTGCTTATTCAGGGTGTAATCCCGGATCTGGTGGCAGTGCGTCTCAATGTAGCCGCGCTTTGCCGCCCGGCCAAGGATGCTGGCGTCCAGCACCTGCTGGCACATCTCCGGGAACAGGGTCACGATGTCCACACGCATGCCCATGGCTCATTCCTCCCCGTCGCGCTCGCTGTCAAAGTCATCGTCCAGCAGACCCGGGATGGGGGTGACCAGGATATACCCCTCCGGCGGGTTGCGCTCTTTCAGGAACGCGTCCACCCCGGGGAACATATATTCCTTGCCGCTGGGGGATTTGACGGTGTAGATATCCTGTGCACCGGGGTGGTCCACGCTGGTCACCACGCCGTATACCTTGCCGGTGTCGGCATCCCGCACTTCGCACCCGATGAGGTCGGCCACATACCACCGGCCTGCGGGCAGTGTGGCGTCATTGCGGTCAAAGTAGAACACCTGTCCCCGCAGTGCGCGGGCGGCGTCCATGTCGTTCACGCCCTCCAGCTGGAGCAGCGCCATCTGCCCCTGCGGGCGGATGGAGGTGATCTTATAGGCCCGGCCGCCCTGCGCCGAGGGGAACAGCCGGCCGGCTTTTTTCAGAAAATCCACACCGTCGCACCAGAGTTCCAGCTTCATTTCGCCGCGCACGCCGTGGGTGGTAACAACTTTTCCGGCTTCCAGATATTGCTGCATTGTTTTCTCCTCCAACAAAAAAGGCCCCTTGCCGCAAGGGCAAAGGGCCTGTAGGGTGCTCAGTCGATCTCAACAAGGACCTTTTCATCGACCCGCACAGCAGCCGCGCGCATCACCACACGAATGGCTTTTGCGATCCGGCCCTGCTTGCCGATGACACGGCCCATATCTCCCTCTGCCACGCTCAGGTGGTAGACGATGGTGCCGTCCTCGCGGGGCTCGTCCACCGTGACCTTGACGGCGTCCTTGTCCTCCACGAGACCGCGGGCAACTGCCAGCAACAGCTCCTGCATGAGTCAGCCCTCCCTACTTACAGAACGTTGGACTTCTTCAGCAGGACACGAACGGTATCGGTGGGCTGTGCGCCGTTAGCGATCCACTGCTTTGCCTTCTCGGCGTCGATCTTGATCTCAGAGGGCTCCTTGTTGGGATCGTAAGTGCCGATCTCCTCAATGAAGCGGCCGTCGCGGGGGAAGCGGCTGTCAGCAACAACCACACGATAGAAGGGAGCCTTCTTGGCGCCAACGCGGCGCAGACGAATCTTAACTGCCATAATAGATATCCTCCAGAAAATAGTGTTTTTTGATTTATGTTACAAACCCGGTGCGGGTTGTGTACCTTGATTATTTCAGGCCGCGGAAGGCATTGGGGTTGCCCATCATGCCGCCCAGCTTACGGGCAAAGCCCTTGGGGCTCTTCTTGAGCTGCTTCATCATCTTCTGCATCATTTCAAACTGCTTGAGCAGCTTGTTGACGTCCGCCACGGTGGTGCCGCTGCCGGCGGCAATGCGGCGCTTGCGCTTGGGATTGATGATGGAGGGCTTTTCGCGCTCTTCCTTGGTCATAGAATGGATCATGGCCTCGATGCGGTCAAAGGCCTTTTCGTCCATCTGGCTGGGGTCGATGCCCGCGCCGCCCGGCAGCATGTTCAGCATCGCGCCCACACCGCCCATCTTGCGGATCTGTGCAAACTGGTCCAGCATGTCGTTCATGTCGAACTTGTTTTCCATCATCCGCTTGGCAGTCTCGGCGGCCAGTTTCTCATCGGCGGCATCCTGTGCCCGTTCGATCAGGCTCAGCACATCGCCCATGCCCAGAATGCGGCTGGCCATGCGGTCCGGATGGAACACATCCAGATCGTCCAGCTTCTCGCCGGTACCCTGGAACTTGATGGGCTTGCCGGTGACGGCCAGCACCGACAGGGCTGCACCGCCGCGGGTGTCGCCGTCGGTCTTGGTGAGGATGATGCCATCCACGCCCACCGTCTCGTTGAAGGTCTTGGCCACGTTCACGGCGTCCTGGCCGGCCATGGCATCCACCACCAGCAGCGTCTCGTCCACCGGAACGGCTTCCTTGATGTCCACCAGCTCCTGCATCAGCACTTCGTCGATCTGCAGACGGCCGGCAGTGTCCAGGATCACGATGTCGTTGCCGTAGTCCTTGGCGTGGGCCAGCGCCTTGCGGGCGATCTCCGGGGGCTTGGCACCCGGCAGGGTGAACACCGGCGCACCGGCCTGTTTGCCCACCACCTGCAGCTGGTCGATGGCCGCAGGGCGGTAAATGTCGCAGGCCACCAGCATGGGGCGGCGGCCCTGTTTGATGAAGTATTTGGCCAGCTTGGCGGCGTGGGTGGTCTTACCGTTGCCCTGCAGGCCGCAGAGCATGATCACGTTTTGACCCTTGTTCTTGAGGTTCAGGCGGGCGGCCTCGCTGCCGCCCATCAGAGCCACCAGCTCTTCGTTGACGATCTTGACCACCTGCTGGGCCGGGGTCAGGCTCTCCATGACCTCCTGGCCCATGGCGCGCTCCGACACCTTTGCACAGAAGTCCTTGGCCACCTTGTAGTTGACGTCGGCTTCCAGCAGGGCCATGCGCACTTCCCGCATGGCGGTCTTAATGTCGGCCTCGGTCAGTTTGCCGTGGCCGCGCAGCTTTTTGAACACACCGGCAAGGCGGTCGGTCAGGGATTCAAATGCCATTGTGCGGTGCTCCTTTCGGTTCAGTCCTCGTTTGCCTCGTCGATCGAGCGGATGATGCCCAGCATCTTTGTCAGGGTGTCGGCATACTCGGTGGTGGTCAGGCAGGCGCTGGGGCCCGTGCACTCGAACCGTGCGTCGATCACCAGCTGTTCCAGTTCTTCCAGCTTCTGCTGCACCCGGCGGTACCGAGCCGCAAAGCCGACCTTTTCCTCCAGCTCCTTCAGGGTGGTCTCGCCATGCTTGATGGCGTCCCGTGCGCCCTGCCGGGTAATGCCGAAGTTCTCACCGATCTCGCTCAGGGAGAGGTCATCGTTGTAATACTGGCGCAGCATCTCCCGCTGTTTTTCGGTCAGCACTTCGCCATAAAAATCGAGCAGATACCCCATTTCCAGATCTTTTGCCATTGCGCGTGACCCCCGGTATCCTGCTCGTGTTTCGCGTTCGTGATGTAAAGTTCATTTGCTTTACGGATGGAGTATACCAGAACACATGGAGCTTGTCAAGGCTTCCGGCTCAGTTTTTCCAAAAAATCCGGCAAAAATTCGCTGTTTTTGCCAAAACACTTCTTGACGCGGTGCGTGGTTTGCGTTACGATAAGGTTGTTGTATCCCACCCGAAAGGAGGCCTTCTGTGCCGATCTACCCGAATTTTTACCAGACGCTGACCCCCTGCCCCGTTGTGGAGCTGCGGGGCTACGCGGCCGCCAACGGGCTCAAGGGCCGCCTATTTGCGTATCTGGACTTCAACGGCCCCACCGGCACCGCCCGCGACGGCCTGGCCGAGGGCATGCTGGCGCTGGCCATCGAGCAGAAAAAGCTGGCTCCCGGGCAGCCCATCATTGAGGCGGTGTCCGGCCCCTTTGCCACCGCCCTCACGCTGGCGGGCCTGACCGCCGGGCACCCGGTGGTGCTGGTGATGCCGGAGGATGCCCCCGCTCTGCGGCAGGAAAACCTGCTGCGTCTGGGGGCACAGATCCAGCACAGCCCCGCCCGCAGCGGGCTGGCCGGGGCTCGTGCCATGGCCGCACAGACCGCCGCCGCCAACGGCTGGTACTACACCGACTGGCTGGCCAACGACAACAACCCGGAGTATCACCGCCGGGTCACCGGCCCGGCCATCCTGCAGAACATCGCCCGGGAGGGTGCCAGCCTGGTGGACGCCATCACCGTGGGGGTGGGCAGCGCCGGCACCGTGACCGGCGTGGGCGAGACCATCAAGGCCTGGACCAACGATGTGCGCATCGTGGCCGTGGAGCCTTTTGAGTGTCAGGCCCTCACCGGCGGCGTCACCGGCCCCCACAACATCCCGGACATCGGCTTCGGCCTCGTGCCCAAGAACTTCAACTCCTATGTAGTGGACAATGTGGCGGCAGTTTCCAGCAAGGACGCCCAGCGCGCTGCCCAGCAGGTGCTGCGCACCGATGCCATCCCGGCCAGTGCCAGCGCCGGGGCGGCCCTGCACGCGGCGGCCAAGCTGGTGGCCAACGGCATCAGCCGCTCGGCCCTGGCCGTGTTCAGCGGCCGACAGAATCTCTTATAAATCGGAAAGGACTTCGCATTCACCATGACCAAAGATATGACCAGCGGCAAGATCACGCCGCTGCTGATCAACTTTACCATCCCGCTGGTGCTGGGCAATCTGTTCCAGCTCACCTACAATGCCGCCGACAGCATCATCGTGGGCAAGTTCGTGGGGGAGGATGCGCTGGCAGCCGTGGGCACCGCCAACCCGCTGATGACTCTGGCCATCCTGTTCATCAACGGCATATGTCTGGGTGCCGGCATTCTGGTCAGCACCGCCTTTGGTGCCGGAGACACGGAGCTGGTGGAACGGCAGGTGTCCACCACCGCCATTGCCGGTACGGTGTTCTCGCTGGCCTTCTCGCTGTTGTGCATCCTGCTGGCAAATCCCCTGCTGCGGCTGCTGCAGGTGCCGGCGGAGATCCTGCCCATTGCCGTGAACTACCTGCGGATTGTGTTTGCCGGGCTGCTGTTCACCTTTATCTATAACTTTCTGGCCGCCACCCTCCGGGCCCTGGGCGACAGCAAGAGTGCCCTATACTTTCTGATGATCAGCGCCGTGCTGAACATCGGCGGCGATCTGTTTTTTGTGGAGGCCCTGGACTGGGGCAGCGAGGGCTGCGCCCTTTCCACCGTGCTGAGCGAGGGCATGTGCTGCCTGCTCTGCGCCCTGTACATCCGCTGGAAAGTTCCGGTGCTGCAGCTGGGCAGACGCTGGTTCGTGTTTGACGGCAAGCTGCTGCGCAAGACTGTAAGCTACGGCTGGGTCAGCGCCATGCAGCAGGCCACCGTGCAGCTGGGCAAGATCGCAGTGCAGGCCATCGTGAACACCATGGGCGTCAGCGCCATGGCGGCCTTTACCGCGGCATCTCGCATCGACGACTTTGCCTACACTCCGCAGCAGAACATCGCCCACGCCATGACCACTTTCATGGCCCAGAACGAAGGTGCCGGGAAGAAAGACCGCGTGAAGGATGGCTACCGCTGCGGCATGCGCATCGAGGTGGTGTATGCACTGGGCCTGATGGCGGTCTGTCTGATCTTTGCAGAGCCCATCATCCGGCTGTTCGTCACCGACCCGGAGGTGGTGGACCTGGGCGTGCGGTTCCTGCGCACGATCTCGCTGTTCTACCTGATGCCCGCCGCCACCAACGGCATCCAGGGCTTCTTCCGCGGCATCGGCGACCTGAGGATCACACTGATCAGCAGCATCCTGAACATGGCAGGCCGTGTGGCCGCCGCGTCCGTGCTGGTGCTGCTGTGGAAGATGGAGATCGAAGCCCTGCCCTACAGCTACGCCTTCGGCTGGGTACTGATGCTGGCCTACGAGCTGCCCGCCATGCTGCGCTATCTGCGCAAGAATAAAATGTAACCCTCTCGGTCGCATAAGAAAAGCCGCTGTATCGTTCGATACAGCGGCTTTTCTAGTACAGACTTCCGCAGGCTTATGCGCGCTTTGCCAGCAGAGCCTCGATCTTCTTCAGCGGATCAATGATGCTGGAAACGGACATGTCGTGGTTCAGGGCCACCACGAAGTAAGCAGCGTACTTGGACACATCCACGTCCACATACCAGTCGCGGGTCAGCAGCTCCGGCGTGCGGTAGGTCAGGTTGGTGCCCACCACATAAGTCAGCTTGCCCTCGGCCACAGCCTGGTCAAACTTGGCCAGGCCGCTGGTGAACAGCGGGAAGGTAGCGTTGGCGATGATGCGGGCAGCGCCGCGCTCCTTCAGGTTGCTGGCCACTTCCAGCATGCTCTCGCCGGAAGCGATGATGTCATCGGCGATAAAGACGGTCTTGCCTTCCACGCTCTCGCCCAGGTACTCGTGAGCCACGATGGGGTTGCGGCCGTTGACCACGCGGGTGTAGTCACGGCGCTTGTAGAACATGCCCAGGTTGCAGCCCAGCACGCTGGAGAAGTACATGTTGCGGTTCATGGCACCCTCGTCCGGGCTGACCACGGTGAACTTACTCTTGTCGAAGGAGATCTCCGGGTCCTTCTTCAGCAGGCTTTTCAGCACCTGATAGGTAGGCATAGCGTTGTCGAAGCTCATCAGCGGCACAGCATTCTGCACGCGGGGGTCGTGTGCGTCGAAGGTGATGATGTTCTGCACACCCATGGTCTGCAGCTCCTGCAGGGCCACGGCGCAGTCCAGGCTCTCACGCACCACGCGGCGATGCTGACGGCCGCCGTACAGGCTGGGCATGATCACCGACACGCGGTGTGCCTTGCCGGCCACCGCCTGGATCAGGCGCTTCAGGTTTGCAAAGTGATCGTCCGGGGACATGTGGTTCACGTTGTCAAACAGTTTGTAGGTCACGCTGTAGTTACCGGGATCCACCACAATAAAGATATCGTCGCCGCGCACGGACTCCTTGACCAGACCCTTGGCATCACCGCTCTGGAAGCGGGGGCAGTCGCAGGAGATGATGAAGGTCTCCTTGTCAATGCCGGCATCCTTGGCCCAACGGACCAGGTGCTTGTCGATCAGGCCGGTAAGCTCCTCGGCACCGGGGCAGGCGATCAGCCGCATGTCTGCCACACTGGGCTGCTGGAAAAACGACTTGGGGGAAATTTCAATGGACATAATCACAACTCCTTATTGCTGCTTTCCAATCCGAACGATCTGCGTACAAAAGCGCATATCTACCTTTATTTTATCACATTTTGCGTTTTGTGCCATATCCATTTGTTACACAAAACGATTTTCTGCGCCTTGCACATCTGTTTTGCTTTTTTCAAAAAGAGACTGTGTGTTTTCGACAAAAAGACGGCCATTTCCCTTCGCAGTCGCAAAAACCCACCGAGTTTTCGAGAAAAGTGTTACTTTTTCATGTAGGCACAT
>ENA-UESS01000333-UESS01000333.1-human-gut-metagenome-genome-assembly--contig:-NODE-333-length-20403-cov-18.633425_pt1 | contig 20403 bp, 22 predicted proteins | sample MGYA00243004_ERZ508005 | MGnify/ENA primary metagenome ERZ508005 (study PRJEB26167, sample SAMN06115471) | human gut metagenome | host: Homo sapiens | place: China:Guizhou | collected 2016-06-29...
TTCTCCAAGAGTATACAGCCTCGCTTTCCCATTTTATTCGATACTAAAAGGATACATCAATATTATACGAAATGCAAGGCCTATGCAACACGGTCAAATTCAGAGGAATGTACAAAGAAACGAGGAAATTTTTGTTAAGGTACACAAAAAAAACACCGTGCGGTGTTAAACCACACGGTGTTGAAAGCCATTTGGTAAGCTAAATTACTTCAGCTCGACCTTAGCGCCGACCTCGGCCAGCTTCTTCTGGATGTCCTCGGCGTCAGCCTTGGAAGCCTGCTCCTTCAGCTTGGCGTTCGGGGTCTCAACCAGCTTCTTGGCCTCCATCAGGGAAGCGCCGGTCAGCTCCTTAACGGTCTTGATGACCTGCATCTTGTTGGCGCCAACGTCAGCCAGGATGACGTCAAACTCGGTCTTCTCCTCCTCAGCGGGAGCAGCAGCGCCGGCGGCAGCGGGAGCGGCAGCAGCAACAGCAGAAACGCCGAACTCCTCGCAGATGGTGTCAACGAGCTCTTTCAGCTCCAGAACAGTCATAGTCTTGACAGACTCGACAATGGCAGTGATCTTCTCAGAAGCCATGGTAGTTACCTCCATAAATTTTATAGTTTTAAGCGGCGCGGTTTGTATTCAACGAGCGCTGCGCCGGTGCGCTCAACCTGCTAAACCTAAACTCAGGCAGCAGTCTCGTCCTGCTTGTCGACGATACCCTGCAGGGCAACAGCCAGACCGCCAACGATACCGTTGAGGGAGCCAGCCAGCATGGAGAGCAGGCCTTCGCGGTTGGGCATGGTAGACAGGCTCTTGATACCTGCAGCGTCCATGACCTGACCATCGCAGAAGCCGCCCTTGACGACGAAGCGCTTGGACTTGTCGGCGTCAGCAAACTTGCACAGGATGCGAGCAGCAGCAGCCGGATCCTCCGGAGACAGAGCGATAGCCGTGTCACCCTTGAAGTACTCGGTCAGACCCTCGTACTGGGTGCCCTTGACGGCCAGGCGCAGCATGGTGTTCTTGACGACCATGTAGTGCACGCCGGCCTCACGCAGCTCCTTACGCAGCTTGGTGTCATCAGCAACGCTGATGCCGTTGTAAGCAACGACAACACCGGCCAGAGAGCCTGCGATCTTCTCGTTCAGATCAGCAACAAGAGCCTTCTTAGCTTCCAGAATCTTTGCACTGGGCATTTGAAATTCACCTCATTCCACTTACAGATTGGTTTCGGTAAGCGGCTTTTTATGTGATATACAGAAAAAAGCCCCTTCCCGTCGCCGGGAAAGGGCTTGAAAGCATTGCAATCAAACGCACGTTTCTCGGCAGGTGGGTAAAACCCGTTATGCCTTGCGGCACCTGCTGTCTCAAAAACAGCTTAATTAGTATAGCACGCGAACGTGCGTTTGTCAAGCGTTTTTCAGCTCAAAGCTGAAAAACTTATACGCCGTACTTATTGGTAGCAACGCGGACGCCGGGGCCCATGGTGGTGGCGATGGTAGCGCTCTTGAAGTACTGGCCCTTGGCAGCGGCGGGCTTAGCCTTGGCGATGGCATCCAGGACGGTGTCCAGGTTGGTCATCAGCTTCTCGGCACCGAAAGAGGCCTTGCCGATGGGCACATGGATGATGTTCTGCTTGTCCAGACGGTACTCGATCTTACCGGCCTTAGCGTCGGTAACAGCCTTGCCGACGTCGGGGGTAACGGTGCCGGCCTTCGGGTTGGGCATCAGACCACGGGGGCCCAGGACCTTACCGAGACGGCCAACGCGGCCCATCATGTCGGGGGTGGTGACCAGAACGTCGAAGTCCAGGTAGCCGCCGGCGATCTTGGCGATCAGATCGTCATCACCGACCTCCTGCGCACCGGCAGCCTCAGCGGCCTTGGCGGCGTCGCCCTTGGCGATGGCGATAACGCGGACGTTCTTACCGGTGCCGTTGGGCAGGACAACAGCGCCGCGGACCTGCTGGTCGGCGTGACGGCTGTCAACGCCCAGGCGGACGTGCAGCTCAACGGTCTCGTCGAACTTAGCGGTAGCGGTCTTGCAGCACAGCTCCAGGGCCTCGGTGGGATCGTAAGTCTTGTTATTCTCGATCAGCTTAGCAGCGTCGATATACTTCTTGCCGTGTTTCATTGCGTATTACCCTCCTATTCAGCCCTCAACGGTAACGCCCATGCTGCGGGCGGTGCCCTTGATCATGCTGACAGCGGCCTCCAGGGAAGCAGCGTTCAGGTCGGGCATCTTGGTCTTGGCGATCTCCTCGGCCTGAGCCAGCGTGATGGAGCCAACCTTGTTCTTGTTGGGCACGCCGGAAGCAGTGTCGATGCCGGCAGCCTTCTTGATCAGAACGGGCGCCGGAGGAGTCTTGGTGATGAAGGAGAAGGAGCGGTCAGCGTAGACCGTGATGACGACGGGGATGATCATGCCCATCTGGTTCTTGGTACGCTCGTTGAACTCCTTGGTGAACGCCATGATGTTGACGCCCTTCTGACCCAGAGCAGGACCAACAGGGGGAGCCGGAGTTGCCTTGCCGGCGGGGATTTGCAGCTTGATGTAGCCAGTGATTTTCTGTGCCATAATACTTGCACCTCCAAATTTTGTGGTGAGTTGCGGCCTGCGGTGCAGACCTCCCACGGGCGCACGACCTCCGCGCGCCCTATAAAAACCGTACCCCGGGCACTGGCCCGTTCGCGGTCTTTACCGGAAACTAGGGTGTCCTGAGAAAAACTCAGAACAGTTTGACCTGATGCAGCTCCAGCTCTGCCGGAAGCTCGCGGCCAAACATGGTGATCCTTACGCGCACCTTGCGCGCAGGAATGTCGATCTCGTCGACGGTGCCGACGGAGCCTTCCATCGGACCGGCGGTGATCTCAACCGTATCACCGACCTTGTACTCGACCTCAAGGTCAACGGTGGTTTCGACGCCCATCTTGGCAACCTCCGCCTCGGTCAGGGGCTCGGGCTTGGACTCCGGGCCGACAAAGCCGGTGCAGCCGCGCGTGTTGCGCACGATGTACCAGGTGTTGTCGTTCATGACCATTTTGATAAAGACGTAGCCGGGGTAGAGCTTCGACTGAACCTCTTTCTCGCCGGTCTTGTTGCCGCGCTTGTCAAAAACTTCTTCAATGCGGGTCTCGGTGGGAACCTTGACGTCGCAGATCAGATCCTGCAGGTGGCGGTTCTCCACCATCGTCATCAGATCGGTTGCGACCTTGTTCTCATAGCCGGAATAGGTATGTGCCACATACCAATTTGCTTGCTCAGCCATTGTCTTTGCCTCCGCTCAACGCGCTCAGGCGCCGATCAACAGGTGGATGGCGCCGCCAAAGATGAGGTCCAGCAGGATCAGCACGACAGCTGCGACCAGCACGACCACGATAACGGTGATCGTATTGGTTTTGACGTCGTTCTTGCTGGGCCACACGACCTTTTTCAGCTCGCTCTTCGTATCTTTGAAATACTTGCCGATCCCTTTGAAAAAGTTCTTGACCTTGTCGAAGAAGGAGACCTTCTTCTTGCCGTCGTTCTTTTTGGGCTTGTCGCTTTGAGTCTGGGCTGCAGCGGTGGCTGCTTTATTGTCTGCCATCTCTAAGCTCCTATCCTCACTTGGTTTCGCGGTGAAGGGTATGCTTCTTGCAGAAACGGCAATACTTCTTCATCTCAAGACGGTCCGGAGAGTTCTTCTTGTTCTTCTCCTTGTTGTAGTTGCGCTGCTTGCACTCCGTGCAGGCCAGGGTGATCTTGACAGTCATTGTTCGGCACCTCCATTATCGGTTAATAAGCCTCCCTCGCGCTTGCAGGCGCCCTTGAAAAAGGGCATAAAAAATAAACCCGCAAAAGAGGTGCTATCATAATAACACGACTGCGGGTCTACGTCAAGCGGTTTTGCAAAAATTCTTGTAAAATTTTGACGGCTTTGCGCCGAACGCAGAAGCGGAAGCTCCGCGGGCGGGCATCGCCGCGGTCCCCATCACAGCAGGAGGGCGCAAACGGCTGCCATCCCCTCCTCCGTCAACTGCACGCCGCCCCGGGCAGCGGCCACGGCGGCGGTGGTGTAGTCAATCGTCAGGGCGGTGCGGGCACTTAAATAGGCCAGTGTCTCGCCCAGGGCGTTCAGGTCTGCGGCCAGCAGGTCGGTCAGCAGCCGGGCACTGCGGCTGCGCAGACCGTCGGGCAGACCGGCCAGCAGCGCCGGGTCCTGCCGCAGGAACGCCGCCCAGACGGCGGCGCGGGCCATGCAGCCCTCCCCTGCCCCGGGCAGCGCCGCCTGCAATTGGGCGATCAGCTCCGACGCCTGCGCGGCGGTACACACGGCGATGGGGTCCTCACCGTAGCCCAGGCGCGTGCGTGCGGCGGCATCCAGCAGCGATGCCGTGTCGATGCGTGCCGAGGCTGTGCGGCCCGCGCAGTCCGCCCAGGTGGCGGGCGTGGCCGCGATATAGTGCAGCGCCGGAGCGGCGGTCTCCCCCGTAGCCACCGTGCCGACGAGCAGCTGTGCGGCCCGCCCGGCCCCGGCAGACAGCGCACACTCCGCCAGCGTTGTTGTGCCCGAGGGTGCGCTGACGCGCAGCGAACCCGGCAGTGCGCAGAGTGTGACTGTCTGCTGCGGGCCGTCCGCACGGGCCAGCACAAAGGCGGGCTCCTCCTGCTGGACGACGAGCAGCAGCGTGTACACGCCCTGCGCGCCCGGCTCGATGTGCAGCGTACTGTCCGCCGCCGACGCCTGGCGCAGGAGCTGCTGCTTCTGGTATTGGTCGGTGAAGAACGCGACGGTCAGCACCATCGGCAGCAGCAGAAGCAGCGTCAGCCCGAGGCTGTACCAGAAAATTCCGCGGTTGGAACGCATAACCCACACTCCCCCAGCAAAGACTATGCCTACAGTGTAGGCCGCAAGGGCCGCGCTTATACACTATTATAAAGGAGTGTCTGATATGTTTGATGAATTTGGACCCCGCGGTGCCGAGGATGAGCGCGAAGGCTTCTGGACCGATTTGAGCGAGGTGCCCGACGAGCAGCACCGCGACGAGGATGAGCCGAAGCAGACGCAGGAGGTCATTGTCCCACCCGCGCAGGAGCCGTATGGCCCGGGGATCGTGCCGCCGGAGGAGATCTAAAGTAAAAAGGCTTCCCCCGCGGGGGAAGCTGTCGCCGCAGGCGACTGATGAGGGGCGAGCTTGCGGAGTCAGCCCGTACACGGGGAGACATCGCAAGCTCGCCCCTCATCCGGCCTCGGGCGGGGCCTCGGCCACCTTCCCCCACGGGGGGAAGGCACGTACATTTATACCTTTTGATACACCAAAAACCGGAACCCGATCTCTGTTGTCAAGCTTTCACATTCCGCAAGCCGGGCTGCGCCGTCGGCGGGGGTGTTCCAGTAATAGGGCGTCATGGCGAACAAATCCTGCACACTCTGCCCTTCCAGCGTGATGACAGCGGTGGACTCAACGGCCTTCACAAACGCAAAGCCGTCGTATTCGGTCTGCCGGACCTCGTTTTCATACGGGCAGTCGTACAAAATCTCTTTCAGACCGAACAGATGCCGCGCGGTGGGCACGGCGTAAACAAGATGCCCGCCCGGGCGCAGCATACGGGCAAACTCGGCCTCGGCCATGGGCGAGAAGATGTTCAAAAGCAGGTCGGCCCAGCCGTCGCGCACCGGTGCACAAAAGCTGCCGCCGACACAGAACGCCGCGTCAGGCACGAGCTTCGACGCCAGCCGCACGGCCTCCTTGGACAGGTCGAACGCCGCAATCTGAGGGCAGCCCAGCGCGTCATACAAATACTTATCGTAGCTGCCCTCGCCGCAGCCGGCGTCCACAATATGGTCGTGGGGCAGCGCGGCGCAAAGCGCGGCCAGCGTCGCCATCAGCGGGGCGTAGTGCCCTGCCGACAGGAACGCGCGGCGGGCGCGGACCATGGCCTTGCCGTCGCCGGGGTCGGCGGCGTGCTTCTTCTGCATCGGCAGCAAGTAGGCGTAGCCCTCTTTGGCAAGGTCAAAGCTGTGGGCTTTGGCACAGCGCAAGCTGCGCCCGGCCAGCAGCAGCGGACCGCCGCATACGGGGCAGCGCAGGGCTGCCGCGGTGGCGGGGGTCATTCGGCAGCCTCGGCGGGCGTAGCTGTCTCGGGGGTGTCCGCTGCGTCCGATGTTTCGGGCGGCAGCGGCACAGTCATACCGCCGTGGGCGGCGAGATAGTCCTCGAAATTTGCGAATTTCTGCTTTGGCGGGCGGCGGGAGATCAGATCGAGACCCGGCTGCTCCGGCGCGGTGCTGCGCGGGGCGCGGGCATTGCGGGGCGGGCGCGGTGCCTTGGGCTGGTCGCGCAGCGGCTGGCTGGGCACCTGCGGGGCCGGGCGGGCATTGCGGCGCGGCGGCTGGGGCGCAGCAGGGCGTGCGCTCTGGGGCGCATTCTGGGGTGCAGCCGGGCGCTGGGCCGGGGCATTCTGGCGCGGTGCCTGCTGGCTCTGCGGTTGGGCGGGTCTACTCTGCCCGCGGCGGGGGTGGCTGCCATTGGCGCGGGGCGCATTCTCGCTGCGCGGTGCCTTGGGGGCTGCGGGCGCAGCGGCCTGCGGGGCCGGCTTGCGCGGCTGTGCGGGGGCTTTCCCCTCACGCGCGGGCTGCTGCGCCTGCGGGGCGCTGCCATTGCCAGCAGGGCGACGGCGGCGGCGACGGTGCGGTGCACCGTTCGGGGTTTGTGCAGCTTTTTCCATAATTCACCTGAATCCTGTTATACGCCGATGACACGGCATTCATTGTAATATCGTTTTTCCTCGGCATGGCCCATGCTGAAGGTCTTGCGGGGCAGCACGCCGCCCAGCACAACGCCCTTGAACAGGTCAGCCTTCGCAAAGTCGGGCAGCAGAATGGCCGTGGCTGGTTTGGCCGGGTCGGAGGCCAGCGCCAGCGCCGTGCTTTCGCCGTGGATGTAGTCCACGGTCACGCCGGGATGGGCGGGCAGGAAGTCCGCCAGAAATGCCTCCACACTGCCGACGGTCAGCGGCGCGGGAGGATTGGCCAGCGCGACGGCACTCTCGCCGTGGGCATCGGCCAGGCGCAGACGCTGGTCGGACATCGTCGTACTGCTCCCCTGCTGCTGGTCCCAGGCGTCGAGCGCGGCATACAGCTCCTTGGCACCGACGCCGAACACGACGCGGTGGATCGGCTCGATCTCAATGGCGGGGCTGTGGACGTTGCAGACCTCGGCCAGGCACCAGCGCGCCGGATGGGTTCTGCGCTGCTCCTCGCTCAGGGTGGGCTTCAGCTCCTCCCAGTAGGCCTTGGCGGTGGCCAGGCTGTGATTGCCGTCACCGACGGCCAGTACCATCGGCTGCTGCCCTTTGGCAGCGGGCCAGCGGCGGGCAAAGGCGGCAGGGTCGGCCAGCGCCGCCAGCGCGGCGTCGATCCCGGCGATCAGCGCGGGGTCTTCGACGGCCCAGCCGCGCAGATGCCCGCCGCCCAGCATCAGCTCACCGTCGTAGAGCGGCGGCAGCTGGTTCTTCATCAGCCCGATGGGCTCGATCAGCGTGCAGTCGGCGTCGTCGGCCAGCATCATGACGTGGGGCGTTTCCAGCGTCGCCCCGCGGCGGACCTTGAGGCGCGGCGGGATGCGCTCCACGACGGTGCTCTCGCTCGGGCGGATAGCGGGCTTGGAGCCCTTCGCGTAGTCGTAGGCATCAAGATCGACAGCGCCGACAAGGCCCTGCCGGACCGTGCCGTCCATCTGGGTACGCTCAACATAAACGTAGCCATGTACTTTCCGGGTCAGAACGGTTTTACGGTACTCCTCCATCGTGCGGCGGATGCTCTCTAAGCGCTCGGCCTCCTGCGGGGTGCCTAAGTACGCCTCCGGCAGAACGATGTGCAGGGTGCTGGGCTTGCCGTCGGCCAGGTGCTCGGCGCGCTGCCAGTACTCCGGCTGGGAGGTGAACTGGTCAACGGCGATGCAGGCCCACGGGTCCAGCGGGACCCCGGCGGCGGGCAGTAAAATATCGGCTGCGGTAAAGCAGGCTTCGGACATAACAACGACCCCCTAACAGTTACAGAACAACGGTGTGGCCAACCAGGGCGTAGATCGCCAGCGACAGCACGCCGATGTAGATCATCGAGCTGGGCAGACCCTGGAAGATCGAGGAGATGGCCTTACTGCGCAGACGGCGGCGGCCCTCCCGAACGATAAAGACGGCAAAGACATAGCCCAGCCCGCTGCCCAGAGCGAACGCGACGCTTTGCAAAATCGTATAGTTCTGGTTCGCGCAGATGAGCATCGTGCCCAGCACGGCGGTGCTGCAGGTGGCAAGGCTGAGTTGGCTGCGGCAGCTGGCGCGCAGCTTGCGGGGCAGCACGCCCAGCAGCAGCCAGGCCACGGCCATGGCCGCGATGCTGCAGGTCAGGTAGACGATGGGCCGCAGGGCCGAGATGGGCAGCCATGCGGGCAGATAATCACGCAGCCACGGGAAAAACAGGTCGTGTGCGGCCCAGCCGGCAGGTGCGGACAGCGTGATGACCAGCAGCAGCGGCAGGCAGAAATCCCAGACCTGCGCGCGGTGGTCGGGCACGAGCTTCATCAGGCGGGTGACGCCCAGCGCGCGGGCCAGGATGACATTCTCCGCAAAGACGGCCAGCACCATATAGCTGATAAACTGCACAATACCGTTTAAAATTGGCTGCAGCTCAGTGCTTACGGTCAGCATACAGGCGGCGCACCTCCTCATGTTTATAATCGGTGTACAGGTTGGCAGCGGCGCACCAAATGGCGGCCAGGATACCCACGATGACAAAGCCGCCCGCGGGCAGTGCAGCCAGCGGCAGCAGCGCATTGTGCAGGATGACGTTGCCAAAGACCGCGCCCGTGGCCAGCAGCTCACGCAGGCAGCCCACGATGAGCAGCACAACACACATGCCGAGTGCGTTGTTGAAGCCGTGGCGGAACGCATCCCTCACGGGTTCAAGGTCGGAGAACTCCATGCGCTTGACGATGGCGGGCTCCACGACCATGATCGGCAGGTAGATGCCCAGCAGCGTCAGGTCAGAGCCGAACAGTGCGTAGAGCAAAACATACGTAGGGATGTAGAGAAGCGCCGCAGAGTAGCAGTACACCACGGGGCGGAAGCGGTTCTTTGTCAGGTGGCAGATGGCCACGGCCAGCACACGGGTGAAGGTGACCAAAATCAGCGAGGCGATACAGAGCATGAGCGCCCGCTGGCCGTCCAGCGCGGCACCGATGACCGGGGCCATGCCGAGGCCGCGCACAAGCACGGGGTTGGACAGCCAGATGTGGTCGGCGCGGATGCGCTCGTTCAGGGCAGCCTCCGCTGCGGCGTAGGAGCGCGAGGCGCTGGCTTTTTTGGACTTCGGCGCAGGGGTCGGCTCCGGGTGGGCGGTGTGCTCTGCCGGGGCGGGCGCAGCTGGTGCCGCAGGGGCCGCCTTTTGTACCGGCGGCATGACCTGCGTGGGCTGCTGGGCGGGCTGTGCCGCGGGTGCAGGGGGCTGCACGGCATGGGCGGCAGGCTCGGCAGTTCTGCGCTTCGGGATCGAGATCGTGCGGGTCTCGTCAACTGCTGCGGGTGTCTGGTTGCGGCGGGCAGCGGGAGTGGGCTGGGGGGCTGCGGACGGTGTGACCGCGGGGCTCCTGCCGTACTCCCGGTCCCGGTAGCTGCGGAACCGATCCTCCTCGGCCTGGGCTTCCGCCTGGCGGGCGGCTTCGCGCTCAGCCTGGCGGCGCTGGACCTCCTCCAGCATGGCGCGGCGCTCCGCGGCGGTGTACCGTGGGCGGCTCGTCGGGATGATGCCGCCGCTGCGGGCGGCATCACTGCGCCCGGGCGCGGGCTGCTGCGGTGCGTCGGGCTGCTTTTCCGGTGCAGGGGCCGCCGGGGCGGCGGGCGCTTTGCCGGTCTGCATGGCGGCAAGGGCGGCCTCGATCTCGGCGCGGGAGGCGCCCTTCTCCGCCATGGCGCGGGCGACCTCGAGCATCTCCCTAGTGATGTGCGGGATAATTAAGGTCTCGGAGCGCTCCTCGCCCCGGCGCTTATTCGGGTTTTGTTGAATTGGCAAGGCGCTGCTCCTCCTCTCTCATAAAGCGGATGCGTTCGGTGCGGTGGCTGATGAGGTCGAGCCATTCGGGGATGGAGCTGACGATCAGCAGCGCACAGCAGGCCGCGCACTCATACGGGCTGAACACGCGGAACACATAGGTCATGATGCCCAGCGCCGCGCCGTAGATGATGCGGCTCATGCGGCGGTCCGGCATCGTGACCGGCTCACAGACCAGGAACAGGCCGGTGAACAGTGCCGTGCCGGACAGGACGACATATTTTTCCAGATAGAAGCGCTGGCGGATATATTCCCACGGCAGGCTGAAGGTCGGCAGCTCGTTCAGATTCGGGAAGAACCACGGCAGGCCGATGACAAAGATAAAGAACGGAATAACGACAGAAAGCTTGATGTGCCCGCGCACAAGCAGGAACAGCCCGCAGGCCATCACGACCAGCGCAGCGCTGGTGCCTATGGCGGCGGAGACGTTGCCGGTCAGCAGGTTCATCGTGCTGGCACTGGGCAGACCGCCATCCCGCAGAGTGGCGTTCATGCCCTCGGCGAGAGTGGTGTTCACGCTGCCGAACAACGGCAGCTGCGTGCCGGGAATGGGGTACGAAAAGACGTCCTGCGGCCACGAGATACCGGCCACGACGACGCCGACGGCGGCGGGATGGAACGGATAGTGGCCCTCGCCGCCGAACGCCTCCTTGACGAGCACGGCGACGATGACGGCGGAAATGACGATGGGATACGAGATGCTGGCAGGCATCAGCAGCACGATGAGCGCGGCAAAGCACTCACTGGACGGCTCATGGGACTGGTAGCCCGTGCCGTGCAGCGGGGCCAAGGCACAGTCGCACAGGTAGGCGGTCAGCAGTGCGGCCAGCAGCAAAAGCACCGGGCGCGCACCGTAGTAATACCACGACATGCCGATCAGCGGGACTGTGCACCACAGCAGGTCGCTGTAGTAGCTGTAGTTCGCGCTGCGTTCAACTTTTTTACGATTGGGCATAGGGAAAAAGCTCCTTTACTTGCTGTGCAGGACGTTTACCACAGCGGCAGGATCCATGGCATGGAACAGCGAGCTTCCGGCCACGAGCCAGTCGACCCCGGCAGCGATGCACAGGGGGCCGGTCTCGGTGTTGATGCCGCCGTCCACCTCGATCAGGGTATCACAGCCGCGGCGGGTGCGCTCGGCACAGATGGCGGCAATGCGCGTGGGGGTGGTGGGGATGAACTTCTGCCCGCCGAAACCGGGCTCCACGCTCATGACCAGGATCAGATCAACAACGCCCAGATACGGGAAAACAGCTTCCACCGGCGTGCCGGGGCGGATGCTGATGCCGACTTGGCAGCCCGCAGCGCGGATAGCGGCGATGACCTCCTCTGCCGTGTCCGGCACAGCTTCGAGGTGGAAGGTGATGAGGCTGGCCCCTGCCCTGGCAAAGTCGGCGGCGTAGCGGGCCGGGTCACTGATCATCAGGTGGACATCGTAGTAGACGTCGGGCATAGCGGCATGCAGGCATTTCAGCACCGGCGCGCCGTAGCTGATATTGGGTACAAAGTGCCCGTCCATCACGTCAAAGTGCATCAGGTCGACACCGGCCTCCAACAGGCGGGTGCAGTCATGCTTCAGGTTGGCAAAATCAGCCGACAGGATCGATGCGGCAATTTTCGTCATAATGTATATACTCCCTTGATAGTCCCTCTTTGTTGTACGTAGTATGTGCAGTGTGCACATATAAAACTATTATAGCCCATTGCGCCCCAAAAAGCAAGAAGCCCGCAGACCGGGTGTCCCGGTTTGCGGGCTGGGGCAAAAGGGCTTCCCCTGTGGGGGAAGCTGTCACAGCAGGTGACTGATGCGGGGAGAGCTTACGGAGAAAGCCCGTAAACGGGCGGCTGCCGCAGGCTTGCCCCTCATCCGGCCTCGGGCGGGGCCTCGGCCACCTTCCCCCGAGGGGGAAGGCTTATTTCTTTTCACTGCGCCAATGATGCACGGTCTGCAGCTGGAACTCAAAGTCGCGGGCATCCTTGGCAAGCTGGCTCGAGAGGATGATGCCCGAGATAAACAGCAGCAGCGCTGCCACCAGCACAAAGCAGCAGACGATCAAAGTCGGGAAGCGCGGCACAAGGCCGGTCCGGAAATACTCGCCCAGCACCGGGATCATAAAGCCGATGCCGAACACGGCCAGGATCGCGGCCAGAATGCCGAAAAAGCTGAACGGGCGGTAATTCTTGAACAGCCGCGCAATCGTGCCCAATACTTTAAAGCCGTCGGAGTAGGTGTTCAGCTTGCTCTCCGACCCTTCCGGACGGTCACGGTAGTCAATGACAACGTTCTCGACCTGCATATTGCGCTGCAGGGCGTGGATTGTCATCTCGGTCTCGATCTCAAACCCGCGGGACAGCACGGGATAGGTCTTGACGAACTGGTAGCTGAACGCGCGGTAGCCGGTCATAATGTCCTTGATCTTGCCGCCAAACAAATGATTTGTGCAGAACCGCACCAGATCGTTGCCGAAGTTGTGGAACGGGCGCTTGTTCTGGGTGTAGTAGGTGCTGGACAGACGGTCACCGACGACCATGTCGGCCTGGCGCCCGGTCACGGCAGCGACCATCTCGGGCGCGGCCTCCGCAGGGTAGGTGTCGTCGCCGTCCACAAGAATGTACGCCTCTGCGTCGATCTCGCGGAACATGCGGCGCATGACATTGCCCTTGCCCTGCTGGTACTCATGGCGGACAACGGCCCCGGCTCCGGCGGCCAGCTCGGCCGTGCCGTCGGTGGAATTGTTGTCGTAGACGTAGACGGTGGCGTCGGGCAGGACGCGGCGGAAATCCGAGACGACCTTCTCGACAGTCTTGGACTCGTTGTAGCAGGGGATCAGAACGGCGATTTTATCCATAATAACAGGACCTCCGGGCGGATTTTACATCCAGAATTGAACAAGGCGGCTGACGGTGTAGTAAAGGGAAGGATTCATGCCCTGCAGATATGGCTCCATGGCGAAGAGCGTGCAGAAGCGGTAGACGGCGGTATATGCCACAGCGGCGGCCATGACGGTGCGCAGTGCGGGCAGCGCCGCAACGGCAGTGCCCTCCCCCAGCGCTGCGCGGCGGGAGAGCGCACCCTCGGCGCAGAACCAGCACAGCGCCGCGCCAAGCAGCAACACGGGACTGTAATCCATCAAATAGCGGTAGAGCACCCCGGCCATCTCGCAGTCAACGACGGTCATGACGACCATGGCGGCCAGGCTGCCGTAGACCACACAGGCGGTGACACGGCGGAGGTGCAGACAGCGGCGGAACGCGGGAAGCAGCGGCAGCGCCAGCACCCACAGGTACGGCGTGGCGGCCAGAATGCCGCCCGTGAACTTCTCGCTGATCGTGCGGATGACGGCGTTCGTCTGGACGTCGGTCTCCCGCAGGAACGGGAAAACACCCTGCCAGCTGGGCAGCTCGAACAGACTCGTGAACACAGCCGGGCCGATGCGCACGGCGTTGAAGCCGCGCTGGGTCATATCGTTGCCGGTCAGGTTGTAGTTGGCGCCAAAGTCAAAGGGCGAGCCGAACCGCGCAGCGTTGTACCACATGAGCCCGGCAGCGACCAGCACCACCGGCAGCAGGAACGCGGCGGCCTCCCCTGCCCCGGCGCGGCTGCGCAGCCGCTTCTGCCCGATGTACCGCGGCCAGAAGATGGGCACGGCCAAAAACGCAAACAGCTCCATCTGGGGGCGGCACCCGGCGACGAGCGCCACGCAGAGGCTGCCGAAGACGAGCTTGACGACCAGCGCACCGCGCTTTTCCACCGGCGTGCTGGCGGCGGAGAGCCAGAGCCAAAGCCCCAGCATCAGCAGCGCCGCACCGCAGAGGATGGCATATTCATAAATGTAGGGGCGCAGCAACAGATAGTAGAACTGACTGCCCAGCGCCACGGCGGCCACGGCCAGCAGGTACGCCGCGGCGGACGCCTGCAGGAACCACCGGCGCACGGCCTGCCCGACGACGCCGAAGCAGGCGGCGAGGAAGATCAGCCCCAGCAGGACCATGCAGGGCGCATAGGCCAGGTTCTGGATGCCGGTCAGTGCCTCAAACGGCAGCTGGAACAAAAGACACGGTACAATGCCAAAATAGACGTAGTAGCGCCCATTGTAAAAGGCGTGGTCCCAGTGGATGTCGTTGATTTGCGCGGCGTCGCGCGCCCCGGCATCGTAGGGGTTGTCCAGCGCCAGCAGCTCGGCGGGCGGGTCGGCCTCCAGGTCAAGGCGCCCGTTCAGCAGGCTGTGCGCCAGCGCGCCGTACTGCTGGTAGACGAAGCTGACCGTGCTCTCCCCGTCCCAGAACGCGGTGTTGTAATCTTTTGTGGCAAGGCCGGTGTTGCTCGGCTCCCAGAACGGGATGACCACGACGAAGGCAGCCAGCACAAGGCCCAGCACGGCGGCTGCGGCGCGGTCACAGACGTTGCCCGCCAGCCAGCGGCGGTGCCACAGCCCGCTGGCCGGGTGCAGGCCGTAGACGGCCAGCAGCGCCAGAAATATCGCGCAGAAGCGCAAAATCGAGAAATCCAGCGCGTGCGGCGCGTTGGCCGTGATGCCGCGGAAGGTCAGCGCCACCGGGAACTGCGCGTAGGTGGAGCTGTACCCGGCAGCGGTCAGCGTCAGCATCCCGACGGAGCCGGTCAGGTCCAGGCTGATGACCTGGGTGCGCGGGGCCTGCAGCCCCACCTGCCAGCTGCCGAAGCGGGTCAGCTCGGTGTTGGCGGCGTCGGTGCCCTCAATGGTGAAGATCACGGCGCTGTCGGCGTGTAGCGGCTCGGTGTCGTCGCTGACCAGACCGTCAAACCGCAGGTTGTAGATGGGCTGGTCAATGTCGAGGAACCGCAGATAGGTGCGGCCCTCGTCGAGCGAGATCGTGCCGACGCCGCGCCCGACGTTGATGTTGTCGTCAAGGTAATCGACGAGCTGAAACGGCGTGTAGCTGTGGGTGTTGAAGTAGGCCACATTGCCGACGAACACCTCCAGCCCCAGCGCCGTGACGGCCAGCAGCGGGACGACGGCCTTTAACCCTTTGCGCCCGAGGCTGCGCAGCCCGGCGGTGACAAGCCCCGCCCAGCCGGTCATGGCGGTGAGGGCGACGAGCCGGAACGCGTAGAAGCCGACGGTCAGCCCGGGGCGGTGGTAGGCGCACAGAGCGAACACCCAGACGGCCAGCCAGAGCCCGGCGGCCCAGGCAGCGTCGCGGCGGGAAACCCTGCGGTGGGATACTACCGCAGGAACCGCACCGAAGATGCCGGAGACGAGCACGGTGAGGAGCAGGGTGATTATAATAAACATAAGAATAATGCTCCTCCTTTTGTGGGATGGGTGATGTGGCAGCGGGAAATGGCCAGAGCCCTTCCGGTCATCACTGGCGCTCGACCACCTCCCCTGAAAGGGGAGGCTTTTTTCGGGCGTATGCCCGTGAAAGGCGCCCCACAGGATGAGGAGCTGGCCGAGCTTGCGAGGCCTGAGGGGCCTTACCCTGCGGGAGCTGCCGCTTCACTGCTTTGCATACTTCTCCATCTCGTGCAGCCAGAACTCGGCGGTCTTGTCCCAGCTGTACTTTTTCAGGACCTCGTCGGGCGCGGCCACGGGCTGGGCGGCCAGCGCGTCAAGATCCACATCATAATCATACGGGTCAAAATACCGCGCCGTATCGCCGTACAACTCGGGCAGGCAGGTGGCGTTGGCCAGCGCGACCGGCGCGCCCAGGGCCAGCGCCTCCAGCGGCGGGATGCCAAAGCCCTCGAACACGGCGGGGTGCAAAAACAGCTTGCAGTGCTTCATGAGCGCGGCGTTCTCGGCATCGGACACATAGCCCGGGTAGAACACATTGTGGGTGTCCTTCGCCTCGGCGTCGTCGCCAAAGGCACGCAGGTCCTTGCCGCCCGCGACGACAAACGTCTTGTCGGGGCTGCGGCGGGCGACCTCTCGGATCCACTTGAAGTTTTTATGCTTTGCCAGACTGCCGAGGGCGTAGAAGTACTCCCCTTTTTTGACGCCGGGCATCTTGTCAAAAATGCTCTCGTCGGGGGTGACGTTCTTCATGTGCTCCCAGCCGTTGTAGGTGATGCCGATCTTGTCCAGCGGGATGCCGAGCTTCTCGCTGATGAGGTGCCGCTGGTTGTCGCTGACCGTGAACACCCGCTGGGCGAACCATTTGGTGGACAGGCAGTGTACCCAGAACTTGAAGCGGAAAAAGCCCTTGTCGGTATCCAGGACCAGCGGGCGGATGTCGTGCAGCACCACGACGCTGCGGCGGGTCAGCAGCATATCGCTGGCAAGGCCCACGTAAAACGCATGGGTGCGGCGCAGGTAGGCGGGCAGCACGGCCAGATTGTAAAAATACGGGATGGACTTGAGCGGCACCAGCCGGATGTTTTTCAGCTCCGGCAGATGGATGGGCCGCCCGTCGTCGCGGTAGGCAATGCGGACGTCCAGGCCGGTGCCCTCGATCAGCTTGTCCAGCCGGACGACATTCTCATAGACATAGCGCGGGATGCCGGTGATATTGTCACACAGTACCGTGCCGTTGATGACGATAGGGTTCAATCCAGTTCCTCCTTCTCCCAGTGGGAGCAGTCGAGCAGCTCCTGCTGCCAGTCGGCCATGCGGCGCAGGCAGTATTCCTTCAGCTCGCGCTCAAAGCGTTCCTCGCTGAAGGATCGGCTGTGCTCACGGATTTCCTCTTTGGAACAGGCCACGCCGTCGCGCTCAAACCGTTCGATGCAGTCGGCCAGGCTCTCGACGGTCTGCTCTTTAAACCAGTAGCCGGTCCTGCCGGGCAGCACGCTCTCGCACGCGCCGCCGCGGCCAAAGGCCAGCACCGGCGTGCCCGCGCTCTGGGCCTCGACGGGGGTGATGCCAAAGTCCTCTTCACCCGGGAAAAGGAAACCCTTCGCGCGCAGGTAGTAGCTGCGCACTTCTTCGTCGGACAGACCGCCGCCCTTGAACTCGATGGTCGGCCCGGCCATGGCCCTGAGCTTGTCCAGCTCTCCCCCGCCGCCGATGACGACGAGGCGCTTGTTAAGGCGCGTGCAGGCCTGCACGGCCAGATCCACGCGCTTGTACCAGGTCAGACGGCCCACGGTCAGGTAGAAGTCCTCCTTTTCGACAAAAGGCGACTCGTTGATGTGGCAGCAGGGGTAAATGACATCGCTGTCACGCCGGTAATATTTTTTGATGCGCTGGGCGATATAATGCGAGTTGGCGATGAAATAATCCACGCGGTCCGCGGCGCACTTGTCCCAGATGCGCATTTTGTGCATCTGGCCGGGCATGACGAGCTTTGCCAGCCAGTTGGCGTTGGCGCGGTAGGTGTAGTAAAAATCCCACACATAGCGGATCGGCGTGTGGCAGTAGCAGATGTGTACGGCATCCGGGCGGGTGATGACGCCTTTGGAACAGGAGGAGGACGACGACAGCACCAGATCGTACTCGGTCAGGTCGAACGCCTCAAACGCGCGGGGCATCAGCGGCAGCATGGCCTTGTACAGCCTGTTGGAGAAGGGCACCTTCTGGAACCAGCTTGTGCGGATGTCATAGCTTTTAAAGTGCTCGGGCATGTTGTTGGGGTCGTACACAAGGGTGTAGATGACGGCATCGGGGAAAACGCGCTTCATGGCGTCCACAACGCGGTCCCCGCCGGCGTAGCCGACAAGCCAGTCGTGAACGATGGCGACCTTGGGCTCCTTTTTGCTCATTACAGACACTCCCGTCCGGTAACGCACAGGGCGTTATTGTAGTTTTTCGTCGTTGACCATCTTGCCGCCGAACACGGTGCGGAAGATGATCTTGATGTCCAGCGCCACGGTCCAGTTTTCGATGTACCAGATGTCGTAGCGGATGCGCTCGGCAATGTCGGTGTCGCCGCGCAGGCCGTGGATCTGCGCCCAGCCCGTGCAGCCGGGGCGGACCTGCTGGCGCACAAGGTAGCGCGGGATCTCCTCTTTAAAATGCTCCACATGGTAGGGCACCTCGGGCCGCGGCCCGACGAGGGACATATCCCCTTTCAGCACGTTGAAGAACTGGGGCAGCTCGTCCAGGCTGAACTTGCGGATAAAGCTGCCGAAGTGGGTCTTGCGCGGGTCGCAGTCGGTGGACCAGCCGGTCTCCTGCTGCACATTGACCCGCATCGAGCGGAACTTGTACATCATGAAGGGTTTTTTGTTCAGGCCGATGCGCTCCTGCCTGAAGATGACCGGCCCGGGGCTGGACAGCTTGACGCCGATGGCCGTGACCAGCATGACCGGGCTGGTCAGAATGATCAGGATCAGGCTGCCGATAATATCAAGCCCGCGCTTGACAGCGGCGTTGAGCAGATTGTCAAACGGCGTCTGCCGCACATTGATGAGCTTGCACTCGTCCAGCACGTCAATGGTGGGCCGGGCGGGCAGATAGTCGCTGTAGAACGGTACCATCGTGATGCGCACGCCGTTTTTGTCGCAGGCGGCAAAAACGTGGGGCAGCAATTCGATTTCGTCAGCCTCCAGCGCTACGACGACCTCATCGACGGCAACCTCGTCGAGCCGGGCGGACAGCGCATCATAGCTGCCCATGTAGCGTACACCAAGACCCGGTTCTTCGATTCCGGCCAGATAGCCGTCCACGACAAAGCCGTAGTAGGGGTTGTGCTCGAGCGCGCGCAGATAGAGCGCGGCGGATTTACCGCCGCCCACCAGCAGGATATGGCGCAGACCCAGCCCCTTGCGGCGGCGGGCGCGGTCTACCCAGCGCAGGATCATACGCTCGATCACGACGCCTGCCGTGCCGAGGATGTAGAACAGCGCCAGTACGATACGGGAGTAGTCGTCCAGGTGCATCAGATACAAAGCACCAATGAAGATCAGCAGTCCCGCCGCGTTGATGACGGCAATCTTGGTGCAGCGCTCGGCCAGGCCGCGCAGCCGCGTGGTGCTGTAGATACCGGCGACCCAGTAGATGAGCACGAGCACCAGCGACGTGGCCAGCCCGGCAATGATGTTGCGCGGGTCCCGGGCAACGGCCAGCGCAGGCCCTGCGCCGCCCGGCTCAAAGTAGCGGACGTAATTGAAACGGATATAGTTGGCAAGCAAAAAGCCGATGAAAAGCAGTGCCGCGTCCGCCAGCACATACAAAAGGCTTTTGAAGCGTTGGTTCTTTTCCAGCAAGAGGTGATGCCCTCCCTACGGTGATAGATTTAAACAATCTATTTTACCATATTTACGCCGGTATTGCAAATCAGCGGTAAAGCTCCTGCAGCTGATCCAGCGTTTTCTTCATTTCGGCGCGGACCTCCGGCGGGCCGGAGACGACGACGCCGGTGCCGAACCCGGCCACCCAGCCGAAGAACTGCGGGCTGACCTGAATCTCGGCGGTCATCGTAAAGTGCTCGCCGTCGGCGCAGGGCGTCAGGATCGGCGCGGTGCCGAACCGGTCGATCATCGCCCCGGCAAAGCGGTTCTCGCATTGCAGCGTTACCCGCTTGAGCGGGCCGTTGAACATGCCGAACATCTGCTGCATATACGTATTGACGTCGAAATTGGCGTATTCCCCGGCACCCTCGCGGGTCGTGTCGGGCAGCTGGTGAACGTTCTGCATCTTGTCGACGCGGTAGTGCTTGAGCCGCCCCTCGGTGTAGGCAATCAGATAATAATTGCCGTTCTCCCACACGAGCACCCACGGGCTGACGCGGTAGAGCTGGCCGTCGTGGCGCGGGGCCATCCGTTTTTGCAGGTTCCAGTCGCAGTATTTGAAGGTGACCTGCTCCCCTGCCGTGATGGCGGCGTGCAGCGCATCGACGGTGTACAGGATTTTCTCGTCGGTGCTCTTGATACGCCCGCTGACCAGTACCTTACGGTCCAGCTCCTCCTGCCGGTATGTGGAGGTGAACTGGCCGAGCTTGTCGATCAGGATTTTGGATTTGCGCGCCGTGATGAATTTGCTGGCGTAGACGGCATCGACGAGCAGCTTGAGCTCGGCAAGCTCAAACGGAGCCTCGGTCATATAGTAGCCGCCGCCGCGCCCGCGCTGCTGCACGATCTCATATTTGGTGTCGGGCAGGTTGTTTAAGGTGTTCAGGTCATCGTAGACGCTTTTGCGCTCGGCGACGACGCCGTGCTCCTGCAATTTTTCCACCAGCTGGGGAACACTCAAGGGGTGCTTCTCGTCGGTTTCCCGGGCGAGGATCTCCAAAAGAACAAGCAGTTTGCGTTTCTGGCCTTCTTTGCGCGACATAACAGCGGCTCCTTTCCTGAGTCTGGCAGATATAGTCCTATTATACACCCTATAGGGGCGGGTGGCAAGACCGGGAACGGCTGCCTCCCGGGAGGTTGTTCTTTCTTTTGCCAACAAAAGAAAGAACCAAAG
>ENA-UESS01000348-UESS01000348.1-human-gut-metagenome-genome-assembly--contig:-NODE-348-length-19849-cov-26.195428_pt1 | contig 19849 bp, 10 predicted proteins | sample MGYA00243004_ERZ508005 | MGnify/ENA primary metagenome ERZ508005 (study PRJEB26167, sample SAMN06115471) | human gut metagenome | host: Homo sapiens | place: China:Guizhou | collected 2016-06-29...
AACAGGAAAAAGAAAAATATCTGGCAACTGGTCATACTTTGATGATGAAAACAGAGAGTATGTCATTACTACTCCTAAGACACCGCTGCCATGGATTAACTACTTAGGCTGTGGAGAGCTTTTTTCACTGATGTCAAATACATGCGGAGGCTACACCTTTTACAAAGACGCAAAGCTTCTGCGCCTGACCAGATACCGCTATAACAATGTCCCGTTCGACAGCAACGGCCATTACTACTATATTAAGGAAGGCAATACGATCTGGAATCCGGGATGGATGCCCACAAAGACCGATCTGGATTCCTATGAATGCCATCACGGCATGGGATACTCCACCTTCCGCAGTTCCAAGAATAATCTCTCCGCAGAGCTGACCGCTTTTGTTCCGGTAGACGACAGCTGCGAGATCAACAAGCTCACGCTCACCAACAACGGCAGCGCGCCAAAGACGTTTTCCGTTTTCTCCTACGTGGAATTCTGTCTCTGGAACGCCATGGATGACATGACAAATTTCCAGCGCAATTTTTCCACCGGCGAGGTAGAGGTTCACGGTTCCGCGATCTACCACAAGACGGAATACCGCGAACGCCGCAATCACTATGCACTCTATGCGGTCAACGCCCCGATCGCAGGTTTTGACACCGACCGTGATTCCTTCCTCGGCGCATACGGAGAGAATTCCGCTCCCGAGGTGGTTGTCACCGGCGCTTCCAAGGATTCCATGGCAAGTGGCTGGGCTCCGGTCGGCTCGCATCACCTTTCCGTGTCACTGGCACCGGGAGAGTCCAAAACTTTCGTGTTCGTTCTCGCCTACATCGAGAACCCCATCGACCAAAAATGGATCGGACGCCCGGAGGACGGCGTGATCAACCGCGCACCGGCGGATGCCCTGATGGCGCGCTACGACAGCGCCGAGAAGGCGGATGCCGCACTTGCCGCATTAAAGGAATACTGGGACGAACTGCTCTCCCACTTCACCATCTCTTCCTCCGAGGAGAAGCTCGACCGCATGATGAACGTATGGCACCAGTATCAGTGTATGGTTACCTTCAACATGAGCCGTTCCGCTTCCTATTTTGAGTCCGGCATCGGACGTGGCATGGGATTCCGTGATTCCTGTCAGGATCTGCTCGGTTTCGTTCATCTGATCCCGGATCGTGCCAGAGAGCGCATCCTCGACATCGCCGCAACGCAGTTTGAGGACGGAAGCGCATACCATCAGTACCAGCCGCTCACCAAGAAGGGCAACTCCGACATCGGAAGCGGTTTCAACGATGATCCGCTGTGGCTGATCGCAGGCGCTGCTGCCTACATCAAGGAGACCGGCGACTACACGATCTTAGATGAGATGACGCCATACGACAGTGATCCTTCCAAGGCAACAGACTTCATGGAGCACCTGCGCCGCTCCTTCCACTACACGATGGAGCACCTCGGTCCGCACGGTCTGCCGTTAATCGGCCGCGCTGACTGGAATGACTGTCTGAATCTGAACTGCTTCTCCACCGAACCGGGAGAATCGTTCCAGACGTTCGGTCCGTCCGAAGGTCCGAATGCCGAGTCCGTCTTTATCGCCGGCATGTTCGTGCGCTACGGAAAAGACTATGCGGCAATCTGCCGCCACAGAGGCATGGATGACGAGGCAGCGGTTGCTGAGAAAGCGATCGCCGATATGGAGAAAACAGTTCTTGACGCCGGATGGGACGGCGAATGGTTCCTGCGCGCCTATGACCATTACAAGAACAAAGTCGGTTCCAGGGAGTGTGAGGAGGGCAAGATTTTCATCGAGCCGCAGGGCTTCTGCGTCATGGCAGAGATCGGTCTCAAGGAGGGCAACTGCTTAAAGGCAATGCAGTCTGTCGAGAAGTATCTCGACACCAAGTACGGTATTGTTCTGCTGCAGCCGGCTTACCACAGATACCACGTAGAACTCGGCGAGATTTCTTCCTATCCGCCGGGATACAAGGAAAATGCAGGTATCTTCTGTCACAACAATCCTTGGATCTCGATCGCAGAGACAGTTGTCGGACGCGGCAACCGCGCATGGCAGGTATACACCAGAACCTGTCCTGCCTACATCGAGGACATCAGCGAAATCCACCGCACCGAGCCATATGTCTACTCACAGATGATCGCCGGCAAGGACGCTAAGAACTTCGGTGAAGCCAAGAACAGCTGGCTGACCGGAACGGCTGCATGGACATTCCTTGACGTCTCCCAGTATATTCTGGGTATCCGCCCGGATTATGACGGACTGGTGATCGATCCGTGTATTCCGTCCTCTCTCGACGGCTTTACCGCCAGAAGAGATTTCCGCGGTACGACTTACCATGTGACCGTCAAGAATCCGAACCATGTGGAAAAGGGCGTCATTTCCATGACCGTCGGCGGCAAGGATGTCGACGTGTCCGGCATCTCCGGCGGCATGATTCCGATCGCGCTCGCAGCCGGAAAGAAGGACGTGAATGTCGAGGTTGTGATGGGATAACCCGTTGAGGCTTTTGTCACAAAGAATTGTCGCAATAAACATAGACCGCTTTGGGAGTGATAAGTAATATTATAAGAAATAGATACTTAAAAGTTCCAGATAAACATGCGACGGCAAATTCTGACCGCAAAATCCGGTATTTCTAACCATGTCGCCGCTGGCATCTGTGATGATCCGTGTCTTTCCAAGTTTGGAACACTCTATGGACTGTGTCCGCAAGCCGGCAGACAATTTTAGGACTTTTGTGTGTGTCCCTTTATGGCACCTCTGAACAAAACATAATCGCGCGAAGCCGATGTTTGAATTGCCATCTGCCATATTTTTAATAGCAGATGGCAACGAGTTTCGGTTCGCGCGGTTTTATATTGTCTGTGAAGAGGTGCCATTAGGGACACCAGAAAGTCCGCTCATTGTCTGCGGCTTGTCGGACACACTCCGTGAGTGTCCAAACGTGGCCAAGACACGGAACGGGATGCCAGCTGCGGCATGGAAGAAATACGTGAATTTTGCTTCAAAGAATTTGCCGCCGTCTGTTTATTCTGGAACTTTTTATTCTCTAGTATCCCTGTAATATTACTTATCACCCAAAAGGGACTATGCTTATTGCGACAATTGCTTTAAAAAAAAGCCTCACGCGCTCTTCCCTGGGAAGAACCGCGTGAGGCTTTTTCACATATTCGCTATCGCCTAGATCGCTGTCACAACTCCGTTTTCGCTGTCAAGCTCTACATAAGCGCTGGACTTTAATACCTCCAGTGCGTTCTTGGCACCAATCAGTACCGGTATATCCAGACTGAGTCCTGCAATCGCCGCATGGCAGCTGTCGCTGTCTGCCTCCACGATGAGTCCGGACGCCTGACGCATCTGCTTCATCATGCAGTTGTTGGTATCTGCAGCAACGATGATGTCTCCCTCTTTGAAGTTCGCAAGATCTTCCTCGCTGTGGCAGACGCACAGGTTTGCTGCAATCTTCTTGCCAGCGATTCCCTTTCCTTTTACCAGGATATGTCCCGCCACCTGAACCTTGATGAGGTTGGTCGTTCCGGATACGCCAAGCGGTACGCCGGCAGTCAGAACAACCACATCGCCCTTGTTGATCAGTCCTGCTGTCTCTGCAGTGTCAACTGCATAATCAAACAGTTCTTCCGCTTTATTTTTCTGTTCAAGAAGCAGCGGTGCAACGCCCCAGGAAAGTCCGAGCTGACGATATACTTTCTCCGTCAGGCACGCGCCGATGATCGGAGAATACGGGCGGTACTTGGAGATCATGCGTGCCGTGCGTCCGGACTTGGATACTGCCAGAATCGCCGCCGCATTGAGGTCTCCCGCCATCGTACAGGTTGCATGGGAAATCGCGTTCGTCACGTCCGGGCTGCTCATATTCTTGCGATCCTTGAAACGCTGCAGATAGTTGATATCGCACTCGGTGCGAACCGCGATGCGGACCATCGTCTTCAATGCCTCGATCGGATACTGGCCGGCAGCCGTCTCACCGGAAAGCATGATCGCACTTGTTCCGTCATAGATTGCGTTGGCAACGTCTGTCGCCTCCGCACGGGTCGGGCGCGGATGCTTCATCATGGAATCCAGCATCTGGGTCGCCGTGATAACCACTTTTCCGGCGCCGCTGACTTTCTTGATAATCATCTTCTGGATGACTGGAACATCCTCAAGCGGAATCTCTACACCCATGTCGCCGCGGGCAACCATGATACCATCGGAAACGCGGATGATCTCGTCAATGTTCTGCACGCCCTGCATGTTCTCGATCTTTGCAATGATATGGATGTCCTCGCCGCCTTTTTCTTCGAGAATCCTGCGGATTGCAAGCACGTCATCCGCGCAGCGCACGAAAGAGGCTGCAATAAAATCATAGTCGTTCTCCACCGCAAATACGATGTCGCCATAGTCTTTCTCGCTGATGTACGGCATGGAAAGCTCCACGTTCGGAACATTCACACCTTTTTTATTGGAAACCATACCGCCGTTCATAACGGTACAGACAATATCCATCGGCATTTTGCCCTCTGCATCTGCCTTTGCACCGGATACTTTCTGGATCTTCTTGACTTCCAGACCGATCAGTCCGTCATCGATCAGAATGGTATCTCCCGGCTTCACATCGTCCGGCAGTTCCTTGTATGTGATCGCCACACGGCTCTCATCACCCACGATGTCCTCCGTCGTCAGAGTAAATGTCTGTCCGTTCTTCAGCTCCACCTTGCCGCTTGCAAACTCTTTCAGACGGATCTCCGGTCCCTTTGTATCCAGCAGAGCCGCGACAGGACACTTCATCTCCCCGCGCAGCTTGCGAAGCATCGTAAGTCTTCCAAACTGCTCCTCGTGTCCTCCATGTGAAAAGTTAAAGCGCGCCACATTCATGCCTTCCTCGATCAGGCTGCGCATCACATTCTCATCATCCGTCGACGGTCCTAACGTACATACAATTTTTGTCTTTCTTAACATAATATTCCTCTCTTTATTATTCTGTCACTTTATTTTGTAATCATGGTGCCCATGCCCGGAGTTACCTGGCTTCCATCCACGTGAAGCTTTGTAATCAATACGGAGCGGATCGCCGAATCACCGATAAAGTCGATCGCAGCCTGAATCTTCGGCTGCATATCCCCCTCGCCGAACTGTCCCTGCTCCATATATTTCTTTGCTTCCGCCACTGTCATGGAACTCAGCGGGCGCTCATTCTCTGTGCCGTAGTCCAGGCACACATTGTCTACGCTTGTCAGTATCACGAGCATATCTGCCTCCAGAAGTTCTGCGAGCTTTCCGGCTGCCAGATCCTTCTCGATCACCGCACTTGCTCCCTTTAAATGATTGTCCTGAGAAAGAACCGGGATACCGCCTCCTCCACAGGCAACAACGATCTGATCCGCATCTGTCAGCGCGCGAATCGCATCCATCTCCACAATATCCACCGGCTTCGGTGCTGCCACGATACGGCGGTAGCCGTCTGCCACCTTCGTCACATGGTTGCCTTTTTTCTCCTCAGCCTCTGCCTCTTCCTCCGTCATCACACGGCCGATGATCTTGCTCGGCTTGTAAAATGCCTCATCGTACGGGTCAACCACCACCTGTGTCAGGATCGTAGATACCGTCTTGTAGATGCCTCTGTTCAAAAGCTCTGCACGAATCGCATTCTGCAGATCATATCCGATATATCCCTGGCTCATCGCCGAGCAGACAGACATCGGAGTCGCCGTATATTCCGGATACAGACGGCAGAACTCATTCATCGCCGTGTGAATCATGCCGACCTGCGGGCCGTTGCTGTGCGTGATGACCACCTGATAGTCCTCACGGATAAAATCAGCGACCGCTTTTGCCGTGCGCTTCGTAGCTTCCTTCTGCTCCGGCAGTGTCGTTCCCAGTGCGTCATGTCCCAGTGCGATAACGATCTTCTTTTTCTTCATTTTTATCATCCTCCAACGCTTTTATACGCGCATTTGTAATCCCTTTTCCCTGTATACACCAAAAAATTTTACCAATTTTATTTTATCACGAACCCTCTGTCATGCGCAATGGTCAACTTGTCACGGAAGTGCTAAAGTTTGCCGTGCCAGAACGCAAAAAGCGGGAACCGCACACACGTTTTTCTTTTGTATGTGCGATCCCCACCCTGTGTTTTATAGTCTCCCGTTTTTCCGGCCGGAATTTACCGGCTTCGTCTTGCCCAAACTTCTGCCCGGCTCCTACTCGTCCTGCGGCAGGACAAGCGAATCGATCAGTTCCCAGATCTCCTCTCTTCCCTGCTTGGTCTCCGCCGAAAACGGTATGATCGTCGTTCCGGGCTGCACGCCGAGTCCCTCACGGATTGCCTTGACGTTTTTCTGAATCTGGCTTCGCTTGATCTTGTCCAGCTTCGTCGCAATGATGATCGGGGCAAATCCCTGATACACCATCCACTCGTACATCATCCTGTCGTTGGCAGACGGATCATGCCGGATATCGATCAGGAGAAAAACAGCCTTCAGACGTTTGGAGGTGTGAAGATAGTTCTCGATCATTTTCCCCCACTTTGCCTTCACTTCCTCGGATGCCTTGGCGTAACCGTAACCTGGAAGATCCACCAGATACATGGCATCGTTGATATTGTAGAAATTGATCGTCTGTGTCTTGCCCGGCTGTTGCGTCAGGTCCGCTTATCACGACTGTGAACGACCTCGTTGCTGTTGTCACTTATTACGGACTTGCAATGATATTGCTTGTTGAGATATTTCATGTGTAATATAAATGTGGTGTCATATTCTAATTGATATGGCACCACATTTTTTACTTTATTTACTCTTTAAATAACCCGAACAGCTTAAGCAGCTTCTGCCAGAAATTAAGTTTCTTGGCTGTATCTGCTGTATCTGTTGTAACCTCTGCAACTCCGTCTGTGTTCTCATTGATTCCACTGTCAAACTGTCCGTAGCTTTCTGTAAGCTGTGTAACCGCAGTCCCTAATTTTAATATATTTGCAGAAAGATTGATAAACCAGATACTGCCATGAAAACCTTCTGGCGTAACAACGAATGCTTTGCGTGGTTATCTGAAGAGGTAGTGGGGGGGAAGTCACCTAAACTGGAGAAGGTTAGTAATAAAGTGCTGATTCCAGTGGATTTTTCCAATTATTCTTTGAAGGCTTGCGAGTTCGGTTTCAATTTCGCTCAGAATATAGGTGCAGAAGTTGTTTTGCTACATGTTTATTTTACTCCTATATATGCAACTTCTTTGCCATACGGAGACGTATTTAACTATCAGCTAAGTGATGAGGAGAATGTAAGGAGTATCTTACAAAAAGTTCATGCTGATTTGAATGCATTATCTGATAAAGTAAAAGAGAAGGTAGCTTCCGGCGAGTTTCCAGATATTAAATATACTTGTGTTTTGCGTGAAGGTATTCCTGAAGAAGAGGTACTCCGCTATACCAAGGAATATCGACCACGCATTATCATAATGGGAACTCGTGGTAAAAGTCAGAAGGATATTGATTTGATCGGTAGTGTAACGGCTGAAGTGATTGAACGTAGCCGTGTACCGGTATTGGCCATTCCTGAAAATACTCCATTCAAGCAATTTTCTGAGGCTAAGCGTATTGCATTCATTACTAATTTTGATCAACGTGATTTAATAGCTTTTGATTCGCTAATAAATAATCTGAAATCATTTAAGTTTTCAGTGTCTCTGATACATCTTTCAGATGTTCAGAATACATGGAATGAAATAAAACTGGCTGGTATTAAGGAATATTTTCAAAAACAATATCCACAATTGGAAATATACTATGATGTGGTAAAGAACGATAATCTGCTTAGTAGTTTAGACAGTTATATCAAAAGTAATCATATTGATATTATAACATTAACTTCTTATAAAAGAAATATATTTTCGCGCTTATTTAACCCTGGCATTGCCAGAAAGATGATTTTCCATTCTGATACACCATTGTTGGTAATTTACGGAAGACCGAATTAGGTGTTGAATATAGGTATATATGGTTTCTATCCAATATCAGCATTATGTTTAATATGGCGCTGGAATAATTTAATCTAATTTTAATTTCTTCTCTCCCTCACTTAAGAAATAACATTCTTTACTTAATGATATAACAATAATAAAAGCCTAATTAAATTATTAATTAGGCTTTTATTATAAAGTATTACATCAACTTTTCAATTTCTTCGAATTCAGGGCCCATTTGCAAATTATAATACACTCTATATAGACCATTTAACCACAAATCTTTTTGATCAGGTTTCAGTTCTCTTGCCTTTTCATAATAAGGTTTTGCCTTTTCATAGAAAGTCTTCAGAGTAGCCTGGTCTTCTTTATACTTCGGATCATTAATATCTGTAGTTGCTTTTTCTGAGAAATCTTGTGCTTGTAAGCAGTAAATCAAGCCTAAATTAGAGTATGCTTCTGCATAATTAGGATCTACTTCTATAGTTTTTTTATAGAATTCAATAGCTTTATCATAGTCCTTCATATTGTGATAAAGGTAGCCTTTTACATACAAATAGAATGTATTGTTAGGATCTTTAGCCAACATATCATCAGCAAACTGCATAGCTTCGTCATATTTGTTGTTATTGCTATAATAATCAATCAAGTGACCGAAGAAGAATGAATGTTCAGGATATTTCTGGATACCTTCTTTTAAAGAAGCAATCCATTTAACAGTATCACCTTCAGCTTTCAATGCAGTAGAGATAAATTCCATTGCGTATTTCCCAACTTCTTTATCATCTTGCGCATAAGGAGCATACTTCAAAATACTAGGATAATCTTCCATCTTAGCAGCTGCTAAACTTGCATAATATGCTATTTGGGGTAATACAGTATCTGTTTGTAATAGATTTTCCTTTTCAAACATCGGGTTGATAGCAATATCAATGTATGTTGCAAAGAAATCTAATGCTTTTTTATTGTCTTCATTGGCTGCATCGCCTTCTTTCTGTGAGGCCAAATTAAAGAATTGGATACCGCCATTGATCAGATTACCGCGTTCTGCTAAAATTGTAGCAGAATTAGATTTTCTATATTTATTCTTGATTTTGCCCTTTTCATTGGGAATTTGTGCCAATTCGTCACATTTGAAGTAGAATTTACACATGTTCAATGCGCTATTATATACCTGAAGAGTGTCATAAGGTTTTCTCAGATAGGCATTTTCCATTTCTTTCTCACTTCTTTTTCTTTGGATAAGACCTGCTACATCCCACGTTTCGGCATTGTCCTTTGTTTCGGGATTGGTTAAAGCCTGATTTATCAGTTCCTCTGCTTTGGCAAAGTCAGGATTTACTCCGTTAGCAATACTTTTAGCCTCTTTTACGTTCTTTTCTTGGGCGAAAGTAAAGCTTGCGACAAGTAGTAAAACCATTGAAAATAATACTCTTTTCATGATTGTAGAAAATTTAAATTAATATTATGTCTATTCTTCATTTTCATTGTTTACCTCGTTCTGAGGGCTTTCAAGGGTATTTTCTTCCCCCTCCTCTATAAGTTCCTCTTCATTTTCTGAAGTGACTTTACATACAGAGCCGATTTCGTCATTACGTTTCTCAAGGTTGATTAGACGCACACCTTGTGTAGCACGTCCCATGATACGAACATCGGCGACTTTCAGACGGATGGTAATACCGGATTTATTAATAATCATCAAGTCATTTTCATCTGTAACAGACTTGATAGTTACTAATTTACCCGTTTTATCGGTGATATTCATTGTTTTCACACCTTTACCTCCACGATTGGTCTTGCGATAATCTTCAATATCCGAACGTTTGCCATATCCTTGTTCCGATACAACCATAATTGTTTCCGCTTCAGGATCTTTGATGCATATCATACCTACTACTTCGTCTTGACCGTCTTCATCCAATGTCATACCACGTACACCGGTGGCAGTACGTCCCATAACGCGCACAGCACTTTCATGGAAACGAATGGCACGTCCGTTACGGTTGGCAATGATGATTTCATTGTCGCCGTTTGTCATACGCACTTCGATTACACGGTCGTCTTCACGGATAGTGATAGCATTTACACCATTTTGGCGAGGACGTGAATACTGCTCAAGCAATGTTTTCTTAATGACACCATTCTTAGTACAGAACAATACATAATGGCTGTTGATAAATTCTTGGTCGTTCAGGTTCTTCACGCGCAAATAGGCGTTTACAGCATCGTCAGAGTCGATATTCAACAAATTCTGGATGGCACGACCTTTCGAATTCTTAGTACCTTCGGGGATTTCGTATACCTTCAGCCAGTAACACTTACCTTTCTGTGTAAAGAACATCATGGTATTATGCATGGTTGCAGGATAAATATGCTCTACAAAGTCTGCATCGCGGGTTTCGGTACCTTTGGAGCCTACCCCACCACGGTTTTGCGCACGGAATTCGCTCAGCGGTGTGCGTTTGATGTATCCCATGTGCGAGATGGTGATAATCATTTCATCATCTGCATAGAAGTCTTCCGGATTGAATTCTTCTGATGAATAGACAATTTCCGAGCGACGTTCGTCACCATACTTCTCTTTTACTTCAATCAGTTCATCTTTAATGACTTTGCGGCAGAGTTCGTCATTGACAAGGATTTCTTCCAAATAAGCAATCTGCTTCTGAATTTCCTCATATTCGGCGTGCAGCTGGTCTTGCATCAATCCTGTGAGCTGACGCAAACGCATTTCAACAATGGCACGTGACTGAATTTCACTGAGTTGGAATCGCTCCATCAAACCTGATATAGCATCATTCGGGGTTTTAGCAGCACGGATAATCTTGATTACTTCGTCGATATTATCAGATGCAATGATTAATCCTTCCAGAATATGTGCACGTTCTTTGGCCTTGCGCAAATCATACTGAGTACGGCGGATGACTACGTCGTGTCTGTGCTCAACGAAGTGTTTTATCAAATCTTTCAGATTCAACAGACGTGGACGGCCATGTACCAATGCAACATTGTTCACACCAAAAGATGTCTGCAGCATTGTCATCTTGTAGAGCTTGTTGAGTACAATGCTGGCATTTGCATCACGTTTTACATCAATAACGATACGCATACCTTCACGGTCGGATTCGTCATTAGCATTGGCAATACCTTCAATTTTCTTTTCGTTGGCCAGATCGGCTATATTCTTAATCAATTCAGCTTTGTTGACACCATAGGGAATTTCTGTCACAACGATTTTATCGTGCGTCGAACCAGTCTCAATTTCGGCTCTAGCACGCATTATGACACGTCCGCGTCCCGTGAGATAGGCTTCGCGAACACCGCTCATACCGTATATATAGCCTCCGGTCGGGAAATCAGGAGCTTTGACATACGTCATCAGCTCTTCTATATCGATGTCATTGTTTTCAATGTATGCAATACAAGCGTCAATAACCTCAGATAGATTATGGGTCGGCATATTGGTAGCCATACCTACGGCAATACCAGATGCACCATTTACCAAAAGATTCGGAATACGGGCCGGCATGACGGTAGGCTCTTGCAAAGAGTCATCGAAATTGTTCTGCATGTCAACAGTCTCTTTCTCAAGGTCTGTCATCATGTCTTCACCAATTTTTCGCAAACGACACTCTGTATAACGCATGGCAGCAGCACTGTCACCGTCTACTGAACCGTAGTTACCTTGTCCATCTACCAACATGTAACGCATTGCCCAAGGCTGAGCCATACGTACAAGAGCTCCGTAAACGGACGAGTCGCCATGAGGGTGATATTTACCTAATACTTCACCTACAACTCTGGCTGATTTTTTATAAGGTTTGTCGGAGGTATTTCCTAATCCCATCATTCCGAAAAGAATTCTTCGGTGAACGGGTTTAAAACCATCTCTAACATCCGGAAGGGCACGTGAAACAATGACCGACATAGAGTAGTCAATGTACGATGACTTCATTTCCTCCTCGATGTTAATCTTTATAATTCTGTCTTGTTCAAGCATTTAAAAAGATTATTAATTATACATTTTCGGGTTCGTGAAAAACCACGCTAAAGTACTGCTTTTTTACGATATACAAAAGTTTTCCTCCATAAACTTTGTTGCCTGCAACATAAATATGGAAGTACTCCCTCCCTTCCTCACCAAATTGCTATTAATATATAAGGTATAAAGTGGAAAAACAGATTTGAAATTTATGGCACGGGATTTGTATACTATTAAATCAGTTAAATATGATACGCTGAATTAATAAATGCGTATCTTTGTCGTGGATAACCTTTTTAATTGAGGAGAATTATAAAATATGAACAATCAATTTTCACAAAGAGTTTCAGACATAATTACTTATAGCAAGGAAGAAGCCAATCGATTGAGAAATCGCTATATTGGTCCGGAACACCTTCTGCTCGGCATGCTGCGTGATGGCGGAGGAAAAGCTATTGAAATATTGTTGAAACTTGATATAGATTTAAAACGAGTAAAAAGTCGTCTGGAGGGTTTCCTAAAGGATGCCGAGGACGATACTCTCTTGCCGGACGCTGAAGTGCCCTTGTCCCCGATGACGGCTAAGATATTGAAGATGTGTATGCTTGAAGCGCGTTTGCTGAAAAGTGCAACTGCCGATACGGAACATGTATTGCTGGCTATCTTGAAAGATGGCGACAATCTTGCTGCAACTGTTTTGGAAGAACACCGGGTGGATTATCAGGCTGTATTTGAACAGCTTTCGATGAAATCGACCAATCCGAATGCGGGAATGGGATTCACCGAGGATGATGAAGAGGATGAAGAAGATATGAATATGTCCCGCTCCTCCCGTACTGGGGGAGCTGGTTCGGCTTCGGCTGCACAGGCTGCATCCAGAAAGCCGTCCAATGATACTCCTGTGCTGGACAATTTCGGCGTAGACATGACGCGGGCTGCCGAAGAAGGCAAGCTGGACCCGGTTGTGGGTCGCGAACGCGAGATTGAACGTCTGGCGCAAATCTTGAGCCGCCGTAAGAAGAACAATCCGGTGCTTATCGGTGAACCTGGAGTCGGAAAATCTGCCATCGTAGAGGGTTTGGCATTGCGTATTGTGCAAAAGAAAGTTTCGCGCATTTTGTTTGAAAAGCGCGTGGTGATGCTTGATATGGCCTCTGTGGTGGCGGGAACAAAATACCGTGGTCAGTTTGAGGAACGTATCCGCTCTATCATCAACGAGTTGCAGAAAAATCCGAATGTCATCCTTTTCATCGATGAAATCCATACGATTGTAGGTGCCGGTGCTGCTGCCGGTTCCATGGATGCTGCCAATATGCTGAAACCAGCTTTAGCGCGTGGTGAAATACAGTGTATTGGAGCTACCACTCTCGATGAATACAGAAAGAATATCGAGAAAGACGGTGCTTTGGAACGTCGTTTCCAAAAGGTGATTGTAGAGCCTACCACAGCTGAAGAAACGCTTCAGATATTGAAGAATATCAAGGAGAAGTATGAAGACCATCATAACGTGAGCTACACGGATGAAGCCTTGGAAGCATGTGTCAAGTTGTCAGCACGCTATATAACCGACCGCAACTTCCCGGATAAAGCTATTGATGCTTTGGACGAGGCGGGTTCGCGTGTGCATTTGACGAATATTAATGTTCCGAAAGAAATTGAGGAACAGGAAAAGCTGATTGAAGAGGCACGTAGCCTGAAGGCTGAAGCTGTAAAGTCACAGAATTTTGAGCTGGCTGCCAGCTACCGCGACCGTGAGAAGGAACTTTCTGTCCGCTTGGAGGAGATGAAGGTTGAGTGGGAAGCCCGTTTGAAGGATGACCGCCAAACGGTAGGTGAAGAGGAAATAGCCAATGTTATTTCAATGATGTCCGGTGTACCCGTACAGCGCATGGCGCAGGCAGAAGGACTTAAACTGGTCGGAATGAAGGAAGAACTACAGGCGAAGGTGATAGCTCAAGATGCTGCGATAGAGAAACTTACCAAAGCAATCTTGCGTAGCCGTGTAGGGTTGAAAGACCCGAACCATCCCATCGGAACTTTTATGTTCCTTGGCCCTACTGGTGTGGGTAAGACGCATTTGGCAAAGCAATTGGCAAAATATATGTTTGGCTCTGCCGATGCCTTGATACGTATCGATATGAGCGAGTATATGGAGAAATACACCGTATCTCGTATGATTGGTGCCGCTCCGGGATATGTGGGCTATGAGGAAGGCGGCCAGTTGACTGAAAAGGTGCGTCGCAAGCCGTATTCCATTGTCTTGCTGGATGAGATTGAGAAAGCCCATCCGGACGTGTTCAACATCTTGCTCCAGGTACTGGATGAAGGTCGTTTGACTGACAATTATGGCAGAACCATCGATTTCAAGAATACGGTTATCATTATGACCTCCAATATCGGTACGCGGCAGTTGAAGGAGTTTGGCCGTGGCGTAGGTTTTGCGGCACAAAACCGCACGGATGACAATGAACATTCGCGCAGCGTGATACAAAAGGCTCTGAACAAGACCTTTGCTCCCGAATTCTTGAATCGTTTGGATGAAATCATTACTTTCGACCAGCTCTCTTTGGAGGCCATCACAAAGATTGTGGACATTGAGCTGAAAGGTTTGTACGAACGGGTTGAAGCAATTGGTTACAAGCTGGTTGTGGAGGATGATGCAAAGACATTCCTTGCTTCGAAAGGGTACGATGTACAGTTTGGTGCGCGCCCATTGAAGCGCGCCATTCAGAACCACTTGGAGGATGGACTTTCCGAGCTGATAGTGGCGGAGGAGTTACAGCCGGGTGATACGGTAAACGTATCAGTAGACAAAGAAAAAGACGAGCTGAGCATCAGGAAGGCATAAGCTGTTCTTTATAAAAACCGTCAAAATGTCAGTCCTTATGGGCTGGCATTTTTTTTGTGCTATATCTGCCGGAATAATTAAAAATATAAATCTAAAAAATATAAATGTAGTATGCAAAAAGGTAATATTGGGGTAACTACTGAGAATATCTTCCCCGTCATTAAAAAATTCTTGTATAGTGATCATGAAATTTTTCTCCGTGAGTTGGTTTCTAACGCGGTTGATGCTACACAGAAGCTGAAAACACTCTCCTCTATCGGTGAGTTCAAGGGTGAAGTTGGCGATTTAACCGTACATGTTTCGCTGGGAAAAGATACCATTACGGTGTCCGATCATGGTATTGGGCTTACGGCTGAAGAAATAGACAAGTATATTAACCAGATAGCTTTCTCTGGTGCCAATGACTTCCTTGAGAAATATAAAAACGATGCCAATGCCATCATCGGTCATTTTGGATTGGGGTTCTATTCGGCTTTTATGGTTGCCAAGAAAGTCGAAATCATCACTAAGTCCTATCAGGAAGGCGCCCAGGCTGTAAAGTGGACTTGCGATGGCAGTCCGGAGTTTACGATTGAAGACACTGATAAGGCTGAACGTGGTACGGATATCGTTCTCTATATAGACGATGACTGCAAGGAGTTCCTTGAAGAAGCGCGCATTTCTTCTTTGTTGAAGAAGTATTGCAGCTTCCTCCCTATTCCGGTTGCATTCGGCAAGAAGAAAGAATGGAAAGACGGCAAGCAGGTTGAAACTGCCGAGGATAATATCATCAATGACTCCAACCCGTTGTGGACGCTGAAACCCAGCGAATTGAAAGATGAAGATTACAAGAAGTTCTACCGTGACCTTTATCCTATGTCCGACGAACCTTTATTCTGGATTCATCTGAATGTGGATTATCCGTTCCACCTTACCGGTATTCTGTACTTCCCCAAAGTGAAAAGCAACATCGAGTTGAACAAGAATAAGATTCAGCTTTATTGCAACCAGGTATATGTGACGGATTCGGTAGAAGGTATTGTTCCCGACTTCTTGACCCTGCTGCATGGTGTGCTCGATTCACCGGACATTCCATTGAACGTTTCCCGTTCTTATTTGCAGAGCGATGCCAACGTGAAGAAGATTTCTACATATATCACGAAGAAGGTGTCAGACCGTTTGCAGTCTATCTTCAAGAATGACCGTAAACAGTTTGAGGAAAAGTGGAATGACTTGAAAATCTTCATCAACTACGGAATGCTTACGCAGGAAGATTTCTATGATAGAGCCAAGGATTTTGCCCTTTTCACCGATACAGACAGCAAATATTATACTTTCGAAGAGTATAAGACGTTGATTAAAGATAACCAGACGGATAAGGATGGAAATCTGATTTATCTGTATGCCAACAATAAAGATGAACAATACAGCTACATAGAGGCCGCTACGAATAAAGGATACAATGTGCTGTTGATGGATGGACAGCTGGACATTGCGGTGGTGAGCATGTTGGAACAGAAGTTCGAAAAGGTTCGCTTCACTCGTGTAGACAGCGATATTATTGATAATCTGATTGTCAAGGAAGACAAGAAGAACGAAGCGTTGGAAGCCGGCAAGCAGGAAGTTCTTTCTTCCATCTTCAAGAGCCAGTTGCCCAAGATGGATAAGACGGAGTTCAACATCACGGCGCAGGCTTTGGGCGAAAATGCCACTCCTATCATGATAACTCAGAGCGAGTACATGCGCCGTATGAAGGAAATGGCGAATATCCAGGCTGGAATGAGCTTCTATGGCGAAATGCCGGATATGTTTAACCTGGTATTGAATTCAGACCATAAGCTGGTAAAAGAAGTTCTGGCAGATGAAGATAAGGAATGTGCTGCTGCCGTTGCTCCGGTTCAGGCAGAGATGGATGAAGTGAACAAGCAGCGTACTGACCTGAAAAAGAAGCAGGAAGGCAAGAAAGATGAGGATATACCGACTGCCGAAAAGGATAAAGTGAATGAGCTGGATAAGAAGTGGGACGAACTGAAAACACAGAAAGAAGGCATCTTCGCCGATTATGCTGCCAAGAATAAGGTTGTCCGTCAACTGATAGATTTGGCACTGCTGCAGAATGGTATGTTGAAAGGTGAAGCTTTGAACAACTTTGTCAAGAGAAGCATTGACCTGATAAAATAAGCCCCTTTAAATTTGCATTTAATATATGCAAGGGTATTGTGATTCTTCGGAGTCGCAATACCCTTTTTTTATTCATTTTCACCAATTAGGGTGTGATTTTCTTCGTTGAATACGGCATTTTTAGAAACTATTGTTTATATTTGGGGCAATGAACATTTATCTTACTCGGAATAGCATAGTTATGAAAAGAGTTTTATTGTTTTTTTCGTTTCTTCTATGTGGCTTTATTTTACAAGCTCAGAAAGTGGGGCTTGTACTGAGTGGCGGTGGAGCAAAAGGCATGACTCATATAGGCATTATCCGGGCTTTGGAAGAGAATAATATCCCCATTGATTATATAACCGGAACCTCTATGGGAGCTATCATCGGTTCTCTGTATGCTATGGGGTATTCCCCGGACGATATGGAGGCGCTGTTGCGCTCTCCCGACTTTAAGCGTTGGTATTCGGGCAAAGTGGAGCCTAAATACGAGTATTATTTTAAGAAGAATCGTCCTTCACCGGAATTTTTTAATATCCGTTTTGCTTTTAGGGACTCGCTGCATATAAAGCCCCAGATACTTCCCACAAGCATGGTCAACCCCATACAGATGAACCTGGTATTTGTGGAATTGTTTGCACGTGCTACGGCTGCATGTGGCGGTAATTTCAACAAACTGTTTGTTCCTTTTCGCTGTATAGCATCCGATGTGTACAATAAAAAGCCATTGGTATTGAGTAAAGGGGATTTGGGAGATGCGGTACGTGCTTCCATGAGCTTTCCATTTGTCTTCAAACCGATAGAAATAGACAGTACGCTTGCTTATGATGGCGGCATTTACAATAATTTCCCTACGGATGTGATGCGGGAGGATTTTCATCCGGATGTCATTATTGGCAGTGTGGTAGCGGCCAATCCCGGTAAGCCGAAGGAGAATGACCTGATGAGCCAATTGGAGAATATGATTATGCAGAAGACCGATTACTCCATTCCGGACTCGTTGGGTATAGTCATGACCTTCAAATATGATGATGTCAACTTGCTGGATTTTGACCGTCTGCAGGAATTGCACGATATAGGTTACAATCGTACCCTTAATATGATGGATTCCATCAAAAGCCGTGTTCATCGTAGGGTGAATGCTGATAATGTGCGTTTGAGGCGTCTTGTCTTCCGGAGTAACCTGCCTCAATTCCGTTTTCGGGATATCATTATTGAAGGGGCGAATGCCCAACAGCAAGCCTACATCAAAAAAGAGTTCCATGATGAAGAGCATGAAGTCTTTACTTATGAAGACTTGAAGCGCGGGTATTTTCGTTTGCTGGCAGATAATATGATTTCGGAAATAGTTCCTCATGCTGTGTATGATTCGGAATCCGATTTGTATGAGCTGCATTTGAAGGTGAAGATGGAGGATAATTTTTCCGTGCGTCTGGGGGGCAGTGTCTCTACCACGAGCTCAAATCAAATCTATTTGGGAATAGGATATCAGAACTTGAATTATTATTCCAAGGAAATCACTTTTGACGGTCAGTTGGGTAAGATTTATAATAATGCCCAGTTGATGGGTAAGATTGATTTGCCTACCCACATATCTACGTCCTTTCGTTTTATTGCTTCAATCAGTACCTTCGATTACTACAAGAAGGACAAGCTGTTTTCCAGGAATGACAAACCTTCATTCAATTCAAAGGACGAACGTTTTGTGAAGTTGATGGTTGCCTTGCCGTTTTTGGCCAATAAGCGTGCGGAGTTCAGTCTGGGATATGGCCAACTGGAAGATAACTACTTTCAATCCAGCGTAATAGATTTCGATAAGGACCGTTCGGACAGAAGTACCTACAAACTTTTGGGAGGTTCCATCGGTTTCTATGGGAGTACCCTGAATACGCGGCAATACGCGACAAAAGGCTATCTGGAGAAACTGATAGCCCAGGTATTTACCGGGAGGGAAAGATTTGAACCGGGGAATCCGCAAGAAGGGTACAGTCCTTCTCCGCAAGAACGGCAATCATGGTTGCAAATTTCTTATATGAAAGAGGCATATCACACAATGGGGCCGAAGTTCACCCTGGGATGGATGGCAGAAGCACTGTATTCGTCGAAAAATTTCTCTGAGAATTATACGGCAACCATGATGCAGGCAGGAGAATTTGCACCGACTCCGCATAGTAAACTGATGTACAATGAAGCTTTTCGTGCCAACCAGTATGTGGCTGCCGGTATCAAACCCATATATGTTTTGAACGACATGTTCCAGTTCCGGACAGAATTTTATGGCTTTACACCGATTTTTCCGATAAAAAAGAATGCATTGAATAAAGCATATTATGGAAAAGCATTCTCCCGCTTTGAGTATATGGGAGAAGTTTCTGTTATTTGTCATTTGCCCTTCGGAGCCATCTCTGCTTATGTAAATCATTATAGCTCACCGAGAAGGGAGTGGAATGTGGGGATGACCATCGGCTGGCAGTTGTTTAATTATCGCTTTGTCGAATAAATTTCTTCAAAAAAAGTTTGTATATCGTTTGCTAATTCGGAAAAAGTACGTATCTTTGCACCCGTTAAACAAAGAGGCCGCGTAGCTCAACTGAATAGAGTAGCTGACTACGGATCAGCCGGTTACAGGTTTGAATCCTGTCGCGATCACAAAAAAGACTATCTGAAAAGATAGTCTTTTTTGTATTTTCTTGAGTCAGTCCAGAATTAGGATGGCTCAGTTTGAAAACGGAGGCTCAGTTTTCAAACTTGGGAGAATTTAGTTAGTTAAAACAAGCACTTGTTTTTTAAAGACAAGACGTTTCAAAGGTTACTAACATACAGACCGACAGGTTAGTAACGTGTCGGGTAACATGTGGCTCAGCGGAAATTTCTGGTTGTTAAGTTTTAAAATTAGCTACCTTTGCTTACCTTTGTTTTATGAAACCCGAAC
>ENA-UESS01000373-UESS01000373.1-human-gut-metagenome-genome-assembly--contig:-NODE-373-length-19266-cov-23.370056_pt1 | contig 19266 bp, 15 predicted proteins | sample MGYA00243004_ERZ508005 | MGnify/ENA primary metagenome ERZ508005 (study PRJEB26167, sample SAMN06115471) | human gut metagenome | host: Homo sapiens | place: China:Guizhou | collected 2016-06-29...
GTGGAGAAGCGGAAGCCGCGGTCACAGTCGAACTTCTCGGCAGCCTTGATCAGGCCGATGTTGCCCTCCTGGATCAGGTCCAGGAAGGCCAGATTGTGGCCCACATGCTTCTTGGCGATGGAGACCACCAGACGCAGGTTTGCCTCGCTCAGGCTGCGGCGGGCGTTCAGGCCGTCGCGGCGGGTCTTGAGCAGCTCCTGCCGCTTTTCCTCGGTCAGAGGACCGTTTTCCACGGCCTCCATAGCCTCTTCCTCGGCGGCCTTCTCCTCGGCGTCCTCGCTGGACTTCTCGTTGCCGTCGTCGTCCAGATCCTCGGTGTAGCTGCGGCTGTTCTCGTCCTCTTCAAACGAGAAGCGGGCGCTGTTCTTCTTGATGTACTCGGGCGCGCCGTACTTCTGGCGGTCGGCCTGCAGGATGTGGGCAGCCTCGGCACCGGCGTGGATGCGGCGGCTCAGCTCCACTTCCTGTTCTGCGCTCAGCAGCGGGATCTGGCCGATCTGCTTCAGGTAGTTCTTCACCGGGTCATCCAGCAGCTCGTCCATGGCGGCCTTCAGGTCGGCCGGGTTCTCCTCGCCCTGGTCCTCGTCCTCATCGGCACCGATGCCCAGATCATCGTTGTTGTTCTCAGCGTTCTCCACCTCAGCCATGATGCCTTCCACATCCAGGCCGGGCTCGGTCTCTTCTTCCTGGATCTTGATCCCGCGTTCTTCCAGAAGCGTATAGAGCGTGTCCAGATCCATTCTGCACTGCGCAGCCAGCGCCTTTGCCTCCTGCGCCGACAGGGTGCCTTCGCCTTTTGTCAACAGTTCCTTTAAAGTCATGCCCATTTCGCTCTCTCCTTCTTGCTGCGGGGAAAATTTTGGTTGTTGTTCCTGCACATCAGATCACAAGACCCCCGTTGACACCGAACACCTGCCCGGTGATGTAGCCGGCGTCCTCGCCTGCCAGGAAAACCAGCAGCTTTGCCACTTCGTCGGCGGTGCCAAGGCGGCCCACCGGGGTCTCCTCGGCCAGCGCCGCCTTGTCCTCAGCGGTAAAGGCTGCCATCATATCGGTTTCAATGACCCCGGGTGCCACACAGTTCACCGTGATGCCGCTGGGGCCTTCTTCTTTGGCCAGTGCCTTGGTCAGGCCGATGAGGCCCGCTTTGGCGGCAGAATAATGCACTTCGCAGCTGCCGCCGGTCTGGCCCCACATGCTGCTCACTGTCAGGATGCGGCCCGCCTTGCGGCGGATCATACCCGGCAGCGCCAGCTGGCACAGGTGGAACGCACCGGTCAGGTTCACGTCCAGCATGTGCTGCCATTCTTCCGGGGTGATGTCGGTGAACAGCTTCTGCTGTGCGATGCCGGCATTGCTCACCAGCACATCCACCCGACCCAGCGCCTGTTCCGCCGCACGGAACGCCAGCTCGCAGCTGGCCCGGCTGGCCACATCGCACTGCACCGCCGTGATGCCCGGCAGCTCCGCTTCCAGCGCGGCCGCCGCCTCGGCATTGCTGTGGTACAGCACCGCCACGCGGTAGCCCGCCGCATAAAAGGCCAGGGCCGCCGCAGCACCGATGCCCCGGTCGCCGCCGGAGATCAGCACCGTGCGCCCGTTTGCGGGCACCGCCGCGCTCTGGGGCTGCGGCTCTGCCGGTTCTGCCGGAGCCGCACTGCGGGGTTCCAGAACCCGGGTAGGTTCGTCTGGAACGATCTTTGCCGGTGTGGTTTCCGGCACCGGGGCCGGAGCAGCCGACGCTTTTTCCGGTTCATACACCGGCTCTTCCTCCGGTGTGTCAAAGGTCAGTTCAAACTCGTCTTCGTACAAGAGTACTGCCCTCCTGTCGTGTTCTCTGCAGCGTGCCATTTGCACCCTGCAGGAAGGATCCGCGGCCCATCGCCCGGCAGAGCAGCGCTCTGTCTCATTTCTCCGGTCAAGTCCGGTCCTGCGGCGTGCCCGCCGGGGTGTTCAGATGGGTTTCGACAAAATACCATTGAATAATATAGCACAATTTGCTGAAAAAAGAAAGTGGAAGCTGCTCACTTTTCCACGCAGCTTCCACTTTTTTACGGTTTCTTCATATTCTCGGCGGGCGGTGCGGGCCGTTTCCACTTCGGCCGAGCGGCCAGCCGCACCCGCAGATCCTTGAAAAACGCCTGCAGCAGTGCTCCGGCTTCCTCGGCCCGCAGGCCCTGCTCCACCATCGGGTGGTGGTTGAACGGCAGGGCAAACAGGTCTGTCACACTGCCGCAGCACCCGGCCTTGGCATCGGCCGCGCCGTACACCACCCGCCGGATGCGGCTGTTCAGGATGGCCCCCGCGCACATGGGGCAGGGCTCCAGCGTGACGAACAGCTCACACTCCCACAGCCGCCAGCCGCCCAACGCCTTGCAGGCCGCGTCGATGGCCAGCAGCTCGGCATGATGCAGGGCGTTCTTTTCCGTCTCGCGGGTGTTGTGGGCCGCCGCCACGATCTGCCCGTTGCGGGCCACCACAGCCCCCACCGGCACTTCGCCCAGTGCGGCCGCCTTGCGCGCCTCGTCCAGCGCGGCACCCATCAGTTCAAAATCGGTCATGCATTCTCCTTTTATCCTGCAGCAAATACCAGCAGATTATTCACTGTATGCAGTGCCCAGCCCGGCCATACGCGGCCGGTGCGCTGCCGGATGGTTCCCAGCAGCACCCCCAGCACCAGCGCGTAGGCGATTCCGGCCGCTCCGCCGTGCTGCACCGCAAACAGCGCCGCCTGCACGCACACTGCCGCCCGGGGTCCCAGCGGCTGCAGCAGCCCCTGCACCGCGCCCCGGAACACCAGTTCCTCAGCCAGCGGAGCCGCCGCGCAGTGCAGCGCAAAACTCTGCCCGGCTGCGCTCAACGGCAGGGCGGCACAGACGGCCGCCAGCGCCCGTCCCGCCAGCAGGTACGCCAGCGCACAGCCAAAGGCCGCCAGCAGGGCTGCCGTCCGATTTTGTGGTCTGTGCATGGCTCTGCCTCCCTTCTGTCTGGCCTATCTTATCACAGCAGCGGTCGAACGCGCAAGTATTTTGCGTTCTGCCGCACCAAATGTTGCCCAACCAATTGACTTTGCCCGTCGGGTTCTGGTATAATGCTTTCCGACGTTTTTGTTGAAAACGTTGTCTAACAGATTTTACCGGAAATCCGGAGGTATTTTATGATCCGCATTCTCACCGATTCTGCGTCCGACATCCTGCCCGCCGAGGCAGAACAGCTGGGCGTGACCGTGATCCCCCTGAACGTGACGCTAGAGGACGGCACCGTGCTGCGTGACGGCATCGACAAGACCCCCAGCGAATACTACGCCCTTTTAAAGGAGTGTCACAAGCTGCCCACCACCAGCCAGCCCAGCCCGGAGCTGTTCGAGCGGTTCTATCAGGACGCCGCCGCTGCCGGGGACGAGGTGCTGGGCATCTTCCTGTCCCATGAGCTGTCCGGCACCTGGCAGTGCGCCAGACTGGCCGCTGACCTTGTCAACGTGGACAACGTGCTGTTCGTGGACAGCGCCAACGTCTGCCTGGGCGAAGGGCTGCTGGTACGGCTGGCTGTGCAGCTGCGCGCCGCCGGTAAGACGCTGGTGCAGATCGCCACCGACCTGGAGCACGCCAAGGAGCACCTGCATCTGGTTGCCGCCATCGACGACCTGAAGTACCTGCGCAAGGGCGGCCGCCTGCCCGCCGCTGTGGCCGTGGCCGGCGGCATGCTGGGCATCAAGCCGCTCATCACCATCAAGGAAGGCAAGGTAGCCATGGCCGGCAAGGCACGCGGCCTGCCCGGTGCCTACGTTGCGCTGTTCAAAAAGGTAGAAGAGCTGGGCGGCATCAGCGCCGCCGTGCCTGCGCTGGCCGGTTATACGCTGTCTGCCCGCGAGGTGCAGCCCATCCAGACCTACCTGCAGGACAACCTGCAGTGTGCCGAGCCGCTGGTGCGGCAGATCGGCTGCGTCATCGGCACCCACGCCGGTCCCGGTGCCTTTGGTCTGGCCTTCTTTGATCAGGGACTGGAACTGTAAGCATCCTGAAACGCGAGACAGGCTTCCTCGAAAGGAAGCCTGTCTCTTTTTTATTCCAATCAGCAGTCAATCCAGATGGTGCCGCTTGCAGAAGCGCTTGCTCACGGCGTACATGGCCACCCACAGGCCCACGGCCAGCACAAGATAGAGCGGATTCTTCATGGAGCTCACCAGCGACTGACCGAACACCGCCATCATGGCCACCATCACGCCCTTGCCCAGCAGCATCGTGATGAGATAACGCTTCTCGTCAAAGTCCGAGATGCCGAAGGCCAGATGCATGAAGGAGCTGGGCGCAAAGGGCAGCAGCATGAGCATGAACAGCGACGACGTGTCGAAGTGGTTGACCCACTGCTGGGCTTTTTCCAGCTTGGGCCAGCGGCCGGCGATCTTCCAGAAACAGCGCTTGACGATGCGCCGCCAGAGCAGGAACATGAGGGTTCCGCCCAGCGCCACCCCGATCCAGCTGTACAAAAAGCCCAGGATGCCGCCGTGGGCTCCCACGTTCAGGGCCACGATGGCAATGAGCGGCAGCGGTGGAAAGAACGACTCCACCACGGCCAGCGTGATGGGGGCCAGCGGCCCCAGATCACCAAAGCGGTCCAGCAGTGTCTGCCAGTATTCCAGCGTGCCCAGCTGATGGGCCCACTGCAGCAACGTATGTTCCATTTGCGTTTTCCCAGTCCCTTCTGTTCCAAGCGGCGGCCGCACAGCCGCCTGCTGATAGTATATCCCGTTTGTATGACAGAGCCATGAACAGACCGTAGCAGTTCTGTATGCACGACCCTCTGCCCTATAAAACGAAACGGAACAGGAACTTCCTGCAAAAGAAAAAGAATTCTGTATTCTTGTCAGTTCTCCGCGGACTTTTCGGCGCGGTTCTTCAGCCGCTCCAGCTGGGCTGCGCGCTGCTTGTTCCAGCGGGCAAGCAGGGCCTCATCCGGCAGCTGCAGGCAGCGGGCAAAGCTCCAGTGCAGCCCGTCGCGGCGGGCCAGCTTGTAGCGCTGGAACACGCCGCCGCTCACGGCATTGCCGGAACCGGCACAGTGCGGGCACTGGCTCAGGGTGTACCAGCTGTTGCTGCCCTTTTTCAGCCAGACGTCGTCCGGGGTCAGGGCGGTGCCGCACTCCGGGCAGTTCATCGTGTAGATCTTGGGGTCGGTGCGCCAGGCGTACTGCTCCACATAGCCGTGGAACACCTCAAAATCACGGTATTCGCCGGGGGCCGGGCACAGGCTGGCCTGCAGGCTCTCGTCCTCGGTGGGGTAAGCGGCAAGACCGGCCCGCAGGTCCAGCAGACGGCAGACATCGGCGGTGTACAGCGTGTCGGACAGCGCATCGTGGAACTGCCGTTCCATGGGGATGCCCATCCGGGTCACGACGCTTTCCAGCGTCATGCCCTCGCCCTCCTTGCGGGGGTGCTCCCGCAGGAACACCTGCTGCAGGTCGTACCACACGGTGGGGCGGCTCTCGTCGATATTACACAGAAACAGGTTCTGCTTGAGCACCGGCACGTCATCCATGCCCCACTCGGCAAACTCGGCATCCGGGCCGCACCACTGCATGAAGCGGCGCAGGCCCTGCACGATGGGTTCGCCCTTGTCCAGGTCGGCCTGGGTCAGGCCGGTGACCTTGGCGATGTGGTGCTGCAACTTGCGGAAGATGCGGGGACGCAGATGGATGGAAAAGGTGTCCAGCACGTTGGCATCCTCGTCGATCTTCACGGCACCGATCTCCACGATCTCGCCCCGGAAGGTCTGCTGCACCCCGTGATAATTAAAGGTGTAGGGCTGGTAGCCGATGTTCCATTCCAGATCAAATAAAACCAGATTGCGCGGCATTGTTTTTTATTCCTCTCGTAAAATAAACTTCTCCACAGCTTCGGCCACGCCGTCGTGGTTGTTGTCGGCGGCGGTCACATAGACGGCGGCGTCCTTGACCGGCTGCTCGGCGTTCTGCATGGCCACGCCCACGCCCGCATAGGCGATCATGGAGCAGTCGTTCAGGCCGTCGCCGCAGGCCATCAGGTTATCGCGGGTCAGGCCCATGCGCTCCAGCAGGGCGGCTAGGCTGCTGTCCTTGGCTACGCCCAGGGGCACGGCCTCGATGAAGAACGGGCTGGAGGGGTACAGGTCGGCCCGGCCCGCAAACTGCTCCCGGCCTGCGGCACACACGGCGTCGCGGCGGGCGGGGTCCAGCGGGATGAGCAGCTTGCAGACGGGGTAGTCCACATAAGAAGCCAGGTCATCCACATGGATCATGGGCAGCTTGGTGGTAAAGGTCTCCTTGGCGGCCCAGGGGTCCGTCTCCCGCTCGCAGACGATGCCCTCACTGCTGTAGGTCAGGATGGCCACATCCTGCGCGGCGGCAAAGGCGCACAGCTCCGGGACCAGCGCGGGGTCCAGCGTTTTTTCCACCAGCGTTTCGCCGGTGCGGCAGTCCACGATCTTGCCGCCGTTGTAGGACAGGATGCAGCCGCCCTTTTTGTCCAGCCCCAGGTCTTTGGCCAGCGGGGTGATGCCGGCAGTGGGCCGGCCGGAGGCCAGCACCACGGTCACGCCGCGTTCAATGGCCGCATCCAGCGCGGCGCGGGTGCGGGGTGTCACTTCCTTCTGGTCGTTGGTCAGGGTCCCGTCCAGATCCAGGGCCAGCACTTTGATCTCAGCCATATTGTTATCCTCTTTCTGTTCAAAGGTGATCGCATTTCACCCCCTTATTGTACAATGAAACGCCCTCTTCTTTCAACCCTTGCGCAAATGTTTGTGGAAAAACCGGTCCTCCGCGGCCGGAACGCGCGGATTTTACCGGATTTTGCGGCTTTTTTACCGTCCGGGCGGCCCCGCCCCACAGGTTTTACCAAAGCTTTGCACGGGGCTGGTTTCGGCCCGGGGCAGAAATGCGCTACAATAAAGCCGTTCCCGGATGATAAAAAACAAAGGCCTGAGGTCAGGCCGGATCAAGAGAGAGGATATTGCAATGAAGAACGAAAAGATCTCCCGCCGCAGCTTTCTGAAGGCCAGCGCTGTGGCTTCTGCCCTGGGTGTCATGGCCGCCGCTCCCGCCGCCCACGCTGCCGGTGCCGACGAGGCTGCCGCTCAGATCGAGGAAGAGAACTGCCTGCTGAAGAAACCCAAATACATCTTCCTGTTCATCGGCGACGGCATGGGCACCGCCCAGATCCAGTCCGCCCGCTTCTACAAGGGCACCGTGGACAACAACGGCGCTGTGACCGAGGCCGACCTGAGCTTCACCAGCTTCCCCCATGTGGGCAGCGTGACCACCTACGACAGCACCTCCTTCTGCCCGGACTCCGCTTCCACGGCCACTTCCATTGCCACCGGCCACAAGACCGAGAGCGGCGTCATCAATATGTGCCCCTGGACCCGCGATGTGCCCTATGAGACCATTGCCGAGAAGCTGCACGCCCAGAAAGGCTACAAGGTGGGCGTGGTATCCACTGTGAACATCGACCACGCCACCCCTGCTGCCTTCTATGCACACCAGAACAGCCGCCGCAACTACTACGAGATCGGCGTGGAACTGGCCAACTCCGGCTTTGAGTACTTTGCCGGCGGCGAGTTCCAGAAGGTGAACGGCAGCGGCAATGTTCCCAACAACCACGAAGTGGCTGCTCAGGCCGGTTATAACGTGGTCACCACCCAGGCTGCTGCCGCTGCCCTGACCGCCGGTGCCGACAAGACCCTGATCATTGCCGAGAATCTGGCCGACGGCAAGGCCATGAACTACGCCATGGACGCCGCTGGCGGCGAGTGGCAGCTGACCGACTATGTGAAGAAGGGCATCGAGCTGCTGGACAACCGCAAGGGCTTCTTCCTGATGACCGAGTCCGGCAAGATCGACTGGGCCTGCCACGCCAACGATGCCGCCGCTTCCATCCACGATGTGCTGGAGATGAGCAACGCCGTACAGGCTGCTGTGGACTTCTACAACGCCCACCCCAACGAGACCCTGATCCTGGTCACCGCCGACCACGAGACCGGCGGCCTGGCCATCGGCTACAAGACCACCAACTACGACACCTTCCTCACCAACCTGACCCACCAGAAAATGTCCTACGCCAAGTTCGACACCGACTATGTGCAGAACTACATCGCCAATAAGACCCCCTTTGAGACGGCCATGCAGGATGTGAAGGCAGCCTTCGGCCTGACCCTGCCCACCGACCCGGATGCCGCCAGCGCCGGCAAGCTGCAGCTGACCGACTATGAGGTGCAGAACCTGCGCACCGCCTACGACCGCACCCTGGAAGTGGGCTCTGCCAGCCAGAAGGACATGACCCAGCAGGATTATGAACTGTACGGCACCTACATTCCCTTCAGCATGGCCATCTGCCACACCATCAACCACAAGTCCGGCATGGACCACACCACCTATGCCCACACCGGTGCCATGGTCAACCTGTACGCCATGGGCGTCGGTGCCGAGAAGTTCGGCGGCGTGTACGACAACACCGAGGTCTTCCACAAGCTGGCTGAGCTGACCAGCGTGCAGTGATCACTTCATCCAAAAAGCCCCGCTCTGTGTCGCACAGAGCGGGGCTTTGCTGCGTATTGGGAAACGGGATCAGGAGACCACGGCGTTGGTTTTCAGCCACTCCATCACAGCCGTCTGCAGGGCGGTCTGATGGACGAAGTTGTCGCCGTAGGAGCTGCCGGAGTAGGAAGCGGCAGCGGCATCCAGCTGCTCCTGGGTGGGCTCGATGCCCTGGCTCTCGGCAATGGCCTGATACAGCAGGTCCTGTTTGGCCAGGTGAGTGATCACGCTGTCCGAAGCGCCCAGCATGGCGTTGGCGTCGGTATAGCCCTGTGCCTGGGCGATGGTGTCCAGATCGCTGCTGTAGTAGCTGGCCAGCTGGTAGTAGTAATTCAGGAACATGCAGGCGTAGTAGCCGGGCACCTCGCTGGGCAGATCCTTAAAGGCGGCGTTATCCAGCAGGCTGTCCATGATGGCATCCTCCAGATTCTGGTCATACAGCGCATCGGAGAAGTAGGTGCGCAGTGCCTCCACGGTGTGCACGTCGTCGCCGGTGCCGAAGGTGCTGTCCACCCACTCGTCGGTCAGCTCCGGCGTCACCGGCTCGGAGATGGAGTTCACGGTCACGCGGAACACGGCCTCCTTGCCGCTGAGCTCAACGGTGTTACCGTCGGAGTCGGTGGAGGCGTCGTAGCCGTCGGGGAAGGTGACGGTCACATCAAAGGTGTCGCCGGTGTTGTGGCCGACGATCTGGTCCTCAAAGCCGGTGATGAAGCTGCCGCTGCCCAGCGTGAGGTCGTAGCCCTGGTAGGTGCCGCCGTTGAACGCCACACCGTCCACGGTGCCGGAATAATCAATGTTCACGACGTCGCCGTTCTGCGCGGCGCGGTCGGTCACGGCCTGGGTGGTGCTGTACTGGCTCAGCAGGCTGTCGATGCGGGCCTGGACGTCCGAGTCGCTGGGGGTGACGTCTGCCTTCTTGATGGGCAGAGCGGCCACATTGTCCGGCAGGGTGACATAGTCCTGTGCAGTGATGCCGGTGCGGTAACCATTTGCGTCCAGACCGTCGCTGTAGGTGAAATTCTGGTAGTCAAAGCTGTCCACCGTGCCGTACTCCGAGACGGCAGGAGCGGAAGAAGCCGCACTGGAAGAAGCGGCCGCAGAAGATGCGGACGAAGCACTCTGCTTTTTGGTCAGCGTGAAGATGGCAAAGATCACGCACAGGGCGGCGGCTGCCGCACACAGCACGCAGAGCAGGGTTTTGGTTGAATGTTTCAAGAATAGACCTCCTAAATAAAAAGACCGTTTGCACGGCCGGATCGGATCGTGTGCTTTCCTATTATATCGGATAAAACGCCAAAAGGAAAGTTTTTTGCCAAATTTCCACAAATCCGGTCCGCCGCAGCGCCGCACTTTTGCCCGCCTGCCCCCTGCAAAAGGTGCAAAACCGGTGGAAATGCCCCGGCGGTTCTGCTACAATAAAATTATGTGACCTGAACCGTTTCCCTCTCAGGGGGAGCCTGATAAAAATGGAGGAAAAACCCATGGATTACAACAAAGCCGCTCTGGAAATGCACGAGAGCCACAAGGGCAAGGTGGGCATCGTGAGTAAGGTGGAGGTCGCCACCCGCGATGACCTGTCCACCGCTTACACCCCCGGCGTGGCCGAGCCCTGCCGCAAGATCAAGGCAAACCCGGAGGATGTGTACAAGTACACCTTCAAAGGCAACATGGTGGCCGTTGTCTCCAACGGTACTGCCGTGCTGGGCCTGGGCGACATCGGCCCGGAGGCCGGCCTGCCGGTCATGGAAGGCAAGGCTGTGCTGTTCAAGGAGTTCGGCGGGGTGGATGCCTTCCCCATCTGCATCAACGCCCACAGTGCCGAAGAAGTGATCGCAGCCTGCAAGGCCATTGCGCCTACCTTCGGCGGCATCAATCTGGAGGATATCAAGAGCCCCGAGTGCTTTGAGATCGAGCAGACGCTGGAAAAAGAGCTGGACATCCCTGTGTTCCACGATGACCAGCACGGTACCGCCATCGTGGTCACCGCTGCCCTCATCAACGCCTTGCGCGTGGTGGGCAAGAAGATGGAAGATGTGCACATCGTGCTGAACGGCCCCGGCGCCGCCGGTACGGCCATCATCAAGATGCTTATGACCGCCGGTGCAACGGACATCATCGCCGTGGATCAGTTCGGCACCCTGTACAAGGGCTGCAACAGCGCCGAGGCCCACAAGAACTGGCTGGGTGAGGTGACGAATCCCCGTCAGGTCAAGGGCGGCTTGAAGGAGGCACTGGAAGGTGCCGATGTGTTCATCGGCGTGTCCAAGCCCGGCATCCTGACCACCGAGCTGTGCAGGACCATGAACAAGGACGCCATCGTCTTTGCCATGGCCAACCCCACCCCGGAGATCATGCCGGACGAGGCCAAGGCTGGCGGCGTGCGGGTGATGGCCACCGGCCGCAGCGACTTCCCGAATCAGGTCAACAATGTGCTGTGCTTCCCCGGCCTGTTCAAGGGTGCCCTGAGCGTGCGTGCCCGCGACATCAACGACCAGATGAAGCTGGCTGCCGCCTACGCTATCGCGGACCTCATCACCGACGATGACCGCAGCGAGGAGAACATCATCCCCGGTGCCTTCGACCCCCGTGTGGCCCAGGCTGTGGCCGACGCTGTGGCCCAGGCTGCCCGGGACACTGGCGTGGCCCGCCTGTAACCGGAGGAACTGCCCATGAGAACGATTTCTGCACAGGAGATCACCGATACCGTTGCACGGCTGTGCATCGAGGCCAACACCCGCCTGCCGCAGGATGTGCAGGCCGCACTGGACAAGGCCCGGCAGGAAGAGCCCTGGCCGCTGGCCAGGAACACCCTCGACCTGCTGTGGTCGAACCTGAGCGCCGCCAAAGAGAAGGACCTGCCCATCTGTCAGGATACCGGCATGGCCTGCGTGTTCGTGGAGCTGGGCACCGATGTGCACATTGACGGCAGCTTTGAAACCGCCATCCATGAGGGCGTGCGCCGGGGCTACACCGACGGTTATCTGCGCAAGAGCATCGTGGCCGACCCGCTGCGCCGGGGCAACACCGGCGACAACACCCCCGCCGCCATCACGGTGCATCTGGTGGACGGCGAGGGCTGCCGCATCACGGTGGCCCCCAAGGGCTTTGGCAGCGAGAACATGAGCCGCATCCAGATGCTCAAACCCGCCGACGGCGTGGAGGGCTTCAAGAAGTTCGTGGTGGAGACCGTGAAGCTGGCCGGTTCCAACCCCTGCCCGCCCATCGTGCTGGGCATCGGCGTGGGCGGCAGCTTTGATAAGGTAGCGTATCTGGCCAAAAAGGCCCTGCTGCGCCCGCTGGACGTACCCAACCCCGACCCCTACTACGCACAGCTGGAACAGGAACTGCTCACCGCCATCAACGGCTTGGGCATCGGGCCCCAGGGCTTTGGCGGCCGGACCACCTGCCTTGGCCTTGCCATTGAGCAGATGCCCACCCATGTGGCGGGCCTGCCGGTGGCCGTGAACGTTTCCTGCCACGTCACCCGCCGCGCCAGCGCGGAACTGTAAGGAGGGAGAAGCATGGAATACAGACTGACCACTCCCTGCACCGCGCAGGACCTTGCCCCGCTGAAGGCGGGCGACACCGTGCTGCTGTCCGGTGTGGTGTACACCGCCCGCGATCAGGCCCACAAGCGGATGATCGAGGCGCTGGACAAGGGCGAAGCGCTGCCTTTTGACCTGACCGGCAGCGCCATTTACTACGTCGGCCCCACCCCGGAGCGTCCGGGTGAGATCATCGGCTCGGCCGGGCCCACCACCAGCGGCCGCATGGACGCCATGAGCCCCCGCCTGCTGGATCTGGGCAACAAGATCATGATCGGCAAGGGCAAGCGGGACGCCGCCGTCAAGGAAGCCGTGGTGCGCAACGGGGCCGTGTATCTGGCGGCTCTCGGCGGTGCCGGTGCCCTGATGGCAAAAAGTGTCGAGACGCTGGAGGTCATCGCCTGGCCGGACCTGGGCTGTGAGGCGGTGCGCCGCCTGACCGTGCGGGATATGCCCCTGACCGTGATCCTGGACGCCCACGGCGGCGACCTGTACCAGTCCGGCCCGGCGGCGTATCTGGAAAGCGAAAACTAACGGGGTTTTGTCCCCTTTGCACAAAACAAAACCGGCCTGGAATTGGCAAACCCGCTGTTTTGTGCAGAAGAAAGTTGGTTTGTTTGCACAAACTTCCTGTGAATTGCTTGCATCAACGGCAAAAGTGTGATATCCTGTAACATACAAACCGTGGTGCTTTGCATCCCGGCAGAGAACTTCCCGCCGTGGGGCGGGGCAAGGCAGGAGGCAAACAAACCATGCAGATCCACCAATCCGCAGAAGATTATCTTGAAACGATCCTGATGCTGACCCAGCGCATGGGCAAGGTGCGCTCCATTGACGTGGTCAATGAGCTGGGCTTTACCAAGGCGAGCGTGAGCATCGCCATGAAAAAGCTGCGGGAAAACGGCTATATCGCGGTGGACGGCGAAGGCAACCTGACCCTGTTGGAGCCGGGCCGTGAGATCGCAGAACGCATCTACAGCCGCCATCGTCTGCTCACCCACTTCTTTATGCAGCTGGGCGTGGACGAAAAGACCGCCGCTGAGGATGCCTGCAAGGCAGAGCACATCCTCAGCGAGCAGACGCTGGAAAAGATCCGCGAAAGCGCCCTGCGCAACGACGCCGCCCATCCGCAGGCAAAGTGATATGATTCCAAGAGACACCGGAACGCCGAAAGACGTTCCGGTGTCTTTTTTTGTATGAAATTTTCGGTTTGTGTTGCATATCTGTTACGGATTTGGTACAATAAATCTGTGCGGAAAAGGAACGTTGGAAGAACGGAAAAGGGTCGGGACGGCGCAAAGCCGCCCTAGGGTAAAGGAGAGCGTTGCGGCATGGATGCGATTGCCCATACTCAGGTCAGTGCGGTCTGTCTGGTCACGCTGGCGGTCTTGCTGCGGGCGCAGCAGAAAATGCGGGATAAAAGCCTGCCCGGGCGGCTGTTCACGGCGCTGCTGTGGTTTGCCGGGGCGCTGACGATCGTAGACTATGGCAGTGCGCTGGCGCAGCTGGGCGCGTGGCAGGAGTTGGGCATCCCCCTGACCTACCGGCTGAACGCCGGGGGCAGTATTCTGTTTTATCTGCTGGCGGCGTGTTGCTGCTTGCTGGTGTTTTTGTATGTAGAGGCAGAGCTGGGGCGTACATGGATGGAGGACGGTCGCAAGCTGGCGCTCAGCGCCGCACCAGTGGCGTTGCTTTTGCTGGCGCTGCTGACAGCGCGGGACGAAAACGGCTTCTGCTATCTGAACGCAGAAGGGCTGCGGGGCAGCACCCTGTTCTGGGGGGCGAAGCTGGTGGGGCTTGCCTATCTGGCAGCGGCCTTTCTCCGTTGCAGCTGGACGCTGAGCAACTGGAAGCAGGAAACACCCAAAGAGGAACTGAAAACCCTGCTGCTGCTCGCGCTTGCGCCGGCGGCAGGCTTTTTGCTGCAAGGCTGGCTGCCCGGGCGCGGGCTGCTGTGCTGCGGCATTACGCTGGGGCTGGTGTGCGTGTATGTGCTGGTGTTGCAGACCAAGTTCACGGTGGACACCCTGACCGGCGTCAGCAACCGCATCGTGGCGCTGCGGTATCTGGAAAGCGAACTGCCCTACTACCGCCGTCACCCCAACCGCTCGCTGCACTTCCTCATGATGGACATGGATCACTTCAAGCACATCAACGATGAATACGGCCACCTGGAGGGGGACGCTGCGCTGGTGCTGCTGGCGGGCATCCTGAAAAAGGTGTGCGCCAACTACAACGGCGTGCTGGCGCGCTACGGCGGCGATGAATTCTGCATCGCCTGCGGCTGCAACAGCGTGGAGGTGCGCACCCTGATCGCCTCCATCCAGCGGGAGCTGGACGCCGCCAACGCCGCCTCCGGCAAGCCCTACCAGATCGAGATCAGCATCGGCTGCGCCCGCCTTGAGCCGGACATTGCCACCGTGCACGACCTGATCGATAAAGCCGATCAGGAGATGTACCACCTTAAGACCCGCAAGCGCGGCACAGCCCCCGCAGAAAAACAGGGCTGAACGGTTGTGAACTTACTATAACACGATAAATGCCGTTTGCCTTTACGGCCTTTCCCGTGAAAAATGCAATACCGGAGCGTCCGCAGACGCTCCGGTATTGCTCTATATAACAATAATTTTTCCGCTGAAGATGGCCAAAGCAAAGCGGAGGCCATTCAAAATCGTCCCGCCCGCGCTTTCTAAACGTTTTTTACCCTTCTGCCCTTGCATCCCGGGGTGGAACGCGGTATTCTTATAGAATAGACCGGAACCGCGACAGCACAGGGGAGGGAGACTACATGGACGCACAGGAGATCCGCACATTGCTGGGCAAAAGCATCTTTGAGCGGGCGCAGAAGTACCGCAAGCGTATCCTGCAAAGCAGCTGCACCACCAACGAGGACGGGGTGCGGCACCTGACAGCGCTGGTGCAGGGCAGCGGGCCGGACTGCTATTATACGCAGGTCTGGCTGCGGGAAAACGGCAGCTTTGTCAGTGCCTCCTGCGACTGCCCCTATAACCAGAACGGCGACGGCACCTACTGCAAGCATATCGGTGCGCTGCTATTACAGGACGCGGAAAAGAACCCGCCTGCCCCGGAAAAAAAGCCGGAGAGCATCCCCGGGGTGCAGCGGGGCGTGGCAGGCTTGAGCACCGAGCCCCGCAAGGACAGTTACAGCGCCGGGCTGGATATGCTGTTCGGCCGCAAGTGGCGGGGCGAGGAGCCAGAGACCGACTATGAGGCCCAGCTGCTGCTGAAGCGCTACCAGCGGGAGGATGCGCAGCCCCAGCCCCAGAACGCCGCCCAGCGTACAGGCTTTGCTCTGCTGGAACCGGAGCTTACGCCGCACAATGGCCGTATCTGGCTGCGACTGCGGGTCTCGGATGGCATCGGCGGGCGGCAGTATCTGGTAAAAAGCATCCCGCAGTTTCTGGATGCGATCGAGCGGGGCGAAAGCGTCAGCTACGGGAAATCGCTGGCCTTTGTGCACCGGTGGGACGCCTTTGCCCCGGATGCACAGCAGCTGCTGCGGCTGCTGCGCCGTCAGGTGAGCGCCCGGCAGGCGTTTGAAGCCGAGGGTACCATGCGCTCCGGCTGGGACAAAGGCCCGGCGGGCGGTCTGCCGTTGACCGGCGAGGGACTGGATGCCCTTGTGGAGCTTTACGCTGCCGAGGGCGTTGTGGGCGGCTATACCCTTAAAGAGGGGCTGCCGGTCATCAGCCTGAAGGTGGAGCGCCGCAAGGGCGGCGTGCAGCTGAGCTGTACCCCGGTGCTCCGCGGGGTGCAGGGGCTGGACTATGCCTATCTGCTGGGCGAAAGCACCCTCTGGCGGATGCAGCGGGAGGAATGCCGCCGGGTTTTGCCGGTACTGGACACCTTTGGTGGGCGCAGTTTGTTCTTTACCAGCGCAGACGCCGCCGCCTTTTGCAGCTATGTGCTGCCGGAATTGGGCAACCGGGTCAACATCGTGGACCCCGACCGGCTGCTGCTGAACCAGATCCCGCTGGAACCGGTGGTGCAGTTTTATCTGGATGCCGACCGGGGGCTTACCGTCACGGCGTACCCGGTCTTTCTGTACGGAGAGGACAGGGTGGCCCCCGGCGAGCCGGTGCCGCCCGACCTTTTGCGGGATGCCCGCACCGAGAACCGGGCAAAGCGCCTGCTGGAAACCTATCTGGAACCCGAGACCGGCAAGCCGGGGCATTACAGCATTTCCGGGGAGGAGGCACTTTTCCAGCTGCTGGAAGAGGGCATTCCCGCCCTGCTGGCCATGGGCGAGGTGTACCAGACCGATGCTTTCCGCAACTTACAAGCCGCCCCGCCTAAAATCTCGGTGGGGGTGTCGGTGCACGGCAGCGTGCTGGATTTGGAGGTGGACACCGGCGCGTTCCCGGTGGAGGAACTGCGGGAACTTTTGCAGTCCCTGCACCAGAAAAAACGCTACCACCGCCTGCGGGACGGCAGTCTGCTGCGGCTGGATGACAGTCTGGAAGGGCTGGACGAGCTTAACGACACGCTGGAGCTTTCCGGCGCAAAGCTGAAGGACGGCCACGCCGCTCTGCCGCTCTACCGCGCCCCCACGCTGGACTGGGCGCTTTCGGGGCAGAACGGTCTGCGGTTCGACCGGGACGATGCTTTCCGGCGCATCAGCCGCAGCTTCCACGCCGTGCGGGACAGCGAGTATACCCCGCCGCTCTCCCTGCAAAAGACCCTGCGCAAATACCAGCGGGATGGCTACCGCTGGCTGCGCACACTGGATGGCTACGGCATGGGCGGCATTCTGGCCGATGATATGGGTCTGGGCAAGACCGTGCAGGTGCTCAGCTACCTGCTGGCCATGAAGGAGGGCGGGCAGCGGCTGCCCAGCCTTATCGTCTGCCCGGCGTCGCTGGTGCTGAACTGGCAGGAGGAATGCCAGAAGTTCACCCCGCAGCTGCAAAGTGTTGCCATGGACGGCGATGCCGCCCACCGTGCCGCGCTGGTCGATGGGTGGGCGCAGGCAGATCTCGTCATCACCAGCTACGATTTGCTGCGCCGGGACGAAAAGCTGTATGCCGGGCAAAGCTTCTACGCCTGCATTCTGGACGAAGCGCAGGCCATCAAAAACCACACCACCCAGAAATACAAGGCGGTGTGCCGGGTGAACAGCCGGGTGCGCTTTGCCCTGACCGGCACCCCGGTGGAAAACCGCTTGGGCGAACTGTGGAGCATCTTCTCCTTTTTGATGCCGGGGTATCTGCCCCCCTACAAGACCTTTTGCGCCCGGTTTGAAAAGCCCATCGTGCAGGACGAGGATGCCAACGCCGTGCGGCGGCTGAACCAGTTCACCGGCCCCTTCATCCTGCGGCGCATGAAGTCCGAGGTGCTGCGGGAGCTGCCGCCCAAAACAGAGAATGTGCGCCGCGTTGAGTTGGAGACCGAGCAGCGCAAGCTGTATCTGGCAGCGGTGGTGGACGCCCGGGAAAAGCTGCGGGCGGCAAAGCCGGAGGACAAGATGACCGTGTTTGCCGTGCTGATGCAGCTGCGGGAGATCTGCTGCGACCCCCGTCTTGTGGCGGACAACTGGACCGGCAGCAGCGCCAAGCTGGAGGCCTGTCTGGAGCTTGTCACCGAGGCAGTGGCGGGCGGACACCGCATTCTGCTGTTCAGCCAGTTCACCTCCATGCTGGAACTGCTGGCAAAGCGGCTGGACGAAGCCGGGGTGAGCCACTTCACCCTGCAAGGCTCTACCCCGAAGCCGGTGCGTGCCGAGCAGGTGCGCCGGTTCAATCAGGGCGAGGCAGACGTCTTTCTCATCTCGCTGCGGGCGGGCGGCACGGGCCTCAACCTGACCGCCGCCGATATCGTCATCCACTACGACCCGTGGTGGAACCTTGCCGCGCAGAATCAGGCCACCGACCGCGCCTACCGCATCGGTCAGCGCAACCCGGTGCAGGTGTATCGGCTGATCGCGCAGGACACTATTGAGGAAAAGATCGTGGAGCTGCAACAGGCCAAGCAGTCGCTGGCCGACACCGTTACCGGTGGGGCAGACGGCGCGATTTTGTCTATGAACCCCGAACAGCTGTTGCAGCTGCTGGGAGAAGAAGCATAAAGGAGTGTATCCATTATGAAAGTTTGGGATCTGCATTGCGATACCCTGTACGAACTGCGCCGCGCCGAAAAGGCGGGCGCACCCAAAAGCTTTTTGCACAACGACCTGCATATCGACCTTGAAAAATTGCAGCAGGGGGATTATCTGCTGCAATGCTTTGCGGCCTATGTGGATCTGGCCGACCCCGCTCCCGGGGCCGACCCGCTGGTAAGCGTGCTGGAGGAGATCGACATCTTCAAGCGGCTCATGGCGGCTTACCCGGAAAAGATCGCCCCGGTGTACACCGCTGCCGACCTTGAGCGCAACCGCGCCGAGGGCAAGTTCAGCGCCATGCTGACGGTGGAAGAGGGCGGCTGCTGCAAGGGCAGTCTGGGCGTGCTGCGGCGGCTGCAGGAGCTGGGCGTGCGCATGATGACCCTGACATGGAACTATCCCAACGAACTGGCAGCCCCCAACGCAAACCCCGGCGGGCCGCTGGTGGCCAATACCGAGACAGGCCTGACCGAGCGGGGCTTTGCCTTTTTGGAGGAGATGGAAAAGCTGCACATCACCGCAGACGTGAGCCACCTTTCCGATAAGGGCTTCTGGGACATTGCAAATCACAGCACCCGCCCCTTTGCGGCAAGCCACTCCAACTGCCGTGCCCTGTCACCCCACAACCGCAACCTGACCGATGAGATGATCCGCGCATTGGCAGAAAAGGGCGGCATTGCGGGGCTGAATTACTGCGCTTCCTTTGTGGACGCAGACTCGGCACACCCGAAACTCTGCCGCAGCACGGTGGAACGGCTGGCAAAGCACGCCGCACACTTCAAGCAGGTAGGCGGCATTGAGGTCATCAGCCTTGGCAGCGACTTTGACGGCATCGGCGGTCAGCATGAGTTGGAAACGGCGGCAGATATGCCGCTGCTGGCCGAGGCACTGCGCCGCGAGGGCTTTACCGAGGATGAGGTAGAGGCCATCTACTGGCGCAACGCATACCGCTTCTTTAAAAACAATTTGTAATAATAACTTCTAAAATTGCAAAAAGTGCCCGGAGATGCCCTGCTGTGTGCGGGTATCCCGGG
>ENA-UESS01000375-UESS01000375.1-human-gut-metagenome-genome-assembly--contig:-NODE-375-length-19222-cov-28.383703_pt1 | contig 19222 bp, 15 predicted proteins | sample MGYA00243004_ERZ508005 | MGnify/ENA primary metagenome ERZ508005 (study PRJEB26167, sample SAMN06115471) | human gut metagenome | host: Homo sapiens | place: China:Guizhou | collected 2016-06-29...
CAGTCGCCCATGGCAATGCGCTTCAGGCCCTCTTCGCCGCAGTCGCGGTCCAGGATGAAGCAGGAGCTCACCAGATGCGCGCCTTTCTTGGTCTTGACCAGCTGCAGAGCGGGGCGGATGGTATCAGCGGTGGAGTAGGTAGCGCCGCCCAGCAGGCAGTCGGCCTTGCCCATCTTGACCAGCATGGTGCCGAAGTAGTTGGACTTCTTCAGCAGTGCGGTGCACTCCTCAGCGGTCTGCTTGCCCTTGCGCAGCTCGACCATGGTGTTGACCATCTCATCGAAGCCTGCGTAGTTCTCAGGATCGATGATCTCGGCAGCGGAAATATCATAGTTGCCAGCAGCAGCGGCAGCCTTGCACTCTGCCTCATTGCCGACCATAACCACTTTCAGCACGCCCTCAGCCAGCAGCTTGCTTGCGGCCTCCAGGATGCGGGGGTCATTGCCCTCGGTAAAAACGATCGTCTTGGGGTTTGCCTTCAGCTGGGCTACCAGGGGTGCAAACATATCAGCCATTGTTGATTACCTCCGAAATTACTTTGCAATTATTCCCGGGCATCACAGATATGCCCTTCTTTTTTATTCTAGCACAGAGTCAGAAAACTTCAAGACAAATCTTGAATTTTGTGGTATATTTTAAGGAAGAAATCGTGCGATGATTTGTTAAGAAAATGTCATTTAGTTTGTGAGAGGATACCGAGCTTATGGATTGGGAAACACTGAAAACCGACTGTCTCGCCTGCCAGCGCTGTCCGCTGCACACCACCCGGCATAACGTGGTGTTTGGGCAGGGTGTGGAGAATGCCGAGGTGCTCTTCGTGGGCGAAGGTCCCGGCCAGAGCGAGGACGAGCAGGGCCTGCCCTTCGTGGGACGCAGCGGACAGCTGCTGGACAAATACCTCTTCGCCATCGACCTCGACCGTGCCTCCAACTGCTATATCGCCAACATCGTCAAGTGCCGCCCGCCCCAGAACCGCGACCCCCTGCCCGCCGAGAGCGAGGCCTGTATGCCCTGGCTGCGGGAGCAGTTCCGTCTGCTGCGGCCTAAAATCGTCGTCTGCCTGGGCCGTATCGCCGCCCAGCGGATGATACGCGCCGACTTTTCGGTGACGAAGGAGCACGGCACCTTTATTGAGAAGAACGGCATCCTCTTCATGGGGACGTTCCACCCCGCCGCCCTACTCCGTCAGCCCCAGAACAAGCCGGAGGCTTTCGGCGACTTTGTGGCCCTGCGGGATAAAATACACGAGGTGTGCGAGCATACCTACTGATTTGTCACCCTCCACCTCATTTTTGCATACCCTATAGCAAAAGTGAGGTGTTTGAGTATGAATGCTGCACGCAGCGATTCTGTTGATTTCTTTCTGGGGACCACCACCCCCGCCGGGTTCAAGGGCTATTTTGAGCCGCTTCGGCGGGAACCGGGGATGCAGATGTATCTCATCAAAAGCGGGCCGGGCTGCGGCAAATCGACGCTGATGAAGCGGCTGGCCGTCAAGGCCGAGCAGAAGGGGGAGCCTATCCAGCGCATCCACTGCGCCAGCGACCCCGACAGTCTGGACGGCGTCATCTTTCTCGACAAGCGCGCCGCCATCGTGGACGCCACCGCACCCCATGTCATGGAGCCGGACGCCCCGGGTGCAGAGGAGCAGGTGGTGAGCCTGTACCACACACTGGACGCCGACGCCCTCCACGCCCACGCCGACGAGGTGAAGCGGCTCTTCGCCCAGAACACTGCCCTGCGCAGCCGGGCCGCGCGGTATATCGCATCTGCCGGGAGCCTGCTGCTGGACAGCCGTCGGGCTGAGGCGTGCAGTGCCAACTTCGAGAAAGTCCGCCGCTACGTCAAGCGGCTCTGCGCCCGGACTCTCCCCCGCCTGCCCGAGGGGGCCTCGGCCAGCGAAGAGCTGCGGCTGCTGTCGGCCATCACGCCGAAAGGGCCGGTCTTCTACCGCGGCACTGTACAGGCGCTGGCCGACCGGTATGTGGTCTTCCATGACGACTACGGCGCCGTCTCCCGCCTGCTTCTCGAGCTCATCCGGGCCGAGGCGCTGGCCCGGGGCTACCACATCATCACCTGCCCCTGCGCCATGCACCCCGACGACAAGATAGACCATCTCTTCATCCCGGCCCTCCGGCTGGCTTTCCTCACCGACAACCGGTGGCACCCGGTGCAGCTGCCCGGCGTGCAAGCCGTCCGGTGTACCCGTTTCGTGGACCGGGAAAATCTGGCGGGTTACCGCGCCCGTCTCCGCTTCAACGAGCGGGCGGCAGCAGAGCTTTTGGAACAGGCCTCCGACCTGATGGCACAGGCCAAAGCCTGCCACGACGAGCTGGAGACTTACTACCGCGCCGCCGTGGACTTCGGCAAGGTGGACGAAGCTGCCGCCCAGTGCGCCGGGATGCTGGGGCTGGTGTAAGATTGGTGTCCGGATTGGGACTCTCGGTCAGGCTATCCTTCGTCCAACCTCTCAGTCTCGCATTCGCAGACAAGGCCGGGTTGCGGCACCCAGCATCCGCAGCGCTTCGCTTGCGTCTTGCTGACCGCTGCCCCAACAGCTCCTCCCTGTTTCCGCCGCTGGCGGCGGTCGTCGTTGTTGCCCCTAGTAGGGGAGCCTCTGGCGAAACTGTCCACTTTGCGGGGAATGCCAAAGCCTCTCCTACCAGGAGAGATGGCACGGCGTCAGCCGTGACGGAGAGGTTGTACAAAGACGGGCCTGCCAATTATAAATATAAAAAGTCAAAAAGGAAGTGACCCGCTATGCCTGCTTTTCGCCTGCCTGTCCGCCAGCTGGTGGAATTTTTGCTCCGCACCGGCAGCATCGACAGCCGCTTTACCGGCTTCGACCGCGCCAACGAGGGCGCACGCATCCACCGCAAGCTCCAAAAGGCCGCAGGCGAAGGCTACGCCGCCGAAGTCTTCCTCTCCGGCGAACGGGAGGTGGCGGGCATCCCCTTCACCATCGAAGGTCGGGCCGACGGCATCTTCACCGACGAGGCGGGCGTGACGGTCATCGACGAGATAAAGACCACAGCCGTCCCCGCCGACGACATCGCCGAGGACATGAACCCCTGCCACTGGGCGCAGGGAATGGTCTACGGGGCGCTGTATGGCCGTCAGCAGGGGCTGGAAAAGCTGGACGTCCGGCTCACCTACTACCAAATCGACACTGACGACATCCTCCGCTTCGTGCGGCATTTCACCCTTGAAGAGCTGGAAGCGTTTTTGCAGGATCTGCTCGAGCAGTACGCCCCCTGGGCGCAGCGTCAGCTGGCGTGGAAGGAGCAGCGGGGCGTGAGCCTTTCGGCGCTGGATTTCCCCTTTCCGGCCTACCGGCCCGGGCAGAGGGCGCTGGCAGGCGAAGTCTACCGCGCCTGCACTGCCGCGCCGTCTAAAAGCGGCGTCCGGCTCTTCTGTCAGGCCCCCACCGGCATCGGCAAGACCATGAGCGTCCTCTTCCCTGCTCTGCGGGCCATCGGCACCGGCTGCGGCGAGAAGCTGTTCTACCTGACGGCCCGCAACACGACTCAGTCCGCCGCCGAGGATGCCATTGCGCGGCTGCGGGCGTCTGATCCCAAGCTGGCTCTGCGCAGCGTGACCCTGACAGCCAAGGAGAAGGTCTGCCTCCACCCGGATGCCGAGGGCCATCCCGCCTGCCTGCCGGAGCTTTGCCCCTACGCAAACGGCTACTACGACCGGGTGAACACGGCCCTGAAAGCCCTTCTGGACGACGGCACCGGCCGCTTCGACCGGGCCGCGCTGGCCGACGCCGCAAAGCAGTTCACGGTCTGCCCCTTCGAGCTGGGGCTGGATCTGAGCGAATGGTGCGACGTCATCATCGGCGACTATAACTACCTCTTCGACCCCGTGGTGCATCTGCGGCGGTTCTTCGACAGCGCGGGCGACTGGCTCTTCCTCGTGGATGAGGCCCACAATCTGCCCGAGCGGGCGCGGGCCATGTACTCGGCGCGCTTCTGCAAGAGCAGCCTCACCGAGGCAAAACGCGCCCTCGGGCGGGGCAAAAGCCCCCTTAAGACAGCTCTGAGCAAGGCCGACAAAGCCTTTTTAGAGGGACGGAAAGCGGTCTCGACCCTCGCGCCCCGCCGGGGCAGCACTGCCGCCGAAGAGGACGACAGCGGCCAGACCTCACTGCTGGGATCTGGGGAGACGCCCGCCATCGAGCTGCCCGCCGCCGACTACGCTCAGGACGGCACGGTGTTCTGCAAAGAGCTTCCCTCCGCCCTGCTGGCCCCGCTGCGGGCGCTGACGGCTCCCTTGCAGGACTGGCTGGAAGACGATCCCGACGCCGAAGCCCACGCGGCCCTGCTGGATCTCTACTTTGAGGTGCAGGACATCCTGCGGGCGGCGGAACGGTACGACGAGCATTTTGCCGCCCAGCTCACCGCCCGGGGCAGTGACCTTGAATTGCAGCTGCTCTGCCTCGACCCGTCCCCCTTCGTGGACGCAAGCCTTTCGGCAGGGCGGGCGGCGGCGCTGTTCAGCGCGACGCTGACGCCGCCGGGCTACTACCGCACCGTCCTCGGCTGTCCCGAGGCCCGGGCCGTGGCGCTGGAAAGCCCCTTCCCGGCAGAAAACCTCGGGCTCTACTGTCTGCCCTCCATCTCCACCCGCTACCGCCAGCGGGACGCCAGCATCCGTCCCATCTCGGACGCCCTCGCGGCGCTGGCGTCCAGCCGGGTGGGCAACTATCTGGCCTTCTTCCCCAGCTATGCCTATCTGCGGCAGGTGTGGGAGGACTTCACCGCCCGCTACCCGGACATCGGCACACTGGTACAGGAGAGCGGTCTGGACGACGCCGGGCGGGCGGCGTTCCTCGAGCGGTTTTCGCCCTGCCCGGAGAAGACGCTTCTCGGCTTCGGGGTCATGGGCGGCATCTTCGGCGAGGGCGTGGACCTGGCGGGCGACCGGCTCATCGGCTGCGCCATCGTGGGCGTGGGCCTGCCGCAGGTGAGTCCCCGTCAGGAGATGCTGCGCCGCTACTACGACGCCCAGAACGGGGCGGGCTTCGACTACGCCTACCGCTGGCCCGGGATGAACAAAGTCCTGCAGGCCGCCGGGCGGGTCATCCGGACGCAGGAAGATAAGGGCGTGGTGCTGCTCCTCGACGACCGCTTTGCCCAGAGCGAGTACGCCCGGCTCTTCCCGAAGCATTGGAGGCATCTGGAGTATCTGAGGGATACGAAGGAGCTGAAGAAAAAGCTGGAAGATTTCTGGAAAGGCTGAACCTCTCCGTCACGGCTGACGCCGTGCCACTGCCCGGGTTGCGGCTCCCAGCGTCTGCTTCGCTGTCGCTCGCATCCTGCTGGCCGCGGCCCCAACAGCTCCTCCCTGTTTCCGCCGCTGGCGGCGGTCGTCGCCGTTGCTCCTATCGAGGGGAGCTGTCTGCGAAGCAGACTGAGAGGTTTTTCCCACACAAAAAAGAGGCAGACTCGCATCTGCCTCTTTTTCCATGCACTTATCGCCTTGCTCTCGCCGTCTTTTTCCGCATGATGTCCCACGAGGGCATCTGGCTGCGCAGGGTATCCCACGCCGTCATCCGGACGCTCGTCCGGGTGCGCAGACCTTCGAAAGCCTCATCGAGGTACTGCATCTCAGCCACAGCATGCATCGCGTGGTCGGAGACGCAGAGACGGCCCAGCGGGGTCTTACAGAGCGCCAGGACCATGGCGTCCATCTTCCGGCGGCCGGGCGTACCGGCACGGTAGCAGTCGGTGTTCTCCTTGTCGTCCACGGGGATGTGGGCGGCTTTCAGCATCTCGCAGGCCTCCCACGCGGCGTCGAGAACCAGGTCACGTTGCTCCTTCGTCGCCTTGGAGAGGTCGCCGCTGCAGGCGTAGCAGAGATAGCAGGCCGGCAGGATGAGGGCGAGGTGGCACTTGAGCCATCCGTCCATGTCGCTGACGAAGGTCAGCTTGTACTTTGCGCCCTCGAAAGCCGTCTTGACCCGGTAGCGGAAGACGCCCGAAAGGGGCGCAGTAGCCCCGCCGATGGTCATACCCACGCCGACGTGGGCGCTGACGACCTTATCGACATCCCGGTGGCCGCCGCTGCTCTGGAAGCCGAAGGCGATCTTATCCGCCGGGCGCTGCATGGCCTGCATGACCTCCACGGCGTGGGGGTCGTTGCCCACGAAGACGAAGTATTCGCTCCTGTTCTGCTTGAGGATGGGCAGCACGTCGGGCAGCTGCCCGGCCTGCATCGTCACGAAAACGAGGTCGTAGCAGTCGTCCGGGGCCAGCGTGTCGATGGTGGCCACCCGATCCACCGTGGTGCGGCACTGCGCCCAGTGGCGGATGACGAGGCCCCTTTGGTCGAGCCTCTCCTTCCACTCGCCCCGCGCCAGCATGGTGACGACATTCTTTTTGTTCTGCAGCAGACGGTGGGCCAGCTCACAGCCCTGCACGCCTGCACCATAGACCAGTATCCTCATCTCTGCCTGCCTCCTTATATAGGCCCCACCCCGGGGCCGGAAGTCATCAGTGCTTCAAAAACGAGAAGAATCCCTTCCTCTCATACGGCTTTTCCTCTGCGCCGGTCACGGTATAGCCCGTGTCGGCGATGGCAGCCTTCAGGGCCTCGATGTCCAGCGGCTGGGCCGAGACGATGACCGTCTCTCCCTTAGTGTGGGAGGAAGTCACCTTCTCCACCTGCGCAGTCTTGCGCACCACCTCGTTGATGTGGCTCTCGCACATGCCGCACATCATGCCGTCTACTTTCAGCGTCGTCTGAACCATTGGTCAGTACCTCCTAAGGATCGTCATCCACTGGGCAGACTGCACAAGCCGCCCGTGTGGTTTTCGTCATTTTGTTAGTTTTCTCTAACTTTTTATGGGAAACAAAAGGCCGTCGGCCCCGCGCACCCCTCCGCGCCCGAGACAAAAGACCCTGTTTCTCTGTTTCCGTCTTCATCATACCACACCGGTATGGTAATTGCAAGTGCCGGTTTCTCACAGTACACGGGTGTGGTATATTTCTCCCGTATCTACGTCTTTCCAATAAAATACGCCGTCCTCCAGCGTCATGTAGCTGTGGGGACTGTTTTCCTTCGGGATGCTCAGGGAGCCGGGGTTGAGGCAGACGTTCCCAGAGGTCGGAAACTCTTTTCATCTCTTTTTATTTTATCCTATCCCCTTGTCAGCGCAGGTGTAAAATGATAAAATTTTCCTGTCCGAAAATCTCATTTTGTTAGGAAGGAAAAAACATTATGGAACAAAACCATGACATGGATGAGATCGACCTCCTCGAGTTGGCGCGGCTTCTCTGGAGCCACGCATTGCAGATCGCTGCGGCCGGCATTGCGGCAGCGGTCATCTGCCTGCTGGTCTGTACCTTCGTATTGACGCCCCGCTATCAGGCCTCCGTCAATCTGATCGTCAATTCCCGGCAGGACGGCAATGCTTCCATTACCAGTGACAACATCAACTCGGCCCGGAATCTCATCGACACTTATGCAGTCATCATCAAGAGCAACATCGTCCTGAACGACGTCATCGAGCAGCTGGGTCTGGACATGACCTACCGTCAGCTGCTGGCCTGCATCTCTGTGGACGGCGTGGGCTCGACCCAGATCATGTCCATCACGGTCACCAACGAGGACCCCGCCCTGGCCGGAAAGATCGTGCAGGCCATCGCCGAGACTGCCCCCGATGTCATCGTGGACAAGGTGGAGGCCGGCTCCTGCAAGGTCGTGAGCGACGTGGAGATCACGAGCAACCCCGTCTTCCCTCAGACGAAGAAGTACGTCCTGATCGCTGCTCTCGGCGGCATTGTGGCGGCCTGCGGCATTCTGGTCCTCGACCACCTGCTCCATGACTACATCGTCGATAGCGAGGACATCCAGAAAAAGCTGGAGCTTCCTGTACTCGGCCTTATCCCGGAGGTGTAATACCATGTGGAATCCGTTCAACCGAAACACCATCTCCAACTCTTCGGCAAGCAAGCGTTCGCTTCAGCTCATCACCCAGAAGGGTATGCCGTTTGCCTACGTTGAAGCTTACAAAGCTCTGCGCACCAACCTGAACTTTCTGTCCGGTTCCGGCGATGTCCACGCTTTCGTCGTCACCAGCACGGTCCCGGAAGAGGCAAAGTCCAATGTGTCGGTCAATCTGGCGCTGGCTCTGACGGAAAGCGGCAAAAAGGTCGTCCTCGTGGACTGCGACCTCCGCAAGCCTGTCCTTCACCGCTATCTGAAGGCCGGACACAATCTGAAAGGTGTCTCCAACGTCCTGTCCCGTCAAGTGGCGCTCTCCGACGCCCTCGTTGAGCTGAAGGGCATCCCCAACCTGACGTTCCTGCCGGCCGGCACCACCCCTCCCAACCCTTCTGAGCTGCTCAGCCAGCCCCAGATGCAGGAGATGGTGGACACGCTGCGCGGGAGCTATGACTTCGTCATCCTCGATGCGCCTCCCATCTCGATGGTCACGGATGCCGCCGTCATCGGCCGCATCGTGGACGGTGCTCTCTTCGTCGTCCGCTCCAAGTATGCGTCCACCGACGCCGTCAAGACAGCCCTCGAGAAGCTCCAGGATGCCGGCGTAAAAGTCCTTGGCGCCGTTCTTACCCGTTATGATGCCAAAAAATCGCTCAAGCGCTCGGATTATGGGTACGGATATTACTACTATAACAGTAATTATTCCTATGGTACGCCCCCGGATGGCATTTCAGAGTCAGCAGCCGAAAAGAGCTGCCTGACGTCAAAAAATCGGTATAACGGCAAAGAAAAGCATTCCGTACATACGGAGGATGAAACATGACAGACCTTCATTGCCACATCCTTCCTAACATTGACGATGGTGCCAAAGATGTTTCGATTTCCCTTCGTCTGCTGGAAAAAGAGTATGCAGACGGTGTGCGGAACATTGCTTTTACGAGCCACTTCAACAGTGAGTGGACGACTCCCGATGCATTCCTGCAAAAGCGTGCGGCCGCCTATGAGACACTGACAGCCGCGCTTCCGACCGGACCGGAAGCCATGCAGTTCCGCTTCAAGCTGGGCTGTGAAGTCTACTTCTCCCCCAAGCTCTGTGAGCTGGATGCCAAGGCGCTCTGCATCGGCGATACCTCTTATATGCTGGTGGAGTTTCCCACTACCCACAAGCCCCATTTCATCCGGCAGACCTTCGCCCTCCTGCAGGAGCAGGGCGTTCTGCCCCTCATCGCCCACATCGAGCGATACCCCTACGTCCTCGAAGACCCCACCCTGCTCTACAACTGGGTGGCCGCCGGAGCCTATGTCCAAATCAACGCGGGCGCACTGCTGGATTCTCCAAAACTGCGCCGGACGCTCTGCAAGTTCATCTCGTGGCAGCTTGTCCACGTCATCTCGACGGACACCCACTCCCTGGACAAACGCCCGCCCCGGATGGCAGAAGCCGCTGCTGTTCTGGAAAAGGAGCTGGGCAGAGAGACTGCCTCAAAGCTTTTGCAGAACGGCGACGCACTTTTCGACGATGAGGAGCTGGATGTTTTCACTCCCCGCCGGCCCAAAAAGTTCCTGAATTTCTGGATGTGACAGACCTGTGAGTCCTCTATCCAGCTGAGCTTCTTCTCTATGCTGGTTTTTGTGAAAAGTCATACTTTTCCCTTGACAATCCACCCGTTTCGTGGTATCCTATCGCAGGCCGGTCAGAAAGGCTCTTCCCGTACTGCCCTTTCCGGCCCGCATCCCGGTGCTGTCCGGCGGCGTCCCGTAACACCGCTTTTGCGATGCACCGTATTTCTCAGCACTTCAATAAAACCCGTGTGGATTTTTACAGCATAGATGTTTGCTACTTTTCGCCACACAATGGCCCGCTTCAAGCCGCCGTTGTGTGGCTTTTCTTGTGCGGAAATTTCAGGAAAGGAAGCTTTTGACCTCATGAACGATACTTTTATGAAAACGAAGCCGGTGTTCCCACTGCTGGTGTCGATGGCTCTGCCCAACGTCATCTCCATGCTGGTGAACTCGCTGTACAACATCGTGGACAGCCTCTTTGTGGCCCAGATCAACGAGCAGGCCATGACGGCCCTCTCCCTCGTGTTCCCCATCCAGAACTTCGTGAACGCCGTTGCCATCGGCTTCGGCATAGGCATCAACGCCCTTGTCGCCCTCTACCGGGGCGCAGGCGACTACGACAGAGCGGACGCCGCCGCCACCCACGGCATGGCCCTCTCGGTGCTCCACGGCATCCTCTGTACGCTGGCAGCTACCGCCATCATGCCCGGCTTCCTGGCCCGGTTCACCGCCGACGGCACCATCGTCTCTATGGGCGTGACCTACTCCACCATCGTCTTCCTGTTCGCTACCGTGAACATGGCCAGCCTCGCCTTTGAGAAGCTCTTCCAGGCCGTGGGCCGGATGAAGCTCACTATGATCGCCCTCATCTCGGGCTGTGTCTGCAACATCCTGCTGGACCCCGTCCTCATCTTCGGCCTCGGCCCGGTGCCTGCCATGGGCATTGCAGGCGCGGCGCTGGCTACCGGCATCGGACAGGCCACCTCTCTCGTCATCTACCTCGTGGTCTACAGCACCACCGAGTCGCCCGTCCATCTGCGCCGGAAGGCCCTGCGGCCTGACCTCTCTCTCGAAGGCCGTCTCTACGCCATCGGTGTGCCTGCCATCCTGAATCTGGCCCTGCCCTCCCTGCTGGTCACCTTCCTCAACGGCCTGCTGGCGGCCTTCTCCGAGAGCTATGTGGTGGTGCTGGGTATCTACTATAAGCTCCAGACTTTCCTCTATCTGCCCGCCAACGGCATCGTGCAGGGAATGCGCCCCCTCATCGGCTACAACTACGGTGCAAAAGAGCACGCCCGCGTGGCAAAGCTCTACCAGCTCACCCTGGGCATGAGCGCCATCATCATGGCGGCAGGCACCGTCATCTGTATGGCCGTTTCTGCGCCCCTCATCGGCCTGTTCTCTTCCAACCCCGAGACCATCGCCATCGGCCAGACCGCCCTGCGCATCATCTGCCTCGGCTTTGTGGTGTCGGCGGTGTCCACCACCTCTTCCGGCGCGCTGGAAGGTCTGGGCAAGGGTGCGGCCTCGCTGGTCATCTCCCTCTGCCGGTACGTCATCTTCATCATGCCGCTGGCGTGGCTGCTCTGCCGCCAGCTCGGCCCCACCGGCGTCTGGCACGCCTTCTGGGTCACGGAAGTGCTGTCGGCTGTCATCGCCTTTGCGGTGTATCGGAAGAGCGTGATTAAGAAGTAAGAGAAAGCCCGATGCATCGCATCGGGCTTTCTCTGTTATCTATCTTCCGGCACCAGCGCACACACCAGCCGCACCATCCACGGCAAAAAAGGCAGCCAGAGCAGGGCGCAGCAGACGTTGAAGACGGTGTGGGCGTTGGCGATTTGCCGGGAAATGACTTCCAGCTCCGGGCCTTTGGGGGAGATAAGCTCCACCAGCCGGACGAACCAGGGCAGCAGCACCGCCGCCAGCAGACTCCCGCTGAGGTTGAAGCAGCTGTGGGCCAGCGCGGCGCGGGCGGCGTCCTTCCCCTGCCCGATGCAGGCCAGCAGGGCCGTGACCGTCGTGCCGATGTTGTCGCCCAGAAGGACCGGCACCGCCCCGGCAAGGCCCAGCACGCTGTGGATGCCGTCCGGCCCGGCCTGACGGGCCACGTTCTGCAGCAGCGCGATGGTGGCCGAACTGCTCTGCACCACCATAGTCATGGAGAGGCCCAGAAGGATGCCCAGAAGCGGCGACTCCTTCACCCGGGTCATCCAGTCGAGAAAGACCGCCTGCCCGGCCAGCGGCTGCAAAGCCCGGCCCAGGATGTCGATGCCCTCGAAAAGCAGCCCGAAGGAAAACACCGCCTCTCCCACGGCCTGCCAGCGGGGCCTGCGGGCCGCGAAGTCGAGGAGAAAGCCCAGAAACAGCACCGGGTACACCAGCGTCTGGACATCGAAGGCGATGAGCTGTGCCGTCATGGTGGTGCCGATGTTGATGCCGTAGATGACGGCCACCGCCCGGGGCAGTTCCAGCAGCCCGGCGCTGACGAAGCCGATGACCATCACCGTCGCCGCCGAGCTGCTTTGGAGCACCGCCGTCACGGCCAGCCCGGTGAGGACGCCCAGCAGCGGTGTGGCCGTCAGCCGGGCCAGCAGCCGCTTCATGGCGTCGCCCGCCGCCCGCTGCAAGGCGCGGCTCATCCTGTCCATCCCGTAGAGGAACATCGCCAGCCCGCCGAACAGCGCAAAGAGCATCTGCATCCCCTGCTCCATCCGCACACCCCCTTGTCCGTCAGTGTATGAGGGGGCTGTCCCGGAAATGCAAAAAGAGGACATCCCAAAAAGTTGAGATGCCCTCTGAGACCCGCGCGTTATCTGATAAAGTGGCATTTTTCACACGCAGCATCGTCCAAAACCCCACTTTCTCAAGGTGATAAACTGAGGCTTGCTGATAAAGTGGGTCACTTTATCAATCAGGGTCACTTTCTCAAATTGATAAAGTGACGTTTTATAATTATAGTACGTTATTTTTTGGTCACTTTCTCACATAATCTACCTCAGTAGAGCGTGTTACTTCATCAGCCCCATCGTCCATGCCCGGACCAGCAGGCCCAGCAGGACGACGGCCAGCAGCACCACGGTGAGAGCGCGGCTCTGGGTGCGCTGACGCTTCTTGCGGCGGGCCGTGGTCTGCATATTCTGGCGGCTGCGGCTGTTCCGGCCAGAGGTATTCCGGCTGCGGCTGGATGTCCCCCGGCCCGAAGCGGCACGATTCCCGCCGCTCTGGCGCTTGCGGGATGTGCTGCCGCTTTTCTGGGACTTCTGACGGCGGGGCGCTTCGTCCTCAGCCTTCTTCTGAGGCTCGATGGTCTCCGACGCGCCGCAGCGGGACAGAAAGTCCTCCGCCATCCGGTAATACTTCTCGAGGTCGCCGGTAGTCAGGGCCGTTCCCTCATAGCCCGCTTCCAGCTCCTCCACGGCCTCGTTGAACCGGATCGCCGCCTGTGCGGCTGCGGTCTTGTCGGAGGCGTGGGCGGCCTCGTTGCGGGCCATCCGCACCGCGTTGCAGGCGCGGCGGGCCGCTGCCGGGTGGGGCGTATTGCCCAGCAGGTCCAGAGGCCGGGCGGCGTCCTTTTCCGGGTCCAGCAGGATGCGCATACAGAGGGTGGTATCCAGCTGCTGCCAGCCGGTGCGGCCATTCAGCTCCGGCAGGCGCTCGTAGTAGTCGGGGCTCTCCTTCTGGCGCTGGGCCAGATGCTTCAGCAGGGCGTCCACGCTGTGAGCGCCGGGCTTTTCCTCCCAGTGCCAGCGCAGCAGCTTCCGGCTGATGTCGTCGCAGGCCGCTTTTATCTCGAACGCGGCCTGCAAAGCTTCGTCAGGCATAACTTCACTTCTCCTTTGTCCAACCTCTCAGTCTGCTCCGCAGACAAGGCCGGGTTGCGGCACCCAGCATCCGCAGCGCTTCGCTTGCGCCTTGCTGGCCGCTGCCACAACAGCTCCTCCCTGTTTCCGCCGCTGGCGGCGGTCGTCGTTGTTGCCCCTAGTAGGGGAGCCTCTGGCGAAAAGATAAAGCTTTTCCGCCATGCCAAGGCCTCCCCTCGATAGGGGAGGTGGCAGCGCGGCAGCGCTGACGGAGAGGTTATTCCTTAAATTAAAAGCGGAGGAAGCCTCTGCCTCCTCCGCCGTACATCCTATTTTACATCATGAACTGAGAATACACGAAGCCGCACAGGGCGATGCCCGCACACACGATGGCGGTGATAGGCGGCACCCAGCGGATGAGCGTCTCAGCGATGCTGTCACGGGGGTCTTCCTCTTCGCAGTCGTCCTCCTCGTCCAGCGGTTTTGCCTGCAGGCGGGACGGCGCGGCGGCGGGAGTCGAGGGTACCACACGGGTGCCGTACTTCTCCACCTCTTCGTCCGGCGCAAAGGACTTGGCCGGGCGCACCGGCTCCGGCTGGCGGGACAGAATGCGGGTCGCCTCCTGCTCCGGGGCGCGGGACACCACGCGGGTCGCGTCCATCTCAGCGGCAGGCGCATAGCCGGGCGCAGGCTCCGCCGCCCGGGGCGGGATGATACGGGTGGCTTCCTCCTGCGCTGCACCCACGATGCGGGTAGGCTCCTCAGCAGGCGCAGCCGGGCGTACCGGCTGGGCCGCAGGCTGCGGCTCGGGCTGGCGCACCGGGGCTTCCGGCTGCAGCAGGGTGTTCAGCGCGTTCTGCAAAAGGATGCGGTCACTGCCGCACTCGGAGCAGTAGACGGTGTCCTCTTCCTTCGGGTGGAAGGCACCGCAGGCGCAGTACCAGCCGTTCTCGAAGACCTGGGGCATGAACTTCATGCCGGTGCGGTTCATCCGGGCTTCGAGGGCCTTCTGCATCTCGACGCTCAGGCGGCGGGGGGCCGGCAGGCGCACCCGCTTGATGCTCTCGAGGTGGACGACCTTCCTGCCGCTGTAGACATTGCGCAGGGTAACGTCCACGCTGGTGATGGCCTTCTGGGTGACGAAGACGGCATCGTCCATGCCGAAGCTCTCGCCGGGCTTTGCGGTAAGGTCACGGTACTCGAACTCGTCCTCACAGAGGATGACGCCGTCCACGCCCTTGCACTTGAAGTGGATCTCCAGTGCCGTCAGGGTCACGCGGGAAATGTTCTTAAAGGTCAGACAGACCGCGTGTTCGCCGCTGACTTCGCCCTTGAGCAGCTCCACGCAGACGAACTGCACCGGGCTGCCCGGGGTGTAATAGTTGGCCCGTGTCCGCGCGACCGGTTCAAAATTTTCCTCCACAACACTCTCCCCTTTCTCTTGGTTTACTGGTTGGCTTCGCCTTCATCCGGCGTTTCGGGGGCCGGGGCTTCCTGCGGGGCAGCATCCACTGCCTCAGCAGGTTCGGCAGGCTCCGCAGCCTCTGCGGTCTCGGCCTGTTCCACAGGCTGGACAGCGGGCTGAGCCTCGGCGGGCTTTGCATCGGGGTCCTCACGCTGGGGCAGGGTCTCGCCTGCCATCACGGCGTTGAACTCCTTCTCGTTCAGCTTCTCGCGCTCCATCAGGGCCTGTGCCAGCGCATGGAGCTGGTCGATATGCTCCGTCAGGGTGCGGCGGCAGGTCTCGTAGGCCTCGTCGATGATGTCCCGCATCTCGCTGTCGATCTCAGCAGCGGTGGTCTCGCTGTAGCCCTTGCCCTGACCGAGGTCGCGGCCCAGGAAGGTCTCCTCCTGAGAGGTGCCGTAGACCACAGGGCCAAGGCGCTCGGAGAAGCCGTACTTGGTGATCATCTGGCGGGCGATGTTCGTCGCCTGCTGCAGGTCGTTGGACGCACCGGTGGAGATGTCGTCCAGGATAAGCTGCTCGGCTACGCGGCCGCCCAGACTGGACACGATGTCCTCGAACATCTCGCCCTTGGTGACGTAGCTGCGGTCTTTCTCGGGCAGATACATGGTGTAGCCGCCGGCCTGACCGCGGGGGATGATGGTGATCTCATGCACACGGGGGTGGTGCTTGCAGTAGAAGCCCGCCACAGCGTGGCCTGCCTCGTGGTAGGCGGTGAGCTTTTTCTCTTCGGGGGTGACGACCCGGCTCTTCTTCTCGGGGCCGGCCATGACCTTCATGGAAGCCTCTTCGATGTCCTCCATCGTAATGGCCTTGCGGCTGCGGCGTGCAGCCAGCAGAGCGGCCTCGTTGACGAGGTTCTCGAGGTCAGCGCCCGCAAAGCCTGCGGTGCGCTGTGCGATGACCTTGAGGGAGACATCCGGGGCGAGGGGCTTGTTCTTGGTGTGGACTTTCAGGATCTCCTCGCGGCCCTTGACGTCGGGCAGGCCGACATAGACCTGACGGTCGAAGCGGCCCGGGCGGAGCAGGGCCTTATCGAGGATGTCGGCACGGTTGGTGGCCGCCATGACGATGACGCCATCGTTGGCCTCGAAGCCGTCCATCTCGACCAGCAGCTGGTTCAGGGTCTGCTCGCGCTCGTCGTGACCGCCGCCGAGACCGGCACCGCGCTGACGGCCCACAGCATCGATCTCATCAATGAAGATGATGCAGGGCATGGTCTTTTTTGCCTTGTCGAAGAGGTCGCGCACACGGGATGCGCCGACGCCGACGTACATCTCGACGAAGTCAGAGCCGGAGATGGAGTAGAACGGCACACCGGCCTCACCGGCGCAGGCGCGGGCCAGCAGGGTCTTGCCGGTACCCGGAGGGCCGACGAGCAGCACGCCGTGAGGGATGCGTGCGCCCAGAGAGTTGAACTTGTCGGGGCTCTTGAGGAACTCCACGACCTCTTTCAGCTCCTCCTTCTCTTCGTCTTCACCGGCCACATCGGCAAAGGTGGCGGTCTTCTTGTTCTCGTGCTCGTCCTTGACCTTGGCTTTGCCGACATTCATGATGCCGCCGCCACCGCCGACACCGCCCCGCATCATCGAGAACAGCAAAAAGCCGGTGCAGCCCAGCATCCCCAGATAGAAGATGATCTCCATCCAGGGGATGGTCTCCTTGAGGGAGGTGTAGTCGTAGGTCATGGGCGCGTCGGGATTCGCCGCGTCGTAGGACTCGATATACTTGTCCACGTTCTCGATGAAAACGTAGGCGTAGGGCAGCTTGTAGCGGACGGTGACGGTGCCGTCGTCCTCCTGCACTGCGCCGGTGGACTCCGACGAGGAGGAGAACATCCCGCTCAGCAGACCGCCGGCAGACTGCACCGTGCTCTGGGTGGAGGAGGCGTCCGGCAGGGGCAGGTCGCCTTCTTTCAGGTTCAGGGTGATGACGCTGGTGTTGCGGTCCAGCGTGAAGGCCGTGACCTGATTGTGCTCAAAGTAATGGACGACGGTGGAGTAGCTCATGGTCGAGCCGCTGGTGCTGCCCGACCCGCTGCCCATCACCGACCAGACCATCAGCACGGCGGCCAGCGCCAGTGCGAGGATGAGCGGATTGATACGAGGTCTCTTAGGTTGCAAAAGGATCAACTCCAGTTCTGGTTTTATTTCTTACTTTTCGTAGACGCTGGGTTTGAGTACGCCGATGTAGGGCAGGTTGCGGTACTTCTCGTCGTAGTCGAGGCCATAGCCCACCACGAACTCGTCCGGCACCGCGAAGCCCTCGTAGTCCGGAGCGATGTCGGCCTTGCGGCGGCTGGGCTTGTCGAGGATGGTGCAGATCTTCACCGAGTTCGGGTTGCGCATCTTGAGCATCGGCACGAGGTTCGACAGGGTGATGCCGGTGTCGAGGATGTCCTCCACAATGAGCACATCCTTGCCGGAGAGGTCGCCGTCCAGATCCTTGATGATCTTGACGAGGCCGGTGCTGGTGGTGTTGCCGCCGCCGTAGCTGGACACCACCATGAAGTCGATGCTGCACGGGATGCTCACAGCGCGCATCAGGTCGGCCATAAAGACCACCGAGCCCTTGAGGATGGAGACGAGGACGAGGTTTTTGCCCTCATAGTCTTTGCTGATCTGAGCGCCCAGCTCAGCCACTTTCGCTTTCAGCTCCTCTTCCGAAACGAGGACCTTCAAAATATCGTCATGCATGCTCATGATTCGATCCCTCCAAAATTTTCTAGTTCCACCTGCAGCAGCTGCCCGGTGTCCGGCCCGGGGGCCAGCCCATCGGCAAAGCCCTCTCCGCAGACCCACAGCACCTGTCTGCCTGCCGCCAGCAGCGGCAGCGTGTCCCGTTCCCGGGGCGGGATGCCCGCCTCGTTCATCCATTTGCGCAGCTCCCGGTCTACCCCCCGCCCGGCCGGACGGAAGCGGTCGCCGGGCTGACGGCAGCGCAGCCGCAGAGCAGGACATATCAAGTTTATTTTAGCATAATCTGCCTGATTTTTTAAGTCTTTTTTATGAACGACCTGTGTTTTTTCTTCAAAACAGGCCGAAACCACCCGAATCTGTAGCGTTCCGCCCCCGGGCAGCGGGTAATCGCCGCCCTCGGGCAGGGATACTGCACGCTCCGGAACATCTGCTTTTTCCCCCTGCGGGCGGATGTTGTTGTCGCTTTCCTCCCGCCAGAGCAGCCCTTCCCGTCCACAGAAGCGGATGTTGTCGGTGAGCTGCACCGCGCCGCTGCCCCTCTCCACGAGAGCCGCCAGCAGCCGGATATACTTTTCCTCCGCGTCCCGCACCGGCTCCACGAGGCGATGGAGGGCCGTGTCGAGGATGAGAGGGTCGGCCTGTCGCAGAGCTGTCAGCCGCCACACCGGCTGTCCGGTGCGCAGGACGCACCTTGCCCCGCCGGGCAGGCGCTTCGGGTCTGTCACCCGGGCCGAGGCCAGCAGACTTTCCGCCTGCCGGGCGAAGTATTCGTCCGCCCGGGCGGCCTTCTCGCAGAAGCGGGCCAGATTGCGCTCGGCAGCGCGGTTGGCCGCGCAAAGGGCAGGCAGTGCGCCGTGGCGCAGGCGGTTGCGGGCGTAGTCGTCGGCCTCGTTGGTCTCGTCTGTCACCCACGTCTCCCCGCAGGCGCGGCAAACGGCCTCGGTGTCGGCCCGGGTCAGGCAGAGCAGGGGCCGCAGGTAGCCCAGTCGGCTGGGCCGGATGCCCGCCGCACCGTGGAGGCCCGTTCCCCGGGCCAGCCGGAACAGCAGTGTCTCGGCCTGATCACTTCCAGTATGGGCCGTTGCGACGGCGTCTATCCCCTCTGCCAGCAGCCGCCCAAAGCAGGCGTACCGCAGACGGCGCGCCCAGTCCTCCCCGGCCTGCGGCCTGCCCACCTCTGCTTCCAGCTCAGCGGCATGGAAGACCCGCAGCGGCAGACCCAGCCGGGCGCAGGCTGCCCGGACGAAGGCCTCGTCCCGGTCGGCTGTCTCCCCCCGCAGGCCGTGGTTGACATGGCAGACCGTGAGTGTGATGCCGTTTTCCTCGGCCAGTGGGCGCATGAGGCAGAGCAGCGCCATGCTGTCCGCCCCGCCCGAGACGGCCAGCGCGATCTGCCGCCTGCCCTCCAGCAGACCCTCCCGGGCGCAGAAGCCTCGCACCGTCTGCAAAATTTCCTCGCACGCCATCAGCGCTTGAAGTCCACATCCATGAACCGGGTGTGGGCGCCGTCCCAGCCCAGCGGCACCGTGCTGGTCTCGCCATGACGGTTCTTTGCCACGATGCACTCAGCGGTGTCGGCATCCACCTCCGCGCCGTCGGGGTTCTGGCTGGCGTAGTAGGAGTCGCGGTAGAGGAAGAGGACGCAGTCGGCGTCCTGCTCAATGGAGCCGGAGTCACGCAGGTCAGACAGCTGGGGGCGGTGGCTGGAGTTGTTGCCCTGCTTTTCCACCGCACGGGACAGCTG
>ENA-UESS01000376-UESS01000376.1-human-gut-metagenome-genome-assembly--contig:-NODE-376-length-19186-cov-15.014862_pt1 | contig 19186 bp, 17 predicted proteins | sample MGYA00243004_ERZ508005 | MGnify/ENA primary metagenome ERZ508005 (study PRJEB26167, sample SAMN06115471) | human gut metagenome | host: Homo sapiens | place: China:Guizhou | collected 2016-06-29...
CCGGTGAAATCCTCCATAAAGCGGGCGTAGTCGCCGTCCGGCACGAAGCAGACCGTATTTATGAAATAAACCGCAAGAATTATCACCGCAAGCAAGACAAATCCCGCCGCGATCAAAAGGGTTTTCCTTTTCATGGAATTTCACTCTCGAAAGTTCTATCAAATTCTATATATCATTTAAATTCTGCTTTGTCAATAGTCATATAAGCTGATCCTGAATGATATCGGCAATCTTGTAAAGCGGAGCCTGAACCTGCACAGCGCCGATATTGTACGCTTCCATCGGCATGCCGTAAACTACGCAGGTCGCCTTGTCCTGCCCTATCGTGAACGCTCCTGACTGCCGCATTTTAAGAAGACCGTCCGCGCCGTCCCGGCCCATTCCGGTGAGGATAACGCCGATGGCGTTTGCTTTGGCGGTATCAGCGACGCTTGAGAAAAGAACGTCTACAGACGGGCAGTGCCCTGAAACCTTCTCGCCCGGCTTCGAAGATACGTAGTATCCCCTGGAGTCCCGGCAAAGCCTCAGATGATGTTCGCCTGCCCCGATAATTACGAGACCGCGCCGCAGCCGGTCGCCGTCCTCGGCTTCCTTGACTTCCATCGGGCAGTTCTTGTTGAGCCGCTCGGAATACAGCTTCGTGAATCCCGCAGGCATGTGCTGAACAACAACGGTTGCCGGAGAATCCGCAGGCAGATTTTTGATCACCTGTTCCAGCGCCTCGGTGCCTCCGGTGGAAGCGCCAAGTGCAAGCACGACGTCATTTTTGCGAAACCGCTTCGCGGTCGTTGAGAAGCTGGTATGTACCACTTCCGGCTCCTCTGCCTTTGAGTGGTCGCCGTGGAGATCGTATGCGCTCTTTACCGCACGGCAGATGGTCTGTGCGAAGCTCTGCATTTCGGCGGTGGTGCGGGCAAGCGGTTTCTGGATAAACTCTATGCACCCTGCGTCCAGAGCCGCCTGTTTCATGTTATTGGAAGACGACACCGTTATCACCGGCAGATAATACTGCGGAAGCAGCTTTTTCAGGAATGCAACGCCGTCCATGCGCGGCATTTCAATGTCAAGCGTCATGACATCCGGTTCGTATTTCAGTATCATATCCCGTGCAGAGTATGGATCTCCCGCCGTGCCTACCACATCTATTTGGGAATCCTCCCGGATATAGCGGGTCAGCACTTCTCTGAACAGGATAGAATCATCGACCACAAGCAGCTTGATCTTTTTCATAATTCTCCCCCGTCAGTCAGGTGTCAAGCCCTCTGCGGTAGATTGCCGGCTTGACATATTCGAATTTTGTCTCGCCACGCGGAATGCTCTCCGCGTGACCTATGTAGAAATATCCGCCCGGCTTCAGCACATCGTAGAAGCGATTGACCAGCGCATTTTTAGTGGGCTGATCGAAGTATATCATGACATTCCGGCAGAATATCAGATCGAACGGACGGCGCTTATATTTTTCGGGCATTTCGTCCATCAGGTTGAAAGGCTTGAAGATTATCTGATCCTTTATCTCCTGACAGATCTCATAGTGCTCGTTGTCTACCTGTCTGAAATAGCGGCGCTTCCATTCGGGGCTGAGCCCCTTCATGCCCTCAACGTTGTAGACGCCGGCCTTCGCCTTGTCCATGACGCTGTTGGAGATATCCGTTGCAAGGATACGCGTATCCCACAGGCTTTTTTCCTTGCCGAAGTATTCGTCAAGAAGCATTGCCGTGGTGTAGCACTCCTCGCCGGAGGAGCAGCCCGCGCTCCAGATACGCAGCTCGTGGTTTTTGGCGTTAGCTACAGCCCAGGGGAGTATTACCTCTTTAAGGTAGGTGTAATGCTCCGGCTCGCGCATAAAGAAGGTGTGGTTTGTTGTGAGTTTGTTGAGTATCGTTGTGACTTCCGCACCGGAGGTATCTGCCATAACAGCGTCGAGATACTGGTCGTAGCTGGTGAAGCCGCGCTCGCGCAGCATGTTGCCGAGCCGTCCCTGTATCAGCACGCGTTTGGAAGAAAGGTTGATGCCGAAGTTGTCGTGCATATAGTCAACAAGACGGTGGAATTCGCGGTCAGAGATCTCCATAGGAGTCACCCCTCATCATCAAGCAGCTTGGCAACGTCGAGAATGAGCTTAACGTCGTCGCCGGAGCGTATCATGTACTGAATAAAGGAATTGGTGTTCACGGAGCGGTTCTCCGGAGTTTCGGAGATATCGTGGGAGTGGATATCCTCAACGTCTGCAACGCTGTCGACGATTATTCCGACGGACAGCTCGTTGAAGCTGAGAATAATAATGCAGGTGCGGCTGGTGTAGGGGATCTCCTCCTTGCCGAAGCGGCTGCGGATATCAACGATCGGAACTACCTTGCTTCGAACGTTGATGATACCCTTGATGTAGCCAGGAACATGCGGCACCTTTGTGATGTGCTGCATTTCTATGATCTCGGTGACATACTGAATCTCAATACCGTAGATCTGGTCGCTGATATGGAAGGTCATAACCTTGCCCAGCACGGAATTATCCGTAGAAAGTTTTCTGTCGGTTGACTGCTGCTTAGCAACAGCCTCCTTTATAACATCATTAGTCATGCTGATTCCTCCCTTAACCGATAAGCGTATTGGTGTCGATGATCAGCGAAATGCTGCCGTCGCCCATTATCGTGCAGCCCGAAAGACCCTCGCCCTTGATGTTGTACTTGTTGAGGTATGCGGGGAACGGCTTTACGACTACCTGCTGCTCGCCGATAAGCTTGTCGGCGAAAATGCAGACGCTCTTGTTGTCGGTCTCCACAAGAAGCAGGATACCGTCCTCAAGGTTGGTGATCTCGGTGTCAATCGCGAACTTTTCATGCATGCGGAGGATAGGATAGCAAACGCCGCGTATCATGATCATTTCGTTGTTCTTTGTGTCGCGGAGTATCTGGCTGGATTCAGCCTTGAAGCTTTCGCGGATAGTGGATATCGGCACGGTGAATACCAGATCGCCGACTGTGATCTCCATACCGTCGATAATTGCAAGGGTGAGCGGGATCTTGATGATAAATGTAGTTCCTTCGCCCTTCTTGCTGTCAACGATGATGGAGCCGCCACACTTCTCAACGTTCGCCTTTACAACGTCCATGCCGACGCCGCGTCCGCTGAATTCGGTAACGGTATCATTGGTGGAGAATCCGGGGAGAAGTATGAGATTCTGGATCTCCTTCTCGGTATATTCGCTCTCGGGCTTTGTGAGAATGCCCTGCTTTCTTGCCTTGTTCATGATCTTTTCGGGATCAATGCCGGCGCCGTCGTCGGATACGGTGATGATTACCTCGCCGGAAGCGTTCTGTGCAGTGAGCTTCAGGGTTCCCTTTGCAGGCTTGCCCTCTGCGGTACGTTCCTCAACATGTTCCTCAATACCGTGATCCATGCAGTTTCTGACGAGGTGCATGAGCGGATCCTGGAGACTGTCCACGATGGACTTGTCAACTTCTGTATCCTCGCCTTCCATAACGAACTCTACGTCCTTGTTGAGCTTCTTTTTCATGTCGCGGACGATACGGTTCATCTTCTGGAATACTCCGGCAAGCGGGACCATTCTGATGGACATTACGGTATCCTGAAGCTCGCTTGTGAGCTTTCTGAGCTGGCGGGCAGCCTTGTTGAAGCTTTCAAGCTCAAGGCCGTCGAGATCAGGGTTGGAAATAACCATGGACTCGGTGGTGATGATCTCGCCTACTATGTCGTGCAGAGCGTCGAGCTTTGCAAGATTGACGCTGATGAGGGACTGCTTCTGAGCGCCGCCGGCAGCAGCCTGAGCCTTTTCAACAGCAGCCTGTGCCTTCTCAACGGAGGTCTGTGCAGGCGCATGCTGAGCAGGAGCGGACGCTGGAGCAGCTGCAGGAGCAGGCGCTGCCGCTGCGGGAGCCGCAGCCTTAGGCTCCGGAGGAAGCTCGGTCTTTGCAGGTTCGGTGGGAGCAGCCGCGGGAGTGCTTACCACTTCGTAGCTCTGAACGTTGAGCGCGCTCTCGATCGCCTTGAGCACCTCGTCAACGCTGTCATGCGGAACGAATGTGATAAGGAAGCCCTTGTCGACGATCTCCTTGGCAGTTTCGGGATTGGTTTCCACATCGGCAGGCTCGAATTCAAGTTCCTTGCAGGCGTCCTTGATGGTGTTTATCAGCAGGAATGCACGGAGGTTCTCCATCTGGCAGCCGTCCTCAAAGAAAACGCGGACAGTGGTCTTGTTGTCTGCTGCGGGCGCAGGAGCGGGCGCAGCGGCGGCAGGAGCCGCACCGTTTGCAGCGACCTCCGGGTCGGGAGCGGCTCCGGAAGCGATAGCCTCAGCCTGAGCCGGGGTATCGCCCTTGGTTTCGCCGACCAGAGCGTCGCGCGCCTTTAACAGCTTGTCGATGAGCTCGCTGAAGTCCATCTGCTCATATTCGCCGTTTATGTTGTTCTGGATAAGTTCAATCTGTGCCTTGTAGGAGTCGGAAACCTGGAATACAAGGTCGTAAACGAAGCTTACGTCGGTGATGACATCAGGGTTCTCGCGGATAACGAAGAACATATCCTCCGCCTTATGCGCCAGCACAGAAAGGTTCTCAAAGCCCATCATAGCTGAGGAACCTTTGATGGTATGCATGATACGGAAAATCTCCTTGATGTCCTCGCTGTCAAAGGAGTTTGCCTGCTCTGTCCTGAGAAGGATCTCGTCAAGCTGTTCCAGCAGTGAGTTGGTTTCGTAGAAGTACATGTCCAGCATTGATTCCATGCCGGGTTCGATTTTTGCCATAATAACATTCCTTTCCATATATACGCTTGAGCGCATATGATATTTTATTAGATATGTGAATGACCAGAGGCAGAAACTGCCCGGTCATGAATTTTCGGGGGTTTTGCCGTGTTTTTTCAAAAAGCCCTTTATTATTCATCAATTTTATGATACAATATACTCATTGAAGAATCATGCGAGGAGGGAAAAAACATGGCGCAGATACCACAGATAAACAATCCTATTACTGCGAAGAACTACAACTACAGCTCCCGGCCGATGGATCCAAACACGGAGCCGTTCGATATCGTTAAGCTTGCCGGCGTCCAGGGTTCGGGGAACTCCTCATCATCGGGGGCGCGCAGCCGCCTTGAGATGGGCAATCGTGAGCTGATCCCGTTACAGGTGCAGGTCGCGAAGGATCCCACCCTTGCGGTGGAGACTTTGAAGGATCTGCTGAATATCGAGGTGCTGAACCAGGCGCTCATCAACGGCCACACCGAGCTTTACGGAAAGCTGGAGGACCTTGCGGCGTCGCTGTATGTCAAGCCCGAGGAGCTTGTGCAGGAGATCCAGAACCAGGAGCAGCAGAACACTATGTTCAGCGGTCACGAGTTCTACGACGTTCTCCGCGAGGTGGCAAAGACCACAACGGATCCGTCCACCAAGGAACTTATAGGAAACCTTCTGAAGTCCATCAACTTTGCCCAGAACAAGAACGAGATACTCGGCGCGCTGCGTGCGAATATGAAGTTCCTGTCGGAGTACTTCTCGCCGAACGAGAAGCTCTCTGCAAAGCTGCTGAATCTTTCCCAGGAGTGGGGCGCGGCTGACGCGGATAAGTACTTCGACTACCTCAAGGGCGAGACCCTCGCGGTGATGAAGGACGTCAGCGGAAGCCTTCTGAACGACGAGCGCACGCAGATGCTGATACCGCTTATCACGCACAATCTGTCGCGCTATAACAACAGCCCGTACATGTGCAAGGAGTATTTCAACCTGCTGCTTTCGCAGATATCCTCGGGAACGCTCCGGGAATCGCTGAAGAATTCCTTCAACCGTCTGTATTCTGCGATATTCAACAAGCAGAAGATGACTGACCCGGGCGACGCCTCACAGGCCGCTGCCCAGCCGGAAAATTCAGCGGCTGACCAGGCGCAGGAAGTCCCTTTAGATAATTATACAACAAATTCACAACAAAATCAACCACTAACAGGAAATTCGACAGATAAAAATGAAAATTTAAATGCCGAAGGCGGCGAAATTCAGCATATCGACGAAAAATCCGGCGATGATATTGGCGAAAATGCCGAGGAACTTCCCGAACTGACCGGTTATGAGAAGCGTCTCAACGAGAGCATGAGCGAAAAGGGATACATGGCTGCGCTTAAAGACAGCGGTTATAACATCGAACAGCAGTTAGCAGCGTACAGCCGCGGACGTCAGACCGGATTGCAGACGCTCCACGATATGGTGAAGGGGCTGTTTATCGACGACAAGACCGGAGAGATGTCGGCACAGTTCACCCAGGATTTTTCCAAGCTGCATACTATCCAGGAGGTCATAGACAAGCTGAACGAGGTGCTGCGCGCCATGCCCGACCTGCCGATAAGAGAGCGGCTGTATGGCGCGTTCGTTGACGTCATCGACAAGATGGCGCTGAAGAACGAGCTTCCTCAGCACGGAGTGCGCCCGCCGGTAAAATCCACTCTTGACAGTCTTACGGACTTCATTCAGGAAAATATCAACCACCCGGCGCTGAAATCGCTGGACAGCTTCAATGCGACGAATCTTCTTCAGAGCCTGTTGAATGCTCCGGGAGTATTCACGCCGCTTGCTCACTACATACTTCCGCTTGACGTGGACGGAACAAAGGCATTCGGCGAGCTGTGGGTCGATAACGACGAGAACAACCCGAACAACACTCCGGGGACGCAGCGTAACTACCATCTGTTCCTGACGTTCGACGTGGAGAGCATAGGCAGATTCGAGGTAGACCTCTACGCCCTCGGCGATGAAGTAAACCTGACGCTGCTCTATCCGCAGCGCTTTGAAAAGCAGATAGAGCCGATGAAAGACAGAATAAACAAGGTGGTAAGGAATGTGGGGTACAACACCCGGACGTTCGAGACGGCGCCGCTGAAAACTCCGCACAACCTTACCGAGATATTCCCGAAGATAGTCGACAAGCGGACAACGCTGAACACCCGCGTTTAAGGAGGTCATAACATGGAAAAGCACCCGAAGGCTCCTGCGAACAACAAGCGGCTGTACGGGCAGAACGCCGCAGTTGCATTGAAATACAATCCCGACATGAATTATGCGCCGGTGGTGGTGGCTTCCGGACTTGGCGAACTGGCTCAGAGGATAGTCAACATTGCGGACGAGGCGGGCGTACCGGTCTACCGGGACGACAGCGTAGCGGCTCTGCTGGTAATGCTGAACGCCGGCGAGACCATTCCGAAGGAGTTGTATCAGATAGTCGCGGCGATATACGCAGAGGTCGTCTACACTGCCAACGACATGAGAAAGAAATAAACTGAAATGGGGCTGCAGGAACAGCCCCATTTCGATTGCTTATATCAGTAAGCTTGTAAATCTTACGCGTCCGAACCTGAATTGATCAGAGGTCGTCTGCGTCCTGGACAGGTTCGTCGTCAGGGTCGGCAGGTATGCCGGTGTACATTCCCTGGGGGTCGGTCTTGGGCGACGAAAGCTCAACGTCGGCGACTTTATAGGGCTTGGGCTTCTTTTTGCCGCCGGGATTTCCGGTGCGATGGCAGTTTGTAAGGTTGGTAGGATCCTGCATTGTTATCCCTCCATAAAAAATATCAGGCGCACTTCTCGGTGCGCCTTAATATTATCTGCATTTTTATCCGGTTAATGACTGGAATGTTTCGGGCGGGATATCTGCGGTTTCCTCTGTTGTGGTATGCTCCTCGGTTGGTTCAGACTCCGCAGGTTCGTTATCGGGTTCAGACGTTTCGCTTGTCGGCTTTGCTTCACGGGTCTGCTCGTCTATATTTTCGGGCTTTTCCGGAACGTAGCTGTTTCCGCTTGTCGCGCGTTTGAGCGCATTTATCAGTTCGGGAGGGTGCCAGGTAAAGCTGGTGCGGTCGAATTCGCTGCCGTCGTCCCACAGAAATGTGGATATATAATTGTCCCGGCAGAGCTTTGTCAGCATTTCGCAGAAAAACACCCTGCTTGCCGTATCGCTTCCCTTTGCGCCGTATTCTGTAATTATGACCGGTATACCGTTGTCGATGAAAGTCGTTCGGAGATCGTTTATCTGATGTTCCATCCATTCCTGCTCGGATTTGTTTCCCCAGTAATTCTGAATGGAAGCGCGGCAGAACGTCTTGGGCGTGTAGTAGTGAACAGACAGAATACAGTGATTATCGATATCCTCCGGCATTTTAAACCGCGGATCGCAGGTTTTGGTGATGTCTGCGGCGTATCCGGCTATCACAAGATGGCGATATCCGTTGTTTCCGCCGTTGGAGCGAACGGTGTCGACAAACGCCTGGTTGAAGCCGTTCAGTATTTCGTACCCGCGGTCGTCGCCGCTGCCGACGAACTCTACTTCGTTCATGCTCTCAAACAGCAGCCGCTCGTTGTATGTGCGGAATTTGTCCGCGATCTGCGACCACAGGTTAGTGTATCTTGACAGGGTGCTGCGGTAATCCTTCACGGCATTGCGTATCCAGGCGTCGTTGTCGTTGGCGCCGTCGTGGTACACAGTTATTATGACGTACATGCCGCAGTTGTAGGCATAATCAACCACCTGCTGCACTCGGTTGAGCCAGTCCTCGTCGATGTTTCCCGATTCGTCGATGTGTTCTCTCCAGGTTATCGGGAGCCTCACAGCGTTTATTCCGCTGTCGGTGAGCCTCCAGAACAGCTTTTCTGAGACTGCGGGATTCCCCCAGAATGTTTCGTCGATGGTCTGCCAGTCGTTTGGCGTGACATCTGGGATATAATCTCCGATAACGTTTGAGAAGCAGCTTTCCAGAGAATAGCCGAGATTCCATCCAATGCGCATGTTCATCACAATTTGCTGAGCGGACATGCTGAGCATGGACGAAGGGCGCTGATAGCCTTCGATGTCAATATCTGGAGTTCCCCCGGAAAACACTTTGTCTGGAGTCAGCGGCTCCGACGTTTTGGAGCTTTCAGCCGAGCATCCGGTGAGCATAAGCACCGCCAACAGCAGAGCGGCTATTTTCTTCATCGGCGGCACTTCCCTTCATGTGTTGGTTAGTCAGGACTTCATTTAGATTATAGCACAGTTAAACTTTATTGTCAACGCAGCGACTTGTGTGGGGTGAAAAGCTCTCCTCAGCATATATCAAAGGAGAGCCTTTTACATATTCATATTGTTGCTATAAAGCGGATATAAAGCGCGGGGTGTTGGCTTCGTTTTTGATCACGATTATCGTTTTTGAAGTATCAGCTCCATCGAGCCGCTGTATCTATTGCTGATGTCGTAGCGTCTGACATCAAAACCTATTTTATCAAGCATGGGTTTCAGACCATTGAACGAAAAATAGGTGAAGTGATTCATCTGATTCCACATCGGATCGTTAAAGCCATTCATGCGGGTAAATGCGCTTTCATAATTTGGCGTTGACAGCCATAGAATTCCATCTGGAGCCAGCATGTCATATGCTTTTTCAAGCGCTCTGACCGGCTCGCTGACATGTTCGAGTACATCGCCCATGACTATAACATCATACTTTTTGCTGGTTTCGTATTCAAGAAAATCCGCGCATTTTATATTAACGCCGAGTATTCTTGACACGTTTTCACAATCTTCACGGCATATTTCTACCGCTTCTGCCTGATATCCCATTTCCAGGGCGCAGGCAAGCATTTCACCGCACCCTACGCCTATTTCAAGATAGCGAGAGCCGCTGTTGTGAAGCTTGATGTTATTGAACATATCAGAATATACCGACGGGTGGTGAAGCATTGGCAATGTATGAGAGCTGTTATTGGTGTAGTGGCCGTTTATCACGGATCTTGCCTGTATCGGGAAGTTATATGCGTAGAGATTGTGGCAAGATATGCATTTCATCCACAGTTTAGCAGGAGCAAAGCTTGGATTTTTGAATTTTGCCTGATCTGCGCAGTAATAAGGTTCTGACTTATTTGAGCCGCATATGGGGCAGATAAGGCTGATCGAATCCCGTGACTGTTCGGGATCATAAGTGTATCCGCAGCCGTTATAGAGAGTATCGAGGAGATTCGGATATTTCCGGAAATCCTCCATGATAAGATCGTAACATTTTCTCGGTTCAAGTGCGCCAAGAAGAGTCGCAGCGAAATAATGTGCGGTAACGTCTGTAAGGCTGTCTCCCTGACAGAAATCCACCAGCATGCTTATGCATTCCTGATCGCATGTTTTGTCGGTATCTGCGTCTGCCATCATAAGAAGAAAACCGACTTTAACAGTGTGGACTGCCGAGTCATACCATTCGGCGTATCTGCTGTCGGTCATGCGCTGGCGGATAGTCAGTTCCTGCACCAACTTTGCGGACATGCTGCTGAAATTCTGCTGGATTTCCGCAGCGCGTATACAATTGTCAGCAATATTTTCAGACGTCAGCATTATCGCACCGGACATATCCATGGCTGAATAACTGCCTGTGTGGTAGTCCGCGTCTATTTGGTTCAGCCCGTTTATGATTTCCCTGAGCTTCATAAGGGCATATGTTTTTCCTGCCATTTTTGTTCCTCCCTGGCGGTTTACTGAGCCATTTTAAGTTTAAGCTCGCTTATTTCCGGGTCGTTCGGCGCTATGCCTGCGTATTCATCCAGAAGCTGTGATGCCTGCTGGAACTCTCCGTTATCTATGAGCTGCTTGATGTTTTCCTTTACCGTTTTTGCGAGAATATCCATTTCGGTGACTTGTCTGGGTTTGTTGGTGTCAGCAAGCTCTTTGTTTATTTCTTTTGTAAGAGCGGCAATGATAGGCTTGGCCGCTGGGTAGGTCTTTAGCAGAAGTTTCATTGCAGCGGCGCACACCTTGTAATTCTTCTGTTTCCTTGCGGCTATTATATTGTTCGCCATCGCTGCGCCGAGTGCCTGCGCGGGAACTGAATCAAGATCCTCAACGGTCTCGCAGAATCTTGAGCCTGCTTTTGCCCAGGCAGCCATAACAGCGGATATATCTTTTCCCGCTTCTATCATTATCTGCATTATTGTTTCAAAAACGCGGAGGGCGGACAGAAGCGCCTGCGGCGAGGTCTGTTTGTCAACGTCGTAAGCTGCGGCTGTGTCATACATGTCATCGAACAGATTACGGCAGAATACTGCGGCGGCGTGGAGATCAAATGTATCTCGAAGCAGCGGGGTGATATCCACGCTTTCCTTCAGCATGAAATACAGCAGCTCATAATAAGCGCCGTAGCCGTCGGCGATCATTTTATGCATAAGAGCGCCGGCGTTTCCTGTTTTGAAATGCTCCTCCAGCATATTGAGAAGCGCTGACAGCATGGGGTCGTTTTTGTACAGCTTCTTGAAATAAGCGATCTCCTCCAGCGGATTTTCGTTGGTTTCAATGCTGGAGCGGACAAACGCCTGCAGCAGCAGTCTTCCTTCGTCGTTGAGCTGTTCGTAGAGCTGACCCGCACGGTTGTACGTGCCGGTATTGGTCATGACCAGGAACTCTTCACGCATAAGCTCCTTTATATTAGGACGGTCATATAGTTCGGGAATTTTTACGATTTTAAGATTCTGGGCAGCGATCTGATATTTCTTTGTTTCTATGCAGCACTCCAAGAGTTCAATAAGCGCATTGGCAAGATTGTGTCTGACTGCAACAGCAAAGCAGTAAACAAGCATATCCGGAGATTGAAGCTTTCCGTTTTCAATGCTCTTATATATTCTGAAGAACTCGAGGTAATCTGTGATAGCCTCATCGTTATGGCGAAGCGCTTTAAATGCCACTGCCCTTAACAGGTGCATTTCGGCGTCTGTTCCGAGTGTGCCAGGTTTGATATCTTCGGGGAGGTTAAAGTACTCCTCGGCGATTTCTATGACTTCGTCCCATTTGTTCTTTCGGAAATATGATGCGGCTTTTTCTCCGTAGAAGGCGATGAGCACAGTGTAATTTTTGAGTTCACGGCATTTTTTCATGCCAATGTCCATGTAATAATCGGCCTTTTCGTCAATATAAAGATTATAGCTCTGATAAAGTTGGAGATAAAGGAGCGCAGGCGGATTGGGTTCGGATTTCAGACGTTCTTCGAGCAGTTTTGTGTTTCGTTCACTCTTTCTCTTCTGAAGGTCACCATCGCTTATATAGCCGAAGTGATCAGCTATATCATCAAGAATTTTGGTTGGCGCCTGGAAATTCTGAAATGTCTCGTGCACGGCATATTCAAAGCGTGTTCCGTCCATACGTATCATTCTGGGTGAAAGAACATCGGAGTAATGCTTCATGTCGGAATTGTCATAATTCCTTATCGTATAGCGTGCAGACCTGTACTTCTTGTATTCGCCGCTCTTGAAGAAATGAATAATATCATTGCAGGACTTGAATATCTCATCTGCGTCAAGGAACATGTACCACTCGCCCTTTGCGCGATCTAGCGTTGAGTTTCTTGCTGCGGCGAAGTCGTTGATCCACTCGAAGTGGAACACGTTGTCGGTGTATTTCTTTGCTATCTCAACGGTGCTGTCCGTAGAGCCGGTATCGGCAATGATAAGCTCGCTGTCTATGCTGTCAAGAATGGGCTTTATCGCCGCAAGGCAGCGGTCGAGGTATTTTTCCTCATTTTTGACTATCATTCCTATTGATAACTGCATTGTGTTTCCTCCGTCAGATTATGTGGTGATTTTCAGCGTATTCCTGTATGCGCATATAATCGCTCATTACGTCCACTTCTCCCCAGAAATGTTCGGATATATCCTTTACAAATATCGGGTAGCGAATACAGTTGTCGTAGATGACGTTTTCCCACCACAGGTCGTAGACCTCGCGTTCGACTGCGTCGTTGAGAAGATTGCAGAAGGTCAGCACGAAGTCCTTTTTTATTCTGCCGATTCCGACATATTCTGTGTGTTTTTTTCCATCTTCAAGGTTTTTGCCAAAACTGTTTATAAAGCTGTCCTCTGTCAGTTCAAAGCAATAGTCGCCAACTGATCCGCGCGTCTTATCGCCAAGCATTACTATGCGGTGGTCGTCTTTGAGGACTTCATTTAGGATATCCTCCTGCCAGAACACATCTGCGTTGCAGAGGATTATGTCATCTTTGCTTGAGAGAAATTCCTTTGCAAACCACAGGGACGCCATGCTGTTTGTGACCTTGAAAAAAGGATTGAAGTAGTATGTTACCGGCAGACCCTGAAGCGCGGAATATATGTCGTTTTTCCTGTACCCTACTACAACGGCTGTGCTTATGCCGTTATCGGTGAGCATTTTTACAGTGTGGCGGATTATTGTGGTTTCGCCTACCGGCAGTATGCTTTTCGGCATTTCTATGGAGTTGTTCATTCGCCTGCCCATACCGGCTGCCATTATTACAGCTCTCATTTTAAATTCCTCCATTCAGCACATCTTTCAGTGCTAAGACCAGTTGCTCCTGATCCTCATGCGGGTGATAACCGATGTGACCGACTCGCAGGAGCTTTTTCCCAAGCTCGCCGCCGTTTGGCGTGAGCGTCATTTCATGTTTATATCGCAATGCTTCGTAGACCTCTCCGGCGGTCACTCCGCTGAATATCAGGGGAGTCAGCGCATTTGACAGAGGATATTCCGGTATGGTCACATGAGGCAGAACACGCACCTGGCTGCGGAACCATTCTGCTTCGGCTCTGATTGTGTTCAGCCGGTTTTCTATGCCGCCTTCGTCGTATTCTATGTGGCGCAGCATTTCGTTGAGTTCGTAGAGAACCCTTACCGCAGGGGTGAACGGAGTCTGACCGCGCTCCTGATTTTTAAGGTGGTCGCTGAAATCAAGATAAAGGGACGGCGGTGAGATCCTTCCGATACGGTCGTGTATAGCGCGTTCGCTGAGGAGCACAAAGGACATTCCCGGTCCTAATGCAAGACCCTTCTGGGAACTTGTTATCAGTGCGTCGATACTGTATTTTTCAGCGTTAACATCATCTGCAAGAAATGACGATATTGCGTCTGCCACAAGGAGCATGTCTTTTCTGCGGCAGAAGTCAGACAGCATGTTGATATCATATAGCTGACCGGTAGATGTTTCATGAATATTCACCAGCAGTCCGGTGTAAGCCGTGCCGGAATACTCCTCCAGCCTTTCACTGGTGAGAGATTCGCCGAAGCTCAGCGTAAGCACATCGTGCGGTATGCCGTGGAGCTCGCATATCTGTGCAAATCTGTGGCCGAACGATCCGCCGTCTATTATCAGCAGACGGTCGTCCTTGTTGAACAGATTGAATACGGTCGCTTCCATTGCACCGGTGCCTGATGCGGTAAGAAAAACTAACCGGCTGGTATCAGGTGCATGCATCTGTTTTTTCAGAAGCCCTTCCGATTCCAGCATCATGGCGGAAAATTCCCTGGTGCGGAAATATGGAATCTGACCGGCGGCGGTCTTTAGGGTGAATGGGTACATCTCGACCGGGCCTACTGTGAATAATTTCATATTGCTCATCTCCGTTTATGAAGGATATCAACGTTTAAGTATCGCATACCAGCGGTCGCTGTCGTTATATCTGGTGCCGTTTATCTCCGGCGGAAAATATGCCTGTTCGGCAAAATGAAAACCTTGCTTTGTGAATATGCTGTATAGCTTAACGTATTCTTCAGCGGTTCTGTATATTGCGCTGTAATCGCTGTCCAGCTGGTCGGAATGTATCTGATCCAGAGTCAGCCGCGTTCCTAAACCGACTGCGTCGCCAACATACAAAACGCACTTGTCGTTCAGAAGGTCGACTAGTCTGGTCAGGCATTTTACAAGCTCGGTATCATTTATATACATGCACACGCCCAGCATGATCACGCAGTCGAATTTTCCGCCGAAAAAGCTGTCAGGCTTACTCATCAGTTCGCTGAATGACGCGCATACATATTTAGCCTGGTCACTATATGCTGCCGTTCTTTTTTCTGCGGCGGCGATCATCTCCGGAGCGAAATCTGCGCCCAGAGCGCGGCTCGCTTGTTGTAAAAATCGCGTACTTCCTGCTCGTTTATGTCTGTTCTGGTTCCGTATATTCTGTTGCTCATCTTAGTCTCCGTTTAAGCCATTCCTATAAAGCAGACCGTATTATTGGGTATCAATATCGCGCCGTTTTGCTGATGCTGTTCGAAGAACTCTTCAAGCGCTGTGCAGTAATTGTCAAATTCAGGGTCTCCGGATTTGGGAGCATAGCTGCTTGAAATTCGGTTTCCTATGAATTTGGATTTGTTATAAGAGAGGTCGTTTTTAAATATGGCTGACGAATAATTTTTCAGAAACTTTTGAGAAATTTCTACAAAGCGTTCACTTTCAATGGATCTCCCATTTGAGAAAAGCTCACGATATCGTGCGCAATGATCCAAGTTAAGTTTGTGAAGTGTACGCACAAGGCTGGATTTTTTATCTGTTAAATTCCAAACGATCATGACCTTACCGCCAGGACGGAGTATCCGCCTGCATTCTTCGCGGAAATCATCGGGCTGGAACCAGTGGAACGATTCTGCGGCGGTTATCAGAGATACGCTGCCGTCAGGAAGTCCGGTGTGTTCAGCGGGGGCGCTTATTATCTCGGCTCCCGGAGCGGTTTCGGCTATTCTGGAGCGCATATCTCCGTTCGGTTCAACCGCTGCTACGCGGCAGCCAAGCGACATAAGCTGCTCGGTGAATATGCCGGTTCCGGCTCCTATATCCGCTATCAGGCTGTCCGGAGTCAGCGCTGTTTCGCGTCGGATAAAGTCCAACACGCCCTGCGCATACCTTGGCCGGCACTGCATATATACTTCAGCTTTTCCGCTGAAAATGTTCTCGTTCATTTTTGTCCCTTTCGGTGCGCCTGCTTTTTCAGGTATTTTCTTACTACCTGACGATTTGTGCCGTAGATGTATTTTTTGATAAGCAGCTTCAGCGGGGGGCGGCGCATCCACTTCCGTTTTATCCGCTTGAATTCCATTTTGTCTAAATCGCTGAGGAATTCCTCCCGACGTTCATTCATTGCTATCGGGTCTCTCATGCGGTTCGCGTATTTGACCACGGTATCCATATCCAGTTCCCGAGTAGTCATTTGCTGTTTTGCAAGCTCAATGGCGGTTCTGCCCTTTTCTGTGCTTGGTATCATTACTGAGGAGCCATGATTGTCATTATAAAGCTCAGGGCAGAATATATGCACGCCCCACAGATCTCCAAGCGTGATGTCTGAGCAGCGGCGTGAAGTGGTGTACCTGCACTCATAACAGGACGGCCGCGACATTATATGCTGCATCCAGATATCAAAGAACGGGTTTACCCAGCGGTCGATAGTAATGTGCTTCCCATTTTCAAACGTCAGCGACATGACGTTGTAGTCCCATCTTCCGCCGTCCTTGTCGCGGTAATCGAGAGTTTTCACGCTGCTGGCGTGCTTTTCCTCCATATACTTAATAAAGCTGTTCTTATATTTGGGAGAGGGAACGCCCTCGCATATAACGTCTATAGTCAGCAGTTCCGGATATGCCTTGTCGCCCAGAAAGGCTCTGAGGCCTGCTATCTGGCAGGGCGTGCCGGTAAATACGACCTTTCTTCCCTCGGAAAGTAACCTTTTGCAGTCAGCGTATGCCGTACCTATCCGGCTCTGGTCGTACTTCGATTTGCGGAGCATATCGAGGTCGGAGAGGTCGGTTATATACCTATGTTCAGTTGTCAGTTTTTCCGTCTGAGCGGCGCCGAATACGGCATAGGAGCTTCCCGTACACCAGGCTTTGACGAGAGCGGTGAATGCACCGCCGGACGTGCTCTTTTCGAGTACCTCGCGGTCGTTGACGTATCCGCCGGTAACGCGTTCGACTTTAGGGTAGAGCAGGTCTTTCGTCATTGGACACGCAGCCCGGCAGAGTCCGCAGTTAACGCATTTTTCGCGGTCGATGACCGGATATGCGAAGCCTTCGGCGTCGTATTCCATGTGCATCGCGCCTTTTCCGCAGACCTGAACACAGGCGGAACAGCCGGTGCAGCTTGCTTTGCGGCTGTTATCAAGGTATGTATCCATCAAAGCTCAAGCGCTCCCTTCAGGTAATCCAGCGATTTTTCGCGTTCGGCGTGGAATCTTTCCCACACCTGGTCATAGTCGATAGCGGGCAGTTCCTGAACATTGCTTCCGCAGACAAGGCGCTCAGGTATTCCCGCTGTGCCAAGAACATTTTCGATTTTATTCGAGCACGCCGGGCGTGTAAATACATACAGATCACGGCGGAACTGCATGGCAAATATTGCTCCGTGGAAGGAGTTGGTCACAACGCATTCGGCGTGCTTAGTCAGACCGAGGAACTCTTCAACGCCTGTATCGTATGCCATTTTGTGCTTATAAAAATTCTGTATCCGCAGACTGATCTCGACTACTTTTGCGCCGCGTTTTCTGGCAATGCGGTCGGCAAAGTCCAGAAGATCCTTGTCGTAGCGGCGGGAATATACCAGAATATACGGTTTGTTTATCCTGGGTTCAGCGAGTATTTTTTCGTAATCCTCGCTGTCAAGGAGCAGCGTTGGGTCAAGGGTCTGGGTTATCGGTTTTTCGGTGCAGTCCTGGATTATTCCCGCGCCTTCCTTCTCGCGCAGCGCAATGCTGCGGAAGTTACCGAGGAGCCGTGTAAGTTCGCTGCGGTCGCTTTCCTTGAATGCATATCCTCCGGTGCTTGGCGAGTAGGAAAAATTGTGCTTCCCATGCATGCAGTCGTAATCAGCAAAGAAGCCCTTATCAAAGCCCTTGGTTTCTTCTATGTCCCAGACCGTGTCGCTTCCGCAGATATACCCGTCGAAATCAAGTTCATTGAAATTTTGTGAGGTATAGACCTTAGGAGTTTTGCGATAGTTTTTCTCCCAGAACGCGTCAAATTTCCGGTTAGCACGGTGTATTGCAGGGTAGCTGAGGCGGCAGCCCAAACGCGACAGGAAACGGCTGTCCTGCATGCTCTTCAGCGGGTCGTCGATATCGGTGAGCAGCAGCGGGTCGGTGCGGTAGTCAACAACAGTGTTGTCAACACCGAGCTTGTTCAGCGCCTGCTGGAGCGCATAGCATTGCAGCATCGCGCCGAAATTCACGAAGTTGTAGTATTTCGTTTGCGTTACTATGCCGTATCTGCGTTTTGTTTCCATAAGCTCCTCCGTCAGCCGCCGATCACCTGCGACTTTATCATTCGGTGTATCTTTGCGCCGTTGGATATGTAGTCTGCGCCCGGACGCTCTGTGTGCTTCTTGGGGCTTGCTTCTATCCATTCTTCAAGGGCAGAGCGGTCGTTTCCGGAGATATCCTGATACAGTACCGGCAGACCAAGCTGCTCAAACTGAGTGCATACCGAGCTTATGTCGCCATATATCATATCGCTGAGATAGATTGCCTTGAGCGTATCCGGCGTGTCGTCAAATATTCCGCTTTGGTCTGCGATGAAACGGTTCTTGATGTTCATATAGCCGTTCATCAGGGCGGGCGTCATGCTGTGTATCGTGCTTTCCATCAGGGGGTGAGGGCGCCAGAGAAGAACGCAGTCGCTGCGCTCCTTAAAGAAGTTAATCACCATCTGGAGCTTGCTAAGATACTGCTCCGGGGATTTCAGCAGGCCGGTAAGGCTGGTGTTATAAAACACCACTTTCTTGTTCTCCGTTAGTTTCAGCCATTCTTCAGGAAGGCCGGTGTTTTCAGCAGTGAGAGACAGCATTTTGTCGATTTTCGGAGAACCGGCCACAACGAACTTTTTTTCCGCTTCCTTTCTGGTGAGCAGGTCGCCCCCGAAGCGCGAAATAAACGCTTTGACATGCAGGTCGCGCATGTAATCCGTCTGTGTAACGACGCGGTCCAGATTTCTTACAGATGGCGGTGTGCAGAAAGGAATACGCGTTTTGACTTCTTCTGCGTTCTGCGGGTCGAATGGCTTCCAGACGAAATACGGAACATACACCAGCATATCGGTGTGTTTTTTCAGTTCTCCGGAATAAAAACGCGGGTCTACGCTTGTGACGAGATTTTCACCGTCGTAGGGGTTGTGTATGTATATGATATCGGGGCGTCTTTCCTCAAGGTCGTAGTTCTCGTAATGTATAACAGGCACGTCTTTCGGGAATTCTCTGCCCTCATAATGGAAATCGCCGAAGCTGTGGTCGGGATTCCGGTCGTAATATGGTATGGGTACGACATATGCGTCGCAGTCCGGGTCGGCTGAAGCTTCACGCCAGATAGATTCGAGGGAATCCCACATTGTTTGATTGCGCCATGTCACTGGATACTCCGACCGCCATTCATGGAGGTCTGATATGCAGCGGAGACAAA
>ENA-UESS01000377-UESS01000377.1-human-gut-metagenome-genome-assembly--contig:-NODE-377-length-19164-cov-20.334835_pt1 | contig 19164 bp, 10 predicted proteins | sample MGYA00243004_ERZ508005 | MGnify/ENA primary metagenome ERZ508005 (study PRJEB26167, sample SAMN06115471) | human gut metagenome | host: Homo sapiens | place: China:Guizhou | collected 2016-06-29...
TCTGTGTCATAATGGCAGCACTTCAGTAATTTCTCCATTTCTTCCTGATTTGGCTGACGAGGATTAGAACCTGTACAGGCATCAAGAATTGCGTTTGCGGCAATTTCAGGAAGCTTCTTTAAGAACTCATCTTCCGGTACAATACCTTCTTCTGCCGGAAGTCCGCCTTCACCATAATGCTTGATGCAGTGCGGGATATTGAGTTCATCATTCATCTTGCGGAGCAGTTCGATGAGTTTATCAATCTTTTCTTCTGTTGTATTACCGCCTAAGTGAATGAAATCTGCAATTTCTGCATATCTCTTGGCAGCTTCCTCATTCTTGGCATTGTATTTGATAACCTTTGGCAGATACATTGCATTGGCAGCACCGTGGATAATATGTCCGCCTTCAAATGCAGCACCGGTCTTATGTGCCATTGAATGAACGATACCGAGTAATGCGTTGGAGAATGCCATACCTGCAAGACACTGTGCGTTGTGCATAGAATCACGGGCTGCCATATCTCCGTTGTATGACTTAATCAGTGTTTCATGAATCATCTTAATTGCATGAAGTGCCAGTGGGTCTGTATAATCGCAGTTTGCGGTTGATACATACGCTTCAATGGCATGTGTCATTGCATCCATACCTGTATGGGCTACCAGCTTTACAGGCATTGTTTCAGCCAGTTCAGGGTCTACGATTGCAACATCCGGTGTGATTTCAAAATCAGCCAGTGGATACTTAATACCTTTTTCGTAATCTGTGATAACTGAGAATGCCGTAACTTCCGTTGCTGTACCGGATGTAGAAGATACTGCACAGAAATGTGCTTTTTTACGAAGCTTCGGCATACCGAATACCTTGCACATTTCTTCAAATGTAATGTCAGGATATTCATATTTTACCCACATTGCCTTTGCTGCATCAATCGGAGAACCGCCGCCAATCGCTACAATCCAGTCCGGTCCGTATTCTTCCATAACCTTAGCACCCTTCATAACAGTGTCTACTGACGGGTCAGATTCGATGCCCTCAAACAGTTTTACTTCCATTCCTGCTTCTTTTAAGTAGTCTTCTGCCTTCTGTAAGAAGCCGTTGCGCTTCATAGAACCGCCGCCTACACAGATAATGGCTTTCTTACCTTCCAGTGTCTTTAATGCCTCTAATGATCCTTTTCCGTGATATAAGTCTCTTGGTAATGTAAAACGTGTCATAACTCAAAATCCTCCATATACTATGTATTTTGTTGAATGTCCCCGCAGGACTTTGTTAATTTTTCAACAATCTTGAGTTTATTATAGTATTATCTGCTGTGAATTTCAAGTGTTTTTTTGAATTTTTTGTATGTTTTACATAAATTTTTCAATACTTTTATAAAACAGATTTTACAGCCGCTACAACATTTTCTGTTGTAAATCCGAATTTTTCAAACAGTGATGCCGCAGGACCGGATGCGCCAAAGCCTGTCATGGAAACAACTTTGCCGTCTAAGCCCACGTAACGGTACCAGCCGAAGTCTGAAAGCGCTTCGACCGCAACTCTCTTCCGGCATGCCTTCGGAAGAACGGATTCCTTGTATTCTGCTGTCTGTTCTTCAAATGCCTCCATACTCGGCATACTGACAACACGCACGTCCACGCCGTCTTTTGCAAGTTCTGCCTTTGCATTAACTGCCAGTTCTACTTCCGAACCACTGGCAATAATGATGGCATCCGGCACTTCCTTCTTAGAATCCTCTAAGATATAGCCGCCCTTTAACGCTTCCTTTGAAGAACCCTGCATCTGTGAAAGATTCTGTCTTGTCAGCACAAGTGCTGTCGGCTGGTCTTTTGAAGTAACTGCACGGTACCATGCCGCTGCGGTTTCTGTTCTGTCACACGGTCTGTATACACAGAAATTTGGCAGGGAGCGGAATGCCGCAAGCTGTTCAACCGGTTCGTGTGTCGGTCCGTCTTCTCCGACACCGATGCTATCATGTGTAAAGATAAATGTCAGCGGCAGATTCATTAATGCGGACAGTCTTGCCATTGGCTTTGTATAATCACTGAATACAAAGAATGTCGCTACAAATGCCTTTAATCCGCCATGCAGTGCAAGTCCGTTGCCGATTGCCGCCATCGCCTGTTCCCTGACACCGAAATGCAGATTGGTGCCTGCATAATTGTCTTTTGAAAAATCACCGGCATCCTTCATGTTTGTCTTATTGGACGGTGCAAGGTCGGCTGAACCGCCAATCAGGTTTGGCATGAGCTGTTTAATTTCATTTAAAATGCTGCCGGATGTGCTTCTGGTCGCTTCCGGTTTTTCTGCTTTCTTCCAGTAATCTTCTGAATCAAACAGCTTTGATAAATCATATCCGTTGTAATAAGCATCCCATTTTTCTGCCATATCCGGATATTCTTTTCTGTACTTTTCAAATAATACATTCCATTCATCTTCAACTGCTGCTTTCTTCTTGGCAGCTTCGTTGAAATGATCATATACTTCCTGCGGAACAGTAAATGCTTCCTTGCAAGGCCACTCTAAATATTCCTTTAAAGCCGCAACATTTTCTTCACCGAGCGGTTCACCGTGTGCGCTTGCCTTACCCTGCTTTGCAGGACAGCCATAGCCGATCACCGTATTGACCTTAATCATTGTCGGACGGGTTGTATCTGCTTTTGCCGCTTCAATCGCTGCAGCAATTTCTGCAAGATTGTTGCCGTCTTTAACTTCAAGTGTCTGGAAGCCGAATGCTTCAAAACGCTTTGTTACGTCTTCCGTAAATGCAATATCGGTGCTTCCTTCAATAGAAATGTTGTTGGAATCATAAAATACAATCAGCTTATGCAGTCCTAATGTTCCTGCGAGTGAAAATGCTTCTGATGAAATACCTTCCATCATACAGCCGTCACCGCCAAGTACATAAGTATAGTGGTCTACAATATCGTAACCGTCTTTGTTAAATACAGCGGCAAGATGTGCTTCTGCCATTGCCATACCGACTGCCATTGCCATACCCTGTCCAAGCGGGCCTGTCGTTGCTTCAATACCAACGGTATGACCGTATTCCGGATGTCCCGGTGTCAATGAACCCAGCTGTCTGAAATTCTTTAAGTCTTCCATAGAAAGATTTCCGTAGCCAAACAAATGTAATAAAGAATATAACAGCATCGAGCCGTGTCCTCCTGAGAGTACAAAACGATCTCTGTTTGCCCATTCCGGGTCTGCCGGATTGTGGTTCATATGGTTTGTCCATAATTCATATGCCATCGGTGCTGCGCCAAGCGGCAGTCCCGGATGTCCTGATTTTGCTTTCTGAATCGCTTCTGCTGATAACACACGGATTGTATTTACTGACAGTTCCTCTATGTTCTTCATAATGATTCATTTCCTCCATTTCTTATTGTGCTGCCTGTACCGGCATTTTTATTTTTTTTTATCAATCTTTAAAATCTGCTTCAACAAGGATGGTAACATCTCCGTTTTCGCCGCGTTTTCTCTTTAAACCGCCAAAGAATCTTTTTGAGCCGCGTTTTTCTGCTTTTACAATTGCGTGATTGATAATTTCCTTAATATCATCCATACGGATATTATCTACATTATTACGTAATTTATCAATCTTTAAATAAAGTTCCAGCAGCGCATCATCACTGACTTCATACTGGCGTTTTCTTGCAAATTTTCTTGCCATTTCAACCAGTTCATTGACCGTGTACTGTTTTAACACGATGCGATGATTAAACTTCTGTGTCATTTCCGGATTGAAATTGAGCAGTACATTCATTTCTGCATCCGAATCCTCCAGAATAACAATCATACGTTCCGTATCCTGTTCCAGACATTCCAGCATTTCACTCATACGCTTCGGCTGGATTGCCCCCGCACCTTCAACAATCAGTGCGGTGCCTTTTAACTTATTCATCGCCTTTGCCAGTCCACGGTTATTGATACTGTCACCGGTCGTCTTTGCAATCTTACGTGTGTGTTCCGGATACAGGTAATTCACCGCACGCACAATGGCTCTTGCAAGATCAGACTTATCTGAGCTTGAATTACCGGAAATGATAATATTGCCGACCTGCGACGTTGAAATCGCCATTTCCTGTTCAAGGCTTTCAAAATATGCTGCCAGCTGGCTTTCCAGTCCCGGCATTTCACGGTATTTTCTGAAAATCTTTGCAAGTTCTCCGCTTAACTTCTTTTCTTCATCAATTTCCGTGCCTTCGCCCATGCCGGTGTAAACTTTCTCCTGCTGTACAGCACTGGCAAGCTTTGCACTGCTGATTGCTTCCAGCGGATTCATATCGGAAAGATGGTCTTCCATCGGCGGAAGCTGCTGTGTATTTAATGAAACTTCCTCACTGACAGCCGCCCGCTGTCTTTGCGCCGCTTCCTGCTCTGCCGCACGCTGTGCCTGTTCTCTTTGTGCTGCTTCTTCCGCCAACCGCTGGGCTTCTGCCTGCTGCGCTGCTTCCTGTTCGGCTATACGCTGTGCTTCAGCTTTCTTTGCAGCTTCCCGCTTGGCTTCTTCAGCTGCACGCTGTGCTTCGGCTAACCGTCTGGCTTCTGCCTCGGCTCTTGCTTTCTGGGCTTCTTCCATGCGCCTCTGAATCTGTACTTCGGCCTCCGCTTTTCTTCTTGCTTCTTCCTCTGCCTGCTGACGACGGACATCCTGTGCTGCTGCTTCTTCTAAGTGTACGGTTGCTTTTCCGGTACGGATTGCAAGATCGGTCTTTGCTGCCTGTAACATCACCTGTGCGTGTGCATGGCGGCTTGCTTCTTTTTCATCAAAGGCTTTGCCTGCTGCCTGTGCCGCTGCTTTCTGCTCAACCATAATGCGCTCGTATGCCGCACTCTTTTCGTCCTTCTCATCTAACATCTTTTCCAGCTCTGTCTTTGAGAATTCCCTTGTATTCTGCTTTCCGTATTTTTCTTCACGGACCGCTTCTAACCAGTCTGCAAGGCTTAACTGACCTTTAATCTGTTCATCTTCCTGACTTTCACCGGCCGTTTCTTCCTGCTTCGCCGGCTGAGGACGCAATGCCTCTGCCTCTGCTTTTTCTTCCTCCATGAATTCACTTAAATTTTTAGCGAGTGCCGCCTGTAAATTTTGTGTATCATACGGATTGTTATATGCCGGAATGTCCACTTTAATCTCTACTTCATCTGCCGGTTCTTTGACCGTATTTACAGCCTTCTGCCGGAATGAATCCTCTTTACCTGATAAATCGCCGCAGCTGTCTTCCAGTTTCTTCTTTGCATCTTCTATCAGTTCACGTAAAGATGAGGATGCCTTGTCAATACTTTCAGACAAATCCACCGTTGTATCAGCTTCCTTTTTTTCTGCTTTTGGTGCGGTATCCGTCACTGTCTTTTCTTTTACAAATTCTTCCGCTGAAAATACCGGTTCTTCCGGTGCTTTTTCTGTATCCTGCGCACCGGTGTTCTCATATGTATCGGAATCATCGGATTCGTCATCATCTTCATAGCCTATTTCGCGCATATCTTCTTCTGACTGCGCCCGCGAATGAAATGCCTTCTTAAAGAAAGATTTAATGCCGCGGGTACTTTCATCGTCTTCCGGCAGAATAATATCATCGTCTGCATCACTTTCTGCTTCTTCCACCGCTTCTTCAATTTCATCGCTCTGGATTGCCGCAAGCTGCTTTTGTTCCTCAAACATGATTTCTCTGGTTGCTTCTATATCCTGCTTCTGATTCTTAATATCCTTTAAGATTTTTTTCTGTGTATTGGTCAGTTCAACGCCAAATTCCTGCTTTAACTGAATCGCCTTCTCCACATACTGTCCGTCCTGAAACCACAGTACAATATCATCACAGGTCTTGATACATTCTTCTTTTCTGCCTGTTTTGGCATATAACTTTGCCAGTTCAAACATATACTTTTCATCAATTTCATGCTCTTTGTAGTCCTCTAAGATTTCTACAAGTTCATTATCCGAGGCATTCTGTGCCTTTCTTAAATCAAAATACAAAAGAAAACGATTGACATCATGCGGTGACATCTTTTCATATTCTTCATAAAGTTCCTCTGCCGTTTCAAAATCTTCCAGCTTAATGAGCAGCTCCGCCAGCTTATAAACCAGCTTTCTGCCGCCTAAATTTCTGTTGTATGCAAGAATTGCCATATCTCTTGCTTCCAGATAATCCCCTGCCGCTTCCTGTACGTTAATAACAGTTGCCAGCGTGGACCAGTCCTTCACCTTCTGCCAGTTCATTTCCTTGGCAATCGCTGCCGCCTCCTGAAATGACTTCTTGGCAGCAAGCTTTTTAATTTGATCTACTTTTATATTAAATTCATACTTATCCAAAACAAACGCCACCTTTACTGTATATATCAAATAAATGATTTAAACATATTCTATTCAAGTTTATCACAGCGCAGTATTCTTGTAAACTCTTTTAAAAAGAAATGCCAACGTTGAGGCGTTTCTTGCCTATAGTGTGAAGTCGAATACTGCCTGCTCATAATCCATGCGCGTATATTCAAGTTCCTCATTTTTTGTACGACTGTAGTAATCGACAACAACCGTCTGCTGCCGGTTATGTACAAGCTTCTGTCCTAAAATGTAATTGACATCAAATCTTCCCGTAATCGCCGGAGTTGCACCTCGTGCCGGAACAATGAGCTGCACGTGGTTAGTCTTTAACAGCTTAAAAATCGGCTCCCAGATATAAATATCCTTTGCCGCACCGAACGGATTATCAATAAAAATGGTCTTGCCCAGTACACCCGCACTGTCTGCCGGCGCATTGATACTTGAAATATAATGAATTACCGCAATTAAAAACTGAATATAAATACCCTGTGACTGTCCGGTTGAACCCACTGCTTCTTCATACCGCAGATACCGGCTCTGGTCTTTCATGCGCTCTCTTTTATAAAGACTTACGCGGATGGCGTTCATATCGGTTACAATCACGGCAAAAAGGCGTTTCCAGCTTAACCGGTTGCGGATATATTTTAACCGCTCCTGCGTATTGTCAAAGCTTTCCGCCATCAGGACCGTTTCGTCAATGTATGCCGCCATTCTTTCCTTATAATCGGATTCCTTGGCATACGGTACGGACAGCCCGATAATAGAAATAACCTCATTATCCATCGTAATGCTTGAAAGCTTTGGCAGGCGGTCAAGTTCCGTCTTGATATTACAGCAAATCTGGACACACCGGTTTTCAAAGTTATCCTTGATATGCTCCATATCGGAAATCCCTTTGGATACGCGCTCTTTTTCCAGTGCAATCAGCGTATTGGTTTCGGAAAGTCTGGACTTTAACTGCTTCACGGCTTCAATGTCCTTTGGCACATGAACCGACATTTTAATCTCCAATGCCAGTTCTTTTGCATCACATGCCGTCAGTTCTTCCGTCAGCTTATCCTTTTTCTTTAAAAATTCTTCCAGCTTGCGCACCTCAAGCGCACACAGCTTTTCAAATTCTTTCTGTACCGTTTCATAGCCCGAAAAATCTGCTACATTTATGTCTGTATCCTCCGGCTGTCCTGCCATGGTATCTGCATTTTCCGTTTCTGACGCTTCCGGCACTTCAATGCCCGCTTTGGCAACAATTCTTGACAAATCCTTTTCCATTACGAGGAAATCCTGCATTTTTTCTGTCTGGCGTTTCTGCTCTTTTTCCAGTTCTTTGATCTGTCCTGCAATGCTGTCCTTATAATTTTTATGCTGTACAATGAACTGCTCCGGGTTATCACAGTCAAACGCTTCAAAAGCACCGTACTTTTCTTCAATCTGGCTCTTTCCGTGTGCAATACTTCCCTGCAGACGGTTCATTAATGCATTCTGCGCTTCCAGTTCTTCTGCTGCCGCTTTTTCCTGCTGTACCGCCTGCTCCCGTTCCTGCTCAAGCGCACGGAGCGCATCATCCGGATTTGGGACAGCTTCTCCCTGTGCCTCTTTTGCCGCAAGTTCTTCCATTGTAAAATGGCGGCGTGCAATTGCCGTACTGCATTTTCCCATTGCCGCACGGTAATGTCTTAATAATTCTTCTTTATCATGCACATCGGCATTTTTTTCATCCAATGCCTTTTTTACTCCCGCAAAGCGGTTCTCCAGCTGTTCTAATGACAGCGCATGTCCGTCAGCATCCGCTAACCCTGCTACCGCACTGCCATCCGCCGCTGACTGCAGCACATGAATTTCTGCGGACTGTCCGCCGTCGGCTTCCACGCTTATATATGCCTGATAACGCTTGTCAAGACGGCTTTGCAGACGGTCATATTCTTCTGCCAGTGCATTTTTGCGCTGTAATGCGGTCTGTTCTGCCTTTTCCTGCGCCTGCATTTCCTGCTCTTTTAAGAGCTGTTCCTGCTTTGCATCTGCCGCCCTCTGCGTGTATTCCTGCTTTTCACGATACTGTACAAGAAGACTCTCTGCCAGTTTTGCGCACTTTTGCACGTATGGATACCGCTCCCGGTTTTGTGCCAGCTTTTCCTGCACCTGTGCTTTCCGCTCCCGGCCTTTTTTACGCAGGGCTTCCTCCTGTTCCATTTCTTCCTGTAAACGCTGTGCTTCCTTTTGCAGTTCCTCTAAACGCACAGACAGCCCTTCAAACTCTTTCTTTGCCGGCTCTTCTTCCAGCTTTGAAAGTTCCTGTATGCGCACGTAGTCATTCCAGACAATTTCTTTTCTGTCGGTCAGTCTGACCAGTTTTTCCTGTGCCGCCGCCAGTTCTTCCTGCGCCAGCTTTTCTTCCCGCCCGCGCAGCTTTTCATCCTTTAAAAATGCCATATCCTTTCTGGCATATACAACATACTGTTCATTTTCTGCCGTAAGCTGTGCTTTTGCCGCCTGTGCAGACAATACCGGAATCACATAGGCACTTCTGCCAAAGTCCGCAAGCACCGGGTCTTCTTTGATTCTTGAAAAATCATTTTCAACAATAAATGCATACTCTGCATATGGGAATGCGGCAAGCACCTGTTTTCTTTCATCTTCCGAAAGCCCCGAAAGCCACTCGCTGCCTTCTTTTACATCTTCTCCATACCGTCCTGAAAGATAGCTTTTTACCTTCTCCCGGTGTCTTCCGCCTGCACTGAATATCCCGTGCTTCATATTTTCAAGGAACTGCGTAAGCTGCGTACAGTCAGCGGTAAGCTGCTCACATTCCGCTTCCAGTCTGCGGTGGTTATCCAATACAACGCGGCATGCCCGGCGGGTATCCTGTTCCCCATAGACGGCCTTTAACTGTAAAAGCTGCTGCTTTTCTTTCTGTTCCTGTTCTTTTTTGGTTTCCGCCTGTCCTAACTGTTCTGTCAGCAGTTCAATCCGTGCACGGCAGGATGCCTGCTGCTGTCTGCCCTTTGAAAGCAGTGCTTCCACCTGTGAAAGCTGCCCCTCGGTCTGTAAAAGCTGTTCTTCCTGTTCTTTGATTTTCTGTGTGCAGGCACTGTATTCTTCGCCTGCCTTTTCCATCACAAGAATTCCTGCCTTTTCCATACAGGCACCCAGTTCTTTTTCTGCCTGCTCAATCTCTCTGGCAGTATGCACTGCAATCTGTTCTGCCGCCGCAGCCCCGCCCAGTAATTCCTGATAATCTGCCTTTGCCTGTGCCGCTTCTTTCTGACACGCCCGGTACTGTGTTTCTGCATTCTGCAATTCTTCACCGGCAGCATTCTTTTTCTGTACAAGCTGTGGCACAATTACCGCTGCCAGTGCATAGAGCTGTTTTGTCAGTTCTTCATCCGTTTGTCCGTTTGCCGCAATGGCTGCCAAAAGTTCATCGTAGAGCTTCTGATACTGTAAATATTCGCGGTATTCTACCAGACTTTCCGTTTCTTCCATCTGCCTTTTTAAGTGTTCTTCCTGTTCCTTAAAATATGCCCGCTTCTTCTCATTTGCAGCAATCAGTTCTTCCATTCCCGCAAGGGAAGCCTGTTCTGTAAGCACCTCGGCAGTCTGGATCATGCGCTGCTGTTTTAATAATTCTTCCTGTAAATGAAGCAGTTCGTCCTTCTGCTTTTCTTCCTGCGCGCGGTATCCCGACAGATTTTGTCTGCACTGCATAAGCAGCTTTAACAGCTGTCCCCGCAGATTTCCTTTTTCTTCATATAAAGAGCGGTATCCCAGAATATACTCTGAAAAAGCATCAAGCAGCTCCATCTGTTTATCATAATTGGTAATCTGTGCATTTTTCTTTGACAGTCTTGCAAGCGTATCCTTAATATCAAGCAGTGTCTGTGCCATCTGACCTTCGTCATTGCCCACTGCCAGCTTATTGTGGAAAGATTTCTGAATAATTTCTTCTATTAATAAATCCTCTACAACTTTACGGCTTGTCTTATAATTGGTTTCAAAATATGTTCTTACATGTCCTTCGGTCTTATTGATGCCGCGGATAATTTCCCATTCGCTCTCATACAGCCCATACTTGCTGATAAAACTCTGATATTCGCCCTTTCGGTCAAATATTTTTACCGAAACGTGGAAATCATTATGTTCAAGCTCCCGCAGATACTGTTTTAACCCATTATAAGTAATGCGCTCCCCGTTTTTTGTCAGCGGCAGATTTTTAATATCGTTTTCACCAAACTCCCGGTAAAAAATACAGTAGTTAAAATATTCCACGCTGGCATTGTCACGTCCCGCCGGTGCTTCTCCTGCCGCAGAAAAACGCCCGGATATGCCGTCCGCTTCCGTGCCGTCTGCTTCCGTATCCTTTGCCTTTCTTGCGCAGAATCCCGTTGTCATATATTTATAGCCGTCATTGTTAGTAGCATCTAACTTCCATTCAATCAATGAGTGGATCACTGTATTGCCGCCGCCCGGACGGAACAGCTTTTCAACCGGCTGTTTTTCATCAAGCGTACAGTTCGGAATCACATTTTGAAGCAGCAGCAGCATTAAAAGACTCTTTCCGCCGCCGTTTGCAAGGTCATAAATCGTGTTACGGCAGTGAAAACGCATCATAAAGTCATCGTAATACTGCGTACCGAAATTGTATTTTACATTGTTTACACGGATTCTGTTAATCTGCGGCATGTTCGTCCCTCTCCTCTCCTGACTGGTCTAACAATTCCATGATTCTTCCTCTGGATTCGTCAAAATAATTTTCAACAACTGCGCGGAAACGGTCTGTCGGATAATACCGCTCCTGATTGTCACTTAATAACTGCTGGCTGACTAAAAAGTTACAGACCAGCTTTACAAAACCCGACTTGGAATTCTTCGCCGCCCTTAATTCCGACAATTCCACGGTTGCCGCCGGCAGGCTGTCCCAGCTTAACGCAAGGCTGCGGAAGCTGTTTTCCTCAATTTCACTTAAAACAAAGCCGTTTTTCTTATCCACAATGCCTGCCGTTGTATCGTCCACCTTGCGGACAATGTCTTCCACGCGGACAAATTCGGCATACGTTGCACTGATGGTATCCGTATAAAACTCCATAATAATATTATAGATGATAAAATACGCCAGATAGAGTTCTCCGTTGGTACGCAGTCCCAGCTCCCGGCGCAGCGCTTCATTGCTGTAGCCAAACAGGCTGCCGTGCGCTTTTGGCGCGGCAAACAACGAATTATTATATTCATAAACCGAAAGTTCCATTTTCTTTAACGACAACAATACCATATCATACACTTCCGGGTTGGTACTGTATTCCTGATACAGGGCAGCATTTGTCCCCTGCTCGCTTACCGTTTCCCCCGCCGCCAGTTTTGCGGATATTTCCAGTGCCTTTTCTATATTTCTGCTTTCCATTACTTTGTTCCCTTCCGTTCAAACACCAGTTCAGACTGTTCCATTGGCTGTTCGTCCTGCGCTCCTGCGGATTTTGGCGTAATCGTAAAATGTACCGGTTCACGGTCTGCAAATGCGCCGCTTAAAATGTCATCGAGAAAACTCTCGTTTTCCGTCTGACCGCCGATGACATACTCCTGTTTCTGACACAGGTTGACAAAAAAGGAATAGTAATCCGCATTTTTTAAAATATCCGGCGAATACATTCTGCTCATTGCCGCGCCAAATTCCGAAAGCGTAAACGTATCTCTCTTTTCAAATGCCGCCAGCAGATTATTCATTAAAAATGTATAGTTTTTACGAATACGCTGATCTTCCATTTCATCTGCAAACTGAATTTCCTGCGGCGGTTCTTCTTCTACTTTCTCCGCCGCTTCTGCCTGCTTTGGCTTCACGGTCAGTGCCTCGTCAAGCGAATCGAGCGTAAACCGCTTCTTTATATGCGGCAGTAATACCGGTGACAAAAGCTGTTCTAACAGTCCCGCATTGTCGCTGCGGATTAAATCTGTCAGAAGCGCCCCAAAATGGATATGGCTTCTTAACCGTCCGAGTTTTGCCCGCTTCACGGCTTCTTCTGTCATCTGCTGCATCTGTGTACATGCCGATAAAAGCTGTCCGTGCCTTGTCATGGCTATCTGTAACTGGCTGTCCAGCTCGTAAATCTCCTTTAAAGTACGGTAATAGCTCTCCGACTGTACCGGTTCGGCTTCCATCTTTGCAAGCGCACCCTCGATAAAATCTTTATTTTTCTTAAACAGCTTTTCTTCTTCATCAAACCAGCGCATACCCGTATGGACAAAATCTTCATACGCTTCAATCCCCGCAAAGACATCTTTGCCGAGCAATTCCATAATCTCATTTTTTCTGCGCTGTAGGCGTGCCACTTCTTCATTAATCCGCACAATCACATCTTTGCCGCCCTGAAAATTCTGTGCCTGTATCATTTTTTCTAAGAGCAGCTGCTGCACACTGATTCTGCTTTCTTCTTTAATTTCTTTCGTATCCAGATAGAATTCAATTGCATCGGAACTGATGGAATACCATACCGTATGGTCACGGATGGCACTTTCCAGTACCTTGATACGTGAAATACATTTTTTCTTTTCAATAGGATCATAATATGGAAATGTAAACGGTCTGCCTTCATTTTTAATTTTATCGAAAATGTAATCGGCAAGTTCTTTGTATTCCTGTGCTGAAAGATTCAGCCCAAAGTCCCGTTTGAGCAATGATGTAATAAAGTCCAGATATTCCGGGTAAGTGACGTCCTTTTCTTTAAAGTTATTCTCCTCAATAAAAAAGCGCAGAATCCCCATGACAATATATCCCATGTCCAGCATTTCATATCTGCCTTCCTGAAACTGGGCAAAGGATACATCCATCAGCTTAAAAAAAGGATAATATTTTTTGAGATTGAGCATACGCTCTTTGTGTTCTGTAATAATATCGTTTAACATAGTATCCTACAATTCCGTTCTGCCGTCCAATGCACGCAGCAGTGTCACTTCGTCGATATATTCCAAATCGCCGCCAACCGGCACACCGCTTGCAATACGGGTTACTTTAATGCCTGTCGGCTTAATCAGGCGGCTGATATACATCGCTGTCGTTTCACCTTCAAGACTTGAATTGGTTGCAATGATGACTTCCTGCACATCGCCTTCGAGCCGTTTCATCAGTTCCTTTAACTTAATGTCGGACGGACCGATGCCAAGCATCGGGCTGATTGCACCGTGCAGTACATGATAGACACCCTCATACTTTCCGGTCTTTTCATATGCCGCCATATCGCGTGTCTGTTCCACCACCATAATCGTACTGTGGTCGCGCTTTTCATTGGCACAGATCGGGCAGATTTCATCATCTGTCAGCGTAAAACATTCTTTACAGTATTTAATATGCGCTTTGGCATCCGTCATGGCAGATGCCAGTCCCTCAACTTCTTCTTTTGGCATATTTATAATGTGAAATGCCAGGCGCTGGGCGCTTTTTGCCCCAACCCCTGGTAATCTCGACAGCTGTTCTATTAACTTGTTCATATGACCGCTGTAAATGTCCATTAGAACAGGCCTCCTGTCAGTCCTGAAAGTCCTCCGGTAATCTTAGACATCTGCGCCTGTGATTCTTCTTCACACTTGCGGAGTGCTTCGTTGGTTGCTGCCATAATTAAATCTTCTAACATTTCTACATCATCCGGATCTACGGCTTCCGGGTCAATCTTGACCTTTGTAACCTCTCTTTTACCGGTAACGGTTACTTCTACAACACCGCCGCCTGCTGCCGCACTGAATTCCTTTGCTTCCAGCTCTGCCTGCTGTGTTTCCATCTGCTTCTGCATTTTCTGTGCCTGCTTCATCAGATTGTTCATGTTGCCCGGCATACCTCCCGGAAATCCACCTCTTTTTGCCATTAGATATATTCCTCCTTATCATCTACTTCTATTTCCATATTAACGGATTCTCTGATATCTGTAAATCGATTTTGAAAATCTTCTCCATCCTGTAGCTTTGTAACAATCAGATTCACATGGATTCCTGTCCGCTCCTCAATGAGCGCAACCAGTTCTGCCTTGTCATCTTCCCTTGAAAACAGCTCATAGGCTGTCGGGGAAGACGTCATCAGTTCCAGACTCTGCCCATCCTCTGCAAGCGTTACATGTGAATTTAATAAATGGGTGCGCTTTAGCGGTTCTTCAATCGAATGGACAATGGAGTCCCACTGCTTTGCCAGCTGCTTAATATCCTCCGGCATTGCCTCTATTACGCGCTTTTGTACCGGCTGGGACACTGCCATGCTGCTGGCATTGCCTGCCGCACCCGCTATATCTGCCATACCGCTTATGCCCTGTGTACCTGCCGCAAACGGAGTACCTGCCGCCACGCCGTTTTTTAACGTTTCCATGGCTTCCTGCATTTCCTGCTCAAGCAGGGTGATGCGGCTTATCACATCGCCCATATCCTGCCGCTGTTCCATCGCCGGACGCGTCAGCTTAATGAGTGTCACTTCGACTTTAATACGCTTCTGTGTTGAGAATTTCAGCTCATTTGCCAGCTCCGACAGCACGCGGATATAGCGCATAAGTGTATCGACATCGACCTGTTTACTGTCTTTTTTTAACTGCTCTAAATTATCTGCCGAAACATCAATAATGTCTTCCGCCTTCGCTTCATCATCCGTTGTCTTTACAAGCAGCAGATTTCTTAAATACCATACAAAGTCACTGACAAACTGTCCTAAATCCCTGCCCTGCATAATAATCTGCTCTAAAAGCTGCATGCACGCATACGTATCCGCCTTTAAAATGTACGACAGCATTTCGGCAAATACCGCCGTGTCCACCGCACCAAGCACCTCTAACACATTTTCATACTTTAAATCCTGTCCGAGGTAAAAGGCGATGCACTGGTCTAACAGACTTAAAGCATCTCGCATCGAACCATCCGCCGCCTTGGCAACATACCGGATTGCCTTTTCTTCGACATTGATATGTTCCGCTTCCATCAGCTGCGATAACCGCCCTGCAATCGTTTCAATAGAAATGCGGTGGAAATCATAGCGCTGGCAGCGCGACAGAATCGTAACCGGTATCTTATGTGCCTCCGTTGTCGCCAAAATAAAAATAACGTATGCAGGCGGTTCTTCCAGTGTTTTTAACAGTGCATTAAATGCCCCTATGGAAAGCATATGCACTTCATCGATGATATAAACCTTATACCTGCCCTCCGTCGGTGAATACTGGACTTCGTCACGGATTTCACGAATATTGTCAACACCGTTATTCGATGCGGCATCGATTTCAATGACATTCATGGAACGCCCTTCGGCAATCGCCTTACAGGTCGGACATTCCCCGCACGGACTGCCGTCCACCGGATGCTCACAGTTGACCGCCTTTGCAAAAATCTTTGCCACGGTTGTCTTACCGGTTCCGCGCGTTCCGCAGAAAAGGTACGCATGCCCGATTCTGTCTGCCCGTATCTGATTTTTTAATGTTGTAACAATATGTTCCTGCCCTTTGACATCTTCAAATTCCAAAGGACGCCATTTTCTGTATAATGCCTGATATGCCATATTTTCTCTCATTCTGCCGCCACGGACGGCGCTTTTCTAAAAATACCGCTGCAAACTGCTTTTACTTTATAAATGTAAAAAAGCCACCACATACTATGTGTTACACGTAATATGTGTTACATATAATATGTGCTGACGAAAACAATTCTCATCATAAAACCGCGCACCGGACGTCGTACAGCTGTCCACAGACGTTACCGGTACAGTTAGCTCGGCCCAGGCACCCTTCCGGCACACAGGAGGTTTCACTTAATGCTGCTTCATTCCTGACCTGACATGGTTCATGAATTCCTGTTGCGAAAGACCCAGACGTCAACACCACTTATACCGGGCAGCTCTACAGAAAACTGCCCTCAGCCCGATATCACCCCTGCTATAGCGGATTGCAGGTACAAGGCGCCGCTAATGCCCCGGCTGCGCGGTTCTTTGATTATACCTTTTATGGCCCGGATTGTCAAGATTGTCAACCCTTTAACTCTTTTAAATACGCCATGAAATTTTCTTTATTTTCAAGCGCTGTTGTCGTCGGACGTCCGAGGTCCTCTCTTGCACCGATAGAACATTTCACTTCAATCAGGCTTAATTCGCTGCGGTTTTTCGCTGCCTTTAAAGCCTCATCAAGTGCTTCAAACGTATCTACGGATACTGCATTCGGATAGCCGCATGATTTTGCCACACCAATCCAGTCAATATTACCGCCGACAGTCGGCATGCCGCCAACCGTTTCGTGTGCGCCGTTATTAATCAGAACGTGCACCATATTTTTTGGCGCATTCGCTCCGAGCAGTGCCATAGAGCCCATGTGCATCAGCACGGCGCCATCACCGTCGATACACCAGATTTTTGTATCCGGCATACTTTCTGCAACACCGAGTGCAATTGATGAGCTGTGTCCCATGGAACCGACTGTTAGAAAATCATATTTATGGCTCATCTTCTTTGCTTCACGGATTTCAAATAACTCACGGCTTGCCTTTCCTGTTGTGGAAATCACCGGGTCTTCTCCGGAAACGTCTGTAATATGACGGATAATATCTTCACGCATCATCGTATTGTCATTTTTATAAACAACCTTTTCATCATAAGAGAGCGCACCCTTGCGGATTACAAAGGCAGCATCTTTTCCCTGTGCAAGCACAGTTTTAAAGTCATCCATGGCAGCTTTTAATTCTTCTTCTGTAGTTTCTTTTCCCACGATAAATGGCTTGATATCCATATCTTCAAGCAGTTTTATCGTTACTTCACCCTGATAAATGTGCTGCGGCTCGTCATGAACCCCCGGTTCTCCTCTCCAGCCCACAACAAAAATCATCGGAATTGCATACACTTTGTCGTTTAAAAGTGATGCCACCGGATTGATAATATTTCCTTCGCCGGAATTCTGCATATAGACAACCGGCACCTTTCCTGTTGCCAGATGGTATCCTGCCGCCAGCGCCGCCGCATTTCCTTCATTTGCGGCAATCACATGATGTTGGGAATCTATCCCATATGTATTTATTAAATAGTTGCACAGTGCTTTTAACTGTGAATCCGGTACACCTGCATAAAACTCTGCACCGATAATTTCAACAAACTTCTGAACCTGCATTTTTTATCTCCATTCTGATACAGACCTATTCTGCCTGCATTTTTTCCAATACCTCACGGTAGCTTTCATCAATCACTGCCAGCTCTGCCACAGAGTCAATTTCAACAATCTGCTCTTTTTCAACCGGATGAATGCCAAGGTTTAACTTATCTAACTGCCGGTCTACAATTTCATCCCAGTATAAGCCCTCATAACCTGGCTTTTCATATGCTGCATCAATGGCATCGCGGATAACTGCCGCATCTGCTTTCTTAAAATAGGAAACGCCGACCATGTTATAACGGTCTGTCCCTTCTTTTCCGACACGTGTAATACGTTCTCCATCCCAGTCAAACACCCAGTCATCGGAAAAACCCGGAACCATTTTGCCATAATAGCAGGAACGTGAAAGTTCTGCATCAAAAATAGATAAATCCGAAATATACAAATCCGCTTCACAGATAAAGCAGTCTGCCGTTCCCATAACTTCTCTTGCCGCATGAATGGAAGAAATATTGTTAATCGTTTCAAATTCCGTATTTTCAATCAGTTCCACGTTGTCATATTTTTCTGCCAGATATGCAAACTGCTCTTTTTTGTATCCGACAACAACGTAAATCTTTGATACGTTTCTGCGCTCCAGCCCCTTCATAATCGTTTCAATCATTGATGTGCCGTGCACCTTTACAAGCGGCTTCGGCGTAACATCGGTCAGCGGGCGCATGCGTGTACCCATGCCCGCCGCCATTAAAATTGCGATTTCCATTTCCCTTATCCTTTCAAAAAAGCTTACAGTTCATCAATTAATGTCAGAATCTGTTTAATCGGCATTAAACGGCTGTCCACTTCTTTTGCACGGTGATACTTTAAAATATCCTTGGCAGTCTGTTCCATTGCCGGGAATGCACTTCTTGTCAGCTGGTTTGCGTAAATAACGATATTGACACCGTGTTCTGCCAGTTCTGCTTCCGTAATTGTATTAAATGAAGACGGAACAACCACAATTGGTGTTTCCTTATCTTCTGCACGGAATTTATCGCAGAATTCCAGAATTTCTGCCGGGTCCTTCTTACGGCTGTGAATCATAATGCCATCAGCGCCTGCATCACGGAACGCTCTGGCTCTGTTTAACGCATCCTCCATACCCTGCTCTAAAATCAGACTCTCAATACGCGCAATAATCATAAAGTCATCTGTCAGCTGTACCTTCTTGCCTGCGGCAATCTTGGCGCTGAAATTCTCAATTGTATCCTGTGTCTGTGCTACTTCCGTACCAAACAGGGAGTTTTTCTTTAAACCGGTCTTATCTTCGATAATAATGGCTGAAACACCCATACGTTCGAGTGTGCGCACAAGATATACAAAATGCTCTGTCAGTCCGCCTGTATCTCCGTCAAAAATAATCGGCTTTGTTGTAACTTCCATGACATCATCGATTGTTCTGCATCTTGAAGTCATGTCTACCAGTTCAATATCCGGCTTTCCTTTCGCAGTTGAATCGCAGAGGGAACTAATCCACATTGCATCAAACTGGTCAAATTCACCATCATTTTCCACAACTGTCTTTTCCGCAATCAGACCGGTTAAACCGCTGTGTACTTCAATCGTCTTTACAATCGGACGCATTTTAATGAGCTGTCTTAAACGTTTTCTTCTGAATTCCGGCATCGCCAGTTTTTCTTTTAAGCGGTCATCAACACGCTTTACATTTTCATCCATACTTCCCATGAATCTCACCACATCCGGCTTTCCTATATCAGCCATCAGCCGTGCGGACACCAAGCC
>ENA-UESS01000385-UESS01000385.1-human-gut-metagenome-genome-assembly--contig:-NODE-385-length-18981-cov-12.115267_pt1 | contig 18981 bp, 13 predicted proteins | sample MGYA00243004_ERZ508005 | MGnify/ENA primary metagenome ERZ508005 (study PRJEB26167, sample SAMN06115471) | human gut metagenome | host: Homo sapiens | place: China:Guizhou | collected 2016-06-29...
TTCCTTAGCTCAGTCGGTTAGAGCATCTGACTGTTAATCAGAGGGTCCTTGGTTCAAGTCCAAGAGGAAGAGCAAAAGGTTCGTCATGCAGGCGAACCTTTTTTGTTTGAATCAACGATCTGACATCCCGGCTCAAGGATCATTCTCAATAATCCGTTACAGCAAGTGTCAGCACACTGATACACATCCCTTCCACATCCCGAAACGCATCGGCGCACGCCGTAGTGGTGGCTCCGGTAGTCAGCACATCATCCACCAGCAAGACATGCTTTCCGGCAAAGCGTTCGGGACAGTCAAGGCGGAACATGCCGTCCACATTCTCCCACCGCTCATACGCCGACTTGCTTGTCTGCGTCTCCGTATGCCTTTTGCGCACCACAGAAGAAGTATCCAGGGAAAGACCGGTAACCGCTGCAATCCCCCGGGCTATGTACTCGCTTTGGTTATACCCGCGTATCCGTTGTTTACGGGGATGCAAAGGAACGGGCACTATAACGTCTATACCGCGAAAGAAGCCCGACTCCAGCAGCTCCGCTGCCATAAAGCGTCCCATTATCTCACCTAAATCCTTACGCCCGCCATATTTCAGCAGATGCAGTATCCGGCGGAAGTCGCTGCCTTTCTGATAAAAAAAGTAGGAGGTGGCATGTTCCAAAGGAAATTTTCCCCAAAACATACGCTCCACCGGATTGTCCACACGAAGATGATACCCCGTACGGGGCAGACTCATATTACACTTCAGGCAAATAGCATCTTCTCCCTCCTGCAAAGGCTCGCCGCACACAGCGCACTGCCGGGGAAAGAATAAATGAAGAAAAGATAGAAACCAAGTTTTAAATGTGTTTTTCATAGGTGTTACATTCCTAAAGGCATCGCCTTCTGCACCAGCTCCAGCAAGAACGGGTGCAGCCACCCGTTAGTGGCGACCACATGATGCCCGTCGATGAAACCGGCGTTTCCATAAAAATCTGTCACCCGTCCGCCTGCTTCCTGCACAATCAGTGCCGCCGCCGAGAAATCCCATTTTCCGAGGAAAGCCTCCAGCCAAGCGTCGAAACGTCCTGCCGCCACATAGCAGAGGGCTATTGCCGCCGAACCATTCATACGGATACCCGCCACCCTGCCGTACAGTTCGCGTATCAGATACTCTCCCGTACGGGCATATTGTTCCGAATTATACGGAAGCTCCGTCACCACGAACGAAGCTTCCATACTACGGACGGAAGATACTTGTAGAGACTGTCCATTAAGGTATGCGCCACCGCCCTTCCAAGCATAGAAACACTCGTCCAGACAAGGGTCATAAACAACTCCCAGCAACAACTCGTGCTTGTTGCGCAAAGCGATACTGACACAGTAGGGGGCATTGCCATGAATATAATTGGTAGTACCGTCAAGCGGGTCCACCACCCAACAATACGGCTCATCCCGGTAGACTGCCGAGCCCTCCTCCACGATAAAACCGGCTTCGGGCAGAAGAGCGCCCAGTGCGGCGACAATGCGTTTTTCAGACTCCTTGTCCACATAGGACACATAGTCGTGCGCATGCTTTTCCTCCACCGCTTCCCTACGGAAACTCTTACGCTCTTCTTTCAGGAAGCGCCCCGCCGTACGGGCCACATCGCAGACTTTACCGGTCAAGATTCTTAAATCATCCATTGTTCAAGCAATCATTAAAATAAATCATTTATCGGCAACCGACTCGTAGACAAGCTCTCCACGCCGGCTGACGGTCCATTTATCATTTTCCAAACGTACGTTCTTCGTATCATCGTCCTCCATATTCCAGACATACCCGCCGGAAGGCAAACTACGACGGTCAAGGATTTCATTCGGGATATCCTCTTCCGAGAAGAACAATTCCACCCGGCTGGAGTCAGGACTGAACACAATATATAATGTGTTCCTTTCATCTTTAACAGAAGTCAGACGCACACCTTTCTCCCACAAACGGATGCAATCTTTCTGTACTTCACTCCATGTATATCCCGCCGAAGCAATACATCCATGCTCATCTTTATCGCCCCCAATCATTTCCGGCTTTTCCATTTCATCGGTATCCCCAGCCTTTTTCTCGCGGTTGCTTCCACAGCTTACCAATAACGCTCCGGCGCATACCAGACACACAGTCATCGTTTTTATATTCATATGCCTTTCAATTTTTATGTTCAAAGATACACAAAATATAAGAGAAACGAATAAAACCTGTAAATCTTGCACCTGATTTATCTTATATAACGGGTAACTCAAAAAGCACATAATATTAATAATGTCCCAGCATATATCACTTATGTTCAAAAATACAAAACAGAGCGTTTTTTGTCTGTTCAAAGCCGGTACGGATTATAATTTTTGCCTTACATTTACAGAGGGTTAAGCACACCCCTCCCCCCTAAAACGGATAGAAGAACAACTATTTATTAACATACCAAACGAAAAAACATGAAAAAAAGTATCCTATTTATCACAAGCCTTTTCCTCTGTATTTTCTGCCTGAAAAGCAATGCGCAACAGAGCAGGACAGAAGTGACTTGGGAAAAAATGGAAGATGTCACAGTCCCCATCCCCCCACAGGTGCACCCCCGGCTTTACGTACGTTCCGCCGATCTGCCCGACCTAAAGAAACGGATGAACCACCCGCACGTAAAGGAGGTTCTGGCCACCCTGAACAAATTAGGGAAAGACCGCACGCCGGAAGAAGAGGCAAAGGTCAAGGACAGAGGCTTCCGCTATTACTTCGAAATGCGCGGCGTGACCAGCCGCGTACAGGTACAAGCCCTCGAATACCTCGTATACGGCGACAAGAAACAAGCAAGACGCGCCATTACCGCCATGCTGGACACGCTCCAGAACGTAAACTATGGAACCCAAGGGGACCTGTCACGCGCCAGTGGTGTGATGCTCACCTGCGGCGCAATGGTATATGACTGGTGCTACGACCAGATGAAAGAATCGGAGAAAAAAGCGTACGTGGAATCTTTCATCCGCATAGCCAAGACGATGGAATGTGGCTACCCTCCACGCAACAACGAACCGATTGCCGGACACTCCAGCGAATGGATGATACTGAGAGACATGCTTTCGGCCGGCATAGCCATCTATGACGAATATCCGGACATGTACAACTACGTGATAAAGATGATGTTCAAGGATTACCTGCCTGTAAGGAACTACATCTATTCCGGACATAACTATCATCAGGGGACAAGCTACGTGAACGTACGTTTCAGCAATGACCTCTTCTCCCTCTGGATCCTGCAACGCATGGGAGCAGGAGCCATATACAACCCGGCACAGCAGTTCGTGCTGTACGACTTCCTGTATCGCCGCCGCCCGGACGGACAAGTAATGCCCGCCGGCGACACTAACCCTATCAGAAAGAACACGCCCTCCTATTCGCTGCCCGCCATGCTGGCCTCCAGCTTCTACAAAGACAGCTACCTGGCCTACGAATACGAGCGCAAACCGAATATCGAGCGCCATTGCCTCATCTTCGACATCCTGTGGAGAGATCTGGACCTGAAAGCCAAAGCCCCCGATGACCTGCCGCTGACACGCTACTCCGGAAGCCCGTTCGGCTGGATGATAGCACGTACGGCATGGGACGAAAACAGCGTGATTGCCGAAATGAAAATAAACGAACAGTTCGTCGGCAACCACCAGCATCTGGACGGCGGTTCCTTCCAACTCTATTACAAAGGCCCTCTCGCCATCGACGCAGGAGCCTATCAGGGAAGTTCCGGCGGCTACAACAGCCCGCACAACAAGAATTTCTTCAAACGTACCATCGCACATAACTCCCTGCTGGTGTACAACCCCGACGAGAAATTCGCCTGCTGGAACTACGGCGGAGGAGGCAAGACCGAGTTTGCAGCCAATGACGGTGGACAACGCATGCCCGGCGACCGCTGGGAAACCTGCCGTTCCTTCAAGCAATTGATGAGCAAGGACTACACCACCGGCAAAGCACTGGCGCATGGCTTCGGACCGGATGCCTGCAAACCCGATTACTCCTACCTGAAAGGTGACATCACGCAAGCCTATACAGATAAGGTAAAAGAGGCCAAGCGTTCTTTCGTATTCCTGAACCTACATTCCACCGAAGTGCCCGGTGCGCTCATCGTATTCGACAAAGTGGTATCTTCCGACCCGCAATTCAAGAAGTTCTGGTTGCTGCACAGCATCGAAGAGCCCGTAATAGAAGGCGACCGTTTCATCATCCGCCGTACCAAGAACGGGGATACGGGCATGTTGCAGAACCAAGTGCTGCTGCCTGAAGCCGGTAATGCCCAAATAGAAAAAGTGGGCGGCAAAGGAAAAGAATTCTGGGTGTTCGGCACCAACTATCCGAACGACGCACTGCCCAACCGTCCCGATGATGCCAACGAAAGAGGAGCATGGCGCGTAGAAGTGTCTCCCGCTGTTCCCGCCGCCGAAAACTACTTTCTGAACGTGATACAGGTGGCAGACAACACCTGCAAACGGATGAATGACGTGAAACGCATTGATGCCGGGAAAGTGGTGGGCGTACAGATAGCTGACCGGATCGTGACCTTCAGCAAGAACAGCCTGCCCCTGTCCGGCAAAATAGACATGAAGGTAGACGGAAACACTTCCATGAAATTTGTCATCACCGACCTCATTCCGGGCACATGGCAAATCAAGAAAGACGGGAAAGTATATATCCCCGCCATGGAAGTACGTTCAGACGACGGCATCCTTTCTTTTGAAGGCACTGCCGGACATTACGAGTTTCTACGCTAAACGACAACGGCGGAAGATCCGCCGGGATAAACCACCAAGACTGCACCCGATGAACAGAGTATCACCGGATGCAGTCTTTTTTATGAATAGATTTTCCTATCTTTGCCTACTGCAACCACTAAAGTTATAAATTACATGAAACATCCTCTTTCCCAATTCAGATACTGTCCGAAATGTGGTTCGGAGCATTTCGACATTCACAATGAGAAATCAAAGCAATGCAAAGATTGCGGATTCGTCTACTATTTCAACCCTTCTTCCGCCAGCGTAGCCCTGATACTGAACAAACAAAACGAATTGCTGGTGTGCCGTCGCGCCAAAGAACCGGCTAAAGGAACACTGGACCTGCCGGGCGGCTTCATCGACATGGCGGAAACCGGCGAGGAAGGCGTAGCGCGTGAAGTGAAAGAAGAAACAGGCATGACGGTGACACAAGCCGAATATCTGTTTTCGTTGCCGAACATTTACATATACTCAGGATTTCTCGTACATACGCTGGACATGTTTTTCCGCTGTACGGTAGCGGATACCCTGCATCTCAAGGCAATGGACGATGCCGCAGAAGTGTTCTTCCTGCCTCTGAAAGAAATACGCCCGGAAGATTTCGGACTGGCATCCATTCGCAAAGGCCTGCAAATGTTCCTGACCGACATATCCTAAAAAAGCCAAACATTTGAAACATTTTCAAACCAAAACACGTATTTTTGTAAAAGAATCTATTCCATAGCCAAAGATGAAACATAAAATCTACCGAATATTGTGCACCGCACTCTGCTGCGCACCTTTGCTCGCCACAGCACAGACGAGCGAGAAAACCACCTCCCCGCGACGGCTGTACGAGGAAGGCCAGAACCTGTTTCGGCAAAAAGCATTTGCCGCCGCCATGTCTCCGTTGCAGGCTTTCATAAAACAAACCGGCGCGGAAGGCAACCCGCTCCCCACTGCCGGAGAGAAAGAAGAAGCCGAATACATGCTGGTATGCGCCGAATATGAATTGAGAAGTCCAAACAGCATAGAACTGCTGCGGGAGTATCTCGACACGTATCCCGACACTCCTCATGCCAACCGTATTTATGCCCTTATCGCTTCCGCCTATTTCTTCGAAGGAAAATATGATGATGCGCTGGCAATGTTCAATTCCGCCCGGCTCGACCTTTTGGGCAATGAAGAACGGGATGACATGACCTACCGTCTGGCAACCTGCTACCTGAAAACCGGGAATGTGAAAGAAGCCGCCATCTGGTTCGAGACATTGCGCAGCACCAGCTCCAAATATGCGGCGGACTGCACATATTACCTTTCATACATCCGCTACTCCCAACAACGCTATGACGATGCGCTCAGCGGCTTCCTCAGCCTGCAGGACAATGCGAAATACAAGGCGCTCGTACCTTATTACATTGCGGAAATATACCTCATAAAAAAGAATTATGACAAAGCGGAAATCGTTGCCCAAAACTACCTCTCCGCTTATCCCGGACAGAAATATACGGGAGAGATGTACCGCATACAAGGTACGGCCGACTACCATTTCGGCAAGTATCACGAAGCCGTAAAAGCCTTCGGGCACTATCTGAAAGATAATGCAGAGCCTGCGGCAAGAAGGGACGCACTTTATATGCTGGGAATGTCCTATTACCGGACGGGAGTCTATTCGCAAGTTCCCGTCGTCCTGGGCGAAGTGGCTACCGGCAAAGATGAACTCACGCAGAACGCCTATCTGCACATGGGACTGGCTTACCTGCAACTTGCCGACAAGAACAAAGCCCGTATGGCTTTTGAACAGGCCGCCGCATCCAACGCCAACCAGAAAATAAAAGAACAGGCATCCTATAATTATGCCCTCTGCATCCACGAAACATCCTACTCCGCATTCGGCGAGTCCGTTACGGTCTTTGAAAACTTCCTGAACGAGTTTCCCAACTCCGCCTATGCCAACAAGGTGAGCAACTATCTGGTAGAGGTGTACATGAATACACGCAGCTATGACGCCGCGCTCAAATCCATTGAGCGCATTACACATCCCAGCAGGGCCATTCTGGAAGCCAAGCAGAAAATCCTGTTCCATCTGGGAACCCAGTACTTTGCCAATACGCAGTTTGAACGGGCAATCCTTTATTTCAACCAAAGCATCGCCCTGGGCCAATATAACCTGCAAACCAAAGCGAATGCCCTTTATTGGCGGGGCGAATCTTATTACCGCCTGAACCGCATGCAGGAGGCTGCCCGCAACTTCAACGATTACCTGTCGCTTACCACGCAGAAGAATACGGAAATGTATGCCCTTGCCTACTATAACCTTGCCTACATAGCCTTCCACAAAAAAAATTATGCAACGGCGCAAGACCGCTTCCAAAAGTTCATCCAACTGCAAAAAAGCGGAGATGCAACCGTTCTTGCCGACGCATACAACCGTATCGGTGACTGCCACATGCAAGCACGCCGCTTTGATGAAGCCAAGCAATATTATACCCGGGCGGAGAATCTGGGTACACCGGCAGGCGACTACTCCTACTATCAATTGGCACTGGTGGCAGGCTTGCAAAAGAACTATGACGGCAAGGTGGCCTTGCTGAACCAACTGGCAAACAAATATCCCAATTCGCCATACGCCATCAATGCGCTCTACGAAAAAGGCCGTTCTTATGTGCAGAGCCGCAACAACAGCCAAGCTATCGCCACTTTCCGGGAACTGCTGAACAAATATCCCGAAAGTCCTGTCAGCCGTAAGGCCGCTGCAGAAATAGGTTTACTGTATTATCAGAATGATGATTACGACCGGGCTATCGAAGCCTATAAACATGTCATTACCAAATACCCGGGTAGCGAGGAGGCCCGCCTTGCCATGCGCGACCTCAAATCCATTTATGTGGAAGCCAACCGCGTGGATGAGTTCGCAGCGCTTGCTGCCCAAATGCCGGGTGCTATCCGGTTTGAACCCAGCGAACAAGACTCACTTACATACATTGCCGCAGAAAAGGTTTACATGAAAGGCGAACTCACTCCTGCAAAAGCAAGTTTCACCCGTTATCTGCAAAGCTATCCGAACGGAGCTTTCAGCCTGAACGCACATTATTATCTTAGCATTATCGGAAAAGAACAAAAAGATGAAGTCGCCGTACTGGAGCATGCAGGCAAACTGCTGGAGTATCCGGACAGCCCGTACTCGGAAGAGGCACTGCTGATGCGCGGAGAAATTCTGTTCAACCACAAGGAGTACGAACAGGCAATGGCCGACTATAAACAACTGCAAGCACGCGCCACCACCGCCGAACGCAGACAACTGGGTGCGACAGGCGTACTGCGCTGCGGTGCATTGCTGAAGGATGACATAGAAGTAATCCAAGCCGCAACCACCCTGCTCACCGAAGCCAAACTGACTCCCGAATTACAGAATGAAGCCCTGTACTATCGCGCCAAAGCCTATCTGAACCAAAAAGCAGTGAAAAAAGCAGCGGACGACCTCAAACTTTTGGCAAAAGATACCCGTACGCTATACGGTGCGGAAGCTAAATTTCTGGTGGCACAACAGATGTACAACGCCGGTGAATATGCTGCCGCAGAAAAAGAAATCCTAAACTTCATCGATCAAAGTACGCCGCACGCTTACTGGCTGGCACGCAGCTTCATCCTCCTATCCGACGTTTATGTCGCCATGGATAAAAAACTGGATGCACGCCAATATCTGTTAAGCCTGCAACAGAACTATCATAACGATGATGACATTGAGGGTATGATCCAAGAAAGACTGGAAAAGCTGAAATAAAAAGAATATAATGAATATGAGAAAGATACAATATATCTTCAGCGGAATAGCGCTGATGACCTTACCTTTGGGCATTCACGCCCAGCAACAGGCCAAAGATTCCACAGTGAACCGTACAGTCGTTGTGGAACAGGAATACAATCCCGACATTCTGGATGCATCCAAAATAAATGTGCTTCCCAAAGTGGAGCCGCCAACTGCCAGCAAAAGAGTTGTGGAATATGATGCAACCCTCATGCCCGCCAATGCCATCCCTGCAACCGTCATGCAGGCGTATACCGGAAAAGAAACACAGGCCAAGGCACAGCCCGGATACGTCAGGTTAGGATACGGCAATTACGGCAACTTAGATGCACGTGCCAACTATCTGTTTACACTATCCGGCAAAGACCGCCTGAATCTGAATTTCCACATGAACGGCAGGGACGGCAAACTCGATTTACCGGAAAATGGCGGCAAATGGAATTCTTATTATTATCGTACACATGCCAACATAGATTATCTGCATCGTTTCAAGAAAGTGGATCTGAACATCGCAGGCAACTTCGGACTGAGCAACTTCAATTTCCTGCCTGATGCAGCCGTCAGAAAACAGAAATTCACCTCCGGAGACATTCATTTCGGAGTGAAATCCACTGATACGGAACTGCCCCTCCAATTCAGTGCGGAGACGAACTTGATGCTCTACGAACGCCAATACGATCTCGGCATATCGGATAATCAGGAGAATATAATCCGCACCAAAGCACAGGTCGCAGGAAGCATCTCGGAGGAACAAATCATCGGCATCGCCTTTGCAATGGATAATGTGTTTTATAAGAACAATGATTTTGAAAACTACACATCGCTCAATCTGAACCCGTACTACCGGTTGGAAAATGACGACTGGAAAATACGTCTGGGCGCACAAGTTGATATGGCTTTCGGCTTCGGAAAGAAGTTCCGGGCAGCACCTGATGTGTCCGTAGAATATAATTTCTCGGACAGCTATATCCTCTATGCACAGGCCAAAGGGGGAAAACTGCAAAATGACTTCCGCCGTCTGGAAACATTCTGTCCGTACGGGCAGATAACTCCGCAGCTGGACGCCACCTATGAACAACTGAATACCGCCATCGGCTTCAAAGCCAGCCCGGCAGCAGGTTTATGGCTAAACTTATACGGCGGATACCAGAACCTAAAGGATGATTTGTTTTTCCAACCGACAATCCTCACTCCTGCCGCAAGCGAGCCCTATCCGATGCTCTCCATCAACCAGTGGAACACAAGTAACTTTTATGCCGGCGCGGAACTGCGTTACGACTATAAGAACATATTTTCATTCTCCGCTGCCGGAGTCTATCGCAGCTGGGATACAAAAGATGACAGCCAGCCCACCGGGAACTATGCACTTGCCTACAAACCGGCTTTTGAGGCCAATCTGCATATAGATGTACGTCCCATATCCTCTGTACTCCTCAGCCTCGGTTATCAGCATGTCTCACGCGAGAAAGTGGAAGAAAGCAAGGTTGATGCAGTTAATAACCTTTATCTGGGCGGTACTTACGAGTTCCTGAAAGGAATATCCGTCTATGCCCGTATCAACAATTTGTTAAACCGGGATTACCAATATTATTGGGGATACCCGACCGAAGGCATCAACTTCATCGGTGGCGTAAGTTTCAAATTCTAATAGCCGGAATCAGAGACATTACGAACAAAAAAGGCCTTTTTTGCTAAATTCTCCTTATATTATAAGGTGGTAAGTTTGTTTTTTCCTACTTTTGCGGGCAAAATCAGTGGCTGGAGTCACTATAAAACAGAAATTTATGCAGAAAAACCTTGTCATTGTCGAGTCTCCGGCAAAAGCAAAAACCATTGAGAAGTTCCTCGGAAAGGACTATAAAGTACTTTCCAGCTATGGCCATATACGCGATTTGAAGAAAAAAGAGTTCAGTATTGATATCGATAAGAACTTCAAACCGCATTATGAAATTCCGGGAGATAAGAAAAAGGTTGTAGAAGAGCTGAAAGCCGAAGCCAAAGAAGCGGAAACCGTATGGCTGGCATCCGATGAGGACCGCGAAGGAGAAGCAATTGCATGGCATTTATATGAAGTGCTGAAGCTGAAACCGGAACATACCAAGCGTATCGTTTTCCATGAAATCACCAAAAGCGCCATTCTAAAGGCTATTGAGAAGCCACGTAATATTGACATCAATTTGGTGGATGCGCAGCAGGCACGCCGTATTTTGGACCGCATTGTAGGTTTTGAACTCTCACCCGTATTATGGAGAAAAGTAAAACCCGCCCTTTCTGCCGGACGTGTGCAGTCGGTAGCCGTCCGCCTCATCGTAGAGCGCGAACGCGAGGTACAGGCTTTCCAATCGGAGGCATCCTACCGGGTTACCGCCGTTTTCCTTGTACCCGATACAGACGGCAAGCTGGTTGAAATGAAAGCCGAACTGGCACGCCGCATCAAAACAAAAGCCGAAGCGCAGAAATTTCTGGAAAGTTGCAAATCAGCCACTTTTACTATCAATGACATCTCCACCCGCCCGTTGAAGAAGAGCCCTTCCGCCCCATTTACGACATCTACCTTACAACAGGAAGCTGCCCGTAAATTAGGGTTCACAGTGGCACAAACCATGATGATTGCGCAACGATTGTACGAATCGGGAAAAATCACCTATATGCGTACCGACTCAGTCAATCTGTCGGAACTGGCGGTGAACAGTAGCAAAGTCGTTATTGCCGACCTTATGGGAGAGCGTTATGTTTATCCGCGCCATTTCGCCACAAAAACCAAAGGCGCCCAAGAAGCTCACGAAGCTATCCGCCCCACCTATATGGAAAATGCCAAAATAGAGGGTACCCCACAGGAAAAAAAACTATACGACTTGATCTGGAAGCGCACAATAGCTTCCCAAATGGCAGATGCGGAAGTTGAAAAGACTACCGTAAATATCAGCATCAGCAACGAATCGGAGACGTTCACAGCAACGGGAGAAGTTGTAAAGTTTGACGGTTTCCTCCATGTCTACCGCGAGTCTATCGATGAAGAAGCAGAACTGGAAGATGAAACCCGCCTGCTGCCCCCTTTGAAAAAAGGACAAGTTTTACAGAACCAGGACATTATTGCTACGGAACGCTTCACGCAACATCCACCCCGCTACACTGAGGCCAGCCTTGTGCGCAAGCTGGAGGAGTTGGGCATCGGTCGTCCTTCCACGTATGCCCCCACCATCTCGACCATACAGCAACGCGGCTATGTGGAGAAAGGTGAAAAAGCGGGAGAAGAGCGTTCTTACAACGTACTTACATTACAGAACAACGAGATTACAGATATCACCCAAGTGGAAATTACAGGAGCAGAGAAAGCCAAACTGATACCTACCGATATAGGTACGGTGGTCAATGACTTCTTAATGGAGTACTTCCCCAATATCCTCGACTATAACTTCACCGCCAGCGTCGAGAAACAATTCGACGAAATAGCGGAAGGAGAGAAGAAATGGACGGCTATTTTGAGTAATTTCTACCAGGGTTTCCACCCGTCCGTAGAAAATACGCTCGCCACCAAAAATGCCCATAAAGCAGGTGAACGCATCTTAGGCCAAGAACCGGGCAGTGGTAAACAGGTATCCGTAAAAATCGGTCGCTTTGGCCCTGTCGTACAAATCGGTACTGCCAGCGATAGCGAGAAACCGCGTTTTGCCCAACTCAAAAAGGATATGTCCATTGAGACAATAACGTTGGAAGAGGCTTTGGATCTGTTTAAGCTTCCCCGCACTTTGGGCGAATACGAAGGCAAGACGGTAACCGTAGGAACCGGACGCTTTGGGCCTTATATACACAACAACGGAATCTACGCTTCACTCCCTAAAACAATAGACCCGTTGGAAATCACATTGGACGAAGCAATCGAGCTTATCCAGAACAAAAAAGATGCCGAAGCCAAAAAACATATTAAGAAATTTGAGGAGGAACCTGAATTGGAGATTCTGAATGGCCGCTACGGACCCTACATTACTTATAAAGGCAGCAACTATAAGATTCCAAAGGATATCATCCCGCAGGATCTGAGCCTGGACGCATGCAGGGAAATCATCAAACTGCAAAGTGATCCGGATGCACCGAAAGCCAGACGCGGAAAATACGCCAAGAAGAAAAAATAAAGCCGTAATCAAAATAAAAGCCCTCTTTACCGAACCGTAAAGAGGGCTTTTCATATACAAAATATCCTTAATTACATTCTGTCGGGAACTTCAATGCCAAGCAGCCCCATTCCCAAACGCACTACCTTAGCCACATTCTCGGACAAGGCAAGACGAAATATCTTCACTGCCTCATTCTCCTCACGCAGAATGCTGAAATCATGATAGAACTGATTGTATTCCTTTACAAGGTCATAAGTATAATTGGCTATCAGAGAAGGACTATAATCCTCACCTGCCTGTTTCACAACAGTTGCAAAGTCTGCAATCATCTGTATCAGCCCTTCTTCTTTTTCACTCAATTCAATGCCCAAGGCTGCCGAGGCCGCTGGGATGGAGACTGACTATAAGAACAGCGCAGACACCGCCGCTCTGATCAAGCAGCAGCAGGACTTCACTGAAAGTCTGGCCGACGTTTGGGGCGACTGATCCCCATTTTGTGCGGGAGCAGCCGGTGGTTGCTCCCGCCTTATTTTTCCGCATCAATGCAGTGCGAACTGGAGGGCACTATGAAAAAAACTGATATTGGCGTTGTAGGCTTCATGTATGCGGTCTGCGCCTTTTTCTTCCTGATGTCCAGAGATCTGAAAAAGGGAGCTCGGATCTATCCTCTGTGCATCATTGCGATCCTGTTTCTGCTTACCACCGGTTATGTGGTTGAAATGCTGTTTGCCGCGAAAAAGAACGGGGTGACCAGCGGTATTCCGGAAATCTTCGAAGGGTTCCAGCCCAAGCAGTTTTTTATCGTTCTGGGAATGCTCATCGCATATCTGGCCGGTATGTACTTCGTCGGCTTCTATCTGGCGACCATCGTGCTGATGGCGGCCAGCCTGCTGTATCTCAGGGTCCCCAAGTGGCAGATCCTGGTCTCTACCATTGTGATCATCGGACTGGTCTATGGCGCGTTTACCATGTTCCTGGGTGTAAAGCTGCCTGTGGGCCTGCTGTTCAAATAAAGGGGGGCATGAGTTATGCTTGAAACTTTAGCCTTGATGGGACACGGCTTCGTAAACGCGATGTCCCTCAGCAATCTGCTGTTTATGGCCGGCGGCACCGCCATCGGCATCATCATCGGCTGTCTGCCCGGCCTGTCCGCCGCCATGGGCGTTGCGCTGCTGCTGCCCATGACCTTTACCATGGCCCCGGAAACGGGACTGATCGTGCTGGGCGCTATCTACTGCGGTGCGATCTTCGGCGGCTCCATCTCCGCCATTCTGATCCACACGCCGGGCACCCCCGCCTCTGCCGCCACCGCCATTGAGGGCTACCAGCTCACCTTGCAGGGGAAGGCGGGCAAGGCACTGGCCGTGGCCTGCTTCTCATCCTTCTGCGGCGGCCTGCTCTCCTGCGTCTCTTTGTACTTTTTCGCTCCGCTGCTGGCGCAGCTGGCCATGAAATTCGGATCTCCGGAATATTTCTGGCTTTCGATCTTCGGCCTGACCATTATCGCGGGCGTGGCGTCCAAGTCCCTGCTGAAGGGCCTGATCTCCGGTGCGCTGGGCCTGCTGCTGTCCACCATCGGCATGGACCCCATGGAGGGCGCTCAGCGGTTCATGTTCGGACAGGCTTCTTTGTACGAGGGCATCAACACCACCTGCGCCCTGATCGGTCTGTTCTCCATGTCTCAGGTGCTGATCCTGGCGGAGAAGAAGATCAAGCAGCGGGCAAAGGCAGCCAAGTTCAGCGACAAGATCACCCTGAGCGGCAAGGAGATCAAGCGGATCACCCCCACCATCCTCCGTTCCTGGGTCATCGGCAACCTGATCGGTATTCTTCCCGGCGCGGGTGCATCCATCGCCTGCTTCTTGGGCTATAATACCTCCCGGCAGTTCTCCCATCACAAAGAGGAGTTCGGAAAAGGTTCCATCGAGGGCGTGGCAGGTTCTGAGGCGGCCAACAACGCCGTGACCGGCGGCTCCCTGATCCCCATGCTGACGCTGGGCATCCCCGGTGAGTCCGTGACCGCCGTGCTCATGGGCGGACTGATCATTCAGGGACTCCAGCCGGGACCGGAGCTGTTTACCCGTTATGCGCCGATGACCTACACCTTCTTCGCGGGTTTTGTGCTGGTCCAGTTCTTTATGCTGGGCATCGGCCTTCTGGGCTGCCGGGGCTTCGCGCAGATCTCCCGCCTTTCCGACGCCATCCTGATCCCCAGCGTGGCCGTCTTGTGTGTGGTGGGCTCCTTCGCCATCCATAAGAACTTTTTCGATGTGGTCATTATGATGATCTTCGGCGTGCTGGGCTATCTGGTCCGCAAGTTCGATCTGAACCCGGCGGCCATTGTGCTGGCCCTGATTCTGGGCCCCATCGGTGAAAACGGTCTGCGCCGCTCCCTGCGGCTGTCCGGCGGCAGCCCGGCCATCCTGTTCTCCACGCCTCTCTGCTGGGTGCTGATCGCCTTGTGCGTGTTCGGCGTCTGCTCTCCCATATTTATGAACCGCATGGAGAAAAAGGCCGTGGAAGACGCCGGCGGCGACATTCCCGATGAGACGGGGGACGATCCCGTTCGTACCTCCGACTGACGGACTTTCCGAAAAAATACAGGACACGGCAGTATGCCGTGTCCTGTGTTTTATTCGCCAAGCGTATTGACACCTACCAGACGTATTCTCGGGCATATGCGAAAAAAACAGACCTGCGGCACATTCTAAAGTGCCTGACAGGCTGTAAACATAGCCCGGCAATCATCAAACCCCAGACGCTCCGCCAGTTCGGCGCAGCGCAAGTCGTTGTCATTGATGGAAACCTCCTGCTCCGTTGGAAAATAGGGGAGATGGGGTGTCACCGCATCCACGATATTTCCGTAGGAGGCACCTTTTTCCGTGCGGGGGGACAGCCTTTCGCGGCGTAGCGCGTGTAGCCCAGTACCGCTGCGATGGCCTCTGTCAGCATCCCGGCGGTAAATTCGGTGCACCGGGGATCCAGATAGGCTCTGGCGGCGTGGGAGAGAATCTCCAAGGCGCAGGTGCGAACTTGATCTGCCGTCAGGGTTGCGGTGAAGTCAGCGTCCGTCACGGAGATTTCCGGCAGCAGATGGATGCTTTTCAGGGAGCAGTTCTGTCCGCTATCGTTTTCCAGCATGGCAAAGGGGGAGTTCTGGGCGCCGCTGGAAAAATTGGTGGCGACCAGCACCAATTTGGCCTTGGTACACGCCGGGACGCGCTCCGGATCTGCGACTGCGGCGGCCAGATCCAATTCCGGTTCCTGATACAGCGCCAGCAGTGCCTTGGCGGCGCTCATGGCATTGTTGCCGCCCACGCCCACGATAACGTCCGGCTGGAATTCGCTCAACTTAGGCAGTGCGCTGCGGAGGTCCCCAAAGGATACCCGCTTTCCGATGGTGAAAAACTCCGCCACCCGGATCTCCTGCTTTCTGAGCCGGTCTGCCACCGGCGCGGCGATCCCGGCACGGTACAGTTCCGGATCTGTCACTAGCAGAGCACGCTGACAGCGGTAGATGTCACCCAACTCCCGCAGGGCCACCGGCATACAGCCGGGTTTGAAATAAACTTTCTTGGGAAGGTTCAGTGCCTGTAACATCACTCACCTCATTTTCTTGCGTTTCCGGGGCCGATGCCGAAACACCGGCCCCTTGCATGAGCTGATTGTTCGTATCTGGAGATCGGAGATTCAGGTACTTCGCTTAGTTGAAGCCGCCGGTCTTTTCCACGCCCAGATCGGCGCAGAGACCCATGGGATATGCGGCGTGGGTGTCGGTGGGCAGCGTGACGGGGACCTCCCAGATGTCGCCGTACTTTTCAGCATACTTCTTCTCGCCGTAGAATGCCTTCAGGTAGCAGCCCTTCAGCTCGGCGATGGTGGGATAGACGGGGTTGCAGCCGGTGCAGGCGTCGTGGAACGCCCACTCGGACATCTGATCCACGGCGGCGAGGAACTCGGCCTCCCACTCCTCGGCGGTCTTTTCGGGATGCGCCTCCAGCAGCCAGTCCAGAATGGTCTCGGGGATGTCGATGTCCTTCTTCAGCTGCTGACAGGCCTTGATCCAGTTCTCGAAGGTCTGCTCGTCAGTCTTGCCCTTGACGCCGATCAGCTCGCCCAGCTCCACGTAGCGCTCGAAGGCCTGCGGATACTTGTACTGGGAGAAGGTGCCCATCTTGTAGGGATGACGCTGGGCATTGAAGCGGCAGACGAAGGGGAACAGCAGGGCGTTGGCGGTGCCGTGAGGGATGTGGAACCAGCCGCCCAGTTTATGAGACAGGGAGTGGTTGATGCCAAGGAAGGCATTGGCGAAGGCGATACCGGCCAGAGCGGAGGCGTTGGCCATCTTCTCGCGGGCCACGGGGTCGGGCTTGGCGTCCCGGAAGGCGGAATAGTAGGCTCTGGGCAGATAGTCGAAGACCATCTTGGTGGCATCGCGGCACATGCCGTTGGTGTACTCGGTGGCGAAGGTGGAGACATAGGCCTCTACCGCGTGGGTCAGCACATCGTAGCCGGAGGCCTGCGTGGCTCTGGGCGGCAGCTTCATCATGTTGTCCGCGTCCACGATGGCCATTTCAGGCATCATCTCGTAGCCGATCAGCGGCCACTTCATGCCGGTGTTGGCGTCGGAAATGATGGTGAAGGGGGTGCACTCGGAGCCGGTGCCGGCGGTGGTGGGGATACAGACCAGCTTGGCCTTCTTGCCCATCTGGGGGAAGAAACGGATCCTCTTGCGGATATCTAGGAAGGTGGTGGCCATGTCCAGGAAGCCCTCCTCGGGATGCTCGTACATGATCCACATGATCTTGGCGGTGTCGATGGCGGAGCCGCCGGCTACGGCGATGATAACGTCAGGCTCGAACTCGTGCATCTTGGGCAGGCCCTTCATGGCGTCCTGAATCTGGGGATCCACACGGATGTCGAAGAACTCGGCGGTCTCAATGCCCATGTCACGCAGCTGGTTGATGATGGCGTCGCAGGCGCCCAGCTGATACAGGGTGGAGTCGGTGATGATGAAGGCACGCTTGAAGTTGTAGACCTCCTTCATCTCCCGCAGGGCCACGGGGGTGCAGCCGGTCTTGTAATAGACCTTCTTGGGCAGCTGGAGCCACAGCATGTTCTCCTTGCGGATGGTGACGTTCTTGATGTCCAGCAGCTGCTCGTAGTTGGTGTTGCCCATGAAGGCGGAGTGGCCCACGGAGCCGGGCCCCAGGGTCAGGGAGGGAGCCAGACCGAAGTTGTACAGGTCGCCGATGCCGCCGAAGGAGGTGGGCTGGTTGATGAGGATGCGTCCGGCCTTCATCCGCAGACCGAACCTGGTGATCTTTTCCTCCTCGGTGGGGTCGATGTACAGTGCCGCGGAGTGGCCGGCGCCGCCCTCCAGCACCAGCTTGTAGCAAATATCGAAGGCCTCGTCCAGCGTCTCAGCCTTGTACATGCCCAGCAGGGTGGTCAGCTTCTCGTTGGCCCAGGGGCAGTCGTGAGAGGTGTCGTCCGTTTCGTGGATCAGGACCTTGGTATCATAGGGCACCTCGATACCGGCCATCTCCGCCAGACGGCAGGCTGTCTGGCCGACGGCATCAGGTTTGACGCCGTGGGTCTTGGCGTTGAAGAACACATCGGCCACCTTGGCAGCCTCTTCGTCATTGAGGAAATAACAGCGGGCCTCCTTCAGCAGACGCTTGACCTCGTCATATACGCTGGCCAGAACGGTGATATGCTGCTCGGAGGCGCAGATCATGCCGTTATCGAAGGTCTTGGAGTGAATGATGGATTCCACAGCCATCCGCAGGTCAGCAGTCTCATCGATGACCACGTTGCAGTTGCCGGGGCCCACGCCGATAGCGGGGGTGCCGGAGGAATAGGCCGCCTTCACCATGCCGGAGCCGCCGGTTGCTATAATGAGATCCACGCTCTTCATCAGTACATCGGAGATCTCCAGAGAGGGGATGGAGATCCAGCTGATGACATGCTCAGGCAGACCCGACTCAATGGCGGCATCCCGCATGATCTTCGCTGCGGCGATGGAGCAGTTTACCGCATGGGGGTGAGGGGAGAGGATGATGGCGTTCCGGGTCTTCAGCGCCAGCATGATCTTGTAGATCGTGGTGGAAGTGGGGTTCGTGGTGGGGGTAATGGCGGCGATCACACCCTTGGGGGATGCGATCTTCTTTACACCGAAGGCTCTGTCCTCCGAAATGATGCCGCAGGTCTTTTTATTGCGCATGTAGTTCCAGATGTGCTCAGAGGCATACTGATTCTTGGTGACCTTATCCACAACGATGCCGTAGCCGGTCTCCTCGCAGGCCATCT
>ENA-UESS01000390-UESS01000390.1-human-gut-metagenome-genome-assembly--contig:-NODE-390-length-18895-cov-12.633117_pt1 | contig 18895 bp, 9 predicted proteins | sample MGYA00243004_ERZ508005 | MGnify/ENA primary metagenome ERZ508005 (study PRJEB26167, sample SAMN06115471) | human gut metagenome | host: Homo sapiens | place: China:Guizhou | collected 2016-06-29...
GTAGGCGTCGTGCGCGCTCAGGCCGACAAGCTTGGCCTGCAGATGCCTGAAGTCGGTATCTATGAAGGCGAACCCAACGCTTTTGCAACTGGCGCTTCTAAGAACAGTTCTCTGGTGGCTGTTTCAACGGGGCTTCTGAGCATGATGAATCAGAAGGAAGTGGAAGCCGTTTTGGCTCACGAAATGAGCCACGTTGCCAACGGCGACATGGTCACCATGACCTTGATTCAGGGTGTAACCAATACGTTCGTGGTTTTCCTGTCCCGTTTAATCGGCTGGGTTGTTGACCGCCAGATTCTGCGCAACGAAGACGACGCTCCCGGCATTGGCTACTACGTAACGAGCATCGTGCTCGACATTGCTTTCGGTTTGCTGGCCGGCATCATTGTGGCCGCCTTCAGCCGCTATCGTGAATTTCGTGCCGATGCGGGTGCCGCTCAGGTGATGAACAGCCCCGAACCCATGATCAGCGCGTTGCAGCGCTTGGGTACCATGCAGCCTGCCGAACTGCCTGCGGCCGTCAAGGGTTTCGGTATCTCGGGCGGCATTGGCAGCCTCTTTGCCTCGCATCCTTCTATCGAGGATCGCATCGCAGCTCTGCGCAACGGTCGCTAATATCGCATATCGAACGGTTCGCAGCAGCGGACCGCTGAACATAGTAAAAGGCGTCTTGGATTTGCTTCAGGCGCCTTTTTTGCTTTGAAGGGACAAAGGTGCGATCTCCACCTGCTAACAGGAATTAGCAGGAGGCTTGGATTGCCGACGAATGTGAGGATTTGCCGCACTTTTTGAGTGCAATTACCACAAAATAAGCTGCAACGGCGGCACGATGCTTCAGTTGACCGTGTATCCTTTGAGCGGCAAAACCACCCAAGGAGTTTCCGTTCATGCAGTCAAGCCGCCAAGCACACGCCCAGGCCGGATTGAAGCGCACGCTTTCGATTCGGCACCTCGTCATGCTTTCGCTCGGCGGCTCCATCGGAACGGGGCTTTTTCTGGCCTCCGGTGCCCCCGTGTCTCAGGCCGGTCCCTCCGGAGCGCTGCTCGCTTATGCTCTGATCGGCGTGATGGTCTACTTCTTGATGACTGCCTTGGCGGAACTATCGGCTTTTGAGCCGGTTTCGGGTTCCTTTGCTGTTTACGGCGAAAAATACGTCGACAAGGGCTTCGGTCTGGCGATGGGCATCAACTACAGCTACAACTGGGCGATCGCAGTGGCTGTGGATCTGGTGGCCGCGCAGATCATCATGCAGTACTGGTTTGCCGATGTCCCCGGCTGGATCTGGAGCGCTTTGTTTCTGGGCGTGATGTTCTGCATCAACTTCTTTTCGGCCAAAAGTTTCGGCGAGGCGGAGTTTTGGTTTGCTTCTGTTAAGGTTTGCGCCGTCGTCGCTTTCATCATCACGGGCTTTATGCTGGCCGTCGGCGTTCTGCCCGGTCACGATGCCGTGGGACTCAAAAATTGGAACCTGAACGGCGAAGGGAGTTTTGTCGGCGGATTTGCCGCTTTTTTGGGTGTGGCGATGGTGGTCGGCTATTCCTTTCAGGGCACCGAGCTCGTGGGGGTGGCTGCCGGCGAATCGAAGGATCCGGACCGTACGATTCCGGCCGCTATACGTACGATCTTCTGGCGCATCATCCTTTTCTACGTGCTGAGTATTGTTGTAATCGGGCTACTGATCCCGCACAATGATCCGCGGCTGCTCGAAAACGATCTCGCCGACATTGCGTTGAGTCCTTTTACGCTCGTTTTTGAAAACGCAGGCTTCCCGTGGGCCGCGGCTTTGATGAACGTGGTGGTGCTCACGACGGTTCTCTCAGCAGGCAATTCTGGTATGTATGCCGCCACGCGTCTTGTACATACACTTGCACAAGAAGGACGCTTGCCGAGCACTTTTGCCAAAGTGTCTGCATCCGGTGTGCCGCGCAATGCTCTCTATGCGGTGACGATTCTTTCGGCTTTGTGTTTTCTTACGACCTTTCTGCAGACGCAGAGCGTCTACGTGTGGCTGCTCAACACCACGGGCATGGGCGGCTTCATGTGCTGGCTGGGTATCGGCTTGAGTCACTGGCGCTTTCGCCGAGGTATGCAAAAACAGGGTTACGATCTGAATCTGCTGCCATACCGATCGCCTGTGTTTCCGCTGGGTACGCTCTATGCATTTGCGGTGTGCCTGGTCGTAGCGCTGGGACAAAACACCGAAGCCGTATTTAACGGCGATTGGCTTGGAGTTCTTGCCACCTACATCGGAGTTCTGATCTTCGTCGGCATCTGGCTCGGTTATCGGCTTACGCATCCCGAAGATCGCTTCGTACGTTATGAGGACATGGAATTCTCGGCCCGATTTGCCGAATTGGAGGCTCGGCGATAGAAAAAATTATCGTTTGAGTTTAGGGCCCGAGACGCCGTCCTGAATCCAGACGCGGTTTTCCAGCGCTTCGAAAATCGCGGCGGCGCGTTCCTTTTGAATGTGCAGACCGACGGCCATCAGGCGGATTGTTTTGTCGCGATCAAGGTAGAGAAAATCAAGCGCCGACTGCATTAGGGGATCCTGCATGTTTTCAGGTTGCATGGCGCAGGCTTCAAGTGCCTGACGCACGCCCTGAGCCATGGCGCGCACGCATTTTTCCGTGGTGTTTTTCGATGGCTGCGGCAACGCGAGCATCTGCAACTTCGACCACTTCTGCACGTAGGCGGCCAATCGTTCGGTGGTGATGCGTCGGCCATGATCGAGCGGAGAGCCGCACGCGTCCGAAAGAACCTCGAGACTAGAAGGCAGATTGACGGCCTGCCACAGATAGCAGGAAAGAAAGATCACAAGGCGAGGACGCCTCTCCAATATGCTGTCGCGCAGCGCAAGGATGTGCTCGGCAATGTGGGGAACGGTCTGGGGGCCGTGACCGGAAACGGGGACCTCGGGCCACTCGAGCGTGAAGAAGCTTCGCTCGAAGGCGCCTTCGGTGCCGCGAACACGTTTGACGTCAATGCCCCACAGTTCAAACCAGTCACCGAAGCGGTTTAAAACGGGGCCTCGATCCACGCTTTTGTCGAACAAAAAAGCCCGGCGTGCGGACGAGTATTCCTCAGGTCCGTACCCGGGCTGAGTGACCACTAAAACCCCGCCCAGGGCGTTTTCCTGGGTTCGGACGACCTCCGGGACAGGCAGACGAGTGGTCACAGTGCGTGGCAGTCGGGCGTTAGGCCGCCGGCAGCTTGGCAAGCTGTTCGCGCAGCTTCGAGGCCAAATCCGTGAAGTTGGCCAGACGCGTGCGTTCCTGCTCCACAACGGCAGATGGGGCGCGTGCAACGAAGCGTTCGTTGCCGAGCTTGGCGTTGCACTTGGCGATTTCGCCGTCGACGCGTTCGATTTCCTTGGTGAGGCGGACGCGTTCAGCGGCCACGTCAATTTCAACCTTGAGCATCAACTTGAAATCGCGAACGATGGCAACCGGAGCGATTGAGCCTTCGTTGGCCTTGTCGATCGAGGCGACGTGTTCGACACCCGACAGACGACCGAGGAAGGCAATGTAGGGACCGATAGCCTCAATGGTCTGTTCGTCGCCTTCGACGAGAAGCGGCACGCGAACGGACGGAGCAAGCTTCATTTCTCCGCGGAGATTGCGAACGGCGTCGATCATCTGCTTGACGAGCGCGGTCTTGGCTCGGGCTTCTTCGTCGAGCTGAGCCGCGTCAAACTGCGGGTACGGGGCGATCATGACGCTCGTTTCTTCGTCTTCGCCTCGAACGCCGGCCGCGACCGACACTTTCTGCCAAAGTTCTTCGGTGATGAAGGGGATGATCGGGTGAGCCAGACGCAGAACGCCTTCGAGAACCGTGGCAAGCGTATGACGCGTAGCGCGCGCTGCGGCTTCGTCGCTGCCGTTGATTTGTACCTTGGCAAGTTCCAGATACCAGTCACAGAACTCGTTCCAGACGAAGCTGTAGATGGCATTGGCGACATTGTCGAGACGGTATTCGGCAAAGCCCTTGTGGACCGCATCAACCGTACGGTTGTATTCGTCGAGAATCCAACGGTCGACGATCGAAAGATTCATCGGCTTTCCGGCATCGTTACCCAGACCGCAGTCCTTGCCTTCGATATTCATCAGCACGAAACGCGTAGCGTTCCAGAGTTTGTTGCAGAAGTTGCGGTAACCCTCGCAGCGCTTGATATCGAAGTTGACGTTACGGCCGAGTGTAGCGTAAGCGGCCATCGTAAAGCGCAGCGCATCGGCACCGTGTGCGGCAATGCCTTCGGGGTAGTTCTTGCGGGTCTTGGCTTCCACCTGCGGAGCCTTTTCGGGTTGACGCAGGCCGCGAGTATTTTTCGCTACGAGAGATTCCAGGTCAATGCCTTCAATGATGTCGAGCGGATCGAGCGTGTTGCCCTCGCTCTTGCTCATCTTCTTGCCCTCGGCGTCACGCACCAAACCGTGGATGTACACGTTCTTGAAGGGGACGCGGCCGGTGAAGTGCTTGGTCATCATGACCATGCGGGCGACCCAGAAGAAGATGATGTCGTAGCCGGTCACCAGTACGGAAGAGGGCAGATAAAGGTCAAACGCCGTCTTTTCATCGCCCTGCGGGTTGGGCCAGCCGATCGTGGAGAAGGGCACCATGGCAGACGAGAACCACGTATCGAGCACATCGTCGTCCTGCGTGAGCTTGACGCCTTCGCCTGCCTGCTGTTGAGCTTCCTCTTCGTTGCGGGCGACATAGACGTTGCCCGCTTCGTCGTACCAGGCCGGGATGCGGTGGCCCCACCAGAGCTGACGCGAAATGCACCAATCCTGGATGTTTTCCAGCCACTGACGGTAAACACCCTGCCATTCTTTCGGGAAAATGTTGACTTCGCCCGATTCAACGGCTTCGAGACCGACCTCGGCGATGGACTTGCCCGGATAGCGGGTGCCCTCGCCGGCCGGCTTGCTCATGGCCATGTACCACTGTTCCGAGAGCATCGGTTCGACGATTTCGCCCGTGCGGGACACGCGCGGCACCATGTGCTTGTGCGCCTTGATGTTGACCAGAAGGCCGAGCGCTTTGAGGTCTTCCACGGCGGCCTTGCGGCATTCGTAGCGATCCATGCCGCGGTACTTGGCCGGGCAGTTTTCATTCATGTGAGCGGTCTTGTCGAGAACGCTCAGCATTTCGAGGTTGTGACGCTTGCCGACTTCAAAGTCATTAAAGTCGTGAGCCGGCGTGATCTTCACGCAGCCCGAACCGAAATCCTTGTCGACATATTCGTCGGCGATAACGGGAATTTCGCGGTCGGTGAGCGGCAGCTTGAGCATCTTGCCCACCAGGTGCTTGTAGCGTTCGTCGTCGGGGTGAACAGCAACGGCCTGATCGCCGAAGAGTGTTTCCGGACGGGTAGTGGCAACCACGACGCCTTCGGAACCATCCACGGCCGGGTAGCGGATTTCCCACATGTGGCCGTTTTCTTCTTCGCTTTCGACTTCAAGATCGGAGACAGCCGATTGCAGTTTCGGATCCCAGTTGACCAGACGCAGGCCCTTGTAGATGAGACCTTCGTTGTAGAGTTGGACGAACGTTTCGCGAACGACGGCCGAAAGCTTGTCGTTCATCGTGAAGTACAGACGCTTCCAGTCGAGACTGTCGCCCAGGCGGCGCATCTGATTGAGAATTGTGCCGCCGGAGAACTTCTGCCACTCCCAGATACGTTCGACGAATGCGTCGCGGCCGATGTCGCGCTTGTCTTTGCCTTCCTTCTGCAACAGACGTTCCACCACGATCTGCGTGGCGATGCCTGCGTGGTCGGTACCAGGCAGCCACATCGTGTTGTAGCCCGACATGCGGTAGTAGCGCGTGAGCGAATCCATAACGGTTTGGTTGAAGGCGTGCCCCATGTGAAGAATGCCCGTGATGTTGGGCGGAGGCAGCTGGATGCTGAACGAGGGCTTGGAAGGATCAAGACCTGCGTCGAAATAACCGCGCTGTTCCCAGACGGGATACCAGCGTTCTTCAATGCCGGCGGGTTCAAAGCTCTTGGCGAGTTCTTTCGTATTGCTCATGACGCGTTTAGAAAAGAAGACTTTGCAAAATTCATTTGCTCGTCGCGCCGCAGGCGAGGGTCCGATCGGTTTTCCACGCACAACAAAACCCGCGCGCAGTCCGTCAGGTGGAACATGCCGCGGCACACAAGCGGTATATCCAATTTTTATTAAGGCCGTATTTTCGCACGTCTGCGGTCGGCTTGCTCAACGCGCGGCCGGCCGCGCATAAAATTCGAGAACCGACGGCAGTCGTATTGCCGATTTGCAACAAAAAAGCCGCGGCATCGACTCTTTTTGAGCGTGGTGCCCAAAGGCCCGATTGGTGAGAGCAGTGATCTATCCGTATTTCAGCAATTCTTACGACGTTCTCAAGGCGCTTTTCATGAATGCCCTCATCTTGAGGCGACAGTCGGCAGCAAGTTTGCGTTCGGTCTTTTTCTTCGCCGAAGCGGTGGTGCCGGACGAAGCCGTCAAGGATGAGCTCAATCGTTCTCTGGCCGATGCCCAGGGCATTGCAAGCGGTATTCGCTTTGTGACGACGCAGGCATGGCTCGATCGGATGAACCACGGCTCTCCCGATGTGAGCGGACGTGCGAGAGCGCTCGAGTGGGGAATTTACGCCGTCGTCACCGATCAGGCGTTCCTTGCACGGCCCGAATGCGCGCGCCTTAAAAAATACATTGAGGACAACGCCTCTGCGGCTTTATGGCCGTTGGTAAGCCGCATCGCCGGTCTTTTTTCGACTTATTTTTCCTATCGCGCCGATTGGCTCTGGAACTGGGCGGGCAAAAGTCTGACAAACAACAATGTCGAACGAACCACGCGCGAAGCCACCGTTTTGAGGCAACACCCGGACTTTGCCTGGCAAAAGGCGCTCTGGCTGGAACTTTGTTCCCGTACCAAGGCCGACGGTACCAAGCTGTGGCCCACGGCCGATACGTTTTTGGAAATTCCCGAGACGTGGCTCGAGCGCATGCGCGAATCCGAAAAAAACATCGATCCGCTTTACGTCTTCATGCCGAGGGAATTGCCTCCTCTGGCTCTGCCGCAGTTGTTGGCTGAATCCCGTCGCCGTTGCGTCTATCTTTATGTCCAGAACCCTTCGTCGGCGTTTTGGTTCGATCCGACGGTCAAGGGCGAAGACGGTTTCACTTGGTTTCACCGTAACGCGGCCGTGCGTCGCGCTCTGATTGATCGTCTGCGTTGTTTCGTGACTCAGGACACGGGCGAAGACGCTGTCTTTTTGGAGGATGATTTGCCCGAGGCGCCGCGCTCCGAACCTCACAACAAGACGGTGAGCGTGGAGGCACTGGGTGACATGCTCCGGCTCAAGGCCGAAGCCGAGCAGACAACTGATATTTATCTGCGTCCCCGTGAAAATAATGTTTTGGGTTCGTTGCAGCAGGCGGTGCTTGAAGACGATCCGAATGCATTACCCCAAACGGTGGCCGATGACGACGATTCTTTCCTGATCGTTCGGGCACCCAACGCTGTTCGCGAAGTGCAGACGCTGTGCGACTGGATCGCTTCCATGATTGAGGCTTCGGCAAAGACGGACGAACCGCTCAAGGCGTCCGACTTTTTGGTGGTGACGCCGGACATTGATGCGATGGCTGGCGTCATTGCGGCGGTGATGGGAGCCAGAAGCGAGGAAGAGTACCTGAGTTACCACATAGCCGGTCAGTCGGAGCTTGACGTCAACAGCGCCGCGCGCGCCATGCTTGCCGCCATGCGTTTTGTGGGCGGTGCTGCCACCGCAACGGAATTCATCGAACTGTTGGAGATGCCAGCCTTTGCCGCTGCACGTTCTCAGGGCAACGCCAATGTTTCTCTGATCTCCAACTGGCTTGCGGCAGCCGGATACCGCTGGGGACTTAACGAGGCGCACGCCAAAAGTGCGATCGCGCGTTCTGCGGCTTGGCCCGAAGGGGGCGATGCGTATGAAGGCACGCTTGAACGTGCGCTCGAACGCCTGGTCGCGGGCAATCTTGTGGGACAGTCGGACGGACTTGTCGCTCACGATGTGTTTGCCGTGAGCGGATGTGAGCTCGGGGGATTCGATGGGACTGAAGAAGATGGCGAGACCTTTGACTTCTTGCTGGCCTTGGCGCGTGCGTTTCTTGACATCGGCCAAATGCCTGAGCGGCAAATGGCTGAGGCGTGGCTTGAAACCACGCGTCGCTTTGCCGACACGCTCTTTGCGGGATACGCCAAGTCGCCCGAGATGATTGCTTTCGTGCTGCGAGCCGCGTCGCTGGCGCAAAGCGCAACCGAAGTGCTCGGCGCTCAGGAAATTACGTTTGAGACCTGGTGTTCGGCGCTGGAAAAGACGATGCGTACGAACAAGACGACGGTGCGCGCCACGGGGCGAGTCACGTTTGCACGCACGGGAGACTTCGTCGGCATGCCGTTTAAGTGTGTCGCCGTCATCGGACTCAACGACGGTGAATCTTTCCCGGGCAGTTCGCGACGCGAAGAGTTTGATCTCACGGCCGCCAAGCTTGTTGTCGACGGCAAGGAACTTCACGTGGCGCGTCGCGGCGACAGGGACTCGCGCGAGAGCAACCGCGGCGTCTTTTTGGCTTTGCTGCTTGCAGCGCAACGCCATTTCTATGTGTCGTATTCGATCGGTTCGGGTTCGGTGCCTGCCAATCCTTCGGTCGTTTTGCAGGATTTGAAGCAAGCTCTGGCCGAGGGGCTCGACGATCCTACGGAAATCGAACGCAAACTCACCAAGACTGTGCCGGCACTGGCTGCTTCGCCCGAAAGCTTCTTGCCGCAGATGGGAGTGCTTCGCTGCCGCAGTGCTTCGCTTGCCGCAGCCGTCAATAAAGCTGTTGAGAGCGGCTATTTGGCTCAAGAGGAGCCTTTTGCCGACGCTCCGATTTCCGTCAGTCGACGAGCAACTTTGTCGGTCGACAGCCTTGTCAAGTTCTTTACTTACGCCGAAAGCAACTCGCTCAAGCTGATCGGTTTGACCTCAGCTACGTACGAGCAGGCGGAGACGACGCCGATCCGGCGATACGGCAGCAGGGACTTCTTATTCAGGAGCAAAGTTCGTCGCCGTATGGACAGGGCGTTTGCCGAAGGGATGACGAAGGATGAAATCCTGAAGGTTACTTCCTGCGACCCGACAATTGGCGAGCAGAGCGTACGCCGGCTGTTGGTCGAGGAGTTCGTGGATGTGCTCGGTCAGATGCACGAAAAGCTGACCGAAGAGATGCTTTCTGACGCAGGGGTGCCCGTGCGTGTTGAAGGCGGACGGCTTGTGTTTGAGGAAATGCGAAATCGACCGTTCAGTACGCTTGCGGTGCCTGACCACGACGGCTTTAAAAACAACAAGGACGAAATCGTTGTCGGAGTGATCGGCATTTCCGAAAACGATCTGCTGAGGACTTTTCTGCAGTTTGCCGCGGTTAATCTGATGACCTTAAAAAAGGGGTACAAGCCGATCGATTTCGTATTCTTCGGCGGGGATGAGTCGAAGGGGACATTTCATTACCGCTGGCATGTCAGTGACGATGAAGGGGCAAGCAATACGACACGGTTGCTGCAGGATGTGGTGACAAGCATGCTTGCTCTTGTCAACCGTCATGCTGAGGCCCGACCGATTCTGGCAGACGATTCGGCCTGCGATGGAACTTCCCTGATCTGGCGGGGACTCAAAGACGGCGATCTGGCGGCTGCAAGCTGCAAAAAGCTCAAGGAAGCGGTGGTGGCCATAGCCGGTATGTTCGATATTGCCGAAAAGCCGACAACCTCGAAAAAATCAAAGAAACCGAAGGGAAGTCCCGAAGAAATCTTTAACGCAGCAGTGGCCAGCTTCGAGGAAATCGGAATTGAGACGGACGCAAGGAATTGAGAGATGAACGAAACCGAGAGAAAAGAATTGACGTCCGGATTTGATGTTCAGACGGCTGACCTAAGCGGGCGCTGGCTCGTGGAAGCAAGCGCCGGCACGGGAAAAACGTTTGCCCTTGAGCGCATCGTGTTGCGTTTGGTGATTGAAGAGGCGGTGTCCATTGACAGAATCCTTGTCGTGACCTTTACCAATGCGGCGACGGCCGAGCTGCGCGAGCGCGTGCGTGCGCTTTTCTACAAAGCGTCCGCAGTGCTCAAAAACGGCGACGAGCAATCCGAATTCGAAACTTTTTTCGAGCGCTCCCGTTTGCGTGAGCATGATCCGGCAGCGCTGATCGAAAGTGCTCTCGAACATTTTGACGAGGCGAGCATTCTGACGATTCACGGCTTTTGCCAGAAGATGCTGAGTGAATTCATCTTTACGCGTGCCGGTGCCTACGACGTTGAGTTCGTCAGTGACACCGGTTTTGAAGCCGAAGTCACTCAAGCCTTTTTGCGGCGTGAATTGCCGGCGCTTACGCCCGAGCAAAGAGCCAAAGTGCTTGAGTGGGGATCGTTGCCGCAGTTACTTTCCAAGCTTGGAGAACATGGCAGCAGCGTTAAGCCTCAGGCTCGGATTGACAGTGACGATTTGAGCGATCCGACGCTTAAATCGCTTTTCGAGCGCTTTTTGCAGGAAGGTCCGCGGCGCGTACGCGAACTTGAGCGGCTGCACGGCGTCAAGAGTTTTTCCGCGCTTCTGACCGAGATGTATTCGCTTGTTCAAAGCGGCGATTCGGCCCTTGGGCGCATCCGCAATCGTTACGATGCCGTCCTGATCGATGAGTTTCAGGATACCGACCGCATCCAGTACCGAATTTTTAAAGCGTTGTTTTTGGCCGATGTGCCCGAGGCTCCCAAGAGCGTCTTTTTTGTGGGCGATCCCAAGCAGGCGATCTATGCCTTTCGCGGCGCAGAGCTCGATGTCTATCTGCAAGCGAGAAACGACATCGAGCAAATGGGCAGCCAAAGCGAATCGGCGGGGCTTCGTACGCTCGAGACCAACTACCGTTCGACCTCGGCACTGGTGACGGGCGTCAATGCTTTTTTCTCCGCTAACGGTTCCTCAGGCAGTTTTCTGTCTGCCGACATTCGCTATTCGGATCTCAAGACCGGTGCTTCGGCCATGCCCTTGGTGAGGATTCGCGATGGCAAACCGGAATTCGTGCCGGTCATGAGTCTTTGGGTGGACGACGAAACGCTGTCAGGCTCCAAAATCGAGGCCGTAAGACAGGCCGAAGCCAAATACATGGCCGATGACATCGCCTCTTTGCTGGACGGAACGGTTTATATCTATCGACACGGACAATGGCGCGTGCTGCGTCCCGGTGACATCGCGATTCTGGTTAAAAAGCGTTCCGCCTCACAGCACGTTCAGCGCGAACTGCTCGCGCGCGGCGTACGCACGCTGCTTGACGATCAGACGAACGTGTTTACGACGTCTGAAGCCGACGACGTGAGAGCTGTTTTTGAAGCGATGCTTTCGCCGACGGATACAAAAAAGTTTGCGACGGCCCGAGCCACACGGCTGATCGGACGAACGCTCAGTGACATTCGCGAGGATTTGTCGGCGGCGGGTGCCGATCGGCAGCTCCTTCAAAACGCTCTTGAGCGATTCGAGGCGAGTGGCCCCGCAGCGGCTTTGTCTTACATAGCCCGCGAACGTCGCCTGCAGGAACGGCTGCTGCCGATTCAAGGCGGCGTTGCGATGCTGATGAACCACGAACAGCTCGGTGAGCTTCTTCAGGAAATTTATCGGCAGGTAGGTTCGCCCGGGGCCGTTTTGCGCGCCATGACACGCTTGGCGCACCCTAGTCGGACCAATGAAAACCATTGCGTGAGAAAGCCTAACGATGAGAATGTTGTTCGCGTGGTAACCGTTCATGCCAGCAAAGGGCTCGAATATCCGGTCGTGTATTTGGTGCAAACCGAATCGATGAGGACACAAAAGCGAGACGCTGATACTTTCTGGATGTCCGGAGGCGCCGACAGCGATGAGGTTAGTGTCAATCCCAATGAAAGGGAAGACACGAGCGGCAAAGTATTCGAGGGCAGGCAGCTCGAGCTTTTGCGTCAGGCCTACGTGGCCATGACGCGTGCGTCGTCCCGTCTGGTGTTGCCGCTTTTTATCGCAGCCAACAGCAGGCAATACTCCAGGGACAGTGCGAACAACGCCTATGTACAGGCGATGACCGGCGAGGTATCTCCGGTTGCCCAAACGATGAAGGAGTATGTTGACGTTTTGGGAATTGTGCGTAATGCCGCCGAAGAAACCCGCCGTCGCTATCTTGCATCGATCAAGCAATCAGGACAGTTGCCCGACGTTCGGGCCGTCTGCGAGGCGCTTTGCCGAGATTTGCAGCAAAACTTTGTGCCGTTGGAACCGTGCTCGGGGGAAGATCTTTTTGAAATCCGCTCGAGCGTTCCCCCTGCCGCTCCCGTCATGAGTGTGCAGGCCCTTCGCGTACAGGCTGCCAAGCCGGTGAGCGTCCATTCGGCCTGGCATCGATCCAGCTTTACGGCAATTGCCTCCGGTTTGGGCGCAAGTGTCGGCGAAGAGTTCGAAGCTGAGGAATTCGAAGGCGCCGATGCCGTTTTGGAAGCTGATGAAGAAAATCAACGCGCCTTTGCTGCTCCCACAGTCAAGCAGGATGTGACTGTTGACATTGAAGAAGGACAGGACGAACACCTACTGCAGGCGCAGTTGTTACTACGCGGTGCGGCGGCCGGTGACTGGATTCACAAGCTACTTGAGCGCGTGATGAACGCCAAACCGGAAAACCGTGAAGCCGTTCTTGAAAACATTCGGTCGTTGCTGGCTGCTTCCGCATTGCTAAGGCGGGCGGACCCGCAGCAGCGTGAGGCCGTGCTCGAGGCCGGCGCTGAACTCATTGCCGGTTACGTTAGAAACACCGTGTCATGTGAACTCTTTAACGCAAAGACGATAGGTTCGAACGAAGCGACACCGCCCTTTGTGCTCGATCGACTCACGTTCGGCGAGCGTCAGTGCGAAATGCCGTTCCTGCTTTCGGTTCCCAATTCGAAGCTTCGCTCCAAGGATGTAGCCGAGTGCATGGCCTCGCACGGTTTCCCGATGCAAAGCCTCCGGGACAATGTTTTGCAGGGCTATCTGACTGGTGCGATTGACATGGTGTTCGTTGCCGACGGCAAGTATTACATCCTCGACTGGAAGAGCAACTGGTTGGGAGCCTCGCCAGAGGATTATTCGCAAGAGGCGCTGCGCTGGGAAATTGAGCGCAAGCATTACGCGCTGCAGTACGTGATTTATTTGACGGCGCTCAAGCGTCATCTGATGGCAACAGCGGGGTTGACGCAGGAAACGGTATGGAACGTTATCGGTGGCGCCTTTTACGTTTTTGTGCGCGGGGTGAACGCACAGTGCGCATTGGACGAAAAGGGAAGACGTACCGGCGTGTATTTTGATTGTCCGCGAGAGGCGGTGGATGCGCTCGATGCGCTTTTGGGTGACAGCAATGACTAGAAATCGACGCGTACAGACCGACAGCCGTCAGCAGTCTTTAGATTTCGGTCCTGTCTTTTCCGACATACAGGCGCAGGAGCAGCAGACGGTGGAGAGAACACTCCGGCTTTTGGGTTCGATCTCGGCAGCAACGGATGCCGAGTTGGACGCGGCGCGCATGCGTTCGGGAGTAATCATCAATATGCTGAAGCGCCACGGACAAGCCGATCTGAAGTCTGATAGCGAAGACAAACTGTCGCTTTTGATGTTCTGCGTTTTCGATGCGCTCAACGACGGAAGCTTGTGCGTCGGAAAAGAAAAGTTCAAGCGTCGTCTGGAACTTTTTAACAGTACGATGCAAAGGCGCGCGTCTTCGAGCGATAAAACTTTTGTTCCTTTGCCCCAATCGCTGACATTTGAAGAACTGGTAGACGATCTTCGTGCTTTCGGTTTGGTTGGAACCCCGGGTTTAACGGCGGGCGAGGGGGTGTTTGCGGGCGGACCGGCTTTGTTGGTTGCCGAAGCTACAGACAGAGAAACGCTTGTCTATACACAGAAGTCCTACGCACAAGAACAGGCGCTCGGCGAGTATCTTGCTGAACTTGCCTTCGATTCTGTGACTGTGGAATCGGTCGATGCCCTGCATGAAGCTCAGCGAGCTGCTGACATTGCGTTGGCCAACCGACTGACGGTGATCAGCGGCGGGCCCGGCACCGGCAAAACCACGGCCGTGGTTAATATTCTTAAATGCCTGATCAAAAAAGATCCCGAATCTGTCATTCAGCTTGCCGCGCCGACCGGTAAAGCTGCCTCGCGCATGAAGGAGGCTGTGGCAAACAACGTCAGCCGTATCGAGGAAAAAGGCATTCAGGAAAAGCTTATGGGGCTGGAAGCCAAGACGCTGCACCGTTTGCTCTACACGCCCGGAGCCGACGGAAGAACGCCGAGCAAGAACAATCCTCTTCAAGCTGACATCGTTGTGGTTGACGAGTCGTCCATGATTGATATCCGCCTGGCAAGCAATTTGTTCAAGTGCATTGATGCCGACAGAACCAAAGTGATTCTGCTCGGCGATCGCTTCCAGCTTGCCGCTGTCGGTCCCGGTTCGTTTTTTGCGGACGTGAGCGACCTGAAGGGGCCGTTGGCCGATAACATCAGCCATCTCACAAAGAGCTGGCGTTTTGATGCAAGCAAGGCGCTCGGAAAAATTGCAGAGGCAAGCCGCGAAGGTGAGGAACTGATTGTGACGGACGCTTTTGTCGAAAACAGCGACAACGATCCGCGAGTCGACAACCCGCTGCGACTGCACGAGGATGCCCCCAAGGGCGATCTGTCGGCGAGCTTTAAGAAATGGTTTGAAAACGAATTGTCCTCGCCGCTCAAGGTAATTGCGGAACTGCGGCGCAATCGCACAGAAAAGTCGCTTCACGATGCGGCGCGTGAGCTTGCGCGGGTCTACTTTTCCGTTGGCGTACTTGCCTCCAACCGCGAGGGGCCGATGAGCGCGCAGGCCGTCAACGCGTTTGCCGAATCGATTTTTGTCAAAGAGGGTATTCCTTATCCGGCGTTTCGTCCGATGATTGTCCGCCGCAACGACTCGATGCTTGAGGTCTACAACGGCGACATTGGTGTGGTGATGCCGGGGCAGAGCTGGTTTGAAGGAGCTGAATTCGATGCAACGCAGGCCAACGTCTATTTTCCGGACAGCTCACGCCTGGTGCGATTCGGCCTGATCGGTCACATTGAGCCTGCTTTTGCCATTACGATTCATCAATCGCAAGGCTCGGAATACCATCACGTTGCCGTACTCATGCCCCAGGATCCTAACTCGGGGCTGGCTACGCGAGAGCTTTTCTACACCGCCGTCACCCGCGTGCGTGATGAGCGCAACGGTAAGCAGACGACCTATGGATCGCTGGACGTCTTCGGAAAACTTACCGTGGTGAAAAAGGCGCTACGCACGCCTGTTCAGCGTCAGGGCGGTTTGATTCGACGTATTGTCGAAGCCAAGGACAGAATGCAGAAAACAAGGAGATAACTATGTCGAGACAACGAGCTCTGGCTCAATTGCAGACCGAAGGGTGGGGCGATCGCGTACGCTTTTTTGAAGCCAACACGGCAACGGTGGCGCTGGCCGCCCAGGCTTTGGGCTGCGAGCCCGCGCACATTGCCAAGACGTTGGCGCTGCGCTCGCCCGACGGCGCCGTTCTGGTGCTGGCTGCGGGCGACGTGAAATTGTCAAACGCCAAGTTTAGGGAGCACTTCGGCTTCAAAGCGCAGATGATCCGCGGTGAAGAGGTGGAAGCGCTCGTGGGACATGCTCCGGGCGGTGTTTGCCCCTTTGGCGTCAACGAAGGCGTGCAGATTTATTGCGATGTAAGCCTACAGCGCTTCGAGACGGTTTACCCGGCCTGCGGAGACGATCAAAGTGCGGTGCGTTTTACGCCGCAGGAACTGTTTGAAGCCTCGCATGCACTCGGTTGGGTTGACGTGACCGTCGTGCGGGAATAACGGAATTCAGAGCGGTTTGCGCCAGCCGTAGCGTGCATCGCGGCGCAGCGAGAAGCTCTCGGCCGCCTCTCGGACCGCAGCTTCAAAGTCGGGAACCTGTTTGCAGCGGAAGATTTTTGAAGCGGCTTTTTTGATGCGCGCTTCGTCTCCGTCTTCGCCAAACAGACACAGCTGAAAGAACCAATATTCCTTCATGCGCATCATGGCGTTTTTCTGACTTTCGAAGAGCGTCGTGTAGGCCTCAAAGAGCGCCTCGTGAAAGGAAAGGATTTCCGATAGGCTCGCCGCATTGCCGCCCTTGGATTTGCGAAAGAGGGCGGGATCGGCCATCAGTGCCCGGCCAACCATGATTTCGACCAGACCGCCTGGAGCGCCCGAGTAGCGCAAGGAAACCTTTTCGATGTCCCCGGGAGTGATCAGGTCGCCGTTGTAGCCAAGCGGCATCGGCAAAGAGGACAGAACCTTGTCGAGAACCTCCAGACGCACGTCTCCGCGGTAGAGATCCGTTTTTAGGCGCGGATGCACAATGAGCCGCGTCATGGGGAAACGCGCGTATATGTCGACGAGGTTTTCAAATTCGTCGGGTGAGCGATAGCCCACTCGCGTCTTGAGTGAAACGGCTATCGGCAAGTCCGCTTCAAAAATGCGGGACAAAAAGGCGTGCAGCTCCGTCGGATACTGCAAAAAGCCCGAGCCTTTGCCTTTGGCGGTAACGGTGCCCGCGGGGCAGCCCAAATTGAGATTGACTTCTTTGTACCCGAGATCGGCGAGAGCTTTGGCCGCCCAGATGAAATCGTCGGCGTTTCTCGTGAGCAGCTGAGGAATGGCGCAGATTCCTTCATTGGCCTGCGGAGCAAGTTCTCGCATCTGCCGATCGGTGAACTTCGGCTCACGCGTGGGCGTGACGAACGGAAGGTAGTAGCGGTCGGCTGCGCCGAAAAACTGCGCGTGTAGACGGCGATAGACAACGGTCGTGAGACCTTCCATGGGCGCAACGGTTAGTTCGGGCAAAGTGGAGAGCGTCATGAATGGGAATCGGCGAAAAAAGCGAGAGCGGCATTGTATCGATACAGTCTTAGACTCTCAAACGAGAAGTTGGTATGCGTCAAAGTTACTGCTTTCAGATTGCTCCGAAGCTTCTGTAAAATAGCGGCCTTTCTTTTCGACAGTAAAAACAAGAAGATACAACGGGGGATCGACAACATTGACTGACGGATTAAATCAATTTGCGCATATTCTTGGAGAACTTGTCGGCACGGTCAACAATTTTCTCTGGACGTACATTCTCATCGCCGCCCTGATTCTGCTGGGGCTGTGGTTTACCTACAAAACGAAGTTCGTTCAGATTCGCTGCATTCCCGAAATGTTTCGCCTTATTGGCGAAGGCGTTGGCAGTCTGCCGCGCGAGGGACACATCTCGACGTTCCAGGCCTTCTGCGTGTCAACCGCTTCGCGCGTGGGAGTCGGCAACATCGCCGGCATCGCCATCGCGGTGGTTCTCGGTGGTCCGGGTGCCGTGTTCTGGATGTGGGTGATCGCAACGATCGGCGCGGCTTCGGGCTTTGTGGAATCGACGCTTGCTCAGATCTACAAGGTCAAGCGTCCTCAAGGCGGTTTTGCGGGTGGTCCGGCCTACTACATCCGCAACGTGATTGGCTCTCCCTTCTTTGCGGGCCTCTTTGCGGTCTTGATCTCGGTGACCTACGGCCTGATCTTCAATTCGGTTCAGGCAAACACGATGGCCTTGTCCGTGCAGACGAGCTGGGGTGTTTCGACCTTTGTCACGGGGCTTACGGTTGCAGTTCTCACGGCACTCATCATCTTCGGTGGTCTGACTCGCATCGCCCGCGTCGTGGGCGTGATGGTGCCTTTTATGGCGGGCGCCTACCTGATGGTCGCGATTTTCTTTACCTGCATGCACATCGATCAGTACCCGCGCGTGCTCTATGAAATCGTCACGAACGCGTTCGACTTCGATGCCGCCTACGGTGCGACGTTCGGCATGATCGTGATGACCGGCATCAAGCGAGGTCTCTTCTCGAACGAAGCCGGTATGGGTGCCGTTCCGAACGCTGCCGCTGCGGCCGATGCTACACATCCGGTCAAGCAGGGGCTGGTTCAGGCGCTCGGCGTTTACTTCGACACCATGGTTGTCTGTACGGCTTCGGCCATGATCGTTCTGATCGTGCCGGGCTGGAAGGAATCAGGGCTTACCGGCATCGAACTCATCCAGCACATGCTTTCCTCCGAGATCGGTTCCTGGATGAACCATTTCATCACGGTCGTGGTGCTTTTCTTTGCGTTTAGCTCCATCATCGGCAACTACTTCTACGGTGAAATGAACATGGGCTTTATCAGCAAGCATCCGGCGGCGCTGTGGATTTTCCGTGCTCTGGTGGTGCTGATGGCTTTCATCGGCAGCGTGACCGAACTGGGTTTGGTGTGGAATCTCGCCGACCTCTTCATGGCACTGATGGCTTTGGTCAACCTGGCGTCCATTGCGATAATCGGACGCTATGCCTACAAGGCGCTGGACGATTACGTCAAGCAGAAAAAGGCCGGTATCGAGAACCCGGAATTCGATCCGAAATGTCTGGGCAATATGCGCGGCGTACAGTGTTGGCCTCGTAATAAAGACGAGGAAATTATCCAGTAAATCAATTGGTTACAATTGATTGGCGGCAGTCGGAAGCGATTTCGGCTGCCGTTTTTTTTGAGATTTTCCAGACGAAACAAGGCTTTTTGAGTGTTATAGAAAAAAGCTATCAAAAGAGGTCTTAAATAGTATTGGACGCGGGCGCAATGGCATCCCATAATGCACTCAACACAGCGAATGACTCGCTGCACCGATTTGATAGGAGAAATGAAAATGACTTGCCCTCATGCTAACAACCAGACTTGCGAAACTTCTGCCGTTTGCCCTGTCAAGGTTTACCTTGCCAACCTCGCTGTCTTGAATGCCAAGCTGCACAATCTGCATTGGAA
>ENA-UESS01000413-UESS01000413.1-human-gut-metagenome-genome-assembly--contig:-NODE-413-length-18458-cov-15.250639_pt1 | contig 18458 bp, 21 predicted proteins | sample MGYA00243004_ERZ508005 | MGnify/ENA primary metagenome ERZ508005 (study PRJEB26167, sample SAMN06115471) | human gut metagenome | host: Homo sapiens | place: China:Guizhou | collected 2016-06-29...
ACGCGGCGGCAGGCTCACTGCGTCAGAAGGATTCCAAAATCACTGCGGAGCGCGGGCTGTCCATCTTTGTCTTTAACCTGCAGCAGTGCGAGGGCCGCACCTTCAGGACCCACCGTGAGACGCTGGACTATATCAAATCACTGGGCTTCCCGGTCTCTCCGCGGTACAGCGTGTTTGAGAATATCGAGGATGCTATTAAAGAAATTGAAGCCATCGGCGAGGCCCGCGGCACGCTGGAATTTGACATTGACGGTGCGGTCATCAAGGTCAACGACCTGGCCGCCCGCCGCACCCTGGGCAGCACGAACAAGTTCCCGCGGTGGGCCATTGCGTTCAAGTATCCGCCCGAGGTCAAGGAAAGCGTCGTGCGCAATATCGAGGTCACCGTTGGCCGCACCGGCGTGCTGACCCCGACGGCTGTGTTCGACCCGATCTTCCTTGCGGGCACCAGCGTTTCCCGCGCAAGCCTGCACAACGGCGATATTATCGCAAACTTAGGCGTCGGCATCGGGGACACCATCAAGGTGCGCAAGGCGGGGGACATCATCCCGGAGGTCATCGGCGTATCGGCCCGTCTGCCGGGCAGCAAGCCCTTTGCCATGCCCACGACCTGCCCGAGCTGCGGCGCACCCGTGGTGCATTTACAGGACGAAACAGCCCTGCGCTGCGTCAACCCCGAATGCCCGGCGCAGAGCCTGCGCAACCTCATCCACTTTGCGTCCCGCAACGCCATGGCCATTGACGGTCTGGGCGAAGCTGTGGCCGTACAGCTCATCGACAAGGGGCTGGTCTCCACGGTAGCTGACCTGTACACCCTGACCGAGGAGCAGCTGCTTACGCTGGACAAATTCAAGAAAAAGAGCGCACAGAACCTTTTGAACGCAATCGAAGGCTCGAAGCGCAACAATCTTGATAAGCTGATTTTCGGCCTTGGCATCCGCAACATCGGCGATAAGGCCGCCGCGCTGCTGGGTGAGCATTTCGGCAGCATGGACGCCCTGCGCCAGGCCACTGCCGAGCAGATGTGCGAGATCGACGGCTTCGGCGAAGTCATGGCCCAGAGCGTGCTGGAATTTTTTGCAAAGGACGGCACAACCGACCTGCTGAACCGCCTTGCGCGCGACGGCGTGAACATGCAATGGACCGGCGAGAAGAAGGGCACCGCGCTGGCCGGTATGACGCTTGTCGTCACGGGCACGCTGCCGACACTCTCCCGTCAGGAGGCCGAGGCGCTCATCACCCAGAACGGCGGCAAGGCGGCTGGCTCGGTCAGCAAAAAGACGAGCTATGTTGTGGCCGGTGAGGCCGCAGGTTCCAAGCTGACAAAGGCGCAGACGCTTGGCATCCCCGTACTGGACGAGGCCGGGCTGTATCAGCTGATCAAGGATAACGGGCAATAAAACAGCATACATCTTTCAGGGGGCATCCCACCACGGGATGTCCTCTTTTTTTGTTCTACCCCACGCCGCACCCTCATACACTGGCAGTGTGAGGTGAAGAAACGATGGACGAGTACTACCGCATTCTGGAAAGCCTGCCGCCCGCACTGCGCACACCGCTGGCCAAGCTGGACGCCCACTATGCGCCGCACATTCAGGAGATCCGTCTGCGGCTGGGCCAGCCCGTACAGTTCACGATTTGCGGCAGACTGTGCCCCGCGGCCAAATTTCTGCCCGGAACGGGTCTGCCTGCCGCACTGGAGACCGACACTCTGCGGGACTGCTTTCTGCAGCTCTGCCGCCGCTCGGTCTACGCCTATGAGGACGAGCTGAAGCAGGGGTATTTCACCGTGCAGGGCGGCTGCCGCATCGGGGTAGCGGGCTGCCGCGGGCCGGGCGGCTTTTCCGCCGTAACGTCGCTCAATCTGCGCATTGCACGCTGGCTGACCTGTCCGCTGCCGCCCGAGCTGGAAGCACTGACCGTTGCCCCCACCGGCGGGCTGCTGCTGGCCGGCCCGCCGGGCAGCGGCAAGACCACTCTGCTGCGCTCTCTTGTGCAAAAGCTCTGCGAGGGGGACGCACTTGTCAGCGTCATTGATGAGCGCGGCGAGCTGATGGCCTGTGAGGCGGGCAGTCTGCCCCGCGCAGCGCAGATTCGGTGCGATGTCTACGCCCGCTGCACCAAGGCCGAGGGGATTGCCATGGCGCTGCGCTGCATGAACCCGCAGGTCATCGTCTGTGATGAGCTAGGCACGCCCGGCGACGCCGAGGCCGTCGCACAGGGGGTCGCCTCCGGCGTTGTATTCTTTGCCACGGTACACTGTGACGACCCGGCGGGACTGCGCAAAAAGCCGGCGCTGGCCGCGCTGCTGGATACCGGTGCTTTTGCAAAGGCCGCGTTCCTGTCCGGGCGCTCCCGTCCCGGTGCGGTGGCGCAGTGGGTGACGCTGTGACGCTGCTTTTGCGGCTGCTCGGCACGCTGCTTTTGCTTTTGGCCGGGATGGGCGGCGGCTTTGCCGCCGCTGCCCGCGCCGAGAACAGCCGCCGCCAGCTGCACAGCTTTGCCCGCCTGCTTACATACCTGGCCGAGCTGCTGGACGCACAGGCGCTCACCGGACCGGAACTATTACGCCGCGCAGCACAGGACCCGGCGTTTTCCGTTTTTTGTCCCGCACCGGGGGAGAGCCTATCCGCGCTGACACCGCCTGCCTGTATGCCGGACGCACTGCGGCAGGAGGTGCAGTCGAGCCTTTCCGCCGCCGAGGAGGCTCCGCGCCTGACGGCCTGTGCCGCGCTGCACCGCCTGGCTTCGCGCTGTGAGGCGCAGTCTGCGGAGGCTGCGGAGCACGGCCGCACGGCCCGGCGGCTATGGCCGCGGCTGGGGGGCTGTCTCGGCGCACTGGCCGCCATTTTGCTGTGGTAAGGAGTGGCCCCTATGGACATCGACCTTGTTTTTAAAATTGCCGCCACCGGCATCATCGTGGCCGTTCTGAATCAGCTGCTCATCCGCTCCGGGCGGGAGGATCAGGCCATGATGACCACGCTGGCGGGGCTGATCGTCGTGCTGTCGATGCTGGTACGGCAGATCAGTGACCTGTTTGTGCTGATCAAAGCCTTGTTTGAGCTATGAGCTATGATGCTGTTGTGCAAGCTGGCCGCCGCGGTGCTTGTGGCGGCTGTGTTGACCCTGCTCCTGAAAAAGGACCAGCCCGCGTTCGCGTTCCTCGTCTCGGTCTGCACCGCCGCAGGGCTGCTGGCCATCGTTGTGCGGCAGGTCCAGCCTCTGCTCGACTGGCTGCGCACGCTGGACGGGTATTTTCAGGGGCAGAGCCCGGCAGTGCTTTTGCAGGTGCTGGGCATTGCGCTGGTGGCGCAGCTTGCCGCCGATACCTGCAAGGAGGCCGGGCTTTCCGCGGCGGCTACCGCCATCGAGCTCTGCGGCAGGGTGCTGGCGCTGTTGCAGGCGCTGCCGCTGCTGCAATCGCTGCTCGGCTCGTTTGCGGCCTATTTGCAGTAGTGCTTTTGCTGGCCGTACCGCCGCCTGTGTTTGCGGACGAGCTGTCCGGCGAATTGCCCAAAAGCACTCGGGACATCTTGGACGAAGGCGGCACTGACATATCCGACGCCGCCCGCTGGCGCTTTTCCGATTTATGTGACACCTTCGGTGCCTGGGCCGCCGAGGGTTTGCAGCCCGCACTGCACCTTGCGGCGCAGTCCGCCGGGTATCTGCTGCTGGCGGGGCTGCTGGGCCTGCTGGCCGGGGACCCGTACCGCGCCTATATGGAGATCCTCGCGGTGTTCGGCTTTGGCACGCTGAGCCTTTCCGCTGCCATGCAGCTGACCGAGCTTGTCGCCGCGACGGCGCAGGACTGCCGCACCTATCTGACTGCCTTTGTGCCGGTGTTCAGCGGCCTGGCCGCCGCAGGTGGGCAGACGTCGGGGGCGATTGTCTACAGCGGCATGTTTTTTGCCATGTCCGGGTTTCTTTCAGCCGTCATCCAAAAGCTGCTTCTGCCTGTCATGCAGCTGTATTTCTGCTTTGCGGTCTCGGCCTGCTTGTGGGACAACCCCGGCATGGGGGATGCCGCCGCGCTGTTTTCCCGCTGCCTGCACTGGCTGCTCAAGGGCTGCGGGGCGCTGTTCAGCCTTGTGCTGGGGCTGCAAAGCGCACTGGCGGCCACGGCGGACAGTGCGGCCCTGCGGACCGGCAAGGGGGTATTGCAGGGTGTCATTCCCGTTGTCGGGGACGCCGCAGCCGCAGCGCTGACGGGCGCTGCCGCCGCCGTACAGCTGCTGAAGGGTTCTCTGGCTCTGGCGGCGCTGCTGGTACTGGTCGCGCTGTTTGCCCCGGTACTGCTCCAATGCCTTGCCTGCGCACTAACCTTTGCCGCCGCGGGCATCCTGGCCGGGGCCACCGGGCAAAGGCAGTGCGCACAGCTCTGCCGCCTTTACTTTGAGGGGGCACGGCTCTGCGGGTCCATGCTGGTGCTGTATTTTTTCATGATCTTTCTGTCCACGGCGCTGTTGCTGCTGGCGGGGAACGGGGGCTTGGGATGACTTCACTGCGTCACATAGCGCTGGGATGCTGCGTGCTGTCCGCGCTGGCGGGCATACTGCGGCTTTTCTGGCCGGAGAACGGCTTTAAATCCGTCATAAACGCCGTGCTGGTGCTGTATATTTTAACAGTGGGCGTGCAGCTGGTGCACGGTCTTGACTGGGACGGCCTTGTGCGGGAGCTGCGCAGCCTGCCCGATGGGCAGGACACCGCCGACTACTCCGATTACAGCCGGGAGCTTGCGCTGGCCGCCTCGGTGGATGCCGTGCGCGAGGTTTTGCGGAACGCCGGAATCAACGCTGCGGTCAGCTGGCAGAATGGCGTATGTGTCATCACACCCGTGGACCCGCGCGACAAGCCCGCCATTGAGGCCCTGCTCGCCGTCAATGCGGGGGAACTGCCCTGGCGCTTTGCGGAGGCTGCCCCATGACCGCCCGGGAGCGTCTGGCTCCGCTGGCCGCCCGGCTGCGCGCAGCGCTGGCAGATGAAAAGCAGCGGGTAAACCTGCTGGTCTGCATGGGGCTGGCCGGGCTGTTGCTGCTGGCGGTCTCGTCCTGGCTGCCCGCGGACAGCAGCACGCAGAGCGCCGCGCCAGCCGCCATGACCGACAGCACCGCCGACTATGCCGCAGAGCTGGAGACCCGCCTGACCGCACTGATCTCTCGTGTGGAGGGTGCGGGCAAGACTGCCGTCATGGTCACGCTGGAATCCGGCAGCGAGAGCATCTATGCTACCGACACCGACAGCGACGGCAGCTCCACCCATGTACTTTTGGGCAGCGCCGGGGCGGACGGCCTTGTGGAGACCGTCGAGACGCCCCGCGTGCTCGGCGTCGCCGTTGTCTGCGAGGGCGGCGGCAGTGCTGCCGTGCAGAGCCGCGTCACCGCCCTGGTGCAGGCACTGACCGGCATCGGCACCAATCATATCACCGTTGCAAAAATGGCATCGGCCAACTAGAGGGAGGAACACCATGAAGCAACTTTCTGCCAAGCTGAAAAGCCGCGGCGCAACTGCCGTCGTTCTGACACTGGCGCTGGGAGCCGCCGTGTACCTGAACTGGTCCTTCTCCCGCAAGGCCCCGCCCAGTCTGGTCGTGTCAGACACCGCAGGGGAAGCCGTGGAGACCTCGGCCCAGGCCGCCGAGCCGATCACCGATCCGCTCGTGCTTGAGACGGCTGCCGGGGCCGATACGCAGATGATGAGCGCTGAGGAAACCGCCAACAAGAACTACGGCGAGGCCCAGCTCGTCAGCGTAAACAAGGATTCCGGTACCGAGTTTTTTGAGTCCGCCCGCTTAACGCGCAGCAAGGCGCGGGATGAGGCGCTGGACACCCTGAAAAAGTCCCTGAAGGACACCAAACTGACCAGTGAGGAGAAGGAGCAGCTGACGACCCAGCTGAGTGACCGCATCAGCAATATCACGCTTGAAACCAAGCTGGAAACGCTCATCAAGTCGAAGGGCTTTACCGACTGCGTGGTGAATCTGGAGGGCAGCAAGGCCAATGTGACCGTCATGACCGAGAGCGATGCCCTGACTGCCGAGGAGGTCACCCGCATACGTGACGCACTTTTGAGCCAGTGCAAGGGGCTGACTGCACAGGACATTACGATTGTAGAGGTAAAATAACTGAACATTCTGTTGCAAACCGTGCTGTTTTGTGGTACACTGATTTATATTAGTAGAACTATGGCCGCAAGGCCGTTTGCAACGGGAGGGTACACACTATGGATGTACACAATACCATCGGCGGCAGCTTACAGATCTCGACCGAGGTTATCGCAAAAATTGCGCGTCTGGCCGCGCTGGAGGTTGACGGTGTTGCCGATGTAGCCACCGGCACCAGCCAGAACGTCCGCTCGCTTCTGGGCCGCACCGGCCTGCAGAAGCCGGTCACCGTCGTCATGGAGGACGGCATTGCCACCGTCACGGTGCACCTCACCGTTGTGTACGGTAGCAAGGTCATGCCCCTGTGCGAAAAGGTGCAGGAGAACGTCAAGCAGACGATCCAGAACATGACGGGCATCACCGTGTCCCGCGTGGATGTTCTGGTCGTGGGCCTGACAGACGCAGCCGAAAAAGAGTAAGGAAATCAAGGAAAGACAGGAACTTTACGTATGGAGAAAAAGCTGACCCGCCGCGAATCCCGCGAGACGGCCTTCCTGACGGCGTTTGCCGCCACATTTGAACCCGAAGAGCCGACGGTCCCCGCCGAGGAGCACGCCGCCCCAGACGCATTCGCCAACCAGCTGCTGGCCGCCATGAACGACCACGCCGCCGAACTGGATGAGATCATCACCGCCCACCTGAAGGGCTGGACGCTTTCCCGCGTGCCCCGCGTGAGCCTGGTTGCCCTGCGCCTGGCCCTGGCCGAGATGCTGTACGGCGACGAGCAGAAGCCCGGCGTCGCCATCAACGAGGCTGTCGAGCTGGTCAAGAAATACGGTGCCGAGGACGACTACCAGTTCGTCAATGGCCTGTTGGGTGCCGTTGCGCGTGAGCGCGGCGAGACCCCAGAACCTCAATGCTGACGCTGGGCATCGACACCAGCAATTACGCAACCTCTCTGGCAGTGTTTGACACAGACGCCGGAGAGGTTGTTTGCGATTGCAAAAAGTTTTTGCCCGTCAAGGAAGGGCAGCTCGGTCTGCGGCAGAGCGACGCGCTGTTCCACCACACGGCAGCCTTGCCCGCCATGCTGGCGGAGCTGGGCGCAAGGGCCGACCTGACGCAGGTCAGGGCCGTTGGTGTGTCCGCCAGGCCGCGCCCCGTGGAGGGGTCGTATATGCCGTGCTTTCTGGCCGGTGTCAGCGCCGCGACGGCGTTCAGCCTGTCCCGCGCGCTGCCGCTCATTGAACTGACCCACCAGCAGGGGCATATTGCCGCGGCGCTGTACGCGGCGGGGGATTTCACGCTGTTTGAGCGGGAGTCACTTGTATTTCATGTCTCCGGCGGCACCACCGACCTTCTTTTGTGCCATGGGGCCGAGCGCATCACGCCGCTGGGCACAAGCAGCGATCTGTACGCCGGGCAGGCTGTGGACCGGCTCGGCGTCAAGCTGGGCTTTCCGTTCCCGGCGGGCGTCTATGTCAGCGAGCAGGCCGCTTTGTGTAAAGAAAAAGTCCATCCCAAGGTCAGTGTACACGGGCTGACGTGCAGTCTGTCCGGCCTTGAGAACCAGTGCGCAAAGCTGCTGGCCGACGGGCATGACGCGCCCTATGTCTGCAAATACTGTCTGCTCTGCGTGGGCGAAACGCTTGTGCGGATGGCAAACAACGCCCTGGCCGAGCATACGGGTCTGCCCGTAGTTTTTGCGGGCGGCGTTATGAGCAGCGATCTGATCCGCACCTATGTGACGAACCGCGTGCCGAACGCACATTTTGTACCGGGAAAATTTGCCAGTGACAATGCCATTGGCATCTCGATCCTGGCGGCGAGGGAGTGTGGCGCATGGCCGACTACATCAATGTAACCAGCCTGAACCGGCTGGCAAAGCGCGTATTGGAGCAATGCGACCCGCTGAACGATCTGATCGTCTGCGGGGAGATTTCCGGCTTTACGCGGCATTACAAGAGCGGGCATCTGTATTTCACGCTCAAGGATGAGAACGCCTCCATCAAGACTGTCATGTTCCGCTCCCAGGCACAGCTTTTGAACTTCGAACCGCAGAACGGTATGCTGGTGCTCGTCTACGGACGCGCCACGATCTATGAGCGGGACGGCGCGTTCCAGCTCTACGCTGACTATATGAAGCCCTTCGGCGCGGGTGCCGCACAGATGGCGTTTGACGCGCTGTACAAAAAGCTGGAGGCCGAGGGGTTGTTTGCGCCCGAGCGCAAGCGCCCGCTGCCCGCCGTACCGAGGTGTATCGGCGTTGTCACGAGCAAGACCGGCGCAGCGTGGCAGGACGTGCAGAACATCATTGGCCGTCGCTGGCCGATGGTGAAATTGCTGCTGGCCCCCGTCAGCGTGCAGGGCATCGAGGCTGAAAAGAGTATCGTGGACGGCATCCGCAGGCTGGACCGCGACCCGCGGCCCGACCTGATCCTGGTCACCCGCGGCGGCGGCAGCAAAGAGGATCTCTGGGTGTTCAACTCCGAGCGTATCGCCCGCGCGGCAGCCGCCTGCCGCAGGCCGGTGGTCTCGGCGGTAGGGCATGAGATCGACACTTCGATTCTGGACTATGTTGCCGACCTGCGCGCGCCGACACCGTCCGCCGCGGCGGAGCTCTGCGTGCCCGATCAGGGGGATGTACGGCAGAAAATATTCATTTTGCAGCAAAATATTCAAAAAAATATACAGAATCGCTGCAATCTATGCTATAATAGGTTTAACCAGCTGGCCACGGCGCAGCTTTTGCAGCGTCAGCACCAGCAGTTAGACCGCCGCGGGCAGGAGCTTGCCATTGCGCAGGCCGCTGTCCGGCAGGCCGCACAGCGTCATGTGCAGGATGCCCGGCGCAGCCTGCAAAGCGCCGCTGCGGTGGCGGAATCCCTAAGCCCTTACGCGGTGCTGGCCCGCGGCTACGCGCTGCCGGAGCAAAACGGCACGCCCTGCGCCGTCGAAACACTGCGTCCCGGCGAGGCCGTGACGCTGCGCGGCGCCAGAGCCGCCGCCGAATGCCGCGTGGAAGCGGTACACACTTTGGAACAAAAAACAGGGGAGTGATACCCGATGAAGCAGCCCAAATCCTTCGAGGAAGGCATGGACCGCCTGCAGGGACTTCTGGCCCAGCTGCAGGATGAAGCCACACCGCTGGCTGATTCCGTCAAGCTGTACGCCGAGGCCGCCGGGCTGATCCATTACTGTAATACAGCGCTGGACAAGGCCCGGCTGCAGGTCGAGGAGATCGACGCCAGCCTTGCCCCGGATGTGGAGGTGCCCCATGACGCATGAGGAATATAAGCAGCAGCTTACCGCCTGGGCCGGTCTGACCGAAAAACGCCTGGCCGCGCTGTGCGATGAATACCTGCCGCAGCAGTCTGAGCTGGGGCAGGCCGCGCGCTACAGCCTTCTGGGCGGCGGCAAACGGGTGCGCGCCGTGCTGACGCTGGCCGCCTGCCAGCTGGCCGGTGCCGACGCTGCCGATGCGTTGGACTATGCCTGTGCGCTGGAAATGCTGCACTGCTACTCACTCATTCACGATGATATGCCCTGCATGGACAACGATGATTTCCGCCGCGGACGCCCGAGCTGCCACAAGCAGTTTGGCGAGGCTACGGCCCTGCTGGCTGCGGACGCACTGGTCACGGCAGCGTTTGAGGTCCTTGCCCATGCAAAGTGCTCTGCCGAGAGCCGCATTGAGGCCGTGCAGCTGCTGGCCAGAGGCGGCGGGGACCGCGGCATGCTCTACGGCCAGGAGCTGGACAAGCATTTTGAAACTGTGCGCGCCGGTGAGGGCGAGCTTTTAAACCTGCACGCCCACAAAACCGGTGCGCTCATCATTGCCGCCGTCGAGCTGGGCTGTGCCGCCGCGGGTGTGCGCCCCGACACGGACACCCGCAAGGCGCTGGTGCGCTACGCTGCCGAGCTTGGTCTGGTTTTCCAGATCGTCGATGACATTCTGGACGTCACCTCTACGACGGAGGAGCTTGGCAAGCCCGTGGGCAGCGACGCCGACAACGACAAAACCACCTTTATCACGCTGTACGGTTTACAGGGCGCACACGAGGAAGCCGAGCGCCACAATGCCGCAGCGCTGGCCGCGCTGGATGCGCTTGGCCCCGGGGCAGATTTTCTGCGCCTGATGGCAGCGGAGCTGCTGGAACGTAAGAAATAAGGATGTGATCCCATGCCACTGCTGCGCGCTGCGCTGAGTTGGAATTTTGTGCTGGCTACGGCGATCTGTGCATCGCTGCTGGCCCAGCTTATTAAGGTTCTTCTGAATCTTTTTATCTTCCACCGCTTTATTGCCGAGCGTATGTGGGGTGCGGGCGGCATGCCCAGCTCCCACTCGGCCACGGTCTGCGCCATGGTCGTTGCCACGGGGCGGTACTGCGGCGTCAATTCCCCGATCTTCGCCATTGCGGCGGTGCTGTCCATCATTGTCATGTATGACGCTATGGGCGTGCGCTACGAGACCGGCGAACAGGCCAAGGTGCTGAACCGGATGTTCACCGAATGGATGGATCAGGGCTTTGAGCAGTTCCAGCTGCCCCACGGCAAAAAGCTGAAGGAAATGGTCGGTCATACGCCGATCGAAGTTGTGACTGGTGCGGCGCTCGGCATTGTGCTGGGCTTTGCCATGCCGATGGTGTAAAAACGAGGTGCGTATATGAGCTATCCCTTGCTGGAGCGCATCAATGCGCCCGGAGAAATAAAAAATCTGCCCGCGTCCGATATGCCCGCCCTGTGTGAGGAGATCCGGCAGTTTTTGATCAAGAGCGTTTCCGAGACCGGCGGCCATCTGTCGTCGAACCTCGGCGTTGTGGAGCTGACGGTGGCCCTGCACCGCGTGCTGGACTTTCCGCAGGACAAGCTGCTGTTTGACGTCGGTCATCAGTGCTACACCCACAAGCTGCTGACCGGGCGGCGCGAGGGCTTCGCCCAGCTGCGCCGCAAAAACGGCATTTCCGGCTTTCCCAGCCCGCGGGAGAGCGATTGTGACGCCTTTATTGCCGGCCACGGCAGTGCGGCACTGTCAACGGCCATCGGCATCGCCCGCGCCAAAAAACTCAAGAACGAGCCGGGCAAGGTCGTGGTCATCGTTGGCGACGGTGCGTTTACCGGCGGCATGGTCTACGAGGGCATGAACAATGTCAGCAAGCTGAACAATCTGATCGTTATCCTGAACGACAACAAGATGTCGATTTCCAAAAATGTCGGCCAGATGGCGAATTATCTGACCAAGCTGCGCACCGACCCAAAGTACTCCCACGTCAAGGCCCACATGGAGACGACGCTCGAGCGCATCCCCGTGGCGGGTGAGGCGCTGGTCAGGGTCTTGCAGGGCGGCAAGCAGCTGATCCGCCGCGGCATCTACAAGTCCACGATGTTTGAGGAGATGGGCTTCCAGTATATCGGGCCCATCGACGGCCATGATGTGGGCATGCTGACCCACACGCTGACGAACCTGCGCGGCGAGCAGTATGCGCCGGTTTTCCTGCACGTCGTCACCAAAAAGGGCAGGGGCCTGAAGCCCGCCGAGGAGAACCCCGGCGAGTTCCACGCCGTATCGTCCATCGATTTGAACCATCTGACTGACCCCGAGCTGTCACCGAAGGATTCCTTCTCGTCTACGTTCGGCTGTGCGCTGGCAGATCTGGGCGACGACGAGCCGCGGCTGTGCGGCATCACCGCCGCCATGAAGTACGGCACCGGCCTGAACTTCTTCAAGCACCGCCATCCCGGGCGCTTCTTTGACGTCGGCATGGCGGAGGAACACGCCGTCACGTTTGCGGCGGGCCTGGCCAGCCAGGGGCTGCTGCCCGTGGTTGCTATCTATTCAACATTTTTCCAGCGTGCCTACGACCAGATCATCCATGATGTCAATCTGATGCAGCTGGATGTGCTGTTCGCTGTGGACCGTGCGGGGCTGGTGCCCGGCGACGGTGCCACACACCAGGGCATTTACGATGTTGCGTTCTTTTCGAATGTGAACATCCCTATTTTTGCCCCCGCCAACTATGCGGAGCTGCGCTACTGGCTGACCTATCTTGTGCGCGAGGCACACGGCCCGCGGATGATCCGCTATGCCCGCGGCGGCGAGAACCCCGCACTGGCGGCGCTGCCCTGCACAGGCGCGCGCTACGATGTGCTGGACCCCGTCGATGGCGCACGTATCGCGCTTGTCAGCTACGGTGCCGAGACTGAGGAGATCATTGCCGCCAAGGATCTGCTGGCCCAGCATGGCGTGCAGGCGGCCTGCGTCAAGCTGACGCAGCTTTACCCGCTGCCGGACGGTGTGTGCGATACACTGAAGCACTACGACACGATTTTGTTTGCCGAGGATACGGTGCGCACCGGCGGCATCGGCGAGCAGTTGGGCTTTGCCATGCAGCAATGCGGCTGGCAGGGCAAATTCCTGCTGCATGCTGTGGACAACAGCCATCTGCTGCACGCCAATGTGCCCGAGCTGCGCAAGGATCAGCAGCTTGACGCCGCGGCCCTCTGCGCAGATATTTTGAACGCTTTAAAGGAGAAACAGGCATGAGCAAGATTCGCCTGGATCAATACCTGTGCCAGAACGGACTGGTACAGAGTCGTGAGCGCGCCAAGGCGCTCATCATGTCCGGCATCGTCTTTGTCAACGAGCAGAAGGTCGACAAGGCCGGTGAGATGATCGCACCCGACGCCAAGGTCGAGGTGCGCGGGCATGACATCGGCTATGTCAGCCGCGGCGGCCTCAAGCTGGAAAAGGCCATGCAGGTCTTTCCGATGCGCCCGGACGGCAAGGTCTGCATGGACATTGGCGCGTCCACGGGCGGCTTTACCGACTGTATGCTGCAAAATGGCGCGGTCAAGGTCTACGCCGTCGATGTGGGCTACGGTCAGCTGGCGTGGAGCCTGCGCACCGATGCGCGCGTCATCAATATGGAAAGAACGAACATCCGCAATGTAAAGCCTGAGGACCTGACAGAGTCGGTTGCGTTCTTCAGCGTGGACGTTTCGTTCATCTCGCTCAAGCATATCTTCCCGGTGGCAGACGCCATCTGCACGCCGGACGCTGTCGGCGTCTGCCTGGTCAAGCCGCAGTTTGAGGCTGGCCGCGAGAAGGTCGGCAAAAAGGGCGTCGTGCGCGACCCGGCTACCCACCGCGAGGTACTGAAAATGGCCGAGGGGTATGCCATGGCGAACCACTTTACCCCCGCGGGCCTGGACTTTTCGCCCATCAAGGGACCCGAGGGCAACATTGAATACCTGATGTACGTCCAGCACTGCGATACCCCGCAGCCGCTGCCGGAGGGCCTGATTGAAAAGGTCGTCGCAGCCTCCCACGATACGCTGGACAAAGCGCCCAATCTGCACTGAGAAAGGACCCTGACACAATGTCGGTTTTGCTGATTCCCAACCCGACCAAGGACACCGGGCTTGCCGTTACGCGGCAGGCTGCCGCTGTGCTGGCCGGGCTGGGCGTGCCGGTCTTGATGCCGCAGCCCTTTGCGAACGAATTTGGTTCTGCCGGGCTGACGGGTGTGCATTTTCTGCCCGAGGCGGATGCCTACCGCGCCGCCGACCAAGTCGTAACCATCGGCGGTGATGGCACGCTGCTGCGCGCCGGGCTTTCCTGCATGAAGCACGGCAAGCCCGTTCTGGGTGTCAACCTTGGCCGCACCGGCTTTCTGGCGACCTGCGAGGTCGGTGAGCTTACGGCCAAGCTCAAACGGCTGGCCACGGGGGAGTTCACCCTTGCCTACCGCCGTCTGCTCCACGCCGAGGCCCCGGCCCACGGTTGGCAGGCTGACGCCATCAATGACCTTGTGGTGTTCGGTCAGACCCGGCTGCACCCGATGGATTATAAGGTGTACTGCGACGGCGCATTGGTGGGCAGCTACCGCAGCGACGGCATGATTCTGGCAACGCCGACGGGCTCCACCGCGTACTCGTTCTCGGCGGGTGGGCCGATTCTGGACGCCGCCGCGGACGTAATGGTCCTGACGCCGGTCTGTGCGCACAATGTACACGCCGCGCCGCTTGTGTTTGCGGCTGACCGCCATCTGAAAATTATCGCTGATGCCGAAAACCGCGACGGCAGCTTTGTCTGTGCGGACAGCAGCGCCCAGTGCGACCTGCTGCCGGGTGAAAGCCTGCTGGTGACCGGCTGTGGGCAGCGCCTGCGGTTGATTGCCTTCGACGACGCGGAACAGTTCCATGCGATTGAAAACAAATTGATGAGGAGATGATCCCTGTGAAAAGTGCACGTCATCAGGCAATTCTTGACCTGATCGAACAGCACCCTATTGACCGGCAGGAGGACCTGCTGGCCCACCTGCGGGAGGAAGGCTTTGACGTGACGCAGGCCACGGTATCCCGCGATATTCGTGAGCTGCAGCTGGTCAAAACAGCCACCGCTGACGGGCGTTACCGCTACGTGCCGGCGTCTGCGTCCGGCAAGGTAACGCATTCACCCAGCCGGTTTGAGATGATTTTCCGCGAGTCGGTGCTCAAGGTGGATTACGCCGGGCACATGGTACTGGTCAAGTGTTTTTCCGGCATGGCCAACGCTGCGTGCGAGGTGTTCGACGCCAAGCAGTGGGACAATGTCGTCGGCACGCTTTCCGGCGATGACACGTTCTTTATCTTGATGCGCAGCGAAGATGACGCAGCCGCCATCTACAAGCAGCTGCAGCAGTACACCCGCCGCGGGTAATTTTAACAACAGGGAGGAGCTGCCCCATGCTGGCAAGCCTGAAAATTGAAAATGTAGCCGTTATTGAAAAAGCCGAGGTGAATTTTACCCCCGGCTTTAACGTGCTGACAGGTGAGACCGGTGCCGGTAAATCCATCCTGATCGACTCCATCAATGCGATTTTAGGCAACCGCACCTCGCGTGAGCTGGTGCGAAGCGGCGCACAGAAGGCGTGCATCTGGGCAACGTTTGAGAGTATCCCGGCCTCCGTCAAAAAGCAGCTGGAAAAATGCGGCTACGAGGTCACCGACGACCTGCTTTTGTACCGCGAGATCAACGCCGAGGGCAAGGGCAGCTGCCGCGTCAACGGCATGCCCGCCACGGCGGCGGTGGTGCGGGACATTTCGTCGGGGCTGCTCTCCATCCACGGCCAGCACGACAGCCAGAGCCTGACAAACCCGGCACTGCATCTGGGGCTGCTGGATCAGTATGCCCAGAACCGCGATTTGTTCGCCGAGTATTACCGCTGCTACCGCGAGCTGGTCACGGTCAAGCGGCAGCTGGATGCCCTGAACGCAAGCGAATCCGACAAACAGCGCCGCATTGAGGCACTGACCGCCGAGATCGACACCATCGACGCCGCGGCCCTGCAGCCCGGCGAGGAAAAGACGCTGCAGGAGCGCAAGAACGTCATCACCCACGCCCAGAGCATTCTGGCGGGCATCACCGCCGCCCATCTGGCGCTGGCCGGTGACGAGGACGGTGAGCAGGCGGGCGCAGCAGACCTCTTGGGCGGTGCCGTTGACGGTCTGCAGAACAGTGCGCGGCTCGACGAGTCGCTGACTGCCATGTCCGAGCGGCTGAACGACCTGTACTACAGCGCGCGCGAGCTGGCTACCGACCTGGCAGACCGGCTGGACGCCTACGGCTTTGACGCCGGGGAGTTGGACCAGATCGAAACGCGGCTTGATACGATCTACCGCATCAAGCAGAAGTTCGGCATGGAGGTCGACGAACTGCTGGCACGGCGCGAGGCCGCCGCTGCAGAGCTGGAGACATTCCAGTCGTCGGGGCAGAAGATCGCCGAACTGAAAGCGCAGATGCAGACGCTGTATGCCACCGCCAAGGAGGCTGCCGAGAAGCTGACCCAGAGCCGCCTGAAAGGCTTTGCTGCCATGAACAAGGAGATGAAGGCGGCGCTGGAATTTCTGAACATGCCTGGCATCCGCTTTGCGCTCAAGCATACGCGGGGGCCGCTGTCCTCCCACGGGCAGGATACCGTGGAATTTTTGATTTCGACGAACCCGGGCGAGGAGCCGAAGCCGCTGGCAAAGATCGCGTCCGGCGGTGAGCTTTCCCGCATTATGCTGGCGTTCAAGAGTGCGCTGGCGGACCGCGACGCGCTGCCGACGGTCATCTACGATGAGATCGACACCGGCGTTTCCGGCCTGGCCGCGGGGCGCATCGGGCAGCTGCTGCACCAGACGGCCAGGGGGCATCAGGTGCTTTGCATCACCCACACGCCGCAGGTCGCTGCGTTTGCGGACAACCAGCTGCTGATCCAGAAGAATGTCCGCAAGGACCGCACGTTCACCGAGATCCACACGCTTGACATGGATGGCCGCGTGGAGGTGCTGGCACGGATGATCTCCGGCGACAAGGTCAGCGAGTTGAGCCTGGCCAGTGCGCGGGAATTGATTGAGAAATCCAAATAGCCCTCGCGCCGGCTGCGGGCCAATGCAAGCATCGGCCCCTACAAGGAGCGGGCGCATTCTATATGCACCACCCCTTGACAACCTGTGTTGGATATGATACAGTATCTCTTGTTAAATGCAGTGATGGGACCCAGTACCCGTCTGTTATGCTTCAGAGAAGCCCCGGTTGGTGCAAGGGGTCGGCAGTGCAGGCGGCGGAATACAGCCCGGAGCAGCAGGCTGAACGCGAAAGTCAGTAGGCTGTGCCGTGTGCGCACGTTACAGCGCTTGGGGTGTACGCAGCCCTTTGTCTGCCGCACCCGCGAAGGCCCGCCGCCGTGAGGGACGGGCAAACAGAGGTGGTACCGCGAACTTTCGCCCTCTGCCAAATTCACATTTGGCAGGGGCTTTTATTTTTGCCCTTGCCGCAACAAACGGAGGTAAAACTCATGACGATTTATGACGAACTGAAGGCCCGCGGCCTGATTGCCCAGGTCACCGACGAGGAGGAGATCAAGGAGGTCATCAACAACGGCAAGGCCACGTTCTACATTGGCTTTGACTGCACGGCGGACAGCCTGACTGCCGGTCACTTTATGGCCCTGACCCTGATGAAGCGCCTGCAGCAGGCCGGCAACCGCCCCATTGCCCTGATCGGCGGCGGCACGACGATGATCGGTGACCCGTCTGGCCGTACCGATATGCGCAAGATGCTGACCAAGGAGGACATCGACCACAACGCCGAGTGCTTCAAACGTCAGATGGAGCGCTTTATTGAGTTCGGCGAGGGCAAGGCCCTGATGCTGAACAACGCCGACTGGCTGCTGGACCTGAACTACATTGAGCTGCTGCGCGAGGTCGGCCCCTGCTTCAGTGTGAACAACATGCTGCGCGCCGAGTGTTACAAGCAGCGCATGGAGAAGGGCCTGTCCTTCCTCGAGTTCAACTACATGATCATGCAGAGCTACGACTTCTACCATCTGTTCCAGAATTACGGCTGCAATATGGAGTTCGGCGGCGACGACCAGTGGAGCAACATGCTGGGCGGCACCGAGCTGATTCGCCGCAAGCTGGGCAAGGATGCCTACGCCATGACCATCACGCTGCTGACCGACTCCCAGGGCAAGAAGATGGGCAAGACCGCGGGCAACGCCGTCTGGCTTGACCCCAACAAGACGAGCCCGTTCGAGTTCTACCAGTACTGGCGCAACGTCGGCGACGCGGATGTGCTCAAGTGCATCCGTATGCTGACCTTCCTGCCGCTGGAGCAGATCGACGAGATGGACCACTGGGAGGGTGAGCAGCTGAACAAGGCCAAGGAGATTCTGGCCTACGAGCTGACGAAGATGGTCCACGGTGAGGAGGAGGCCGAAAAGGCGCAGGCCACTGCCCGCGGCCTGTTCAGCGGTGCCGCCGACCACGAGAATATGCCCAGCACGAAGCTGGACGCCGAGCTTGTCAAGGACGGTGGTGTCGGCCTGCTGGCCGCCATGGTCGCCGCGGGTCTGTGCGGCTCTAACCGTGAAGCCCGCCAGCTTGTCCAGCAGGGCGGCGTCCTCGTCGACGGCGAGAAGGTCACCGACCCGAAGGCTGTTCTGACCGTTGACGCGCTGAATAAGGGCGTCGTCATCAAGAAGGGCAAGAAGGTTTATCACAAGGTTGTACTGTAAAGCAGGGTTGCTTTACAGCAATCCCGACACATAAATACAAGGCCGCAATCCTCCCGCCCGCACCACAAACGGTGTTGGACAGGGGGATTTTTGTATGGTATACTGGAACAAATCGAAATTTATATATAAAGGAGAATATTGATGAAACTGTTTTTATGTTCGCACTTTTCAAGTGTAGGAAGTCTGATAAAGGAAGAAATTGAAAATAAAAAAGTCGCATTTATTCCAACAGCTTCGCTGCGTGAAGGCTACACCGGTTATGTCGGCTCGGCTCGAAAATTATTCAAAAAGTTGGGAGCAATCGTAACTGAAAT
>ENA-UESS01000414-UESS01000414.1-human-gut-metagenome-genome-assembly--contig:-NODE-414-length-18452-cov-12.081143_pt1 | contig 18452 bp, 14 predicted proteins | sample MGYA00243004_ERZ508005 | MGnify/ENA primary metagenome ERZ508005 (study PRJEB26167, sample SAMN06115471) | human gut metagenome | host: Homo sapiens | place: China:Guizhou | collected 2016-06-29...
TTTCTGTCAATGCCTTTGTTTGTAAAGAACAATATATTAGGAATATTTGCAAAAGGCTCTCTTGGAACGGCAATGTTCGTTGCAGTAATGTATGCAGGTGCACTTCCTAAGGGTAGCAAGCTGATTGCACCGCTTATGAAGATAAGAGGTGAATTGTCAATTACAGCGGCAATACTCGTCCTGTGTCATAATTTCACATATGGAATGACATATTTCAGAATGTTATTTACTAAGACAAGCCTGTTATCAGCCACACAGCTTGCAGCTGCGGTAATAAGTCTTGTGCTTATAGCTATAATGCTTGTGCTTACAGTTACATCTTTTCCATCTGTAAGAAAGAAGATGCAGGCTAAGAAGTGGAAGCAGTTACAGCGCACAGCATATGTGTTTTATGGCCTTATGTATGTTCACATTATGCTCATTAACATACCTTATGCGAGACTTGGACTTGGTATGTATATTGCAAATGTAGTTATCTACAGCATAGTTTTCCTAGGCTATGCAGCTATGAGAATAGCAAAGGCTGTATCAGTAAAGGCAGCAAGAGCTGGAAAGGCATACGGTAAGAAACCAGAGACGGTTCTGTATGGACTGGCATTGGTTATATGTGCAGTGATGACGGTGTCGTGCTTTGCAGGAAGACAGACAGTGTCGGCATCGGAAGACAATGAGGAATGGAACGATTTCTTTAACGAAGAGACAGTTGCAGCAATGGTCAAAGAGATTGAGAGCAGTACGGCTAAGACAGATGCCGAAGGAACAACACAAGAGAGTCTGGAAGAATCTGTTTCATCAGATGGACAGTCAGACTCACAGGCTGGTGGTGTAGGAAATGAAGTGTCGGGAAATAGCAATAATTCCGGTTCGGATAATGTTTCTGGTAATTCATCAGGTAATAGTTCTGACAGTGGTAATCAGTCAGCTCAGCCGGATAATGGTTCTGACAATAGTGGAGAGCTGAGCGGCGGTTCAGGCAGTGATACACCGGCTAATACAAAATTTAAAGCAGATGGAACTTATACAGGTTCCGCTGTGTGTGAGACTTATAACTACAATGTAATGGTTACAATAGTCATATCGGGAGATACGATTACATCGGTTACTGCTGAATCAGAAGCTGGTGCGCAGGATGTGCAGTATTTTAATATGGCAAATGCAAAGGTTCCTGCACAGCTTCTTGCAAATCAGAGTACATCAGGTGTTGACAGTGTTTCTGGGGCTACTAAATCAAGCAATGCCATAAAGAAGGCATTTTACTATGCTTATAAATCGGCTAAGAAGTAGAGCAGATTTGTAATAGAAAAAATTATAAGGAGGCAAAATTCCTCTCCTCACCAATGGGTTCGGATTTTGCTTCGTAAAACAAGGAGGATTATATATGAATTGGAAAAAAGTAGTATCAGTATTGCTCGTAAGTGCAATGACATTATCCATGGCAGCATGTGGCGACACAGCAAGAACAAGCGATAATGCAGCAGCAGGAACAGAGACAAAGGGAAGCACAGCAAATGCATCCAGCGATGAAAAGTTAGTTGTATGGACATTATCAAACGACTTGATCGACTTTGGTAAGAGATTCCAGGAACAGACTGGTGTAGAGGTTGATACAGTTGTTATCGAGCCGGCTGATTACCCAACAAAAGTTCAGACAGCATTACTTGCAGGAGAAAAAGAACCGGATATCATCGTTGGTGAGCCAAAGATGTTAGAGGATTTCTTTGATGCAGGTTTCTTCGAGGATTTAAACCAGGCACCATACAATGCACAGGATTATGCAGATCAGATCGTTGATTATGTATGGAAAGTCGGACAGGATTCCGAGGGCATCCAGAGAGCCATTTCCTATCAGATCACCCCGGCAGGTATCTATTACAGAAGAGATATTGCCAAGGAAGTATTCGGAACGGATGATCCGGATGAGGTTGGCAAATTATTTAAGGATTACCCGACTATTCTGGATACCGCGCAGAAGCTGAAGGACGCGGGATACCGTATTTTCTCCTCAGACGCAGAGATGGGCGTATTTTCCGGTGATTCCGCATGGGTGGTTGACGGTGTCTTAAATGTAGACCAGGCAAGATTTGATTACATGGATCTTTGCGTGAATCTGTATCAGAAGGATCTCACCGCATATGCCAACCAGTGGTCCACGCCGTGGTATCAGGCAATGGCGGGAGAGGTTCCGATCTTAACCGCAGATATCCACAAAAAAGACTTGCATTTATCCCAGAAATCTTGTATAATAAAACTATACCGTCCGGAATTACCGGCAACAAAGGAGCTATACTATGACAATCAATGAAATTATGGAAAAAATCCGGGAGGGTCTGACCGGAGAATACAGCGTAGACATGGTCTATCTGGAATCCCAGGCAGACAAGTACCGTTCTGCAAAAAACGCCAAAGAGATCGAAAGCGCCATTGCCGACCTGGCATATGAGATCCTGCCCGACGACAAGCGGGAAGTTCTCAACAAGATGATGTACATTGACGGCAAGCGCCTGGACGTTGTCTTTGCAGAGGCAAACAAACTCATCCAGGAAAAGAAGATCGACGAGTCCTTCAAGCTGACTGAGGCGCTGTACACCAAGATCCGCATGAACTACCGGGAAACGGAGTCCGAGGTATACCTCAGCTTCCGCAACACCCTGGAGCATCAGCTCTATCTGTACTTCTACCGCCCGTCCAAAAAGCTGGTGCGTCCGGTATTTGACCTGTCCCAGATGGTGCTGCTCCACGGCTACAACCTGCTGGAGCTGGGACGTGCAGAAGAGGCTGCCCGTGTCATCAACGATGCCATCCGCTATAACCCCATGAACACGGACGCATACTTCGAGCTGGCAGAATGCTACAAGTCCCTGCGTGACCACGACCAGCTGCTCTCCGTTATCAAGGAGACACTGGAAGTGGCTGTGACACCGGTACAGCTTTCCCGGTGCTACTGCAACCTGGGCTTTTACTGCGTCGAGGTCAAGGACTATGACCGTGCAGTCTGCTTCTACTACGAAAGCCTGATCTATGCCGACCACCCCATGGTTCCGGCAGAACTGCACCACATCCACACCATCACCAAGAAGAAGATCGTACCGCCCACACGGGACGAGGTCAATGAGGCGTTTGCACACTACGGCATGAAGTGCGGCGCAAACGAGGACGTTGTCGGCGTCATCACTGCCCTGGCGAAAGAGGCAGTCGAGAACAAGGACCTGCCGGCGATCCGGTTCTATCTGCATATGCAGCACGGACTGACCAACGACCCGGAGATCAAGGAAATGATGGACCGCTACGACACCCTGGCAAAGGAACGTGGACAGGCGTAATCATTCCACAGAATCCCACAGCGGACAGCAGAAATGCTGTCCGTTTTTTGTTGTGCAGTGTACTACTCTCTGTCTGTGTCGCTGTACAGTGCAGCAGCCGCCCGGATGCGCTGTGCCACCTCTTTCCGCAGGCTCTCCGGTGCAAGCACTTCCATGCTGGCGCCGTACTTCATAATCCAGCGGTACAGCCCGTAGCTAATGCCCATTCTGGCACGCACCAGGATGCAATGCTCCGGGTCTTTCTCGTCCAGACGCACATGGGCATAGTTCCCCAGCTGTTCGATCATATCGTCCAGCAGCACCCGGCGAACACGCAGCTGAACATCCTCATACACCTCCGGCACAAAGATATCTGCCGAAAAGCCCTCCGGTTTAGGCAGCTTTGGCAAATGAGCGATCTTCTCTCCCGGCAAGATCTTCCGCATCCGGTCAATGCGATAGTTCCGCACCTCTCCCGTGTCCTCCGAGACCGCTTTCAGATAAAAGCGTTCACTGGTATACACCACCTGGCACGGGATCAGATTCCGCTTTTTGTCATAGTATTCGATTTCCCGGTGGATGTTATACTTGCCGTACTGAAAATGAATTTTCCGCTTTTCCGCAATGATCTGATGCACGCATTCCAGATTGTCCAGCAGGTCCAGTGACGGCGGCGCAACCTCGCTGAGGGTAATGCGTCCCACCAGCTTTCGCACCTCCGACTCTGAGCGCAGCACCTCGAATTTCCGGAACAGGCGCTGTTTCTGGGCGTTGCTGAGGAACTTGTTGATGGAAACCGAATCCACCAGAAAGCGGATCTCATTGAAGGTGAACCCACGGTCACGCATATGATAATAGGACGTGTTGTGCGCCCCCTTCCGGATGTCCACCGTATACCCCATGGCGTCGATCTGGTCGATATCCCGCTGAATGCTCAGTGTAGACACCGAGCCTGCGTTGGTCTGATTCAGCAAATATGCCTGGATATCCTTCAGCGTTGCACCCTTTTCTGCATCCGTATTGCGGCTGAGATAATCCAGCACATAAAGAATTCGTGACATATCTGTCCCCTCTCTCCCGTCTTAGCGTACCAGCATCTGCATCAGCGCCGTCACATCCCGGCAGTCCAGCACGCCGTCTGCGCAGCAGTCTCCGTTTTCCAGCTGCGCCGCATTTCCAGTCACCTGCCCCAGCAGTATCTTCTGCAAAAGCACAGCATCTGCCAGTTCCACTGTGCCGTCCAGGTCTACGTCCCCCAAAAGGAAAACGCCTTTTTCCGAAACCGTGGGATTCGCCGTTTCGCCCGGCTCATATTCCCCTTCCAGAGGCTGTTCCGATGAGATGAGCAGCATCTCCCAGTAGGTGTAGTAATGATTCGGGTCATCCTCCAGCTGGCTCACCCCGATGCCGATATACTGATAGTTTTCTCCCAGCATCGCCTTGCGGTGCGCATCGGAATCGATCCACGCTGCGATCACGCTCTCCGGCGTATCATAGCCGGCTGCCACATTTTCCGCCGCATAGCAGTTGGCATCCAGCGAGGACTCCTCAACGATGGTAAACCAGTCCCGCCCGTCCGGACGGGTGTGACCGTATGCGTCTTTCAGTTCCTCCGCACGCCGGGCAGACAGTTCCAGCAATACCGGCGCCATTTTCAGCGGCGCAAGCCCGTTTTCCTGCCGGAACTGGTTGGTCAGCCGGGCAGTCTCTTCCGCAAATGCCGCCGTGTCTATGGTCTCCGCCTGCACCTGCCACATTTCCCCAGGCATCCGCAGAAACACCCCGGTCAGCAGCACTGCGCTGCAAAGAAAAGCACATCCTCTTTTGCGCATCTCCCGAACCTCCTTTTTTGATTTTGCATTTCGCATCCGAAAAAATCTCCGATTCTATTATAGCATATTTGCCTGGAATTTTCAATCTGTTTTTGTGATTTTTGGCGTGAATACGCAAAAAGCGCCGTACAGAAACCTCTGCACGACGCTTTCTCTATGCAAATCAAAAAATTCTTACTTTTCGCTGGCTGCCTGGTCTTCCTTACGGATCTGCGCACGCTTGATCTTGCCGCCCAGTGTTTTCGGCAGTTCGTCCACGTACTCGATGATACGGGGATATTTATACGGCGCTGTGGTATGCTTCACGTGGTTCTGGAGTTCCTTTGTCAGCTCCGGGCTGGGTGTATAGCCCTTGGTGAGGACAACAGTCGCCTTGACCACCTGTCCACGGATGGGATCCGGTGCCGCTGTGATAGCGCATTCCAGCACAGCCGGGTGTTCGATGAGGGCGCTTTCTACCTCAAACGGTCCGATACGATAGCCGGAACACTTGATAACGTCGTCATTTCTGCCCACGAACCAGTAGTAGCCGTCCTTATCCCGCATGAACACATCGTGCGGACAATAGCTGCCGCCGCCCAGGATCTCTTGTGTCATTTCCGGGTTCTTGTAGTATCCCACAAACAGACCGGTGGGATATGCCTTTTTCAGATTCTGCATCACCAGAGCGCCCTGCTCGCCGTCCTTGGCAAGCGTACCGTCATCGTGCTGCAATACAATATCATACAGCGGAGACGGCTTGCCGGTCGAGCCGGGCTTGGGTGTGATCCACGGGAAGTTTGCCAGCAGAACAGAACCCTCTGTCTGTCCGAAGCCCTCCCGGATCTCCTTGCCGGTGAGTTCCTGCCAGCGGTTGTATACCTCCGGGTTCAGCGGTTCGCCGGCGGTGGAAAAGTTCTGGATGCTGGACAGGTCATAGGATGCCACATCCTCCTGGAGCATGAAACGGTACATGGTCGGCGGAGCGCAGAAGGTGGTCAGCTTATAGTCCTGCATCTTCTGGAGCAGATGGGTCGGCACAAACTTGTCCATATCATAGGCGAAGATCACTGCGCCGCAGATCCACTGCCCGTAGATCTTGCCCCAGCCGAACTTTGCCCAGCCGGAATCCGAAACGCTCATGTGCAGCTTGTTTTCCTGCACCTGCTGCCAGTACTTTGCCGTAACGATATGCCCCAGCGGATGAGTGTAGTCGTGTTCTACCATCTTCGGATCACCGGTGGTGCCGGAGGTGAAGTAAACCAGCATCAGATCGTGTGCCTTTGTGCCGGCGTCTCCGGTGGGACGTGCAAACTCTGTGGAGAACTTCTCCACTTCCTCGTGGAAATTGCGCCAGCCCTCGTGAGAGCCGCCCACCACGATCTTGTGCTGGATGCTGGGGACAGAGGGCTGTGCCTCATCCACCTGCTCCAGGACATACTTGTCGTCCAGACATACCATGGTGTGGATCTGTGCGCTGTTTCCACGATAAATCAGATCCTTTTTCGCCAGCTGCAGCGAGCCGGGAATCAGAATGGCGCCGATTTTGTGCAGTGCCACAGCGCATACCCAGTATTCCCAGCGGCGGCGCAGGATGAGCATAACCACTGTGCCTTTCCGGATGCCCAGGCTCTGAAAATAGTTTGCGGTCTGGTTCGACAGACGGGAGATGTCCGTAAAGGTGAACGTCTTTTCCTCGCCGTGGTCATTGCACCACACCAGCGCTTTCTTTTCCGGTTCCTGTTTCGCCCATTCGTCCACAATGTCAAAGCCGAAGTTAAAGTCATCGGGAATGTTTACACGATAGTTCTCTTTGAAGTCCTCGTAGCTGTCAAACTCGATGCGTGGTAAATATTTGTCGAGCAGCATATGCAAATGCTCCTTTTCTGTTCAGATTTTTCTGCATTTCAAAATGGAGCTGCAATCCTGCTGCGCCGCATTTTTCCTGCACGCCACCCTTTGGAAAGAATGGTGATTACTTTTATTATACTACAATCAGACAAGCCGTGTCAAGATTTTTTTCCACTTTTTTGCACATTTTACAAAAAGGCAGACCCCCGACCGGAGATCTGCCCGAAAAGCTTTTCACAAGCGCTTATTTCACTTTTGTCCGCATTGCCCGTGTGGAGTTGAGAATGGCAATTACCGAAACGCCCACGTCTGCAAAGACCGCAGCCCCGATATGTGCCAGACCCAGCGCACCCAGCACCAGAACGATTGCCTTGACACCCAGTGCAAACACGATGTTCTGCCGTGCAATGCCCATGGTTTTCTTGGCAATGTGGATCGCCAGCCCCAGTTTCGAGGGCTTGTCGTCCAGGATGACCAGATCCGCCGCCGCAATGGCTGCATCCGAACCCAGACCGCCCATGGCAACGCCCACATCCGACTGTGCCAAAACCGGCGCATCGTTCATGCCGTCGCCCACAAAGACCAGCGTTCTGCCCTTGGACAGCCTGGTGCGGTATTCCTGCATGAACTTCACCTTGTCTGCCGGCAGGCACTTGGCGTGTACTTCGTCCAGCTGCAGGGCATCGCCCACAGCCTTCGCCGCAGATTCGCTGTCGCCGGTGAGCATCGCCACCGTGGAAACGCCAGCCTTCCGAAACGCCTGCACTGCCTGTGCCGCATCCGGTTTCACTGCATCCGCAATGAGGATATATCCGGCATATACGCCGTCCACTGCCAGATGCACTGCCGTGCCGATGGCGTGGGGTGTTTCCGGCTGGAGTCCGGCATCTTCCAGATAAGCCGCATTGCCTGCCAGCACCTGTCTGCCGTCCACCCTGGCAGCCACACCGTGACCGGCGATCTCCTGGATATCCGTGACACGCTCTGCGTCAATGGCTTTGCCATAGGCATCCTTCAGCGACTGCGCAATGGGATGGTTGGACGCCGATTCTGCCAGCGCCGCCAACTCCAGCTGTTCCTCTGCCGTCACGCCCACCGGGTTCTGTTCCGTCACATGGAACTTTCCCTCGGTCAGCGTACCAGTCTTATCCATGACTACCGTCTGCGCATGAGAGAGCGCCTCCAGATAGTTGCTGCCCTTTACCAGGACGCCGTTTTTGGACGCACAGCCGATACCGCCGAAAAAGCTCAGCGGCACAGAGATGACCAGCGCACATGGGCAGGAGATAATGAGGAACGTCAGCGCACGATAGATCCAGCCGGAGAACGCCTGCCCCGTAATGAGCGGCGGCAGCACTGCCAGAATTACAGCGGCAATGACCACGCAGGGCGTATAGAACCGGGCAAACTTAGTGATAAACTGCTCCGTCTTTGCCTTGCTGGAGGCGGATTCTTCCACCAGCTCCATGATTTTGGAGGCAGTGGATTCCGACGCCGGCTTGGTAACGACCAGTTCCACCGCACCGGACAGATTCACACAGCCGCTGCAAACCGCATCGCCCACACCGGCTGTCACCGGCATGGATTCGCCTGTCAGCGCAGCGGTGTCGATGGTGGTGTGTCCCTCAAAGACCTCCGCATCCAGCGGGATCTTTTCGCCGGGGCGCACCAGAATGTGTTCGCCCACTTCCACTTCGTCCACCAGCACCGTTTCCGGCTTGCCGTCCCGGAGTACTGTCGCCTCATCCGGGCAGAGATCCAGCAGATCGGACACTGCCTGGCGGGAACGTCCTACGGCGATCTTCTCGAAAAGCTCACCCACCTGGTAGAACAGGATGACTTCCACCGCCTCCGGATACTGCCCGATGGCAAACGCCGCAATGGAGGCGATCGTCATCAGAAAATTCTCATCAAACACCTGCCCGTGCGCAATGTTCCGCACAGCCTTTTCCAGCACACTGAATCCCGGCACCAGATACACTGCCAGGAAGATCAGCAGCTCTGCCCACCAGGGCAGCGTCAGCAGATGGGTGACTGCCATTGCCACGGCAAACAATACCGCACCAATGATGATCTTGATCAGAATTTTACGCTGTTGTTTTGTCATACAGACCGCCTCCTGTTGCTCGTGTCATGCGAACCGGTTTAGGCAACACCGCACAAAGCTTGTGCGTAAGATGCGCAGCCAGATTTTTTGGCAGATTGCGCAGAAATTTCGCAGGCATACTGTCGTATGTCAAGGGATTTCTGTGCAATATGACGGAAAATCAGCAAGCAGATTGCGTGCAAAGCCGCCAGGCGGGCTTTGTGCGGTATTGCCTTTATTTTACGATGATCTCGCAGTCCGGCTCAACCTTGCTGATGCACTTCTGTGCAGCCTTCAATACCTTGTCGAAATCCGCATCGTCGACCTCCAGAGTCAGTTTCTGGGTCATGAAACTGATGGTTGCAGACTTTACGCCGTCCAGTTTCTGAATTGCAGCCTCCATCTTTGCGGCGCAGTTTGCGCAGTCCAGATCATTCAGCTTAAATACCTTTTTCATTTTCGTTTCCTCCATGCAATTTCATTTGAACGATTGTTCATATGTTCATTATATACAATTACACCGCCGTTGTCAACCCTTTTCCGCAAAAAAAGCGAATTCCAGCCCATCTTCAAAGAAACGAAAGTTTTCCCACGGATTCGCATAAAAAAAGAGCGCATCTGCATCCGATACGCTCTGTTCTGCAAGTATTCTGTTATGATATCGAGGGTCATCCGGCAGGCGTGTAGTCCTCCCGGGTAAGCGCCGCCTCGGAATTGTAGAATTCCACCAGGGCGTTGTTGTCGGTATACTCGCCCAGATACGGCGCATACCAAAGCCCGAAGAACGACCACACCGCATTGTCCCGGAACATGGCGTTCATATCCGGGAGATTGCTGCATTCGCTGATAGCGAGCAGCTTGCCGGAGGAAACCATGTTCCGCAGCGCCACGTACTGCTCATAGCGGCTGCCGTAGGTCTCCTCCTTTTCCACGTACAAGTCCAGGGACGCAATGTCATACTGGCTGCTGTCCACCAGAAAGCTGCTGCTCTGTCCGTTCCACACCCAGAGCAGATTGTTCAGATGGTGATATTCCGTCATCCGGGTGTACATCAGATTCCAGAGCCACTGATAGGTCTCTGCTCCGTCTGCGCCCCACCAGTACCAGCCGCCGCCAGCCTCCGGGAGCGGACGCCACAACACCGGCACATCGGCATCTGCCAGAGGTTTCAGCGCCGCAGAAATGCGGTCGATGTCTGAGATCAGTGCATAGCAGTTCTGGGAGATCTCGCCGTTGGAGACCATTTTGGAAAGTTCTTCTTCCGACTTGCCGGCAACATCCGCATCCGTTACCGCCGTTTTCAAGTCAAAGGAGGTGTCCTTTTCATAAAAGCTTGCCGTTCCGGTGGGTGCGTTCCACAGCCAGGACAGTCCCACTACGCCGCCTTCTTCCGCCCACGCCAGGCTGTCTGCCACAGCGGTGGCTTTTGTCTCATCGCCGCCGTTGGGCGAATAGGCGTTCATATCGGCAAAGCGAATCAGCGGATACTTTCCGGTGATGTTGTAGATCTCGTCCAGCTCCTTGCCGCTGCTGTCGGAGACATACTGCCCGGTCACGATCTTCTGCCCGTAGTTCTGCTGTAAGAACTGGTATAGCTGTTTCGTCTTTTCCGTGGCGGCGGCATTCATCGGCGCTGCGGCGATCTCGGATGTGCCGTCATACAGGCTGGTGTTGTTCACCAGTTCCACGCAGTCGATATCCACGATGCCGTCCACCGGAACCACAGACAGTTCACAGGCGCCGGCGCTGAGGAAGATGCCCTGTATCTTGACACGCATAAAATTATCCGTGGCATCTGTTTTCATGGTATAGACCGACTCGCCGTTCACCAGGATCTTACAGGTAGAGGCTGCGCTTGCACCCACTACCACGGTGATATCGTAGTGCTGGGTCGCCGGGATGTCGGCATCCAGCACCAGGCTGTTCTGGTTTTTGGCATCCAGACCGCTGAGGTAGCCTGTCCCGGAATAGCCCAGCCGGGGCATCATCGCCACCGAACAGCCTGTGGGAACAGCGGCATCCTCCGCCTCCAGTTTCATGGAAACATCCTGCCGGGTGATCTCCGGCACCTGCAGGGCAACAGACGGGTGCTGCGCCGCAGCCGAGGTCTCTTCCGTTGCCAGCTCCGTGGTACCGGTGGCAACGTCCGTGGAAAGTTTCGGGGATTCCTGTTCAATTTTTGCGCACCCTGTCAGCAGCAAACCGGCTGCCGCCAGAGCAAACGCCTGCTCTTTTCTCAAAATTGCTCCATCTCCTATGAATACAAATCAATTTTTAAGAAAGTCCCCCTTGAAAAGGGGGATGTCAGCGTTAGCTGACAGGGGGATTATCCCGACTGCACTTTGTGCATCCTCAGCACAATACACACCCTACGGATGCCTTTTCAAGAGAGGCAGTTATAAAATTGATTTGCGTTTCTCCTATGAATGTTTCGAGCTTGCTTTCTCTGTGCGCTTACGCTTTCAGACGGTACGCCATGCCCTTTTCCGTGGGGAATGTGAGCAAAGCCCCGTCCATCTTGGCATCCACTGCGCCGGCATCGCTGGACACGCTGGTCACCGTGTTGGCACGGACGGTGCAGACATTGCCGCTCAGCGAACGGATCACTGCGGATTCCAGCTTGCCCTCGTGCCAGGTCATATCCACCTCAAAGCCGCCTCTTGCACGCAGACCGCTGATGCTGCCCTCCGGCCAGGATTCCGGCAGCGCCGGCAGCAGATTGATCTCGCCGGAATGACTTTGCAGCAGGCACTCTGCGATGGCAGCCGTGCCGCCGAAGTTGCCGTCGATCTGGAACGGCGGATGGGAGTCCAGCAGATTCGGGTTGGTAGACCACGCCAGCAGCTGCTGCAAATTCTCGTATGCCATCCGGCTGTCCAGGAGTCTCGCCCACAGATTGATGATCCATGCACGGCTCCAGCCCGTATGACCGCCGCCGTGGATGAGACGGCGGATCAGTGTGGCACGGGCAGCCTTGCCCAGTTCCGGCGTGTGATACGGCGTGATGAGGTCTGCCGGATAGAGGGCAAACAGGTGCGAGATATGGCGGTGACCGATCTCCACCTCTTCATAGTCCTTCGCCCACTCCTGGATCTGACCGTACTTGCCGATCTTCAGCGGCGGCAGCTTTTTCAGCAGACCTTCCAGCTCTGCGGCGAAGTCCCCGTCCCGGTTCAGCAGCTTGCTGCTCTCGATCACGTTCCGGAACAGCACCGTCAGAATTTCCGTATCCATAAACGGACCGCTGCACAGACAGCCCTTTGCGCCGCTCTCGGTTTTATAGGTATTCTCCGGCGAGACAGACGGACAAGTCACCAGTTCGCCGTCCTCGTTCTCCGTCAGATAGTCCACGAAGAACAGGGCAGCCTCACGCATTGCCTCATAGTGCTGATCCAGGAAGTCCAGGTCTTGAGTGAACTGGTAGTGTTCGAAAATGTGCAGACACAGCCAAGCCGCACCCATGGGCCAGATGGTCGCCGGCATCCACAGATCCTGGGGTGCTGTGTCGCCCCAGATGTCTGTGTTGTGGTGGCAGACAAAGCCACGGCAGCCGTACATCGCCTGGGCAGTCTCCCGTCCCGGCGCACGCATCCGCTCAATCAGATCGAACAGCGGCAGGTGGCATTCCGACAAATTGCAGACCTCTGCCGGCCAGTAGTTCATCTGGGTGTTGATGTTGATGGTATAGCGGCAGCCCCAAGCCGGCCACATATCCTGGTTCCAGATGCCCTGGAGATTCATGGGCTGTGTTCCCGGACGGCTGGCGGACAGCATCAGATATCTGCCGTAATTGAAGTACAGCACTGCCAGCTTGCTGTCGTGGATCTGGAGCTTGCACTCCTTGTGGTCGCCCTCGTCCCCACGCAGCCGCATGAGCCGTTCATCTGTGGGCAGCTCGCTGCCGCCTTCGCTGTTGTCCGGCAGGGTAAAGCGCACCCGGCGGAACTTTTCCTGGTATTCCGTCAGATGGCGGTACAGCAATTCCTCATAGCTGCAGTCTGCCGCATAAGAGGCATCCATCTTTGCCGCATCCTCGTACTGTTCCCCGTGGTAAAAGCTTGTGCCGACGCTCAGCAGCAGGGTCACTTCGTTCGCACCCTGCACTTCCAGCGCACCGCCTACAGTGCGGATGGTGCCGCCTTCGGAAAATCCGGTCAGCGCCGCCGCAAAGAAGATGCCGTTCCGGCTGCCGGTGCCGCCGTCATAGACCAGCATATTGGGATAGTCGGTACACGGGCGGCAGTCGTCGTAGTAGTCGTCTCTGCCGTCCAGAGTGGCACGCAGGTTCACCATGCCGGGTTCGCTTGCGGCAATATGCAGCACCAGCACTCGATCCGGCTCGGAGACGAACGCCTCACGGACATAGGTGATATCGTTTGCCGTAAAGCGTACGGTCGCCAGAGCGTGTTCCAGATCTAGGCTGCGCTGATACTGCTTTGCCTTTCCGGCGAAATCCATGTGCAGGTTCAGGTCACCCAGCGGCATATAGTGCCGGGAATTGGGTGTCACGCCCTGTAATTTTTCGAAAGCAATCTTTTCCGCCTCGGGGATGCGCTCTTCCCGGAGCAGCTTTCGCACCTCTTCCAGACCCTCACGGGCATCCGGGTTGTTCCGGTTCCGCTTTCCGCCGGACCAGACGGAATCTTCATTCAGTTTCAGCACCTCGTCTGCTGCGCCGCCGAAAACCATTGCCCCGATCCTGCCGTTTCCGATGGGAAGCGCCTGGTCAAAATTTTCCGCTGGCTTTTCATACCAGAGCATCGTTTCTGCATCCATGTCAAATCCTCCGTTTTCCCGGACAGTCCCGTCCCGTTTTCTCCGCAGAAAGCTGCATCAGCCGGCGCAGCATTTTTCCGCACCGCACCCGGTCGCTTTCCGCTCTCGCCGCATTTTTCTCCGGAGCGGTCACACGCACCGGATACGGACATTCTGTCGTTTTTGGTTTCTGCATCGGCTCTCCCTCCCGGAACAGTCTATGCAGCTGTTTTTGATAAATTGATTTTCGAAAAAGTATTGCAAATACAAAGAAAGCGCAGTATTAACGCTGCGCTGTCTCCATGACCAGACCTGTAAGCCGAGTTCTGTCGTGTGTGATAATTTATCTGGTCTGTGAGTCACCTCACAGCTCAAGCCGCCATTACGCCGCTGCCCACCGGACCAATGTTGCGGCAGCGTGTACCAATAGACGTTGCATCGGATAAGGTTTACATAGCAGTACAGTCTCCTGCACTCTGGTGCGCTCTTACCGCACCTTTCCACCCTTACCGCAGGAAACCTGCGGCGGTATCTCTCTGTTGCACTGGCTCTAGGGTCGCCCCCGGCTGCCGTTAGCAGCTATCCCGTCCTGCGATGCTCGGACTTTCCTCACAGCATTCCTGCTGCGCTATCACACAGTCTGCTCATGGACTTTTATTATACCGGATTTTTGCCGTTTTGTCAAGTCCGGATTTTTATACCGTTCAATTCTCTAACGATCTGTTTTATTTCGGCAGTGCATCCTTATAATCCGGATATTTTTCTGCAACCAGTTTTTCATATGCCGCATACGCTTCCGTCAGACTATTATACCGTTCACCTTTGGTGTATGGTCTGAATCCGGCAGAATTATAAATATGATCTACGACCGCGACATAATTTTTACCCTTATTCGATCGTTCTGCCGTTGTTGTTTCAGAGATATAAAATCCACCATCTGCCCTGCTGATGATCACAGGGATCTTTTTCCCCGCACCAACTGCTTCAGTATCTACCGAAGTCCAGAACAGATACCTTCCGGAAGCATCTTTCGGGCTTCCCAAATATGCCCATGTACCTCATTTTCAACGTATAAATTGGCAATGGAAGCCACTGCTGTATAGACTGCATCCATCCGGCTCCTGTACTGCGCTGTGTTCAAAATGCTTAAATCCACAAGAATCACTTTTTTTACATCAATCTGTTCTCCATACTGCCGCACAATCAAATCATCTGTACGAAGGCTTAAATTCCAGTGGATATGGTTTAAATTATCACCCGGACGGAACGCCCGCAAATCCAGAATATCCGAATCATCATCTGCTACCGCTGAATAGCGGTATTCCTGCTGTTTTTCCATCCCCGTCCTGACCCGCGTGGATAAAACCGGCTCCGGCAGTACGGCAAGCTGGCAGCTTCCGCGAAAATTCTTTTGTGTACCAATCAGCCCCAGATAATCCTGCAAAAATACTTTTTCAATGTCAATTTGTACGATGCCGCAGTGCTTTGGACTAAATTCCGCCATTGTCTGCTGTACTTTTTCCGTAACTCCGTCACATTGCAGCATTTCCTTTTCATTTCCCGGAGTATTCAGATAGGCCACGCCAATCTGAAACTGCTGTTTCCCTAAAAATATCACATGGCGGTTTACGGCCTTAATGCACACTGTCACCAGCTGTCCGGGATGCACTTCCTTCTGTGGAATGTTCAGATACAGCTTTAATCCGTTTGCCGCCAGTTCAAACAGCACCCCGGAAATCGCCGGAACAACAATCAGCAGTACCAGCAGCAGAAAGAACTGGTATTCGACATAGATGACATTCAGCCAGAATACCCCCAGCAGACAGACGATATACAAAAGTCTTCTTTTTCTCATTTAAACGACCCTTTTCACATCCAGTTTCGGCACGGAAACGGTTTCAAGCACATTTTTTAATGCCGTTTCTGCCGTCACATTTCCATTTCTCAATCCGTTATCCACAATAATACGGTGTGCCGCAGCATCCATTAATACATACTGGATATCCGACGGCAGCACATAAGTATGTCCGCGTAAGAACGCTTCTGCCTTGGCAATCGCAAGCACCGCGATACTTCCTCTCGGACTGATGCCCTGTAAAATCTCCGGGCTGTTTCTCGTTGCCTTTGCAATCCGCGCCACATAATCATAAACCCTGTCATCGACATAGATTTGTTCCACATAAGCCTGCATTGCCATTAATTCTTCTGCTGTCAGCACCTTTTCCGAAATAATTTTCGGACTGCCGTTTGTCTTATTTTTTAAAATGGCAATTTCATCTTCCACGGTCGGATATCCCAGTGATATCTGAATCATAAAACGGTCAAGCTGGGATTCCGGAAGTTTCTGTGTTCCGATTGAACCAAACGGATTCTGTGTTGCCATGACCATAAACGGCTTTGGCAGCTCAATGCTCTGGCTGTCCACCGTCACCCTGCGCTCCTCCATCACCTCTAACAGCGCAGACTGGGTCTTTGGCGAGGTTCTGTTAATTTCATCTGCCAGTAAAATATTGCACAGCACAGCTCCCGGCTTGTACTCAAACTGCCCTGTCTGACGGTTGTATAAGTTAAATCCCGTCAGATCCGACGGCATAATATCCGGTGTAAACTGCAGCCGGTTACATTCCAATCCCAGTGCCTTTGAAAATGCCAGCGCCATCGTTGTCTTTCCGACCCCCGGAATATCTTCAATCAGAATATGTCCCTTTGCTAAGATTGCCATCAGCAGTTTGCAGATAGCCTCATCTTTGCCGACAACTGTCTTTTTGACTTCATATACAACCTGTTTTGCCTTTTTTAAATAAAATTCTAATTCTTCCATCTCGTTTGGCATACTCTCCTCACATTCTGCCGTATCTTCCTGTATTCATTCTGCCTGTGGATTTTTAGCCTTTCTTTAATCCGGAAAGCGTGTCATAAGCCACGACATTTGTTTTGCATGAAACATTGTGATACCGCAGCTTTCCTGCGTTATTCTCATAATCGTTTTCACAGCCGTTGATACACAGTGCCAGTCCGTCCTGCGATAAATACCATGCATCCGTATCTGCAATCGTCTGTAATTCCTGTTCTGTCTGTCCGATACCGCTCCATTCTTTTTCCAGCCCTGACAAGTCATTTTCTTCAAAAAGTTCATTTAAAGAGAGCTTCTTTCCTGTCTTTGCATTAAAATTTCCACCATAAACAGCATTGGTCATTACCGTAACATACGCCCCATCTTTATCGTATGCTGTATAACTCTCCGAATAATTTTCATAAATTGACACCAGATTATTTTCCGGTGCGATCACATCGTTTAATGCCGAACAATGATATGAAATCTTTACCGGAATATCCAAATCCTTTACAAAGGCAACATTCTTAAACTGTGTCTGCGCCTGTGTCTTTAACTGTTCGATTCTGTCCTCGTAATAGCGCGTAACAGACTCCACCTCTGTTCCCTGATAATAAATTTTCGGATACGTATAACTAAACTGTATCTGTCTGTCCGATACGCTGTCTGACCCGGATGCTTTTAACGGCAGATAAGAACAGTCTGTACAAATCTGAACCGTAATATCGTCGCTTAGCTGTGTTTTTGATACTGATCTTATTGTATCATCCGTCAGCACATTTGTCATCGGTTCGACCCTGGAATTTGTCTGCTGCGGTATCAGTCCTGCCGCAGTGACAACAAGAAACATTACCGCCGCGGCTGCCAGGGGAAATAAAATCGCCGTCTTTACCGCCGGACGTTTCTTCACCTGCACACACTCTGTATAACCCTGACTTTTTTCGTCATCTTCAAACATGCCGGACTCATCCAAAATCACCTGAATCTGGCGCTTCATTTCCTGTTCACCCGGATATTTAATCCTACTCATAATCACTCAGCTCCTTTCTCATCTTTCTCACCATGGAGTAATAGCGGTTTTTTACAGCAGTTTTTGTTACCCCCGTAATCGTACTGACTTCTTCAAATGTGTAACCCTGCTGTGCTTTCAGGTTAAATATCTTCTGGTTTTGTACTTCCTCTTTTTCAAGTAATTGCTCTACCCGCTGTGTTGCCATGCGGTTTGTCACACGTTCCTCAAGATTGTGCGCATCTTCTTTATCATAATCGTCCAAAATTTCAGTCATAAGCATTTCATGGTGCTGGCGGCTTCTCATGTAATCAATCACTTTATTGCAGGCAATTCTTGTAATCCACGTCTTAAAGGACGCCTTTTTACTGTCAAACTGATATAGATTTTTTAATATCTGTATAAATGCTTCCTGCTTGCTGTAGACTTCGGCTTCCCAGCGGGCTTTTGCAATCTCTTCTTCGGTCATGTTAGAGCTTGAAGTAATAGTAATGCTCTGTTCCCTTCCGGTACCTAAATCCTTTGCAGATACATTGACAATACCATTAACATCAATGTCAAATGTTACTTCAATCTGTGGGACTCCTGCCATCGCACGCTTAATACCGTTAAGACGGAAGTTGCCAAGCAGTTTATTGTCTCTTGTAAACTTTCGTTCACCCTGAAAAACCTTGATATCAACGGATGTCTGGAAATTGCCGGCAGTAGTAAATATCTGGCTGTGTCTTGTAGGAATGGTTTGAGGCATTGATCCTTGGTGTGCTCCAAGGATTGACAGAGTATTTGCCGGTCAGCAGTAGTGGTCATC
>ENA-UESS01000418-UESS01000418.1-human-gut-metagenome-genome-assembly--contig:-NODE-418-length-18434-cov-40.763469_pt1 | contig 18434 bp, 10 predicted proteins | sample MGYA00243004_ERZ508005 | MGnify/ENA primary metagenome ERZ508005 (study PRJEB26167, sample SAMN06115471) | human gut metagenome | host: Homo sapiens | place: China:Guizhou | collected 2016-06-29...
TATTTCTCCATCATCAATGCACCGATAGGTACACCATAGGTTGCTCCCCAACCTCCATTCTCTACATAGACTACCACAGCCCCATCTTTCGGTCCTCAATATAGTCCGACAAACCCTCCGGTGAGCCGGACACCCGCACGGAAACATACTTTCCACGATTAATCCCGTCATGCCACCGATACCCTCCTTCTACATAAAAGAAATCGATTCGATAATCGCTCTCATTTTTCCATTCGATCCAATATTCATCGACCGGTTCGACCTGCTTCTCGTCGTCGCCACAACCGCTCGAAAAGATCAATGCCGAAAGCGCCGCAACGCAACAGATAAATTTTTTCATAAACCTTAAATTAAAATTCGAAGAAGATACCCACAACAAACAGTTACGAAGAATACAAAATATTCGGGAATAAATCCTCCCGAATCCTCTAAAAAAGATTTGCGTTGAAAAACATCTGTTTTTCAACGCAAATCAAAATCGATATAAAATCCACTCTATACCTATAAGAGTTCCCCTACTTAAATTCCACCAGCGAATGTCCTGTCATGGCTTCGGGCTTTTCGAGCCCCATCAGGTCGAGGACCGTAGGCGCTACGTCGGCCAGGATACCGTCGCGGACCGTTTTCACGCGGTCGGAAACCACGACGATCGGCACCGGATTGAGCGAATGGGCCGTATTGGGCGTGCCGTCGGCATTGACCGCATTGTCGGCGTTGCCGTGATCGGCGATCTGCACGACCTCGTACCCGTTGCGAAGGGCCGCCTCGACGACTTTGGCCACGCACGCATCGACAGCCTTCACCGCTTTCTCGATCGCCTCATAAACTCCCGTATGCCCCACCATATCGCCGTTGGCGAAATTCAGGCAGATGAAATCGTATTTCTGCCTGTCGAGTGCCCCGACCAGCTTGTCGGCCACCTCGTAAGCGCTCATCTCGGGCTGAAGGTCGTAAGTCGCCACCTTCGGAGAAGCGACCAGAATGCGGTCCTCGCCCTCGAACTCCTCCTCGCGGCCTCCGTTCAGGAAGAAGGTCACATGAGCGTATTTCTCCGTTTCGGCGATACGGAGCTGCGAAAGCCCCTGCCGGGCGACATACTCGCCAATCGTGTCGGCCACGTTCTCCTTGTCGAACAGGATATGCAGCCCCTCGAACTTGGCGTCATAGGGGGTCATGCAGCAATAGTAGAGCGGCAGCGTGTGCATGCCCTGCTGCGGCATATCCTCCTGTGTGAGTACGATGGTCAGCTCCTTGGCCCGGTCGTTCCGGTAGTTGAAGAAGATCACCACGTCGTTCGGCCGGATCATACCGATCGGATTGCCGTCCTCGTCGATCCGCACGACGGGCTTCACGAACTCGTCGGTCACCCCTTCGTCGTACGACTTCTGCATCGCCAGCGCCATATCGGACGAATGTTCGCCCTTGCCCTCGACCAACAGGTCGTAGGCCACCTTCACACGCTCCCAACGCTTGTCGCGGTCCATCGCGTAATAACGGCCTACGATCGAGGCCACGACGCCCGTCGATCGTTCCCGCATGTGCTTTTCCAGCCGTTCGATGAATCCCTTGCCGCTGTACGGATCGGTATCGCGGCCGTCCATAAAGCAATGCACGTAGGTACGTTCGATACCGTATTTATCGGCGATGTCCGTCAATTTGAGCAGGTGATCCAGCGACGAGTGCACCCCGCCGTCCGAAACCAATCCCATCAGGTGCACGCTCACCCCGTTCGATTTGGCGTATTCGAACGCCTTCACGATTTCGGGATTCTTCAGAATCGAATCGTCGCGGCAGGCCCGGTTGATCTTCACCAAATCCTGATAGACCACCCGCCCCGCACCGATATTGAGGTGCCCCACCTCCGAATTGCCCATCTGCCCATCGGGCAGGCCGACGTTTTCGCCGTCCGTACGCAACTGCGCATGAGGGTATTTACGGGTCATTTCCGAAATATAGGCAGGATGCACCTGTGCGATGACATCCCCCTTCTGTCCGTCGCCGATGCCCCAACCGTCGAGGATCATCAGCAATACTTTGCGATTACTCATCCGAAACATTACTTTACTTGTTCCACAATCAGTTCTACGGCCTTGTCGATAGCCGCCTGGATGCCATCGGGGTTCTTACCGCCCGCCGTCGCCAGGAAAGGCTGTCCGCCGCCGCCGCCGTTGATGGCTTTGGCCGCCTCGCGCACCACGACACCGGCATTGACTCCCTGCGCCACGATATCGTCGCCCAAAGCGACGGTGAGCGTCGGCTTGCCGTCATTGATCGATCCGATCACCAGTACGATATTCTTCGAACGCGAACGCACGGCGAAAGCGAGGTCCTTGATGAAATCCGGCCGGCGATCGGTCTGCGTAGCCATCAGCCGCATCCCGCCACGCTCGGGCGTAGAATCGACGATCTTCGCGGCCCACTCGGCCACCTGTTCGCGGCGGATGGCCTCCATCTCGTGCTTCAAAGCCTCGTTGCTTTCCATGATCTTCTTGATCGACTGAAGAATCTGCGGGTTATTGAGATAATCGGCCACGTTGCGCATCGTATCTTCGGCCGCATAGATCACCTCCTCGGCCTTCGCCCCCGTCGTGGCCTCGATACGTCGTACACCGGCGGAAATGGCGCTTTCGTTCAGGATCTTGAAGAACCCGATATTACCCGTAGCGCTCACGTGAGTACCGCCGCACAACTCGACCGAGGTGCCGAAGCGCACCATACGCACCCGGTCGCCGTATTTCTCGCCGAAGAGCATCATCGCCCCGGCCGCTGCAGCCTCTTCCTTGGTGGCATCGCGTTTCTCCTCGAGGGGATAGTTCGCGCGAATGGCACGATTGACCAGTTGCTCGACCCGGCGCAGCTCCTCGTGCGTCACCTTCTGGAAGTGCGAAAAGTCGAAGCGCAGGTATTCGGGCGTCACGAGCGAACCTTTCTGCTCGACGTGCGTACCGAGCACCTTGCGCAGCGCTTCATGCATCAGATGGGTCGCCGTATGGTTGTTGGCAGCCGCCTGACGTTTCTCCGGATCCACGACGGCCATGAAGGTCGCCTCGGGATTTTCGGGCAGTTGGGTAACGATATGGATAATCAGGCCGTTCTCCTTCTCGGTAGCCACGACCGGGATCCGTTCGTTGGCGGTTTCGATATAGCCGATATCGCCGATCTGACCGCCGGAATTGCCGTAGAACGGAGTGCGGTCGAACACCAACTGGTAGGAAACGCGTCCTTTGGAGGACACACGGCGGTAGCGGGCGATCTTCACCTCGGCGCTCAGCGTGTCGTAACCGATGAACTCGCTCTGCTTGATATGGATCAGCTCCTTCCAGTCGTCGGTATCGACCGCAGCAGCGTTGCGCGAACGCTCCTTCTGCGCCTGCAGCTCCTTCTCGAAGGCCTCCAGATCCACCTCGATCCCCTGTTCGCGGGCGATCAGCTCCGTCAGGTCGATCGGGAATCCGTAGGTATCGTACAACAGGAAAGCGTCCTTGCCGGAAATGCGTTCGCCGCCGCTCTTGCGAACCTCGGCCATCACGCCGTCCAACAGGTTGATGCCCGTAGCGAGCGTACGCAGGAAGGAGCTTTCCTCCTCCTCGATCACCTTCTCGATCAGCGTCTGCTGGGCCTTGAGCTCGGGGAACTGCCCGCCCATCTGATCGACCAGACCGGCCACCAGACGGCAGATGAAGGGCTCGTTGAAGCCCAGGTAGGTATAGCCGTAGCGGACGGCGCGGCGCAGAATGCGGCGGATCACGTAGCCCGCCTTCACGTTCGAAGGAAGCTGTCCGTCGGCGATCGAGAACGAAATGGCACGCAGGTGGTCGGCGACCACGCGCATAGCCACGTCGCACTTCTCATCCGCACCGTACGTTTTGCCAGACATGGCGGCGATGCGCTGGATCGTAGGTTGGAACACGTCGGTATCGTAATTCGACTTTTTCCCTTGCAGAATCATGCAGAGGCGTTCGAAACCCATGCCCGTATCGATACAGTTGGCCGCCAGGGGTTCGAGCGAACCGTTCGCCTTGCGGTTGAACTGCATGAAGACCAGGTTCCAGATCTCGATCACCAGCGGGCTGCCCTGATTGACCATCTCGCGGCCCGGCACGGCGGCGATCTCCGACTCGTCGCGCAGGTCGTAGTGGATCTCGCTGCAAGGTCCGCAAGGGCCTACGTCGCCCATCTCCCAGAAGTTGTCGTGCTTGTTGCCGCGGATGATGTGATCCGCAGGCAGGTATTGCAGCCAGATGTCGTAGGCCTCCTGGTCGAACGGCACCCCGTCTTCGGGACTTCCCTCGAACACGGTAGCGTACATGCGGCTCTTGTCCAGTCCGTACACCCCGGTCAGCAGCTCCCAGGCCCAGCCGATCGCCTCCTTCTTGAAATAGTCGCCGAACGACCAGTTGCCCAGCATCTCGAACATCGTGTGATGGTAGGTGTCATGGCCGACCTCCTCCAGGTCGTTGTGCTTGCCCGACACGCGCAGGCACTTCTGCGTATCGGCGGCCCGGGGATAGGGACGGGGAATATTCCCGAGGAAAATGTCCTTGAACTGGTTCATACCCGCGTTGGTGAACATCAACGTCGGGTCGTTTTTCACCACCATCGGTGCCGACGGTACGATCACATGGTCCTTCCCTGCGAAGAAATCGAGGAAAGCCTGACGAATTTTGTTGGATTCCATATACTGTGTTTTCAATTCTTTGCGTTGTTCATAAGACACACTCCGCAGATTCCGGCTGCCTGTGCTCAGGCTGTCATCCGCTCGAATCCGCGAAACTTAAAGAAGTTACAAGATTGCAAAATTACATATTTTACCTTAATTTTGCATCACTTCCAAGGAGTTTTTCAGATCATGGCACGAAAAAAGCAGACGTTCGATCCCCACGCCCTGACCCGTGAGGTGGTTTCGGCCACTCATGAGGTGGTCACGGTCCCGTTCCGCCTGCGCACCTACCGTGTCATTCGCAAAATCCTCATCATCTTCATCGCAGTATCGATCGTCAATGTCGTCTTCGCAAATGTCTTCTACACGCCGAAAATGTACCGCATCCTGCGCGAAAATTCGGAGCTGGTCTTCAAATACCGGCTCCTTCAGGACAAGATCCGCGCGGAGCAGCGTAAACTGGACGAAATACACCACCGCGACAACTTCGTTTACCGGGCTTTGTTCTCGGCCGACACCCTGAATATCGGAGGGATCTACACCCCCTATCCGGCGTCCAAATACGCGGCTCTGGCGGGCGACGAATACGCCCCGCTGATGATCGGCACGTGGCAGCAGCTCGACGCTTTCGGCCGCCAGCTCTACCGTACCTCCGTTTCGTTCGACGAGTTGCAAATCCTGGCCAAGAACAAGGAGAACATGTCCACGGCAATCCCGGCCATCTGGCCCATCGACCGTCAGGCCCTGCGCAGGGGTATCGAGCCGTTCGGCTACCGCAACCACCCGATCTACCACCGACGCATCCTGCACAAAGGCATCGACCTGGCGGCCAACATCGGCAACAACGTCTATGCCACGGGCGACGCGACGGTACAGTCCACCGACCTGGGACAGCCCCGCAGAGGATACGGCAAGCAGATCCTCCTGAACCACCAGTACGGCTACCAGACCCGCTACGCACACCTGAGCCAGATCTTCGTCAAACCCGGCGAGAAGGTCGTGCGCGGACAACTGATCGGCAAGGTCGGCAACACGGGCGGCGTGACCGGCCCCCACCTGCATTACGAGGTGATTCACATGGGACAGGTCGTCAATCCGATCAACTATTTCAACCGCAATATGACCAACGAGGAGTACGAGCGCCTGATGGAACAGATGCAGGAGCTCAACCTCGACACCTTCGACGAATAACATGGCAAGAACCCGCAGACCGATCAAATACGCCACACCGCGCACGCCCAAACAGAAGGCGATCCGCATCACGTTTCACGTGCTGGTGTGGTTCGGCGCAGCCATCCTCTACTACGTCGGGTTTTCGCTCTTCTTCGACACGCCCGTCGAATACGAGCTCAAGCACTCCACCGATCAGTTGAGGGACGAATACACCCGGCTCGAAGCCCGCTACGACTCGCTGCGCACAGTGATGGAAAATGTTTCCGAGCGCGACCGCAACGTCTTCAACATCCTCTTCGAATCCGATCCTTACGATTTCGACACCGAATACGAAACCAAGCGGCTCGCAACGTACGAAAGCCTGCTGGACAAATCCGACCGTCAGATCATCCTGGAACTCAAAGAGAAGGTCAGACAATCCGAAGCGACGCTGACCAAGCTCAACGAATCGTACCTCGAACTGCAACGTCTGCTGGATACGGTCGGCGACGGCCGCAACCGGATTCCGGCCATACAGCCCGTTATCAACCAGCAGCTCACGCTGCTCACCGCCTCCTACGGCATGCGCATCCACCCCTTCTACCGCACCCTGCAATCCCATCAGGGCGTCGATTACACGGTGCCCGAAGGTTCGCGCGTCTTCGCCACGGCGGACGGCCGCGTGAAGGAGATCGCCACGCGCTCTACGGCGGGCCGCACCATCGTCATCGATCACGGCAACGGTTACGAAACCTCGTACAGTCACCTGCTGGCGGTCAATGTCCGCCGCGGGCAGGAGGTCCGTCGCGGCGACATCATCGGACTTTCGGGCAACACGGGACTTTCGATCGCACCCCACCTGCATTACGAGGTGCGGCACAACGGCATGCGCGTCGATCCGATCCACTACTTCTTCATGGAACTCTCACCCGTCGAGTACCAGCGGATCATCCGCATCGCCCAGTCGGGCATGCAGTCCTTCGACTAATTTTTCGAATCGCGAATGAAAAAAGAAACGGCTATCTATCCCAGCCACCGCAAATTGCTGGGCACAACGCTCGCCGCAGCGATCATGACGACCCTCTCCTGCCTGCTCGTCATCGTACAGCCGCATGGAAAGGTCGGGCTGGTCATCGGTATCGTGGGAGCGGTCTTCTTCGGAGGATGTATCTGCATCTTGTTCATCGTGCTGCTGAAAAATTTCTTCCGAAACAGGCCGACTCTGTTGCTGACTCCGGACAGTCTGCGGATTTACGTACCGGCAAAAGGGATATACATCACGATCGAGTGGCAGCGCATTGCGGATTTCAGCGTATTCCGAACCTACGGGCAGAAATTCATCCGGATCGAACTCCACGATCCCGACCGGGCGATCGACGAGGAAAAAAACCGGATTGCCAAAGGGCTTATGCGCTGGCAAATGAAATACTTTGGATCCCCCTACGCAATCACGGCTTCAACAGTCGATATCGGCACGGCGGAACTCGAAAAAATCCTGCGGGAGTATTTACAGGCATCCCGCGAAAAATCCGCTGCGAACTGACCGACCCTCCCGCAAAAGCGGTTCTCCGAGCCGATCCCGCATATCGTCGGAAATACGCTCGCACCGTCCGTCAATGAATCGGATCAAGATATGAGACGCTCTATGGCCGGTATTTACAGGCTGCAGACTGATTTTCCGAACGTGATTATACACTTTCATATACACCTCTTCGGGAGCGCAGTAGCCCAAGCTCCCTCCGAAGAGGGGATTCTGGAGCAGAATTATGAACGCGGCCACCAGCCGCGAAAAGCGATCGTCGGACAAGGGGCAGATTGAAAATGTAATTGCCCTTCCGAAAAGACGACACGGAGAAAATCGCTGCGGCACGCTCGCGTCAGCGTTTGCAGATCTCGCGGAAATCGCAATAGCGGCAGGTGTGCTCGGCATCCTCGCACTGACGGAACGGAATCGCCGGATCGAACATCTCGGCAAGGGTTTCGCGCAACAGCCGTTCGAAAGGCTCGCGGTATTCGGAATAGCGTACGCCCGTGCGCCCCAACTCCCGATCGACGAGCCGGGACGAATAGTCGTCCCGGTGCATGGCCCGCACGTAATAGAGCGTCGGCTCGGCATCCACCCCCCGCGAATGGAAAAGCATCATCGAATAGAGCAACGTCTGTAAAATATTGGATTGACGCTGTTTGGCCTCTCCACGAAAGAGCGCTTCGACCCCCTGGAAATCGAGGTGCGGTTCGCCGGTCTTATAGTCCACGACCCGCAGCGTACCGTCCGGCAGGCGGTCGATCCGGTCGGCCAGGCCCCCGAAGACCACACGCAGGGATTTTCCGGCGCTTTCGAACGCAAACTCCTGCCCGATCCGCTCCTCGAGTCCTTCGACCGTAAAATCGTCATGCGCGGCGTCGTAAGGCAATACGCCGCCCCGAATATAGCGGATTACAATATCTTTGACCAACAACAGATTACCGCTATAATCCTCAACCGTCGCTTCAACATCCTGCAAATAGTTTTCATTGATGGCCGCAACTACCGCCTTCTCCACTTCGGACGAACGGGTCAGCGCACGCAACGCCTCTCCGTAGCCGGTCTTCCCGACAAAGGGAGCATAGAGCCGCTGCAAAGCCGCATGGAGAATCGTACCGAACATCGGTGCATCGACCTCCTCCGAAATCTCGTCGTCTGGCTCCAACCGGGCCACGGAGTGAAAATAGAAGCGCAGGGGACAAGCCACATACCGAAAAAAAGCCGTAGGCGACAGCCGCACGGGATCGTCCGGCGCGAGGAAGCGGGCCAACTTTTCGGCGGTTTCCCCTTGCTTGGGGACCTCGATCGGCAGGGTTTCCATCCGATTGACATCGATACCGACCTCCCGGCGGAGGATCTCGAAGGGAGTTTCGTACTCCAGTTGATAGATGTAACGGCTCTGTTCGCCGGTGGTCTTGTCATCGGCATGAGCGCAATAGAGCATCCGCACGTTCTCGGCCCGTTGCAGCAAACGATAAAAATAGTAGGCGTAAACCCCCTCGTGATGCTCCGGCGTAGGCAAGGCATAGGCCGCCCGCAGGTTGTAGGGAATGAACGAAGTACCGGTCACGACGCTGCCGGGAAAGTTGTCGTCGTTCATCGAGAGCAAAATGACGTTGCGGAAATCGAGGTTGCGGGTTTCGAGGATACCCATGACCTGAATTCCCTCCAAAGGCTCTCCCTCGTAAGGAATACGCAGGGTTTGCAGATGTCGGCGAAGAAGTGAAGTATAGATCGATATAGATAATTCTATTTCACAATTATTCAGTGAATTGCGAAGTTTTATCACCTCTTCGGAAATGACGTTCAGGAACTCTACGCGGCGGCGTGCCTCCGTATCTTCGTAAGGCATCCGGGCAATCTGCGCGATCACCGCCAGCAGGTAGTCCGAAAATCCGCGCCACCCCTCGACGCTCCGGAACAGCGTAGCAAGCAACGGCGTGCAGGCCAGCCACTCCGCCGCGACCGTGATACGCCGGTTTCGGACGATCTCCTCCTGCATACGGACGATCCGGGAGGGGTCGCTTTCGAGGATATAAGGGTGCGACAGAAGTCCCAGCACGTCGGCGTGGTAAAAAAGCGGTTTGCCCTCCTTCTGCCGGGCATGGTTTTGCAGTTCGATCAATCGTTCAACAAACGAATAGGAAAGGCTCTGTTTCAGTGGATAACCCATCGTCACATTCACCTTTCCAATCTCCGCAGGCAGAGCATGCAGCAAGGGCAGCAGCAGGTTTTCATCCGTGAGCACGACGGCAGTCTCCTTCCCCAGCGGCCCCTGTTCGGCAGCCAGTTCCCGCAGGATCGAAGCCACGTACTTGCATTGCACGGCGTTCGATACCGTGGAAATCGCTTCGATTCGCTTCGGCGACCGGAAATGATCGTGCGAAAGTTCGCGCCGGGCGGGAAACAGGATCCGGTTCTCGCGCAGGAACATACCGGCCTCCTGGTCGGCATTGTCCGTATAATAAGTATCGTAATCCCAGTAGAAATCGGTTTCGGCAGCCGTGGAGAGAAACTTGAAAAGCCGTTTCTCGCACTCCGAGAGCGCGTTGAAGCCCGCCACGACGAACCGCCGGGACTCCGGGAATGCGAAACCGCCGGCCTTGATCCGCTCGGCGGCCGCCCGGTGTACCATCCCCGTATAGGCCATCCCCAGCGACCGGAGCCGCTCGCGGAAAGTCCGATAGACCGGGCCCAGCGTCTGCCAAACGGCCAGGAAGCGGCGTTTCTCCTCGGAAAGGGAGGTTTCGTCCGTGAAATTGGCCCAGAAAGCGATGATTTTCAACTGGACGGGGCTCAAATACGAAACGTCGGCCTCCAACTCCTTGATGTCGGCCAGGTTGCGGAAAAGCATATCGGCGTCGATCAGGTACTTGTCGATCGTATCGAAATCCGTGAGGAGCATCTCCCCCCAGAAATAGAACTTGTCGAAGGATTCGGGATGAAATTCCGAATAGACTTTATACAGTTCGGTCACCAGACGCACCCGGTCGCCGATGCGGAGACCCGAAATCTCGCTCATCAACTCGTCGATAGTCGTCCAGCGGGGCTGCCACAAAGGACGTTCGGCGATGCCGGACAAGGCGTCGATAAAGAAAAGCCGCGCACGTCGGGAAGGAAACAGAACAGAAAGGGACGAAATATCGTCCCCGTATCTGTCGTATAAATCGGCAGCGACCTCCTGCAGGAATCCCGGCATGGCGAGTGCGCTATTTGAAGGTGATCTCGCCCCCGATCAAGGAGTTCGAAGTGTGCAGCAACTCGGGCTCTCCGATGCAGGTGATCCGGCCCTTCGTACCGACCGACGCCTCGAGGCGCTCCGGAGCGGTGATGGTCACGTCGGCCTTGGAGGTGGAATTGACACGCACGGACATCACTTCGACAGCGGCAGCGTCCACCTGGGCCGTGGAAACATTCAGATCCCAGTAGCGGACCTTGCCCGTCAGGACCACGACGCTCTTGCCCGTAACATCCATCTGAAGATCTTTCACATCGAGCGCTGCGCTGACGACCGCCCCGTTGGAAAACCAGCACCGGGCCTGCGGAAAGTCGATCGGCTCTCCGAACGTGGCATTCGCCCCCGAAATACGGATCTCCTTCAGGTTGTTGTAATAAACCGTCACCTCGGTTTCGGAACGTTCGCGGGTGCCGATGCGCTCGGAGATCACGAGCATCTTATTCTTGTTCACCTCCGCCGTGAAGCGGCTGTCGTAAACGCCTTTGGTGTTGAAAACGATCTTGGGAGCCTGATCCATAGGCACCCGCTCGAACCGGATCCGAAACAGTCCCTCGACGATCACACCGTTGAAGGAAGGAAGCCACTCCATTTTCTCGCCGCTCGCCGCCGCGATTTCGGGAGCCAACTCCCCCCGATCGATCAGATCATTCTGGGCCGAAGCCGTAAATCCCAGCGTCAGGAGCGCCAGGCTCAATATCCATCTTTTCATAGTTTTTTCTGTTTTTTGCTTTTTCGTAACGCCAAGATACGATATTTTTTTGAATTTCTCCGTCCGTTTCCCTTTTTATCGCTACCTTTACCAAAAGAACGTCGGTTTAGCCGGCAGGCATCCGGCTCCGGCAGCCTTCATCCGCCACCGGCATCGATGCGGCCGGAAAAATACCCGGGCAGCAGCGGACCTGCCGCAAAGCGGGATTCCTCCGGCCGTCTTCATCCGACATTTTGAAGCGATAACCAAGTGAGAGCGAGAATACTGAACGCCAGCGCCGGGTCGGGCAAGACCTACCAGTTGGCATACAAATACGTGCGGGACGTGGTCGAACAACCCACGCTGTACCGTCACATCCTGGCCGTCACGTTCACCAACAAGGCCACCGAGGAGATGAGATCCCGAATCCTGTCGGAGATACACACGCTGGCCTCGGGCGGCAAGAGCGGCTACCTGGCCAGCCTGTGTGCGGAGCTGTCGCTCGACGAACGGACCGTCCGCACCCGGGCCCGGGAAGCCCGGACCCGCATCCTGCACGACTATTCGCGGTTCACGATCCTCACCATCGATACCTTTTTCCAGCGCATTCTGCGGGCTTTCATCCAGGAGTTGGGACTCGATCTGAACTACAACGTCGAAATCGAAACCGCCTCGGTGCTCTCCAAAAGCGCGGATGCGCTGGTCGAACAGATCCGCATCGACGAAGAACTGCAACGGTGGCTCACGGCCTTCGTGCAGGAGCGCATCGAAGACGGCAAACGCTGGGACGTACGCGAAGGCATCCTCGCCCTGGGCAACGAAATATTCAAGGAAAGCAACCGCGAAACCCTCTCGGCGGAGCGTTCCAAAGCCGAACTGAACCGGATCGTCGGCAAGGCGACGGGGAGGGCCAAAGCCGGGAAAAAGGAGTTTCAGGAATTGGGCGTTCGGGCCATGAACCTCATGAATACCGCTGGCGTCACGACGGCCGACTTCACCGGCAAGAGCCGCAGCTTCGCGGGCTACTTCGCGGCCGCAGCCGCCGGAGAGATCAAAGCACCCACAGCTACCGTGCGCAAGATGAGCGCGACGACGGAAGGCTGGTGCGCCAAGGACTCGCCGGCCCTGCCGCTGGTCGCGGAGCTTCAGCCGCTGCTGGCCGAACTGTGCGCCCGTTACGACCGCAGCATCCGCTTCTGGAACACCACCGACCTGCTGCGCGAGAACTACCGCAGCTTCGCCCTGCTGCAGGACCTTTACGGCAAAGTACGGCAGATGTGCAGCGACGAGAACGTGATGATGCTCTCCGAGACCAAGAACATCCTCTCGGAGTTCATCCGCCACAACGACGCCCCGTTCATCTACGAAAAAGTCGGCAACCGCTACGACCGGTTCATGATCGACGAATTTCAGGACACCTCGACCCGGGAGTGGGAAAACTTCCTGCCCCTGCTGGGCAACGCCATGGCACAGTCGGAACAGACCTCGGTGCTGATCGTGGGCGACATCAAACAGTCGATCTACCGCTGGCGGGGCGGCGACTGGGAGATCCTGCACCGCCGGGCGGCACGGGAGCTGGGAGAAGCGAGCACCGAAACGATACACCTGAAGGAGAATTTCCGGAGCTTGCCGCTGGTGGTGGAGTTCAACAACCGGATGATCGGCAAGGTGGTCGAAAGCGACAACACGGCACTGAACCAACTGCTCGCCCAGGCTCCGCCGCACGCCCTGGGGGGAAAGGCCCGGGAAGAGCTGCGCGACACCCTGCAGGAGGCCTATCGCGAACACGCGCAGAGCGCCCGCAAGAAAGGGCTGCATCCCGGCTACGTCAATATCACCCATTACGCTGGCGAGCCGCCCCTCATCGAACGCATCAAAGCTCTCGTGAACAAGGGGTTCCGCCCAAAAGATATGATGATTCTGGTGCGCAGCGGCACGGACGGCACCAAAGTCGCCTCGGCACTGCTCGACTTCAAGCGCCGGAACACGGATCCCCGCTACCGGTTCGACGTGATGACGCAGGAGGCGCTCATCGTCGGCACGGCACCGATCAGTTCGTTCGTCATCGCCTGCCTGAAGCTGGCCATGAATCCTGCGGATTCGCTGAGCCGGGCCATTTACAACCATTTCTCCGCCAAACCCTCCTTCGATGCGGAACTCACGGAAGAGGAGGTCGTCTTTCTCAAATCGCTGCGGCTGTTCCCGCCCGAAGAGGCGTTCGAACGGATCGTCATGCGGTACGACCTTCAGGAGCGACGGGAGGAGATCGCCTACCTGCAAGCCGTGCACGAACAGATCATCAACTTCTGCGCGGGCCGCGTAGCCGACATTCCCCTCTTCCTCAAATGGTGGGACGAACAGGGAAGCGGCCGCTCGCTGAGCGTCGAACAGGGCGAAACGACCATCGAAATCACCACGATACACAAGGCCAAGGGATTGGAAAAAAAGGTGGTGCTGATCCCCTACTGCAACTGGACGCTCAATCCCAAATCGAGCGGACTCTCGGCGAACATCGTCTGGGCCGAAGGCACGGACGGGGAGCTGGAGGAAATCGGCCGATTCCCGGTGCGGTATAAAACCAGCATGGGCGAATCGCTCTTCTCGGCCGACTATTACCGGGAAATGATCTACGCGCACGTGGACAACATCAACCTGCTGTACGTAGCCCTGACACGGGCCGTGGAGTCGCTGCACATCTTCATCCCGCAGAAGGGAGCCAAGGGACCGAACGTCGGACAGTTGATCCTGCAAAACATCGCCCCGGAGGACGGCACGGTCCGGCTGGACGGGCTGGAGGGCAGCTGCTCCCGGGACGAAGCCGCCGAAACCTACGAATTCGGCGAATTCGCCGGACCGGAGCCGGATACGCACCGGAAAGCGAAAGCCGCGCACGTCCTGCTCGGGGACTACCCCACGTCGGAGCCGCAGTTGCAACTGCGGCTGCCGACAGAACGCTACTACGAGGAAGAGGGTCGGGCCGAACTCACCCCGCGCGACTTCGGCATCCTGATGCACCGGGTCTTCGAAAACGCCGCGACAACGGATGAGATCTACATGGCCATCGAAGCGATGACCCAGGACGGCGTACTCGATGAAAAAGAGGCCCCCCGCCTGCGGGAGCTGGTCGAAAAGGCCCTCGCGGATCCGGTGACGGCGGAGTGGTTCGGCGGCAGGTGGCAGGTGGTGCGCAACGAGAACGAAATCATCCTGCCGGGCAGCGGAACGACGCGGCGCCCCGACCGCGTGATGACCGACGGCGAGCGGGCCGTAGTGGTGGATTACAAGTTCGGCGACCGGGAAACCGCACGCCACCGCAAACAGATCCGCGAGTACCTGCGCCTGCTGCGGCAGATGGGTTACACCCGGACGGAAGGCTATCTCTGGTATGTACGTCTGGGACGCACGGAGCGGGTGGAGGAGAAGGAGGATTGAAAAACGGGGAGAACAGAAGCGAATACCGAAAAAACAGGGACAAACGGCGAATTTTTCGAACAGATAATCGTATATTTGATACGTTTTTGGGACGCATCCCGCAACGGAAAGAGCGAGCGTCCCCGACTTATACAAAAAATGCAGGCCGGCTCTTGCGAACGACAATCGCAGACCGGTCCCGAAAAACAGCTTCATGAGATCAATCCTGCTGGACATCATCCCCCGCCGATTCCGCCGCCGGAGCTACCTGGTTTCCGGCACGATCTTCCTGCGGGCCCTGCTCAACTTCGCAGGACTGGCTCTGCTGATTCCGGTACTGCTGCTGATCCTCGACAGCGAGAGCATGCACACGAACCCCTGGCTCGAACGGCTGTACCAAGCGGGCGGATTCGAATCGGACCGGGCGTTCGCCCTGACCGTATGCGGATGTATCGTCGCACTGATCGCATTCAAAAACCTGCTGAACCTCTTCCTGCTGCGCTACGAACGGCGGTATATTTACGACCTCTACCGGTGTATGTCGCGGCGGCTCTATATCGAATATCACGACCGGGGGCTGGGATTCATCAAAAACACCAATTCGGCACTGCTCTCGCGGAACGTCAATTTCGTCTGTCTGGCGTTCGTTACGGGGATCCTCGTACCGCTCGCGTCGATCACGAGCGAGAGCATGCTGCTCGCACTGCTGTTCACGGCGCTGCTGTTCTACAACCCCACAGTCGCGGGACTGGTCCTGCTGGTATTCATTCCGACCGTCTGGTTCTACTACAGCGCCGTGCGCAAACGGCTCCACCGTTACGGCGTACAGGAGAACGAAGCCCAGCGCGAGAAGGCCCGCACGGTCGTCGAGACCTTCCGGGGATATGCCGACCTGGAGATCAACGATGCCTTTCCTTCGATGCTGCGCCGCTTCGACCGGGCGATGGACAAGATCGTTACGATTCAGTCCAGAAATATGACCGTCAATGCCTTGCCTTCGATCTTCATGGAGGTAGGACTGGCGATCGGCATGGCGCTGTTCGTGGCGGTCAGCCTCGGTACGCCGGGCGATGAAGCCCGGGTCCTCTTCGGCGTATTCGCCGTCGCCGGGTTGCGGCTGATGCCTTCGGTACGCAACATGATGTCCGGATGGTCGGCACTCAAATACAACCGCTACACCATCGATATCCTGCGGGACATCGACCTGAACGACGAAAAGCCGGAACCGTCAGCCGCACAGCCTCCGCTGCCCTTCGAACGTGAAATCGCCGTGCGCGACCTCTCGTTCCGCTTCGACGACGAGCGCGGCGACAAAGAGGTGCTGCACGGGCTGACACTCACGATCCGCAAGGGAGAACACGTCGGTATCCGAGGCGCATCGGGGGCCGGAAAAACGACCCTGTTCAACCTTCTGTTGGGATTCTATACCCCCACCGGCGGTGAAATCACGATCGACGGCGAGCCCCTGACCGCCGCCAACCGCCGCCGCTGGCAAAATGCCGTCGGCTACGTTTCGCAGCACGTGTTCCTGCTGGACGGCACCCTGCTGGAAAACATCGCCCTGGGCGAAGAGGAGGAGAAAATCGACCGTCGGAGAGCCGAGGAGTCCCTGCGTGCCGCCCGGCTGGAAGACTTCGTGCAATCGCTCTCCGCAGGGATCGACACCCCGATCGGGGAGGCCGGCAACAAACTGTCGGGCGGACAACGCCAGCGCATCGGCATTGCCAGAGCTCTCTACAAACAGGCCAACATTTTATTCTTCGACGAGGCGACCTCGGCGCTCGACAGCGGGACGGAGGAGGGAATCAACCGTTCGATCGCCGAACTGTCACAACACAACAGAGATTTAACCATCGTGGTCATCGCCCATCGAGAAAGCTCGCTGGAGTACTGCGACCGCATCATCACACTCGATAACAATGGATAGAGAATATATCATCGCCGGATTCCGCATCCGGCTGGAACAGGCCGACCGGCTCTTCGTAAGACCCGGCAGCCACATGGCTCGGGCATTCGAACCGTTCGCCGCAGAAGCGGACCCGGCCGCGCCCCTGACCATGCGCCTGATTCCGGACTGCACGATAAATAAAAAATTAACAGGAGGAGAGCCGAACAGGGAACTCGACGTATTTCCGTTCGACGATGCGGAAGCCGACTGCCACTTCGAGCGTACGCCGCGAGGTTACCTGTTCCGCATGGTTCCCCGCAACGGGGATCGTCCGACGCTATTCTTCAAAGCGTTCGATTCGCCGGATGTACAGAGCGACCTGCTCGCCGACGGACGCGAACCCCATCAATCCCTGATGCGTTTCGGGCTTTGGATCATGTTCGGCATCGCCATCTCCCCCGAAGCCATTGCGATACACTCCTCGACCATCGAATGCGAAGGCCGGGCCGTCCTGTTTCTGGGAGAATCCGGCACGGGAAAAAGCACCCATACCCGGCTGTGGCAGGAGCACATTCCCGGAGCACGGCTGCTCAACGACGACAGCCCGATTATCCGGATGTACCAGGGGCAGGCGACCGCTTTCGGATCGCCCTGGAGCGGCAAGACCCCCTGTTACCGCAACATTTCGCGGCCGATTGCCGGAATCGTCCGGTTGAGCCAGGCCCCGGCCAACGAAATCACCCGACTGTCAATCTTGCGGGCCGTCGGATCGCTGCTCCCGTCCTGCCCCCCGGCATTCGCCTACGACAGCGATTTGCAGGATAGAATCTGCCGTACGCTGTCGGACATTCTCACCCAAGCCCCTGTGTGGCACTTGGCCTGCCTGCCGGACAAGGCAGCGGCCGAACTCTCCTACGCCACGGTCCTCGAAGGAAAACAGAGAGCCTGAAAACAATTGATCATGGAAAAAACCGTAGCGAACCGGATCGCCTTCGCCCAGACGAGGGACCTGCTGCTCGAAGGCCAAAACGTACGAATCTGCGTCCAGGGACAGAGCATGCTGCCCTTCTTCCGCAGCGGCAGCGTCATCACGCTGCGGCCCCTGCGCCACGAGGATCTGCGACGCGGAGCGGTGGTGATGGCCGAAACCGTACAAGGCAATTTCGTCGTACACCGCATCATTCAGGCGACACCGGAAGAGGTCACGCTGCTCGGCGATGGCAACCTTACCACGGAAACGATGCCCCCGGCCAAGGTTTATGGAGTTGTGGATTGTAGTGCCATTCACCGGGTATTGGCTCGGGTATGGCTCTGGCTGCGCCCCGTACGACGTTATCCGCTCTGGGTTCTGCGGCGGATTTGCAGAAAATAACTCCCGAATCGGATTCAAGCAAGAGTTATGCTCTCTGTTTCTTTAAGTTCTGCCCGCCCCGAATCTCGAAAATAGGATTAGAGCACAATACGGCTTGCCTTTGCGTACTCATTATGCAGTAAGTACCGATGGGGTTCCAATTGAATGTACGGCTATTTTGAATCATCGATCCGAAAGTATTTTTTATGGTAAATATAAATATTTGAATAACTGATTATGAGAAAAATAATTCTTTCTTGTTTGTTGTTGGGAATTAGCTTGACCACGTATGCTCAAACAAGCCTATTTGATTTATGGCAGGAGGCGTCGGAGCACGTCAATATTTATACTTATGGACTTAAACCTGTGAAAAAAGATCCATGTTTTCGTCCGGATTGGAAGCAGAAAAGAGGTACGAAATTGGAAATTTCTTCCCCCACAATAGGACTCTTAAAAAAGATGCTTGAAGATGTCGAATCGGAAGGGTTTCAGTTCAACCCTCAAAATGACACATTACTTTT